>Ga0187808_10000107_pt1 | contig 19242 bp, 16 predicted proteins | sample NC_wetland_sal_i_5_FD_132427 | JGI IMG/M metagenome (GOLD analysis project Ga0187808, IMG submission 132427) | Wetland sediment microbial communities from Neuse River Estuary, North Carolina, USA - ASW_3 | ecosystem: Environmental > Aquatic > Freshwater > Wetlands > Sediment | place: USA: North...
CCCACTGCCCACTGCCTACTGCCTACTGCTTTCTGACCCAGGAGGGCAGCGCCTGACCGGTTCGCATAACACATTGCGACGGCCAGGGCGTCGGCCACGTCAGGTGGATAAGGGACGCGATGCAGCGAGAAGTAATTCTGCACCGCGCGCTGCACCTGGAGCTTGGAAGCATTGCCATTGCCCGTTACGGACTGCTTGACGCGTTTGGCGGAAAAGCTCAGCACCGGAATTCCTGCCATTCGCGCCGCCAGGCAAATCACCCCGCGCGCATGCCCCATCAGAATCGCCGTCCGAGGGTAATCTGCATGGCTGTAAACTTCCTCCAGGCACATCGCCTGGGGGTTGAATTCCTCGATAACTCGCCGCAACTCGACGAATAGCGACTCGAGCCGCTCCGGAAGGTTTCCGCCCTCGTTTCGCGGCATGCGGATCACGCCCGCTTCAAGCAATTTCACACCGTCCGCGCAGCAAACCACAATGCCGTAGCCGGTGACGTTCAGCCCCGGATCGACTCCAATCACGCGAATTGCGGGCTTAGGCTCGACTGCCATTCGAATAAAGAGTAAAGGATAAAGGGCAAAGGGTAAAGGGTAAAGGCAAAAGGCACATCCTTGCCCTTTATCCTTTACCCTTTACCCTTTAACCTTCTATCGCGGCGTGGAATCAGGCAGCCCGCCATCCACTGGGATGGTCGCGCCGGTGGTGGGCGTCTGGCGGGTGGCGAAGAAAAGCACGGCCTTGGCCACGTGTTCCGCCGTGACTCGGGCCTTCAAGAGGTTGCGTTTCTGATAGTATTCTTCGAGCCCTTTCTCATCCAATCCTCGCGCGCGCATGCGGTCAGGCCCAACTTCCGCCCACAAGCCCGATTTGCGCGTGCCGTGGGAGAATACAGCGTCGGGTGAGACCATGTTGACGCGCACTCCGAGTTCCGCCATTTCCAGGCTGGCAATTCGGGCAAGCTGATGGGAAGCGGCCTTGGTGGCGCTGTAGGCGCCGAATTTGGCCCCGGGAGCAAAGACGTTCTTAGTGGAGACGGTGATAATGTCGCCGCCGGTTCCCTGGTATTTGAAGTGCCGGCCTGCTTCCGCCAGCGTCAGCAGCGTTCCCTCGGTGTTCACCCGCTCCAGTCTTTGAAATGCCTCCAGCTTCATCTCTGCCAACGACGAGACCAGCGCGATGCCGGCATTGACGATGACCAGATCCACGCCACCCCAGGTCTTGATTATTGTCTCGAACCCCTGGCCTACTGAAGCTGGGTCCGTCACGTCCATCGTCACTCCCAGGACACGCTCCCCAAAGGTTTCTTTAAGGTCCGCGATCAGGTTCTCCAGAGGCTGCCCAGGCAAATCGGTCACCGCCACGTGGCAGCCGTTTTCGAGCAGCCCTTGGGCAATCGCCGATCCGATTGCGCCCGCCGCTCCTGTGATCACTGCAACTTCTCGAGCGAGCGGCAAGTCGTCGTCTTTTCCCAGCTTGGCGTGCTGGAGGGTGTGATACTCCATTTCGAAGAGGTGGCTTTCGGAGAGGCCTTCGTACGTTCCCATTGCCGCGATTTGGGTTTTGACCGCTAGCGTGTGCGCCGTGATATCGCGGGCGATTTTTGCTGCCTGAACATCCTTGCCGGAACAGATTGCACCCAAGCCCGGCAGCAGCAGCACGCGGGGCTGGGGGTCGAAGGTTGTCAGGCCCTCAGGCAAGTGCGTTGAGTTCCTCGCGACGTAGGCCTTGTATGCAACCGAGTATTCTTCGAGGGCCGCGGTAAGCTGCCGGCGCAGTTGCGCGGGATCCTCGTAGGCCGGGCTCTCGACCCAAAGGGGCAGCGCCTTGGTTCGAATCAGGTGGTCGGAAGTGAGGGGAGGGGACAGGGCAATTTGTTTGCCTCGGTCCGAGTCCACGAAATTCAAAGTCTCGCGATCGGTCAATGACTGCAAGATGACGCGCCGGTAGGGCCGATCGGGGTCCCCGCTAGGTGCGGCGAGCAAGCCACGGACCAAGGGGGCAACGGTGACCAGCCTTTTTCTCGCCAGGGAAGGCGGCGTCGATACCTGTACGATCAGAGGCCGGCTGGCATGCTGGGTTAAGTATTGCTCGGCCCGGCTGACCAGTTCGATGGTCGCCTCGTAGGACTCGCGCGCGGATGTTCCCCAGGTGACAAGCCCATGCCGCATCCAGACCATGGCCTTCGAGGCGGGCTGGGATTCGTACGCGGCGGCTGCGGCCTTCGCCAACTTGAAGCCCGGCTTCACATAGTCGAGTAGGATCACCGCCTCGCCCAAAGCTTCGGGCACCCGTACGGCCGCTTCGCTCTGATTCGTCAACGCCAGCACGGCGTCCGCATGAGTGTGATCGATAAACTTGTGGGGCAGGAAGGCGTGCGCCAAAGTTTCAATCGAGGGCGTCGCATCGTGAGGATTGAAAAGATGGGCGCGGAATTCATCCGCCATCGCGGCCTCGGAAAGGTCCCCGAGCACGAGAAGCCTCTTGAGGAACTCGAGGTCCACAGCCAAATGTCTCTGAGGTTCGATATCGGCCAAGTCGCAGCCCGAGGCTTTCACATAAAGGGCCGGAACCTGCTCGCCCAAAACATTCGTGGCATAGCTTTTGACGGAGGTGTTGCCCCCGCCGTGAAGGACCAGGTTTTCCTCTGTGCCGAGAAGACGGCTCGAGTACGTCCGCAGCGCCAAATCCTCGCCCCAGCTCGGGGCATACTGATCCACGAACCGGCGAGCATCTTCATCTGACCATTGGCTTTTCATTGTTGTTCCCAACCAGGTAGCGCGGACCTCCGCTTTTGAGGTCCGCGGCTTTTGTCAGTGCAATCGTAAAGGGCCGGGTAGCAATCCATTTTGGGGGGTCTGCAGCTCTTCCCAGGATTAAAGGGCTGCGGACCTCAAAAGCAGAGGTCCTCGCTACTTCCTCACGCTCTCGAGCATGAATCTGGCATTCGCCTCCGCTGCCTTGCCATCGAAGACCGCACTCCCAGTCACAATCAAGTCCACATCCAAGGCGGCCACCTCGGCGATGTTGTCGCGTGTTATGCCGCCATCAACGCCCAGGAGTATTTCGCGGCCCGAGCCGGCGATCATGCGCTTTGCCTTCTCAACTCGCCCTCGTGTTGAGACAATGAATTTCTGCCCGCCCCAGCCCGGGTTGACGGCCAGAAGCAAAATCAACTCCAACTCATCGAGGAGAGGCTCGAGGACCTCGAGGGGCGTGCCTGGATTCAACCCAACGCCGCGCACCAGACCCCTTTCGGGGTTGTTGGCGTTCTTCATCATGCGCATCTGCTGAAGAACCCGGTGAACGTGAGAGCAAGACTCGGGATGAATCGTAATGATGTCGGCCCCTGCCGAAACATGGTCCGCCACCTTATTCAGCGGTTCATCAATCATCAGGTGAACGTCCTTCAGCAGGGGAGTCTTGAGAGCTTTAATTAGTGGCGGGCCCACAGTCATCATAGGGCAGAAGCAGCCATCCATGACGTCTACATGGACCACCTTGACGCCACTTCGTTCGAGCAAGGCTAACTCCGAACCCAATGAAAGGAGGTCCGCCGTCAGGATGCCTACGCTCACTACGGGTGAAGAATCACGCAGTATGTCGAAAGCAGTTGGAGCGGTCATAAACTCTCCCCCGTACGATACACCTTGTAGCGCTGACCTTTAGGTCAGCACGGGTCTTGACGCATCGTGGCGCTGACGTTGCCTGCGGCTCCGCCGCCTGATTTGCGGAAAGGCTTCGCCTTTCCGAAGGACGTGCGCCCTGAACAACCTCCTCCGCGCAGGCTGGAAGGCTGAGCCTTCCAGCCTGCGCGGAGGAGGTCAGGAATCCAGCATTGGCCGGAAAGCCGGAGGCTTTCCGCAAGGCGGGGCGGCAGAGCCGCTCTGAGGACCGGAGTGAGCTGCCAATTTGGGCAGCCCTAAGGGCCAGCCGCCCCTACTTTGCAAGAACTTCCTTGTTTTCGTGCTTCAACGTTTCATGCAGATCGAAAGCCTGCTCAGGCTTCATCAGCTCGTGGACCACTTTTCCCACCGCTTGGATCATGGCGCTGGGCGCTTCGGCTTGGAAAATGTTGCGACCCATGTCCACACCTGCAGCCCCCTCGCTGACGGCGCGATAGGCCATGGTCAGCGCTTCGAGTTCCGGCAACTTCTTTCCACCGGCCATCACGATGGGTACTGGGCAGGAAGCCGTCACGGTGTCGAAACCCTCCGGCACATAGTATGTCTTGACGAACTGAGCCCCCAATTCGGCGCAAATCCGGCACGCCAAGCGAAAGTACTTGGCGTCCCGCACCATCGCCTTGCCCACCGCTGTTACCCCCAGGATGGGAATCCCGTAGCGCAAGCCCGCGTCCACCAACCGAGTCATGTTATGGACCGTCTGGGTTTCGAACTCGCCGCCGATATACACCTGCACGGCCAGTGCCGACACGTTGAGCCGCGCGGCATCTTCCATATCCACCGCAAGCTGCTCGTTCGAGAGTTCTTTGAGAATGCTGGGTCCGCCGCTGGCCCTCAGAACCACGCCCGACGTGAATGACGACGGAACGATGGCGCGCAGAATGCCCCGGGTCAGCATCAGGGCATTCGTATAAGGCAGCAAAGGCAGGATGTTGACGTCCACCCGCTCCAGTCCCGTGGTGGGGCCCTGGAAGTATCCGTGGTCAATGGCCAGCATGACTGTGCGCCCGCTCGAGGGGCTAAAAACGCGCGCCAGCCGGTTCTGCATTCCCCAATCCAGCGCTCCCGATCCCTTCAGGAAGAAGGCTTGGTTCTTGGCGGGGATATCGAGATAGAATTCCTTTGTCTCTTTTATGTTATCTACGTCAGCCATGTTGGTTTCTCCTTAGTCGAAAGTCGAGAGTCGAACATCGCAAGCCGAAGGTCAGGAGTCGAAAGTCAAACACACTGTCATCCTGAGCGAAGCGAAGGATCTCCACATTTGCTTTTTGGCCTCTGCCGCATCAGAGGAACTGCTGAGATCCTTCGCTTCGCTCAGGATGACAGCACTTTGAGTGCCTTTTGCTCTTGACTCTCGACTCTCGGCTCTTACGCCAGGTGAAACACCTCTTCCAGGCGCAGGAAGCCTTCGTCGGGCCGTCGGCCTTCCAGGTTTGCGAAAAAGGGCGCCATGTCTCGCTGCCATCGCTCGTTGACTTCACGCTTCGCCATGCCCGCCAAGGCGCCCTGAAGGTCAGGGGTTTCAAAGTAGCCCACCAGGAGGCCATCTTCCCGCAGAAAGAGCGAGTAATTATGCCAGCCCGTCTCGCGCAAGGCTTGCATCATATCAGGCCATACCGCTTTGTGACGCTCTTTGTATTCTGTCTGCCTCTCCGGTTTGACCTTCAACAAAAAGCAAACTCGCTCCATTTCGACCTCCGGATCGAGGCGATCATACTCCTGTCATCCTGGGTGGCCATGGGCTTGGGGTCCACCCATAGACTTGGAAGTTACAAAAGTCGTCGTCCCCGCGCAAGCGGGGACCCACGTCCGGTGGATTCCCGCTTTCGCGGAAATGACGTGACTTTCGACTGAGCGTAGCGAACGACCTCCGCAGCTGCCTTCGGCCCAACGAGGTACGAACAACTGCAGGGATGCTTCGCTGCGCTCAGCATGACAGCATCGAATCTCTTCACGTAAACTCGCTTCTACGCTTTTTTCTCCATCACCATAATCCAATCCGCAAACGTGGGCGTGATAGGCGCCTGCCACGTGCCTGCAGCATCATGAAGCGTTCGACTTCTTGCCGGCTGGCCTCCAGGATTCCCTCGTAGCAGACTTCCCCCACCAGGACCGGCATGCGAGGGCTTCTGAGCAGCGATCCGGTAACTTGGTTCACCGTATTGGGAATGCTCTTCCGGTCGCTGTGGCCCGTTTGCAACATGTCGAAATCCAGGACGGACACATCCTCGACTTGGTTTCGGGCGTTGTCGGTGGGATGGATCGTTATGGGGTGATGGTAGGGATCGACGCTTCGCACGTACCTTCCTACTTCAGTCCAGCCGCGCCGCTGCGTGGCCGCATCCTCCGTCTTCGTTTTCGAGAGGTAGAAAGGCATGGCGCCTTCTCCCGCCAAACACCAGACCACCGGATAAGCCCCCCAACGGGCAATCAGGTTGCGCCAATGCGTCTTCATCTTTTTGATGCCCATCAGAGGCAAGAAATAACCCCAGCACGCAACTATGCAAGGCACCAAGCCACGCTCGACTAGGTACTGGATGCGCAAATCCGCATTGGTGGTGTCGCTCGAAATCGTGCGATAGGTGTATCGGCCCGTGGTGGCAGGAGAGTATCGGATTCGCCAGACTTGCTCGCCCGCCCAAAACGCCGGAACTCGCTGCTCGTTTCCGTGAGGGTCAGTGAATACCACATCCAACTCGAGATCATTGAATGGGTCGGAGTAGGCTTTGCCTGAACTGTAAGCCCACTCCACTACGAATCGCTCGACACCGTAGCGCACCACATCCTTGCCCTCGGAACCTTTTGCTGCTTCCCCGGAAGGCAGGCCAGCCTTCCCACTCGACGCCTGCGAAAGCGAGCCGAAGGCGATTCCAGCCTTTTCCATGAAGGATCGACGGCTTACCCTGTCCATGGCTGCCTCGAAAAGTCGGTGACAGGACCCAGGACCGCCTAGTTAAGCACAGATTCATGGATCTTGCCAACTGCAAGATTCTAAAGTAAGCGCCTCGCCCCGGCGGGCGAGACGCGCGCACAAGAAACAGGCGCCGGAGGGCTGTCAGCGACAATATGTCCAACCCGAACCACCCCACCGGCATCCAACCACCTGTGAAACGAATTGCTGGCCACCTCAACGAAAGGGCCAACTATCTCGTTATAAGGAAAGGAGATAAGATCTATGAATTCAAGCCTGATGGCGAAAGTAATAGGTTTCCTTGCGGTCCTCTCGCTGGCTTCCTCTGCCTTCGCGGCTCCGATGCTAAGGACCACAGACGCCCACGATTTGTTGCGCCAAATTCACGACGATGCTTATCAGGTTCGGGATGCGGCGGATCAACTGGAAGCGTACAATCGAGAACCATTCCTGATCGATTGGCGAATAGAAGCTGACACCTTGCAGAACATGAAGTACCAAATCAACCACATGGATCGAGCTCTCTACCGCCTGCGAGCTGTGGAAGGGGGGGTACCCCAAGATGAGCGAGCCCAAATCAATGAAATCGCTCCTGCGATGGTGGAGCTCACTGACTCGGCCCAAGCCGCAATCGTTTTTTTGAACAACAATGAAAACCTCCTCTGGGTGCCCAAGTACACAGCATACGCCGATGAAATGTACAGCGAAGCGTGTAGGGTTGAACAATACAGTCTCGCGCCGGTGTCGAACCCCATGGTCGGCGCCAAGGTCAACCAGTCCGCACGAATCCCGAATTCCAGCACCGGTTCCTAATCTCGCACGGCACGGGGGTGGGCTCCGCTCTTGCCAGCCTGCCTCCGGCCCTGCTTCCGCACCCTCGAACCGATAGGAATTCGAGACAAGCGGCCAGTTATCGATAACGGAAAGGAGATAAATCCATGAAATCAAGTCCCATGCTTAAGGTGGCAGGTTTTCTTGCCGCCCTCTCCCTAGCTTCCGCAGCCTTTGCGGCCGCACCGCCGGCGAGCAAAGGACGTTCCGTTACCCCCGACTCGGGAAACCTCTCGCAAAAGGCCTTTCGGCTATTGTCGAAGGTCCACCAAGATGCCCAGGGGGTTCTGAAATCAGCCGACACTCTGGAAGGATACAATCGAGAGTCCTTCATGATCGACTGGCGAGCCGACGCCACCACCTTAGTCAGGATGCAGAGTCAGATTGACAAGCTGGACCATCGCGTCTACCAACTGCATGCCATGGAAGGAAAACTGCCTCAAGCTCAACAGACAGAAATCAATCAAATCACGCCTGCCATGCTGGAGCTCACGAACACCGCTCAAACCGCGATCGACTATTTGAGAAACAATCAAGACCGTACCATGTTCGCCCAGTACACTGCATACGCCGGCGAAATGTACAGTGAGGCGGCTAGGATCGAGCACGCAACCGCCGCTTCGGGTTCGTAAGCCTTTGCCGAGGCCAGTTTGCGCCATGGCTTTGAAAATGCCCCGTCATCCCGGGCGAAGATGAAAAACTAGCCCTGTCCCCCTTGGGGGGTAGGCTTGTTTTTCATTTTCATGACAAGTGGTGAGCCGAAGGATCATGGAATCTTCGCCCAGAATGACAGGCGAAGAGCTCGGAATGACAGTCTTAAACCACAATTCCGCATCTAGTCCCGCCGCTTCAGGACAGGAGGTTTGTCGTCGTCATCGGTCGTCGTATTCCCACCATTTTGGGCGCCAGTCGTGTCGTCGGTGGGCTGGCGTCTCTTAAGAGTGGGACCCTCCTTCTCCCCTTTTTTCAATGAGGCCACCACGGTTTGCAGGCGGGCCTTCACATCGTTGAATTCCGAGGTCGTCACCAGGTACTCCTCCCGTTTGGGGAGAATCTCTTTGATCTCCTGCACTGAACTAACAATGCGATCGGGCGTAGGCGGATGATCCATAAAAACGCTGGGCACGCTTCCGGGTTGCCGGCGCTCGTCCTGAAGGATCTTCCCGAAGAAAGCCACATACGAGTTAGGGTCGTAGCCTGCCTTATACATGTACTGGATGCCCAGGTAATCGGCCTCGGCCTCGTCGGCGCGGCTGAACTTCAGGAAAGCCATCGGTACCCCGTAGTTCATGGCCGCCGAAAGTCCCATGTAGACCGGATAAGACATGGGGGTGAGCATGAGCGGGATCATGGCGTAGCTGAGGATGGTCTGCTTGGTCATCTGCGCAGCCCAATGACGAGCGGCCACATGCGCAATCTCGTGGGCCATTACGCCCGCAATCTGGTCTTCCTCATCGGCGGCTAGGACCAATCCTGAATTGACGTAGAGAAATCCCCCGGGAAGCGCAAAGGCGTTGATGGCTGGGTCGTCAATCACCTTAACCGTCAAGGGAACCTGCAGATCGGAATTGCGCGCCACATTCTGGGCCACGCGGTTGATGTATTCGGTGACTACGGGGTCCGTCACCAGCTTGGCGGTGCGGTCAATTTCCGTAGCATATTGCTTTCCGATAGCCACTTCTTTTTCTTCTGAAATGATGCTGAAGTGAGCAATTTTGCGATTGCCAATCTCGTTGACGTCTTGTTCTCTCTTGCTTGTGCCGGATAAGAGTTGAGGCACGGCCAGGAGTGCGCCAGCGAGAAGCAGGCCTATCAGACGGCGATCTTTCACAGCCTACCTCCTCTGGAGCGGCAGCAACGAACTCGAGAAAAAGGTCAAGCCAAAAAACATCTTGAAGCGCCCCTGTTATTTGGAATCAATGCAAGAGGACTATGGTTGCCTGTGCCCCAACTTCCAGGCGCTGGTCACCTCCAGCAGAGCAGTATTTTTCAGAATTTTGACTTTACCCCTGACCAGGGATTTGCACTTAAGTTGAAGTGAGATAAAATAAGAGAGAGAGTCGCAAATGCAATTCACGGGCAAAGGAAAAAATGTCCTTGGGCTAAGGGAGGGGATGACGTACGAAGCGCCTAAGTGGGATTCATGCTCGTTAATCAGTATCTCGTAAGCCTTACCTTCCGGCCTAAGCACGAGTCAGAAAGATGAAAGTCCGACCAGCGTTCTTAGTGCTACTCGTGGTGACGTTACTTTCAGCCGCATATTACCTTCTTGTCTACATCCCGAAACACAGCAAAGCCGGGGAGCCGGTGCTGGCGCTTAGGAACTATTTCCTCACCTACGCTCCAATCCAGCCCGTTAGTGAGTCAGGGTACGTTCTTCCGGAGACGTTGGGAGTCTGGGACACGCCCGCCGAAATTCGCACGCAAATCGCCACTCTCAAATCAGGGGATCGGGTGAATACACTAGCTCGCTTTCGCACTTGGGCGCATGTGCGCCTCCTGGACGGGCGCGACGGCTGGGTGGACAAAGACGGACTCATGACTGCTGCTACTTACGCAGACGATCAGCGTCTACTTGGCGAAATGGCAAATCTGCCGGAACAGGCTTCGGCACATGCTACCGATTCGGTTAACGTTCATATCGAACCGTCACGCAAAGCCGCCGTCGTGGCTCAGTTGAAGGCGACCCAGGAGTTGGAGATTTATGGGCGGCGCATGGTGGAACGCCCTCGAGAAAGCAGCACCCCGGATGTTCCCACGCTTCCCTCGAATCCCATCGAGGCTTGGTATTTAGTTCGGTCGGGTTCGCGCGCCGGCTGGGTTCTCGGCCATCTGGTGGAACTCGACGTCCCCACAAGCATTTCAGCCTACGCCGCGAATGTGAATCTCGTCGCCTGGTTGGTGCTGAACACAATTGACGACAATGGACGCCAGGTGCCGCAATACGTGGTTGCGGACCGCTCCGGCACCGAAACCTACGACTATTCACACATCCGGGTGCTCACTTGGTGGAAGAGGAAACAGACCTACGCCATTGCCTACAGGGAAGGGGATCTCCAGGGGTACTTCCCGATTCTCGTAACGCGTGAAGGTGGTGTCCCCGGCTTCCGCTTGCGGCTCGTGGATAGCAACGGGGCTAAATATCAAAAGGTCTACGCCTTATATGACACCATCACACGCGTCCTGGGGACTGTCGATGGCTGGCAAAGCGATGCGATGCCGGAGCGGCCCACCCCCAAACGCACCTCCACTCCCGGAAAAGCCCCGCGGTAAACTGGCAGCCCTTCCCCGCCCATACGAAGCCTTTCCACAAGTCAGGCGGCAGAGCCGCAGGTCGTCGTGCCTTTGACACCTCTGCACTATCGGCCAGGAAAAGGCAACCGAGAGGCGCATACATCCCGACAAAAGGCGTCGAGACGTATGCGCAACCCGTAAGTTATCACTCAGACTCCTAACCGGAACGGACCTTACTTGTAACCTCCAATCGCAGTGCGATACATTTATATAAGGAGATGCTTTGGGCGTGCATCGTGGGGATTTCACCTCGGCGATAGAGCGTCAAGAAGGTTCTGATTTCCGCCCGTGCATTTTGGCCTATTTGTGGCTGACGCTGGCTTTAGTTCCTTTCGCCTTTTCGATTCATCCCGACGCACAGCAAATCGTCAGGCTTTCGGTGGCTGCCACCGAGGGTGACTGGAAAGCGCTTCCACATTTTTCCTACATTGAGCGAGACGCTGATACCAAGGAGGGGTCGACAACCTCAAAGACCTACCAAGTCATGATGATCGACGGGTCGCCTTACTCCCGGCTGATCGCCGTCAATGACGATCCTCTTTCTGCCGCCGAGCAAGCGCGAGAATCTGAGAAGCACCAGCGCGTCATTGCGAAGCGCGCGGGTGAGTCCGAGAAGCAGCGAGTAAAGCGTCTGGAGCAATATCATGAGGACCGCAATCGCATGTTCGCCTTCATGCGCGGAATGGCTCAGGCCTTCGATTTCAAGGTCCTGGGAGAAGAGAGGCTGGAAGGCAACGACGTGTATATCTTGGAAGCCACGCCTCGGCCGGGATACCAACCGACCAGCCGGGAAACGAAGGTCCTTACTGGCATGAAGGGAAAGCTGTGGATTGCTGAGGATAACTACCAATGGGTCAAAGTCGAGGCCGAGGTTCTCAAACCCGTAGTGTTCGGGTGGTTTATTGCCAAAGTGATGCCGGGGACGCGTTTCCTTCTCGAACAAGGCCTGGTGAAGAATGGGTTGTGGCTGCCTACGCATTTCCGGGTCGAGGTTAAAGCAAAGGTTTTGTGGCTGTCCAAGGATTATATCCACGATGAAACTTATCGAGACTACCGTCAAATCTCACCCTTATCTACTCCGTAGCAGGCTGCGGAAAACCCCTCGAGCTGTCATCCTGAGCGGGCGCGGGCGACGAGGGATCCCTGTAGTTGCTTGATTCCACGAACTGCCGAGATTCTTCGCTCAGAATGACAGCGAGAAAACGTTTTTGCGAAGCCTGTTAGCGCCCTGTCACTCGTTGTGGTCTTCGCACAACCAACTCAGCCTGCGGCGCGTCCAAATAAATGGGGAAAATAAAGACCAAGAGGAGGTAAGGAGGTTTATGAATCTAAAGGTTGTTAGATTTGTCCTTGCACTTGCGGCCGCACTGGTGATGACTGCGAGTTTGAGCCTCGCGCACTCCTGGTTTGGGAAGTCTTCCACAAAGTCATTTAACGTGACACTCGCCAGCGACGCGAAGCTAAGCAACGGCGCAGAGCTGAAGGCCGGCAATTACACTATAAAGATTCCGGAGAACACCAAATCTCCGGAAGTTGCGTTCTACGACGGCGGAAAGCTCGTTGCCAAAGAGCGAGCCAAGGTGCAGACCCAACCGCAGAAGAACGAATACACCGCGGTGGAGATCAACACGAAGGGAAACATGAATATAGTTACTGCGGTCGATCCCAGTGGCCTCCCGGAGAAGGTTGTTTTTTCTAGCTCCGGCGGTCAACACGGCTCATGATCGTGCTGGGACAATACACAGCGGCAACACCCGAGGGCGGCGGCAAGCCGCCCTTTTTTTCAATCGGACTTCAGCAGTGAGTTGGTTTGATTCTTGTAGCAGCGGTCTATGAGCACCGGTCTTGTATTCGCAATGAAATTCGGCGCTCCTCGAGCGCTCCTGCAAGGCCGTGACTCGTCAAGCGGGGATTCAGAACGACAGAAGCGCAGACTGAGAAGGTTCGAAGGAGTGCTCCCGCGCGGTAATCTGGAGAACCGCTGAGTAGTTGCTGAGAAGCCTGTCGTCTGTCAGGCCGCGCTCTTGAAGCAGTTCCATGGCCTGGAGGCAAACCTGGAGCGAGGCTTTTGCAAGGAAAGACCTTCCCAAGCACAGGGCCTTTGCTGAAGCAGTCCCGGTACGCGCAACCCGCACACCCGCCCGCGTCACCTGACCCGCTATCCAAAGTCTGGTGCACAGGTCTGCAACCTTAATTGCGGTGGTTTGGCAGGGCCAAGATGAATGATCGGAAGAATTATTCCGCTTGATCGGTTCCACTGCTATCTGGAATGAATTCCAAGCGAGATTAAGGGCATTGAGAGACGGGCCCCAAAGGGTGGGCGGGGATCCGCACGTCACTCCGGCGTCGCTTTCAAGGCTTTCGAGCGGAGGCATGAGATCCTCGCTAAATCCAGGCGCTTCCAAACCTCGGGCAATGGCGAACCGCAAGATCTCGGAGGCGCCTTCCCCAATGGTCAACAGCCGCGCATCACGGTAATTCTGCTCGACTTTGTAATCCGTCATGTAACCGTAGCCGCCCAGGAGTTGGATGGCCTCGTCGGCAATGCGCAGGGCCGTCTCGGTAGCGAACACCTTGGCCATGCACGCCTGCAGCTTGAAGGGCTTGGACTGATCAGCTAACTGGGCGGCCCGACGCACTCCTTGCCAGGCCGCCCACAAACCCTCTTCCATTTGGGAGAGCTTCGCCCGGGTAAGTTGCTGCTCGAAAAGCGACTCCTTGCCGATCATTCGCGTTTTGGTATAGCTGGTAGCCCGCTCGAGGCAGTCGCGGGCAAGGCCCAAAACGAGCGCCGCAACACCGATTCTTCCCCGCAAAAGGACGCGTCGCGCAACCTCGCCGGCGCTTCCCACAGGACCCAGAATCGAGTCCTCATCAATGAAGACATTATCGAATCGCACAGCGGCAGTGTCTGTGCGGCACATTCCCATTTTGCTGTGGAGCGGTGCGGGGATGACGCCGATTTGATCAGCTTGCCTTTCCAGAACGCAGCCGGTTATGCCTGCGTCTTGCCCGTCCTGGAGGATCGCCCTCGCCAAGACAACATAAAGGCCGGCGTGACATCCATTCGTGATAAAGGTCTTCTCGCCGCTCAATATCCAACCCTGCGAAGTCCTCGAGAGCTTTGCCCTCATATCAGAGAAGATATTGCTGCCCGCCTGCGGCTCAGTGAGGCACCACGCGGCGATTTTCCTGCCTCCTACCAAGTCAGGGAGGTATTTGCGCTTTTGTTCATCGCTACCTCCCAGTAGGAGGTGGGTCATCGCCAGGGATTCGTGAGCGGCAAGAGTAAGAGCCAACGACCCATCATAGGCTGCCACACCCTCGATTACGGGTAGAAATCCCTCCAGAGTTCCCCCATGGCCTCCGAATTCGGCAGGGATAGCCGTGCCCAAGAACCCACCGCCGGCAGCTAGAGCAATGAATCTGTCCGGAAACTCTTCCTTGCCCAAGTCCCGAAGGTACGGCACAAGCTCGCGCTCGCCAAACTCATGCACCGCCTTGGCAAGCAGAGTAAGATCGTCGTCCTGAATGATTTCCGCTAGGAGTCCGCGCGCCGTCATCGGTAGCCTCCGCTTATATAATATTAACGCAAAATGTGGGAGAATTGGTGCGAGCCGGTAGTGTCCTGGTTTGAGCGTAGCGCCGACCTTTAGGTCGGCAGGTGCTGGCCTAAAGGCCAGCGCTACTTTCAAATTAGGACGCTGCGTTCGAGTCGTCTAACAGGACACCCAAAGTGCTCTGTGCCAATAAGCCACTCGAGGAGAAAGCATGAGAGAGCTGAGTTGCGCGTCGGGTCCGCTGTTTATGAACCCTGATAGCGAGGCCGCCCGAGCGTTTTTTCGGCAGAAGAAGCGGGCATTGACGAACAAGCTGTTGTCCGTGCGGGAGGCGGTGACAAGGTTTGTGAAGGATGGCGACTACATCGCCTCCGGAGGCTTCGGGTCCAATCGCATCGCAACGGCAATACTGCATGAGATATTAAGACAAAAGAAGCGGAATTTAGGATTTGCGGGCCACACCACGACGCACGACTTTCAAATCGTGGCCGCTGGGAACATGCATGGGGAGCGGCTCATCGCACGCCTCGACTTGGCCTATGTTCTCGGGCTCGAGGCACGCGGCCTTTCCCCACACTCTCGGCGAGTAGTCGAAAGCGGTGAGGTCGAGATTTGTGAATGGACAAACTTCGCTATGGCCTGCCGGTTTCGCGCCGCGGCGGCGGGAATCCCCTTCATTCCCTCTTATACGATGCTCGGAACAGACACCTTCCGTTACAGCGCTGCCCGGGAGATTGAATGTCCTTTCAGCCACCGCAAACTTGTCGCTATGCCGGCCCTTTATCCGGACGTGGGAATCATTCACGTTCACGAGGCGGATTGTTACGGCAACTGCCGCATCCGGGGAAACACGGTTGCTGACCTCGACATCGCGCGGGCATCCAAGCGTGTGATTGTTTCCGTGGAACACCTGGTGAGTAATGACGAAATCCGCAGCCGTCCCGAGTCCACTCTTATCCCGGCTTTTTGCGTGGATGCGGTCTGCGAGGTGCCTTTCGGGTCCTACCCTGGAAACATGCCAGGCGAATACTTTTCAGACGAAGAGCATTTGCGCCTGTGGCTCGAGGTTGAAAAGGATGAAGCGGAATTCAGCAAGTTCCTGAAGAAGTACATCTTTGACGTACCGGACTTCGAAGGTTATTTGCGGCTCTGCGGTGGAATGAACCGAATCCGAGAGCTGCGTGCGCTGGAGTTGCTGGTGCCACAGGCGGAGTAGACATGGCTGACTACAATGCAATGGAGTTAATGATCTGCGCGGCGGCGAGACTGCTGGAAGATGGATCCACCGCCGCAGTGGGAACGGGCGCGCCAGTGGCCGCGGCGGTGCTGGCCCAGAAGACCCATGCGCCGAACCTGCTGATTGTTTTCGAAGCCGGCGGGGTTGCGCCACTCATGCCGTCTATGCCGATTTCAGTCGGGGATTCGCGCAGCTTCTATCGAGCTTTGATGGCCACCAGCATGAACGACATCATGGAGACTTGCCAGCGCGGGATGATGGATTATACCTTCTTGAGTGGGGCGCAGATCGATCCTTACGGCAACCTCAACTCCACCGTGATCGGTGACTACCGAAAGCCCAAGGCCCGCCTGCCAGGCAGCGGAGGCGCCAATGATTTGGCAAGCTTGTGTTGGCGAATCCTGGTGGTGATGCTGCACCAGCGACGGCGCTACGTCGAAAAACTGGACTTCCTCACCTCGCCCGGTTACCTGTCTGGCCCCGGCGCGCGTGAGGCGGCGGGGCTTCCTGCCGGGTCAGGACCCTATCGGGTTATTTCGGACCTTGCCGTGATGAGTTTTAATGACGACACGAAGCGCATGCAGGTGGAGAGCGTCCACCCCGGAGTCACCCTTGCCCAGGTTCAAGAAAACACCGGCTTTGAAATCCTCGCGGCGCCTGGTTTAAAGCAGACAGAGCCTCCGGAAAAAGAGGAATTGCGAATCCTGCGGGAAGAGATCGATCCTTATCGCTACATCATCGGGCGCTAGAAGCAGTGGGTAGCGCGGACCTCCGGTTTTGAGGTCCGCGGCTCTTGGCTCCTGCAGACGCTCAGTCCCGTAAATGAGTTGTGGATCACGTTTGACCTGCTTGCTTCAGTATCCGGCCGACCTCATTGGCCACGAAGCCCACGAAGCCCATGGCATCCTCTTCCAACTGGGGAGTCGTTGAGCCGGCATTTCTCAGCCGATTGTCTTTAGCACGTTGAATGACCGCACGCCACACGGGTGGAACCGCATCTATGGCCCAGTCGTACGCTCGGCGTTTGGAAGCCAACGTCCCATGGGAGGCGGTGTAAAGGATGCGGCAAGCGGTGAGAACGGCGTAAGCATTGTAAATGAACGCCCTGTCGGTTCGATCCCCGGCGTTTGAGCTCAGGCCTTCCTTGAGGTAATTCAACTCCAACAGGAGGGCGTCGTTGAGGCATCCCGCGGATACATGTGGAGCGATGAGCTTGGCCTCCTTGCCCCACAGGGTAATGCCGGACTGAGCAATATTGACCCAGATGATGGGGTTTCCATCCGAGCCATGCCGGATGAGCCTCCCGGTGTAGGGGTAGTAGCCACAGCACCGCGAAGTCTTGTCAAGAAACTCATCGTTGATGACGAGGCGCATTTCGGTACGGTTGACCCAGCGGTTTTGCTTCTTTTTGTTCTCGAACCATCGATCGAGTTCGGTAAACTGGTGGTCGTCGAGGTCCCGTCGCGTGACGCCGACACAATCGACGTCGCTGCGGCTCTCGTCGAACGCATCATTCGTCAACGAACCCCAGAGGTAGATGCCCACAAGATTTGAGCCCAGTATCACGGGGAAATCCGTGGCCATCGCCTGAAGAAGGTCGGAGAGATCGTTTGGGATATTCACTGCGCACAGACTCCCTGGAGCAGGTAGCGCAGCCCCCGGCCTCTGGGGTTCGCGGCTCTTCGCTCAGCCGAGGGATTAAAAGCCGCAGGCTGTAAAAAGCGGAGGTGTGCGCTACGCTGTAGTTCCGGTGAGGACGTTGTCTCGCCGAAGCGAGCGCGGAACTCGATCGAGCCTTGTGATGGTTTCCAGTTCGGGCTTGTTCAGCACCAGCGTTCCTTCAATGACGAGGTCTGTTAACGCGGGGCTTCCGAATCCTTCCTTGAGGCCCTGCGTAGCATCGCGCAGCCAGGCAAGAAGCACGCCGGGGTCTTTCAGACTCAAGATCAAGTCGGCTTCTTCGCTGCTCTCATCTTGCACTCGCAACTTTCCCTTCGCGACTGCAAAACTGAAATCCCCGCCGCCCGTTTGCACATTGACAAGCCGATCCCAGTTGGCCAAATTGGCAGTCGCGCGCGCGCTTTGGGGGACCAGCTCAGCAAGTTTCTGGAATTGAATTTTAACTTCGCGCAAGGCCTCTTGAAGTTCCGGAGTGGCCGGGCCCAATTCCTGGTCCGAAAGCTTTCCCCACTCTATTTCGCTTTCGAGCAACGGACTCTTGGCTTGTTGCTCCGGCGTAAGCTCGGACCTGGGCACCGCGAAGATGTCTTCGATCCCGCCTTTTCTCTCGTCCCGGAAAGCGATTTTGACAGGCGTGCCTTTCATATATATCCCGGGCCGGATTGTTCCCCGCGTGGTTTGTACCCTGATGAGCATGGCCGTATCGGTAAGCTTGCCCTCCTGAGTCTCGAGAAACACCCGGCCCGTGCCAAACGGGACCTGCCCCTTGAACCGGCTGGGAGCAAAGATCGTGATCACCGGGCTGGCTGCCATGACGCCCAAGTCCTTTACGTATTCTTTCTTCATCTCGACAAAATCGCATGCCGGGCAGCGCGTCATGAAGGGCGGGATGATCAGGTGCTTGCATTGGGGGCACCGGTGGCCGAACACTTTGCCTTCATCACGAAGGGCGCGGAAGAAATCAGAAAATTCCCCTTGTGTGTGTTGCACGGCAGTAAACATGACATCGTTTCGCAAGAGATATCGGCTGCGCTCGATCTTGACTTCCTTCATCCCCTCCTTAGGAAGCATCGCCACTGGGATCACAGGCTCCTTCTTTCTCCGCGCCATGATCAAGCTCTCCTTTCCAGGACTATGGCCACACCGTACATCGAAAGCGATGCCCCGGTGCCGTGCACCAGCCCGTGCTCGAAGTTCTTGCCTCGCAACTCGCGCATGACGCTCCAGGCCGACATCATGTTCGAGCCTCCCACGAAGTGGCCGCCAAACACCAATCCGCCCGAGGGATTTACCAGGAGTTTCCCGCCCGGCATAATAATTCCTTCCTCGACAAGATCGTTGCTGCGACCCAGCGGCACCACGCCCATTTCTGCGAGTGTGATCATTGCCTGGGGGATAAATGCATCGTGCAACTCGATTACTTGAATATCGTTAATGCTGAGTCGAGCCTGTTCCAGCGCCCTTCGTGTGGCCAGGTAATCCGAGTAAATGCGATGCAGGACTTTATAGCGCGTAATGTCTGTCCCGACGAAGTAGGGCTCGTTGGCGGCCCCGGCGCCTGTTATCCAGATCGGATCACGGCCCGTTCGCTCTTTGATTCGGTGCGCCATTTCGCCGGAAGCAAAGATCAATGCGCAGGCGCCCTCTGTATACACACAGGTTTCGAGCGCGCGAATAGGATAAACGACGTAACGCGAGTGGAGCACCTGCTCTGCGGTCACTTTCTCGCCCAACCGCTGCGCGTAGGGATTGTTCTGCGCGTGTTCACAGAAGAGCTCAACGATCTTAGCGCGCGCACTGGGCGCCAGATCTCCGGGATACTCGTCCATGTAGGCCTGGATAACCTCTGCGTAGCTTTCGGAGGCGTGGGCGCCCAGCGGCCGCTCGAACCACGGATCCCACGAATAACCGATAGTTTGCACGACTGCCGGAGTGGGGCTCTCGGCTTCGAAGTCATAACAATCGAGCGCCTTCTCCACTCCGAAGACCAGCATAAGGTCGTACTGGCCGCTGGCGATCATGTTGTAGCCCGCCAGCATGGCGTAG
>Ga0187808_10000108_pt1 | contig 19185 bp, 8 predicted proteins | sample NC_wetland_sal_i_5_FD_132427 | JGI IMG/M metagenome (GOLD analysis project Ga0187808, IMG submission 132427) | Wetland sediment microbial communities from Neuse River Estuary, North Carolina, USA - ASW_3 | ecosystem: Environmental > Aquatic > Freshwater > Wetlands > Sediment | place: USA: North...
AACAACCGCGCTTGACTAGGTCTTTGGCCTCTATTGACTAGGTAGCGCGGACCCCCGGTTTTGGGGTCCGCGCAACCCAGTTGGGGGCGGCAGAACCCCGACCGGCCCTCACTCCGCCTCCAGCGTGAAGACTATTTCCTGCGCGTGCGGGCGGATGAATCGCTCGTGATCCTCCTTCAAGACAAGTGGGACCGACAGCACGCCTACTGCGTGCTCGAGTGTAGTCTCAAGCGCATCGGCGTATGGGTTGTAAGGATATACGGGCCACACCAGCCGCGAGGCAGGATCAGCTTTTAATGTCCAACCCGGCAGGTGGAGCGATCCTCCCAAAACCTCAGAGGAAACTTCAATCCGCTCCGCGCTAAGCGTCAACCTCTGGCCTGTACCGGTTTCAAGAGGCTCCTCAGCCTTCAAGCAGAGTTGCAAGTTCAATCGTGCTTCATCAGGCGGCTTTCCTTTTCCCGTAATGACAAAACGCAGCGCTACGACGTTGTGGCTGGTGACGGACGCATAGAGGTCCGCGAAAAAGGTGTTGTAGGCCAGCGAGAGTCGATCGCCATTTTCGGCCATTTGCAGGCGGCTGCTGAGGGGCAGATAAAACACTTCCCCGCCAGTCTTCTCATTGAAGGTGGCCAGTTCCGGCTGGCGCTTCGAGTTCGCGCCCGAAATAAGCAGCCCCAGCTTTTTGTGGAAGACGCTCAAGTTCGCCTGGCGATCCAGGTAGAACTGGTTTTTGACCGCTTGCGTGCTGATGATACCGGACTGGCATATCACCCACGGCCCGACCTTGCGGATTCCGGCAGGTACCTGCATTTGATGGGCGTAATGATCTTGATCCTGAGGGATCGGCGCCATCGGCCCTTCGTGATAATAAAGGGCGTCCTGAGCGAGGCGTCCCAGCCAGTCCATAGGAAGTCGGTCCTCGGAGAAGAAGCTGGTCAGGAACTCCGCGTAGCGGCGCCCATCCGCAAAATGTGAAAACCCGAAATGGCCCCAAGCATCCACGTCCCAGTAGCGGTTGCGGTCGTTGATCACTTCCACCGGCTTCCCGTCGAGGTAGGTGAAATATTCGTGGAAGGTTGTCGAGCGACGCAAGGCCTGGAGCGCAGCAGGGTCGTGGGAATATTCCCAATAGAGAGCCACCTGGGTCATGGTTAGATGATCGTAACCTGGGGTTGGGCCGGAGCGCGAGTGCTCACCCCAGTAACCATCGGGGGTCTGCTCTTCCGCCGCAAACCGGTGCAAGATCTTCGCACCCAAGTCCTCCCAGTCCTTATTTGCGAACGTGCGACCCGCCAGGAGAAGGAGAGCGGCGTATTGGGCGTAGTGGTTGGGCGAGGTGCCAATGAAGGGTGAGTTGTACCAAGGAAAGTCAATCCGTTCGGCCGCATCGGGATAAACCAAACTGGCATTTTGCAATATGGCGCGTTTCCACCGTTCGCGACGTTCTTCGCCCAAATCCGCCTCCAGCAGCCTGTAAGCCTCCAGCCACATGTGCGTATCCCAATCGCTATCCAGGCGCGGAGTGAAGTTCCCTTTCTCATTCTCTTGCGCCAACAGGTCGCCGATCCGCATGGCTAATTGGAGCATACGCGGGTCGTGATAGTGAGGGTTAGCGGGGTGACGTTTGGCGTATAAGACCGCGGGGGCAAGAATTGCAAAAGGGAAATGGTTCCACTGCCGGCGCCCTTCCTGCGCTTCCAGCGTTTTTAGGTCCGCCGAGGGCTCAGCGTTCATACGGTTTTCAACTTGGGTAGTTCCGGATTCAAGCAATCGAAAATACTGAGCCGGCAACTGTGCCCTCAACGAACGAGCACCAAGGACAACAGAAACGAAGAGGAGAAAAGTTCTGAGCTTCATAACGGCTATACCCGCATGAATTTGCGAGGGAGACCTGAGGTCTGCTCTTCAAGGTCGTTGGTTTTCACCCCCCGCCTCGATTTAACCATGTCGACGGTCACGAACCTGTGTTGGCCGTAAAGAACCGTGCGGCTCATACGGCGCAATCAGCGAATTTAGCCCAGCTACAGCCACAAGGCAAGAGACACGGAGGACAAAAGGGCACAGATCTTGGAAGGCAGTCGCCCATGCCCGTCCGCTGACGAGCACCCAGAAACCATTGAAAAGCAGCACGGCGCAGCGATGGAGCGCGGGCATCCTGCCCGCCCTGTCATTCGGATACGAAATAACCCCACGAAAGCGGGCAAGATGCCAGCGCTCCATTTTCAAAGCAGCAGGTCTACGGAAGGATCAGGAATCGGTTAAAAATACCCTGGCAATAAAACTGTAAAAAAACCATTGACAACCACATAGTGGACTGCTTTAGACTGCTCGCACTAAGTAAAGTTAACTAACAAACTCATGAAGACCTTCTTCCAACCCGGGCCGCACGCCATTCAGCCGCCGGCGATGAGGAAGATGAATCAACTCAGCCTGCTCACCCTAATCATGGAGCACGGTCCAATTTCCAGGACCGGCCTCGCCAAACTGAGCCGCCTGAGTAAGCCCACTGTTTCCGCCCAGGTCCAAACCCTCATTCAGAAGGGACTAGTGTCCGAAACCGGTCTAGGGGAGTCAGGCCGGCGCGGCGGCAAGAAGCCTACGCATCTTGAATTCAACGCCAGGTATGGTTGCCTGGCCGTAGGTGAAATCGATTCCCTTGAGACACGTCTTGCCGTCACAGATCTGGAGGGAACGATAATCGCCCATTCGGAGTTCAGTACGCAGGCCGAGCTGGGGGCGGCGAGCATTATCGAAAGATTAAAACACAGGCTAGGCAAGCTCCTTGCGCGGTCAGAACGAAAGGAGAAACTGTGCTTAATTGCGATTGCCGCGCCTGGCAGAGTGGATGTCGACCGTGGCGTCGTGCTGGAAGCCGGCAACATTTTCAATTGGAGCAGCGTACCTGTCGCAGATGCGCTGGCAGGCGCCTTCAAAGCGCCCGTGCTCGTAGATAACTGTGTGAATCTGGCAGCACTTGCGGAGATGAACTACGGCGTCGCCAAGGGTGTGGAGGATTTTGTCCTGGTCCACCACGACACCGGGATTGGCTGCGGAGTCGTGCTGGGGGGCAGGTTGCATCGCGGGTACAATTGGTGTGCCGGCGAAATCGCCCATTTCATATTGGATTTGAACCAGGCAGACAAGGACTGGATGCCGCGCGGGTATCTGGAAATGCAAGTTGGCGCCGATCGCTTATGCGAACGAATGCGGCGGGCAGATGTTTTCCACGAATTAACGCAGGGATCTGAGAATGGGGGCGGTGAGCTCTCCGCGCTTTTTCGGGCCTGGAAGCAAGGCCATGCTCCCAGCCGGCAGATCGTTGACGAACTTGTGCTCCAGCTTGGGGTGGCCATTGCGCACGTCGCGGTTACTTATGACCCATCCCTGATCGTGCTTCAGGGCGAGATATTCCCTCCGCTTTTGGAGGAAATCGAGCCTTTGGTCAAGAGAGCGGTCCCCTGGCTGCCACGCCTCGCTTTGTCAAGTCTGGGAAAGGATGCCGCCTTGCGGGGAGCGGTCGTCGCCGCGCGGGCACAAGCTCACGAGGAAATCGCGAAAGCCATGAGCGAAGGTACGATGCACCTAAGGAAAGAGGACGACACGTCGAATTACCAATTCTCTCGGTTGCGCGTTGCGTCGGGGAACGTCGGGTCACGCGTGGGTTAAACCACGGAAAGGAAGGATGGTGAAAAGGAGCTATGAAGAACCAGGTCATTAGAGTCATTTACGGCAATTCAGGCGCTAAGGCCGCGAGAGTGGTTGGGTTGCTGGGCTTGTTGTTAGTGGTACTCCTGTTCCCAGTCCCACCCTTGCTCGGCCAGACCGGCCAGGGAACCCTCACCGGGACGGTGACGGATGCAACCAAGGGCATTGTGCCGGGGGCAACCGTCACGCTGGCCAATGTCGATACTGGTGTCAGCGTCAAAACAGAAAGCTCCGAAGTGGGAGTTTACTATTTCGGGGCAGTTCCCATCGGGCAGTACAAGGTGGCCGTCACCAAGCAAGGATTTAAGGAGTGGGAAGGAACGTTTACCTTGGAAGTGGGTCAGAATGCGGTTGTGGACCCGGTACTCCAAGTGGGGAGCACCAGGGCCGTCGTCGAAGTCACCGGAGCCGCCGTGCCCATCGAGGTAACCAACGGCGCGGTGGCGGACGTGAAAGAATCCAACCAAATCCGTGATCTGCCGCTTGACGGCCGCCAAGTCGGCCAGCTTTTCAACTTGACCGCAGGGGTGGAGAGCGGCTCGGGGGGCGCCCGTGTGAACGGCATGAAGGTAGGCTCCCTGGATATCAATATGGATGGCGTCACCATGGTGGACCGCTTTGGCGGAGGCATGGTGCGAGTGCAGCCCGGAATTGAAACCATCCAGGAATTTCGCATTGAAACCGTAGGCTCGGAGGCGCGCTTCGACCAGCCGGCCACGGTCATCATGGCCTCCCGCAGCGGCACCAACAGCCTGCACGGCGGCGGCTACGAATACATTCGCGACAATACGGTGGTTGGCGCCACGCGCTTGCGGACGGATCCGATCGGCTCCGGTTTCGTGCTTCCCGAACTTATTCGCAATGAGTTCGGGGGATACCTGGGCGGTCCCATTTACATCCCTCACCTTTACGACGGAAAGAACAAGTCGTTCTGGTTTTTTGACTACGAGGGCTTGCGCGATCGCGAGCGCGGCAGCGTGCAACAACCCTGGGTGCCAACCGCCGCGATGTGGGGCGGCGACTTGAGCAACGCAGTGGACTTGAATAATCCTTGCTCAGGCCCAACCTGCCCACAGGGGTATGCGCCCATCACCATTTACGACCCGAAGAGCACTAACCCCACAACCTTTGAGCGCACGCCCTTCCCGAACAATCAAATTCCCGGGCCCTATAGCCCCACGGCTGTGGCTCTTAAAGGCCTCACCGAACTCCCTTGTTGCGGTGCCGCCGCCCTTAACAATCCGTACATAGCGCAGAATGTCACCAACACGTATCCCTACATTCAAACCCTCAACAATTACACGGCAAAGTGGGACGAGAACATTTCCGATAAGGACCGCCTCTCCGTGCGCTATACGCGGAGCATAAGCACTGCTGCCCAGGAGGGGGGCTACTACGCTAACCCTATCAACCCCACATCAGGCATGGGAAGCAGCGCGGATAACTTCTACAACACGAATGTGGCCGTGAACTACAATCGGACCATCTCACCGAATTGGCTGAACGAACTTCTGATCGGAGTCCTCCGGGATCCTAACCACTACGGAACCCTGGCTGATTTCACGGATTGGAACGCTAAACTGGACACGCCGAACCCCTTCGGCGTAACCGGTTGGCCCACCCTATACACCGTTGAGAGCTCCTTGGGCTCCCCCGCCTACATGAGCTGGGACTCCGATAACAATCACCTGCAACACCTCACCAGCGAAACCATCGAGGACAACGTGACTTGGACCCGCGGCAAGCACACTGTCCAGTTTGGATTCCGCGGCCGGAAGGAACAGAACAACGTCGCGGAACTGCAACAAGCGCAGGGCTCGCACGAGTGGGACCCGGCTTACACTACTGATTGGTCTCCATCAGCCTTTGCGCAGGCGCCCGATACGGGCAGCGGATTTGCTGAACTGCTGCTGGGCACGCCGGATTACCTTTCGGACCAGTACAACCGGGGATATTTCTATTTCCGGCAATCCGAAGTGGGATTGTACCTCTCCGACAAAATCAAAGTGAGCCCGCGGCTGACGCTCAGCCTGGGACTGCGTTGGGACAAATGGACACCTTACACTGAGGCCCGGAGCCGGCTCACCGAACCTTACAACCCCGAGCAAACGTTTGAGGTTATCACCCCCGGTAATGTCAACATAAACGCTCTGGGGACACCGCCTGCTGTGCTGACGTCTTGGTCGAACCTGGGGTTAGCTTCCTCCACTGCAAGCGCTGTCGGCTATCCATCGGACCTGTTCCGCTCAGTTAACCATGACTTCGCCCCGCGCCTGGGCGTAGCATACCAACTCACGCACAACACGGTAATCCGAGGATCGTACGGCGTTTTCTACGTGGCCATGCCGCTTTCCCTCATCCTGCAATCCACGCGCAGCAATCCGCCGTTGAATCTCCGGTTCGTAAACATCGCCCAAAACAATCCCAATGTTCCGGGAGGCATGAACGGTCCATATTACGGTTTGTACCCCTATATTACCGCGCCCGCGCCCACTGATTACATGCCGCCCGCCACGGTCGATATCTCCAAGCCTCAAAACACCTTGCAACCCTACGGGAACGGCGCAACGTACTGGGATGGGCCAAACTGGAACGACGAACGCCAGCAGACCTGGAACATCACCGTTGAACACGAACTCCCCGGGCGCATAGGTACGAGGCTGAGCTACATCGGAACGTATGGCGGGAACCTGGAGCAGCAGTATGCCATCGACGACGAAGAGCCAAAATACAGCTATGCGCTCCGCACGGGCTTGACGCCGCCTAGCCAAGCAAACCTTTTGCGTCCGGTCCCGCAGTGGTCGCTATACGGCCTCAACCACACCGGCTATTCTCGCGACCATTCGTTGCAAGCTGAGATCCACCGGACGTTTGCGAACGGGATGGGCTTCCAGGCCTTTTACACCTTTGTCCGAGCCCTTACCACCACGGACCCCGGAGGCTTTAGTGATGGAAACACCTCAGTCAATGGCGGCGGTGGGGTGGGCACTTCGAACGTCTCGGGGTTCGGAAACGGTGGGGCGACCGTCCCGGAAAATATCGAGTTATTGGGCGAGCCCCAGCTCGGTTATAAGCAGCGCCTGAAGCTCACCTACTTCAACAACACCACCATTCCTCCCCACCGCTTTACGTTCGATGGTATTTACGATCTGCCGTTCGGGACAGGCAAACGCTTTGCCAGTCAAGCGCCCAAATCCCTCAACTATCTCATCGGCGGCTGGCAGTTGGCCACTATCGGCACTTGGAATAGCGGATTTTGGATGGGCGTAAGTACCAGTCTGGTGCAAACGGGGCCCGTTCGCATCCCTAGCGGCAGTCGCGCAGCCTTGAATATCCCTGGTAGCTACGACCGCTATCGGCAGTGGTTTTCCGGGAATTTCAATACTAACAACGCGACCAATGTCTCAGGCACTCTAGTTCCTGCGACCGTACGGCCGGCCGGCCCGAATTGCTCCGGGGCATACAGTGGCCAGCTTGCCGTGACGCTGGCGGATGGAACCTGCTACAATGCTCCCTTCAGCGGGTTCTATAACCCCAATCCACGGGATAACATCATCGGACCGGGAGCGTGGAACGACGACCTCTCCCTCTACAAACACTTCAAATTCGGAGAGAGATTCGACATGCGTTTTTCCGCTGACGCATTCAACGCCTTCAACCATCCGACCGATGTGGCACCCAGTACCAGCACAGGGTTGCAAGACTTGGCGAAGCAAGCAAATAGCTCGCGCGTTATCCAGCTCTCCGTGCGCGTGGAATTCTGACGTCAGGCGCCCTATTGACCGGAGGTCGCGCCCTCGGCGCGACCTCCGCTCTCGCCTTGTCCCTCCCGCCGCGGGGCTCTGACATGCACCTACGCTCTTCCTGTCAGCCCGCGAACCGGGCGGCATATTTGGCCCATGGCGTCAGCCGTGGGGACGAGTCGCATGGGGCTGGGCCAAGCCCCGCAAGGGGCGACATAAGATCTGCTCACATAACTCCCGATGATTGCTGAGTCCGGATGTCGCCCCTATCGGGGCTCAAGAGAACTTATTAACGTGCGTATTCTGTCCCACGGCTTTCGCCGTGGGCCACATGATGTCGTCCCTGACGGGCCTACAACCCGATTGAAGAATCGCGCGCAGAGCGGGTAGCGTAGACCCCCGGGGTTGGGGTTTGCGGCTCTTCCCGAGTTTGGCTCCGCAGAAAAGCCGCGGACCCCAAAGGCGGGGGTCCGCGCTACCTCTTCCGCAAAAGAGGACTGGGTAGGATGGCAAGGGACGGAGTTCATGCCTTTACGAGAGAACTTTTGGTTTTCGCTCTGGCTCTGTGTCTCTGCGCCTCAACGGTGAGCCTCTTCCCTGTTGAAGTCCAGACCAGCTCGCCCCCGGTTGAGGATCACCTTCAAGAGGGAATCAAGCTGCTGGGCGCGGGAAGGCTTCTTGAAGCCGTGAAGGCTTTCAACGCCGCTAAGCAGAGCGCTCCCCAGGATGCCCGCCCTTACTTTTACTGTGGCATGGCCTTGGCCCAGGCCGGCCAGATGCGGGACGCCGCCGCTGAACTGGCTGAAGCCGTTCACCTGGCGCCCGATCACCTTGATTATCGGGTTTTCCAGGCGCACGTCTTCCAACAGCTCATGCAGACCGATGCGGCAGAAAGTACGCTGGCCGTTTTTAAGCGTGAGGACACGCTTCGCCAGCTCGACTCCGCCTGGCTGCGGCTCTTGGGCGACGTCTATTATCGCCTTGGGAAGACAGACGAAACGCTCCGGGTCCTTGACCGCTGGGCAGAGGACGACCCCAACGACCCGCGCATCGCTCTCGACCGCGGCCAGGTTTATGTGATGAGAGGCGAACCAGAGACTGCGCTGAAGTTCTTCCAAAGAAGCCTTCAGCAGTCAAGCCAGAACCCGCAGGCCTATTTCGAGCTGGGGAAAATCTACTACCGGCAGCACCAGTTTCCGGCCGCGAAGGAAGCCCTGCTGAACGCGGTTCGCCAGGATGCGACTAATCCCGAATACGTCTCGAAGCTGGCCTCTGTTTACCTGGCGATGGGCGATCCCGGCGCTGCGATTGAAAATCTGAAAACAGTGGAATCTGCCGGCCCTAGGTTCCCCACCATTTATTATGATTTGGGTCGCGCCTACCGCAGCAAAGGCGATTCGGTTCGCAGCGCCGAGTACGTGAAAAAGTTCGACGAGGTGACGGCGGCGGATCGCGCCCGAACGGCTCAGCGCGAGGCCGCCGGCCGGCCGCTCGGCCAGGCGGAAAGACTGCTCGAGCAAGGCCATCCGGCGGAGGCGCGCCCCCTCTTCGAGAAAGCTCTCGAGGCCGATCCCAACGGCTGGGAACCGCATGCCTATCTGGCGGAGATGGATTTGGATGCCGGCGACTTAGCGGGGGCGTATCCCCATTTGCAAAAGCTCCAGCAGATCGACCCCGATTCCGCCATCGGGAACTTCCTGATGGCACGCTATTGGTTCAAGCAAGAGAAGTACGACCAAGCGCGGCTCTACGCCGAAAAAGTCAAGCTCAGCCGCCCCGACAACTCCGAACTTCGCAGCTTGCTAGGCAGCATTTATCTCGAGCTTGGCCTGAAAGAGAAAGCCCGAGAGGAATACGAAGCGGCCGTCCGCTTGGCGCCTGATCGAGCCGACTTCCGGGCCCAACTCGAAAAGGTGAAGTAGGTAAGGGCACTTCTGGTGGATGCCCTGTAGCGCAACTCTGGCGGATATTGTTATTACGGGAAGATTTCTTGTCGTCGTGATTTCTCCGCGTCCTCTGTGGCCATAATAAGCTCAACACGGAGGTCACGGAGAGCCTCCGTGGGCTCTGTGTTGAAGCTTTGAGGCACGGAGAGCACGGAGAATTTGTTTTATATTTGCAACTTAGTTCCGGGCTGCAGTGTTTCGGGAGGAATTATGGAAGACAATCGTTTGCCTTCACGACGCTCATTCCTGCGTGCCGCGCTGGCAGCACCGATGGCGAGCGCGCTGATGGGGAGCTATGCGCCACTGAGCGGGCAGGCCAAGTCCGCGGGAGGTGTCAGTTCGATCGTGGCGCGTGTGACCCTCGACCGCGACCTCTACAATTGCGGTGACGTCCTGAACGGGCAAGTGCACTTTCAGCTTCCCTCCCCCGGACCGGTGGTTGTCCGTTGGGTAGACAGCTTCGGCCGGATCGTCCGCGAAACTCAACTGCCGGCCTCCCACTCCGGTGTGGCCTCCCAAAGCTTCGCGTTCGAACTGGATCGCGGCTTCGCTTACCGGAACTGGATTCGAATCTGGGCGAACGATGTCGAGCAAGAGGAGGGAGGGAAGTTCCTGCTCTCGCCCTCACCCAAGTCCTGGGATGATTTTCATGTCATCAGTTGGGCAAACTATCCGGACGGGTTTTACGACCTGCTGCGTCAGGCGGGCGTGGATGCGACGATCGCATATCGAGAAAGCGGCGAAGCCGCGATCGACAACAACTTTAATTTCTACGTCGAACAGATGGCCTGGGAAGTTTTTGCGATCTACCACAAAAACCAGCCCCTTTGGAGAGGGCTGCTGAATCAGATCGCGCTCGACCGCAACAATATGGACCTCTGGATCCGGCAGCCCTGCGTGAATGATCCGAAGACGGACGAGTACGTGCAGGAACACTTGACACGCTTCGTGCGCTTGCACCGCGATTTCCGGCCGCTCTTTTATAACATCGCCGACGAACTCGGCGAGGGCGACCAGATTCGGCCCAATGATTTCTGCCACTCGACCTTTTGCACCAACAAATTCGCGCAGTATCTCCGCAAGATGTACGGCACTCCCGGCGGGGTGGCCAGAGAGTGGGAAGTGACGGAAGAAACCCGCTGGGATGATGTGAGCCTCCGCAACGGATCCACATGGGCTAAAGGCAGCCTGATGATCAATCGTACTACCACCGATCAGGCGTTCGACGCCGTCGCGATCGCGGCTCTTCAGGCGAAGTACGGAGGCCTCGCAGGCCTGAATAAGGAGTGGGGTTCGAATCTCCCTGCCCCCCGCAGTCGAGAAGGCGGCCGTGAACAGTGGGAACCCCTGCGCGCTCTGCTCAGCGAGACCCGATCGGTTCCGGAGTTGACCGATAAAGCGCTAAGTGAGCGGCTGGGCCCCATCGAGAAAGCCAATGCGCGTTGGGGGGCTCACACTACCTGGGCCGCCGAGGAGCGGCCGGCAGGTTTCAAGTCCTGGTCCGAAGTCGTTGCCTTCCTCAACCGCTTCTACCGCGAGCTCGCGCAAGTCCGTTCAACGGAAGGGTGGAACGTCTCGCCGTGGTGTGACTTCCGGAATTTCATGGATGACACATTCGCAGAGGCGCTGGGCCGTGCGCGCGCCGTTTGCAAAGCCGAGGACCCGCACGCCCGTTGCGCTACTGAAGGGGGGCAAGTTCCTTTTGCTTTCGGATGGTATAACTATGAAAATGTCGTCAAGATAGTTGATGTTATCGAACCCTACAATGGCGGCAACAATGTGGAAGTCATTCGCTCGCTCAATCGTGACGTCATTATGATTTCCACTCACGGCTTCGAGCACAAGCCCGGGACGCCGCTGACGGAAGAAGATCGCCTTTATCAGAAACGCGCGCCGCAGCCGATCTGGTGGGGGCTGTTTCATGGCCATCGCGGCTCGATCATCTGGGACGACAACCTGCCGGATTACCGGTTCGTTGACGAAGAGACTCGCCAGCTCACCCCCTCGGCCGAGGCCTTCTCTGATACCTTCAAGGAACTGCACCAGGGCGTCGCCAAGCTCATTATTAACAGCCACCGCCTGCACGACGGTATTGCCATCCATTACTCTCAGCCCTCCATGCAGGTCCACTGGCTGCTCGACAATGTCGAGAATGGGCGGCGATGGATGTTGCACAGCGGCGGGGACCGTCACAGCCATTTCACTGGCGTGCGCAATGCTTGGACCAAATTGGTGGAAGACCTTGGCCTTCAGTATGAATTTGTGGGAGCCAAACAGATCGAGGAAGGGCAACTCACCCGAAACGACTACCGGGTGCTCATCCTGCCGCAATCGGTGGCCGTGAGTTCGCGGGAAGTCGAGCAGATCCGGCAATTCGTTCACGAGGGCGGGGTTCTGGTGGCTGACTACCGCGCTGCTACTATGGATGAGCACGGACGCGACCTGGGGCGCGGGCAACTCGACGAAGTGTTCGGCATTTCACATGTCAAGGGCCAAGCGAAGGGCCCGGCCGTTACCGGCATCGAGAATTACGAGTCACTGCGCTTGCAGGGTAAGAAGCTCAACCTTACGGTCGGAGAGGAGACCATTGGCACGACGACGGGGAAAGCGCTCGCTCAGAGCGGCCAGGCGCCGCTCATTGTAGTCAATGATTTTGGGCAGGGCAAGGTTGTCTTCTTGAATGTAGAGGTCGCCAGTTATCCTTACGACCGGCTGGTTATGAACTCGCCGACGAGCTTGCGGGAAGTCGTCGGTCAGGTTAGTGGCCTGGCGCGAATTGAACCGCAAGTTCGGGTTTTGGACGCGGCGGGAAATCCTCTTCCCGGGACGGAAGTTGTCCGCTTCGCGAATGGCGCTTTCGAGCATGTGGCCGTTTTTCGCAACCCGCAATTTGATGACGGTGGCTGGGGAGACCTACCGACCAGGCCGGAGCGCGGTTGGGCCGGTTCGATCGACAATTCTCTCCTCGAAAAGGAGGCTCAAGTCACCATCGCCTGGTCTGGCGCCATGCCGACTTATGACGTGCGCGGCAAACGCGATCTCGGCGAAACGGCCAAAGTTCAGACGACTCTTGACCCTTGGAGTCCTCTGATCCTGACCCGCGCTCCCCAGCCCATTCCGGAACTGCGTGTGGAAACTCCTTCCGACGTCCAACCGGGCAGCACACTCGTTATTACGCTTCGGAACGAGGCTCCCTTGCCGGAGGGAGCTTTTCGTATCGTTCGGCTGGAGTTCGTAACCCCCGAGGGGCAGCCCTACGAACTCTATGCGCGGAACGTACGTGTTGAATCCACACCTCATCTGGAACGTCTGAACCTGGCCCATAATGACCCCCGAGGGCTCTGGAAAGTGAATGCGCACGACCTCATGACGGGCCGTGCTGCGCAAGCGACGTTTACGCTGCGGGCCTAGTGTCCCGTAACCGAAGTTCGCGGCATAAGTCAGCCCGCCTTGGCGGGCGACATAATTTGGCCCACGGCGACAGCCGTGGGTCTTGAGTGCATCCCTCTCCCCCTCCCCCCTCCCCCGCCAAGCGGGGGAGGGGGAACAAAAGGGGGCGGGGGCCATCTTTCCCAGGGCTTCGCCCTGGGCCACATTACTCCGCCCCTAACGGGGCTGGCCACCATGCACCTCAGGAACTCTAACTTAATCAAGGAACTTATGAGACAGGACACTAGGCTTTCGCAACTGTCAGCGATGACCTGCGCCCCCCGTCTTGCGGGAAGGCTTCGCCTTTCCCCCGATTCCGGGGGCGTTGCCCCCGGCTACTAAATGAATCCGCTTCGGGGATTCCTCGCTTGTTGACCTTCTCCGTGCCGCAGGGCTAATATCCAGATTTCCGCGAGTCGCAAATCCGTGGTGCGATGGGCGAGTGTCGTAATGCGAGTGATCGTGCGAACAAGGCTGGGGGCCGAAGAAAATGCACGTGCTTCTTTGGAGTGCGGCAGCTTGCTGCCGCTTTTCTCCCGCGAGCTTGCTCGCGTTTCAGCATTCCGGCGCTACGCAGTATCCCGCCAGCAAGCTGGCCTGAGCGAAAGCGGCAGCAAGCTGCCGCACTCCAAACCAGCCCGTCTACTTCCCTTGCTTTGGATATTCACCCTGACAACATTCGCGCGAGCTGCCAGCCCGAACGTGGTCTTGATCACAATCGATACGGTACGGGCTGACCGCGTGGGGTGCTACGGCTATCGGCAGGCTCGCACTCCCACCCTGGATGCCCTGGCGCGCGAAGGGGTTCTGTTTCAGACGGTTGTCGCCTCTATTCCTCTCACTCTTCCTTCGCACTGCTCGATCATGACCGGCACTTACCCAACCGTGCATGGCGTTCGCGATAACCTGGGCTACACGCTGGGTGATTCTCCTCCCACACTGGCCACCATCCTGAAACAACACGGCTATTCGACGGCAGCGTTCGTGGGCGCTGATGTCTTGGATCCGCAGCGGGGACTAAACCGGGGCTTTGACACCTATTCATGCCCGCTGCGCCGAAAAATGGGGCCGAATAATCCTCTTGTCTTTAACCTGGTAGAACTGCAACGCCGCGCTGAGGAAGTCATAGCGGATGCGCTGGGCTGGCTGTCTACCCAACCCAATCTGGCGGCCAGGCCATTTTTGATCTGGATTCATTTATACGATCCGCACATGCCGTACGATCCTCCGCCGCGCTTTCGAGCCCTGCTTCGTGATCCCTACGACGGAGAGATCGCCTACGCCGATTATGCACTCGGCAAGGCTTTCGGATTTTTGAAGCAACACAATCTTTACGATCCCAGTTTGATTATCATGGCCTCGGATCACGGGGAGAGTTTTGGGGAGCACGGCGAATATGCGCACGGGTATTTCATTTACGACACGACGCTGCTCGTCCCGCTCATTATCAAACCGCCCTTGGGCTCCGGCATAGCGCCTCGTCGCATCGATGTGCCGGTCAGAACCATCGATATTGCCCCTACGGTGCTTCAATTCTTGGACATTGCCCCGCCACCGAGCATGCAAGGCGTTGGCCTGCTCTCTTTGCTGCGCGGAAAGACGGCGGGTTCACCCACCGGCGTGACCTACTGCGAAACTTACTACCCGAACGAATTCGGCTGGAGCGCTCTTCGGGCGCTGCGGAGCGGGCAGTTCAAGTACATCGACGCGCCGAAGCCGGAACTCTACGACCTCGAAGCCGACCCGCAAGAGAATCGTAACCTGTACCAGACGAAGCAGGCTGTGGCGCGCGAACTGAAGGCCAAATTTGAGACTTTACTGGCGAGTATAACGCCCAAGGCGCCTCCCCAACGGTCGGGGCTGTCGCCTTCAGAGGCCGCGGCCCTCGCCTCGCTTGGCTACGTGGCAACCTCCGGTCCAACCGCCGTTGGAAAACCCGGCCATCCCCTGCCTGACCCTAAAGATGAATTGCCGACGTACAAAACCCTTTCCTCAGCCACTCAGATGGCCGCGGAAGGCAAGTGCGACCGCGCGCTGCCGTTGCTCAACCGCCTGGCACAGGAGCAGCCCGGCTTATACATGGGTCAGCTCACTCGCGCCAAGTGCGAGCTCGCCTCCGGCAAGTACGACGCCGCGGAATCTGCTTTGGATGCCGCTATTCGCATAAATCCAGGCGCTCTGGACGCGGTATTTTATAAAGGGATCTGCCTGTTCCAGGAAAGCCGATTCAAAGAGGCATTGCCCAGTTTGCAATTAGTGGCGAAGGCTCTTCCCAACGAACCATACGCTCACTTCTACCTTGGGTCAATCTATGAGCGGGAAGGGTCTGCGGCGCAGGCGTTGGCCGAATACCAGAAGTGCGCTTCCATCGATCCCAATTTCGAAGTAGCCGTTTACAAAGTAGGCTACCTGCTGGCAAAGAACGGGAAATTCACGGAGGCGATCGTCGAGTTCAAGAAGGTTGCGGAGATGGACCCCGGTAATGCCTCCGCGCACTTCAATCTGGCGCTGGCTTACACGAAAACGGGGAATGAGGCAGCAGCTCGGCCGGAATTCGAAACCGCTTGCAAGCTCGACGCCACGAAGTGCCTTCCCCGCGATCAGCGGTAATAGGCCGCGGCAAAACCCGTCTGGCTGTCATTCCGAGGAGCCGCAGGCGGTCCTGAGCGCAGCGAAGGAGGAATCTCGCACTGCCTTGAAAACGCGCTGTCATCCTGAGCGCAGCGAAGGATCTCGCTCTGGTCCGTGGTGAAGCGAAAACGAAAAGATCAGAGCGAGATTCCTCGCTCCGCTCGGAATGACAGCATGGAAGGGCTTACCCCCAAGTTGCCAGATATGGAAGGAATGAAGCGAATCTCCTATGCGTTGGACATTGGCCCTTATCGCCACGATCATTTTCTCGGGACCGGCTGAACTGGCGCGCCGGCCCTTCCTCGACTGCACATACATGTCGAAGGTCTTCGGGGAAGAGCGCCATTACCGCATCTTCCTGCCGCCCGGTTATGACTCGAGCAACCAAGCTTATCCCGTCATCTATTACTTTCACGGCCACAGTGACCGCTACACGCTGGAGAAATACGACGACGGCAAGGACACCGTCCCCAAAATCGCAGCGTTTGTGGCCGCACATCCGGCGATTGTTGTCGCCGTAGACGGCTACGTAGCTCGCGACTATCAGGGCTTCTACGGCGGAACTCCCTGGGACATCATGAAGGGTGGCGGAGATTACGATTTTGGCCCCTACTTTCTCGAACTGGTCTCGCACATCGACAGCACTTACCGCACTCTGACCTCCCGCCGCTATCGCGCTACCTCCGGCTTGAGCATGGGCGGTTTCATGAGCCTCTACCTGAGTGCCCGTTATCCCGATCTGATTGGGAGCGCCTCGGCATTCAATCCCGGCCCGGAGTTCTATGTCGGGGACAAGGGCCGGCGCGTATTGTGGCGTCCGAAAGATCACGTAACCAACCACACGCGGACGATGGTACGGCTGGTGCGCGCCAGTGGAGATTTCATTAGCCAATACCATGAAGAGACGCGCGACGCTTACGCGCGTGCTGACAACGTGGATTTTGAGTACCGGCAGGATGAGTACCACCGCCATTGGGCCACCTCGATCGCCGAGACTTTTGAATTTCACATGCGGGCCTTTGCCAACTCCGCCCTCGATGATATCCCCGACACTTGGGATCACGCCGACGCCTACTCCGACTTCAGTGTCTGGGGCTATCACGTGAAGTCGTCCGGGGAGAGCGAGGGAATCACTTATTTGGAGGACGTAAGCCAGGGTGGTCTGCGCGTGACCACGCGGAAGTGGGCGCCCGATGGGCCGCCAATACCCAGCCGCCACATCACGATTGTCACCGCCCCGCTCTACCAGCCCTCCGCGTCCTATCTGCTTTTGGATCGGAATTTCACGACTGGCGCTACTTCGCAGCAAAGCCTACGCGCCGCGTCTGATGGCCGCCTGACTATCACAACGGACGGCGCGGGCCACCAGTTTAGCTTTCAGGGGCCGGGAGCAGCCGATCAACCTCCTACCCTATTGCCTCTGACTGCGAGCGATAAGTTGAAGCTCCAGCCGGAGCGGGATCTGGCCTTGCCCATTCGAATCTACAATCCCCGCAACACGCCGATGACGGATGTAAAGGCGACCCTCTCGAGCGAGTATCCTACGGTCCAATTCCTGGCGAGTGAGGCGACCATCCCTCGGATCGAACCCGGCGCTTCTGTTGACGTCGCGGACCACATGCGCGTGCGTTTCACGGCCGGCGAAGGCTATTTCGCTCAGACCCGGCTGAAGCTGGATCTGGTTTACGACGGGTGGCACAGCGTTGCGAAAGACCTCGACGTTCTGGTCATCCCGGAAAACGTTCCGCCTCCGCTCGAGGTCATGATTCTGGATGGGCGCACCGCAACTCTCAACGTTTTTCGCCAGAAGGGCAATCAGGGCGGAGGCGCGTCGGTTTCGCGGACGGTTACGGAGGGGAAAGGAAATGGAAACGGCGTGCTTGAACCGGGTGAAGAAGCCACGCTCTGGGTCCACATGCGCCAGGGAATGGACCCCTTTGACAAGAACAACTGGTATCGGGCAAAAGTTTATTCGGACTCCCCTTGGGTCACCGAGGTTAATCGTCTCGAAGAGCAGAAAGGCCTCGAGTGGACAAGCGCCGAGGAACTCACCAGCGTCATCCGGCTTTCACCCGAAACGCCGCACGGCACCCGTATCCCGCTGCTTCTCGACAATGAATCTTGGGGCTTTGCTTGGACGCCCGACGTCCAGTATGGGAAAGAAAAACTCTACCAGGCTTTTCAGCTCCACACTCATCACCTGCACCGGTATGAACTGGTCGTCCCTTGACCCCGGGAGTAGCGCGGACCGCCGGTTTTGCGCTCCGCGGCCTGTCCTTACCGCTACCAAAAAGCCGCGGACCGCAAAACCGGCGGTCCGCGCTCGGCTTGTTATGGTCGAGTGAGGGGGTCGCCAGTTTCACGCGTGGCGCATACATGAAGAACGATGTATGCGCCACCCAGGGCACATCTAAAAGGTCAAGCCCACACGCGCGCGCGCTCAATTCCATTCGCCAGCATTTCCTGAACGTGGGCTACGTCGTCGCGAACCTGCCAGTCGAACATTCCCACCGCGATGAAATCAGCTCCTCTTTCGAAGGCGTGGCGGAAACCATCCGGAGGCAATTCCCTTCCCGCGCCCAGAACTTTGAAGCCAATCCAGGGCTTTTCGATAGTCTTCATGAACTCGGCTTTTTCCGCCGCCGGCGTCGAGTAGTAGTTCACCCGGTTGATGGTCAGCATATAGAAATCCGGAGCGAGTTTGGCTTCAACGCACTGCTGAGTGGTGGCCAGTAGGTGGGCGCCGATACCGGCCATCAGTCCCACTTTACGGAAACCCTCGACCGCCTTGCCGATCTCCTCGATTTTTCCCTTCTTGACCAAGTCGTCAGACACGCCGCCATGGAGGTAGATAGCAATCGCCCCGTTGTCGCGGGCACGCTTGGCGTTCTCCACCGGGTCGCCCTGTTCAGGAGCGCTCTGCGCAATCCATTGCAGTTTACCGCCGCGTTCTCGCCGGAACTTTTGATAATGTTCGATAATGTGAGGATCCGCGCGCATTAGCGTGGTATTGATGCCGTTCTGTTCCGCCAGCGTCCAAGTCTCCAGAATCTTCTCGGTATTGAAGTAGTGAGTCATCAGGGCGGATTGATATAAAAGCTCGCCAGCATGAGCCGACCCGGAAATCAGGTTGCCACCAATGATCAGCCGGGAAACCTCATATTTGCCAAATTTCCCGCGTTGCAGACCCTTAACCGGTTCCTTGACCTTCCCGTACTGTGACCGGTCTACAAGTTGCGCCATCAATGCTTCGTGCTCATAGCTGACTCCCCCCAGGAGAGCGCCGGAGAACGCAAGCGAATCACGCAACATCTCGCGACGATTTATTTTGGGCATTTGCCTACCCTCCGATACTTATCAATACGGCCCCCAATTCTCCTCCTCGGCTCAGCACTCGGTCAAGCCAAAGCAACCCCTTCATCGCAGACCTTTCAGCATTCCTGCATCGAGCCAAGCGAGGGATTGACGGGCGTAGAGATAAGATTGGTCAATCTCCAGCGCCTCCTTGAAGTTTTGGCGCGCCAAGGCATCGTCTCCGCGCAGGGCGGCATAGACCCCCGCCAAGTCGTAAGCCTGAAGACGCAGGTTGATCGCGGTGTCGGTCTTTCGCTGCTCATTGACGGTGCCGAAATCCTTGAACCATTCCTCAGCTTTCTGGGCCTGGCCTGACTTGTAAAGCCCGATGGCGCGGTACAGACCTTCCCCTTCGATGGCATCATCCAGCGTCT
>Ga0187808_10000110_pt1 | contig 19141 bp, 25 predicted proteins | sample NC_wetland_sal_i_5_FD_132427 | JGI IMG/M metagenome (GOLD analysis project Ga0187808, IMG submission 132427) | Wetland sediment microbial communities from Neuse River Estuary, North Carolina, USA - ASW_3 | ecosystem: Environmental > Aquatic > Freshwater > Wetlands > Sediment | place: USA: North...
CTAAGCTGCGCTGACTCTGGTGACACCCCCAACAGCCCCAGCAGGTCTGGTGGACACGAAACTGAAGCCGATGAGGTTCTGGCGAAGCACAGCATGGCCAGAGTCCGGAGAAACCGGCGGGGGAATCGCCGCGTGCGAAACGCGCGCGTTGCTCACGCCGGGCCGTTATTACAGGTCAGTCCCGGCGGTGATTATCTGCGTTCGGTCAAGGACTTAGACGACTTGATTGGGAACTCGCACGATTTCCACCGAGCATTGGGCGTGGCGCGCCACGTTTTCCGCAACGCTGCCAAGCAAGAAACGCTGCACACCTTTTCGACCGTGGGAACCCAAAACGATGAGATCGGCACCTAGCTCCGCGGCGGCATCGAGGATCTTCCCTCGGATGTCACCGGTTTCGACTGCACCGTGTGCCTTGAAACCCGCAGCGCGAAGTTTCTGAACCTCCCGCTCTACCAGTTCTTGACCTTCCTTTGCCCACATCTCAAGCTCAGGAGCATAGCTCGACGACATCTGCGGGGGAGAGGAGAGCGTGATCGGCTCTACAACGTGCAACACCAACACTTCCGTGCCCTGCGGGGGAGTCTGTGCAATCACCGCTTCGAGAGCTGCGTCAGAAAACTTCGAATCATCAACCGCCAGCAAGATCTTCATGACTACCTCCAACAGAGGATAAGTATCCGCTCCTATTCTAACCTGTCCTCTAAAGGCGCGTTTGGCCGGTCGTAGGCCTCACTGATGTGCTCGAGACGAGAGCGGCCGTGGCGATCCGTACCTGCCAGCCAGCCTAGGACCCTCCCTGCCAAAGGCTGTGCAAGAATGTTCTCCATTACTTGGCGTTCGGCTGATTTCCGCGCATCTAATTCGCCAGCCCTCTCGCTTCAATTGCGATGAGGCTCGACGGGCGGATGTCCCTCGGCGCTTGCAACTCTATACGATTCTTTGGTCCTGAGCCTCCCTCGTTCCGTATGAAGTCCTCATTTAAGACTGCGGGTCGATTCCTTGGAAATCTTTTGATCCGGTGGCGATGAGGGTTTACGCTCTCGCGTGTGTACCACCAGTACCGGGCATGGGCCTAACTGAACCACCCGGTAGGTCGTCGAACCAAACACGGCGACATCCAAGGCGTTCCTGCCGCGCACCCCCATGACGATCAAGTCAGTTCGAGACTCCAAGGCAAGCTCGAGGATCTGCTGATAGGGCCTGCCGATACGCACAAGGTTCTTCGCCTTGCAGTTCCTACGCGTTTCAGGGGAGATACACTTCTCCAGGCCCTCCTTCACTTTTGCGATTTCATTTTCAACATCGGCAGAGCCTGCCAGATCCTCCAAGACATGGAGGAGGGTCAGTTCGCATCCATACTCCGTTGCGAGGGAAACGGCATACTCGAGAGCCTGCTCGGACTGGTCAGAAAAATCCGTGCAGCAAAGTACCCGTTGTAGCGGAATAACATCCGGAACTCCTGACTGGGTGACGAGATCGTGGGCCGGCTTGCGCACGACCAACACCGGACAGTGGGCTTTTCGCAGTACCTTGTCTGTAACTGATCCCAGCAACATACGGTCAATCCCTCGCAAACCGTGAGTTCCCATGACGATGAGGCTCACGGCCTGCGCTTCGGCCAGGTCAAGAATTACATTTGCCGCAGCGCCATCGTGCACGCTGCATTCGGGTTGTACCCCGTGCCGAGAATGCGTCTTCGCAAACTCCTGGAGTTGCTGCTCGGCATCGGTGCGAAGTTGCTGGCTGATCTCAATGTAGGCATTTGGAAATGCATAGTAAGGGTACATCGGCGCCAGCGACTCCGTTACGTGCTCCAACAGTAGGCTCGCCCGGTAATGCCAAGCGAGCGACTGCGCGTAATCATAGGCCTTCACGGAGAATTCCGAAAAATCGATTGGGCAGAGAATTCGATTGATTTTCAGCATGGCTTTTCAACTCCTCTTTTAGATCAGTCAGCTCAAATCCGTCCCGGCAAATGCTCACTACCGGCCGGCTTTCTGCTTACAGCCTTCTCAGCGCGCCCCCCCGTTTGGACTTCAAAGACATAATCACGCAGGGGGGCCAGCGTGTTTGTGCGGCGCGTTGGCTTTCATAACGGCGGCCTTGGCCCGAAGGAACTCAACCTTGGCCTTTTCTTGGGCCTCCGCCGCCTGCCGCCGCTGCTTGGCTCTCTCGAGCCGTGCCTCTATTTTGGAGTCGAGCTCGTTGATCTTTTCCTGGAGCTTCACTTTCCGGTCGGCGTCAGCCTTGGCCCGTTCCGCCGTCAACTGCGCGCGGTCGGCTTTCATCGCCGCGACGTTATCGTCGTGAAACGTGCGCTTCACTTCCTTCAGCGCCCGCCGGTATACCGTTCCACCTAACGCTTCCATGCGCGCGTCCACCGAAGTCGTCGAGTCTTCACTAATCTCTGCGACGAGTGCAAACTTCTCTGGTGTCAGTTTCTCTCTCACGTCCTCGATGAAGTCGTCACAAAGCCTGGCGTTGCTCACGTCCATGGCGGCGCCGGCAGCCAAGCCCACAGCAGCGCCAACTCCGACGCCGACCGGTCCGCCCAGAAGGCCGATGAGGGCTCCCAGTAGGGTTCCGCCCAGAGTCCGAACAGGAGTCAGGTCGTCACCTGGCCGCACCGCTGCGGAACCATCTGCATTTCGCGCCACCACGGCTTGATCAAAGACTGTGATGGCGTCCTCCCTGTCCAATTCATGAAGCGCCTTCTTCGCTTCGTACGCTTTGCTTTCCGCGTCAAAAACCACTACCAGTAATCTGTCCATCGCTTTTCTCCTTTTCAGCTCTCTTCCCAGCTGTTCCTCGGATGTATCAATGCAATCCCAGCACCAATTGTTTGATCCTTGAATACACACGGGTTAGCAGATCATAGGGCCTCGGCCTCCTCGCGGATTCGCGAAGTTCGCGAAAAAGCTTCGTCCGAGTGGACCTACTTGGACTTGGAGGCAGGTGGGAAACTTCCCAGGGTCTTGGCTTGCTCGGAAGCATCGCTGACGAGCTCCTCCTTCCACTTTTCATTGACGTAGCGGCCGCCCGGCCCCCAAAACTCCACACTGGCAGTGACGTTGGCCAGCGTAAGTCGAGCGCAAAATTCGGCGGCCATTTGGGCGGCCCACGACACGGTTACCTCAGCACGAGAGCCGAACTCGACCGCACCCAAGACGTTGTGGATTGCAAGCTTCTGCCCTGGCGATTCTTGGGTGTGCGCGCCAGTCCAGACCGGGCACTCCGTCCCGTGTAAGACTTTTGCGGTAACTGAGCCCAGCAGAAAGTTGTAAAACGTAAAGCCATGTGACGGCATCTTGATTAATCACATCCAGGGAAGCGATGGGGATGTCAACCGGCAGAAGAATTCTCTTAATATTCAGCATGGCGCATAATCCCTCGGGTCAAAGTTGCCGTCTCACGGCCGCGAGGGGCGGGCGGCTGCCCGTTCTGACACATTGTCGCTGCCGCCCCCCCCGCACCCGATATACCCTCGTTCCAGGAGAACGATCGATCACGGAATTCCCGCCTGAACCCAGCGACCGGCACGCCCTGTGCCTTTCAAACCCTCTCATCTCTGAACCCTGCGCCAGCCTTGTTCCGGCTCCTGTTGTTTGAAGATCGCCTGTACGACGCCAGCCCTTGGGCCGAATCTCCTGCGAGCGAACCCACCTGCAGTTATTCGTACTACTGACTTTGAATCGTGTCCCTGATGGCCGCGAGCCCTTTTTCAAGATTTGTAACTGCCCGGGACACCGCCGCTCTTCGAACGATGGATCCCTTGGGGCCGCTCAGCCCCCCTTGCTCAGAGCCAAGGGCCTTAATCAAGTAGAAGCCGGCTTGCTTCGGGCCATTGCTGTCGCGGACGCAGACCGAGAGATCCAACGCGGTACGAAAATAATGGCTCGAGTAGAGCTGCTTTTGGGCGATAGCGCACGCGATGGGATCAGAAGGCTTGCCGCGCATGGTCACCATATGCACGATACGCAGCGTCGGCTTTAATCCGAACTTCACCTTGGCCCAATAGAACGTCTCTTCGAAGTGTGCGGGTTTGTCGCGCGGATAGGCGAGCAGGTAATGGTAGAAATCCGGCACGTGCTCTGGTAATGCATTATCGTAGCTGAGCAGGTAGGCGAACTGCTCGGGCACGTCGGTCGGGTCGCGCTTATCGTTATAGGCCCCCAGGGCCGCATTGCCCTCGCGCTGGTAGGCAAGCAGGCGCTCAAATGCGCCCTTCTGCAGGTGCTGATTCACTTGTTCATCGACGTCGGGGGCAGACCAGTCGATGGAGTGGTGAAGTACTTCGATCGAGGTCGCCGGCATCTGAATCCGGCAGTTGCCCGGTTGGCAGTTCTTCAGATCCTCGATGTCATCGTGGTCTAACGAAAAACCTCGCAGGTCGGAAAGCTGCGGAGGATCGGTGAACACACCAAGCGCCAAGAAGCCGGGAACCTGGCGGAGGCGGTCGAAATTGCGGGCATATTGGAAGTAGGCCTCAGGAGTAGCGTGGATGTAGATCGCGCCAAACAGCAGCACCTCGGCCGGCGTGCGTGGGGAGAGGGGCTTCACCACCGGCTGCCCGCTGTGGATGGCGGCAATCTGATCCTCGCTCAGCGCGACATTCTGCCTGAAAAATGTCTCCAGATTGGGATTCGACTGGGAAGTTGCAGGGCGCGAGGCGGCGGCAATCAAACCCAGCAATGCGGCAATACACGTGGCACTCCGAATCATGACTACTTTACCCCATCTAAATTATATTGCGTCGCTTGTGGCGCATCCTTTCCGACAGTCGTTAGACGACACGAAGAACGATCTTGCCGCGTGTGTGACCCATTTGACTGAGTTCGTGGGCCCGCCGGGCATCCGCAAGCGGCAGGACGGTTTCAACCACGGCTTTCAGTTTCCCGGAATCCACAAGCCCAGCGATTTCCGTTAACTCCGGCCCATTGGGCGTCATGAGAATGTACGCTTGCCTCACGCCGCTCTTGGCGGCCTCATCCGCCGATGGCCGAGCCGCGATGGAGACCAAAATTCCGCCCTTCTTCAATACCTTCCATGAACGTCTTAGTGTGTCCCCGCCGATGGTATCGAATACCACATCCACACCGCGGACGAGATCCTCGAATCGCGTCTTTTCATAATCGAGGGGTTCATCAACCCCCAACTCCCGAAGAAAGGACTGGTTCCGCCCGGAAGCAGCCCCGATCACGTGTGCGCCCTTCCACTTGGCAAGTTGCACGGCAAAGCTGCCGACCCCACCGGCGGCGGCGTGAATCAGAATCTTCTGACCCGCGCTCAACCCGGCCGTGTCGAAAACTGCCTGCCATGCTGTCAAACATGCATGAGGAATGGCGCCGGAGTGGATGTGGTCAATGGATCTTGGCTTGAAGGCCACCTCTGCCTCCTTCACCGTGATGTACTCAGCGTAGGCTCCGTCACGAGAGCTGTCGGGCCGGGAGTAAACCTCATCGCCGATCTTAAATTTGCCGGCGCCCGGACCCATCGCCTCGACGACCCCCGAGAGGTCGAATCCCAGAATCAAGGGGAACGTATAGGGACGGAGATCTTTCATGTAGCCGGCGCGAATTTTCCAATCGACAGGGTTTACCCCGGCAGCATGGACTCGGATCAGCACCTCGCCAGAACCCGCCACGGGGCGCGGGGCATCCTCGAAGATGAGGACTTCCGGGCCCCCGTATTGGTGGATGCGCACTGCTTTCATGGTTTCCATTTCAGATATCTCCTTGGTCGCGCCTAAGCTGCGACCGCTAAAGTATCTCCGTGCTTGATCGCATTTTTTTGAGTTGTGTCACGGAGAAGGCACCGTTTCGCAGCTTCCACAAGCAAGAGATAGGCTCCCGTCGCGACGGCAACAAAAGCAAAATATGACCCGGGCAGCGGCGTGAAGCCGAGCATGCCGGCCAGGGGGCTGAACGGCAAGTAAATTCCAATCGCCACAACCGCAAGGCATGTTGCCAACAAGGGCCTGCTGGGACGGCTGCGTAAGGGATTTTTCGAGGTGCGAATGACGAACAGCACCAGCGTCTGAGTGGCCAGCGATTCGACGAACCAACCGGTATGAAACTGCGCTTCGCTCGAGCGGAAGAAATGCAGCAACACATAGAAAGTCAGGAAGTCGAAAAGGGAACTAACAGGTCCTATGAAGACCATGAAATTGCGGATCAGATTGATATTCCAGCGCTGGGGCTTTTGCAGATAGGTATCGTCAACATTGTCTGTGGGAATGGTGAGTTGGCCTACATCGTAAAGAAGGTTGTTGAGCAGGATTTGGGTAGGGAGCATGGGCAAGAAGGGCAGGAAGAACGAAGCTGCCGCCATACTGAGTACGTTTCCGAAGTTCGAGCTTGTGCCCATCAGCAAATACTTCATCACGTTGCCAAAGGCTTTGCGTCCCTCGATTATGCCATCATGCAGGACCCGCAGTCCCGGCTCAACCAGAATCACATCGGCAGAGTCGCGAGCTACATCGACCGCGCTCGAAACGGAAATGCCCACATCCGCCGCGTGGAGCGAGGGGGCATCATTAATGCCGTCGCCCATGAATCCCACGGCGTGGCCGTTGTGCTTGAGAGCCAAAAGAATACGGTTTTTCTGCGCCGGTGATATGCGCGCGAATACCCTTGTTTCTTCAACGTCGTGCCCGAGCGCCGGGTCCGTCATCCGCTCCAGCTCGTCACCCGTGAAGATGTGGCCAGAAGCGATTCCTACCTGCGCGCAGACGTGACCGGTGACGCGGTCATTGTCCCCGGAGATAACCTTGACCTCAACACCATCCTGCTTTAGAGACTCCATCACTTGCGCGGCGTCCGCCAAGGGCTCATCTGAAAAGGTCAGGAATCCGGCCAGGATCAGATTACGTTCGTCCGCCACTGAATAATTGGGGCGCACCGGAACTTCGACGTACGCCACGGCCAGCGAGCGGAACCCCTGGCTGTTCAGTTCGCTACTCGTCTGTTGAAAGCACTTGGCAGCGTCCGCGTCGATAGGTACCACCTTGCCATCGCGCTCGTAGCTGGACAGCAGTGGGAGAATTCCTTCCGGAGCGCCTTTGGTAATGAGGAGCCGCCGCGACTGATGCTCAACCACGACCGAGAGCCGCCGCCGCTCGAAATCGAAGGGAATCTCGTCATGCTTGCTGTAGCCTTCGATCCCAGGCGGCGGAGCTTGGTGGAGAATGACATCGTCCAGCGGACTGCGGATGCCCGTCTCGAACTTGCTGTTGAGGTAGGCGAGTTCCAAGGCGCGCTGCGAGGGATTTCCAAAGGGATCCAGAGAGCGGTCAAGCGACATAGTCCCGGCGGTGAGGGTTCCCGTTTTATCGCTGCACAGCACATCCAGACTACCCAGGTTCTGAATGGCGGAAAGGTGCTTGACGATGACCTTCTTATGGGCCATGGCCACGGCGCCTTTCGAAAGCGTCACCGAGGTAATCATGGGCATGAATTCGGGTGTCAAGCCGACCGCCAGCGCCACCGCAAACAGCAGAGATTGAAACGGATCGCGGTGGCGAAGAATGCTGGTGACAATCAAGAAAATAACCAGGAAGAGGACGGTGCGCGCCAGGAGTTGGCTGAAATTTCGCAAGCCGTGGTCAAAGGCTGTCTCTTCCGGATGTGCGGCGAGGCGAGCCGAAATGTCGCCAAAGGCAGTCCGGGGGCCCGTCGCAACGACCTCTGCGGTTGCCGTTCCACTGACCACGGAGGTGCCCAGAAAAACCATGTTGTGCGCTTCCGCCTTGGGTGAGGCAGGCTCTCCGGTCGCTGCTTTTTCGCAAGGCAGGGGTTCGCCGGTGAGTGCGGCCTGCTGGACGTAGAGGTCACGAGCAACCAAAAGGCGGGCGTCGGCAGGCACCAGATCCCCGGCAGAAAGCCGGATGATGTCTCCCGGTACGACCTCGCGACGCTGAATCTCTTTCCACTCCACGACGCGGAGGACGGTGGCCGTGGGAGCGGTTCGGTCGCGCAACCGTTCCATAGCCTGTTGAGAGCGATACGTCTGAGTAACATCGATGATCGCACTCAGCAGAACAATGACGCCAATGATTCCCGCATCGACCGCCTGACCCATGAATCCCGATATGATTGCGGCGATGACCAGGATCAGCACCAGCGGATTCGAAAACGCATGTAAGAAATCAGAGAAAAGGGAATGGCGGCGTGTCGCCGTCGGCTCGTTCGGCCCGAACTGATCCAGCCGTGCCGCGGCTTCCTGTGGCGTCAAGCCGGTGATCTGGGGTTGGGTTTGACCGCTGTCCGCTGGCATGGTTAATAACCTATTTCATCGACGCGCCTGAAGCCCTCGAAAAGCCTTCCGCCCTCCCATAGTGTTCCTCTCTCTTTCGAGATCAACACGTGCTCGAAGCAGGAAACGCAGACACACCGTTTCTTCTGGGTCTGCGGCTTTCGGTTGGCAGCCTTCGCACAGCCGCGGACTTGCACATTGATACCGGCTTCAGTGTGAGCGCCGGGCATCCAGGCTCAACGGCCCCGCTCCGAACTGGCTGATGAGCAAGGCTCCGCCGAGAATCGCCAAATTCTTGATGAACATGACCATTTGCATTTGCGCCATCACCGGATCATGCACGGTCCAGAACTTGTGCATTGTGAGTGTGACGGGAACCAGGAACAGCACAATCAACCAGGCCCCGATTCTGGCGCGATACCCCAGCAGGATGCTCAACCCGCCGGCCAGCGCAATGATTCCGGATAGCGGCACGGCGACGGACGCGAGCGGCACCCCCTGCGCCGCCGCGTAGCCGATCGTCTTTTTGGAGAAGTGATTGGGCGCCGCCATTAGGAAAATCAACACATAGAGAAAACGTCCCAGAAGCACTGTGGCCGCTTGCGGAACGCTTTTAGCTTTGAAACTGTAAGGGATTGGCGAACCTGTTGCCATTTTGTTTCTCTCCCTGTTCATGTGCAGTTTAGTGCACCCAAATCGTCACTCGGTTGCAGCCCCTTAATACAATTCGTCACCGAGAGATTGCTCGGCAACTTCGTCGCCCCTTGTGTCACATCTTGTGGAGGCCTATTGCCAGCATAATCCAGGCCCAACCGAAGAAAACCAGATCGATTCCAACGAAAAGGCCGATCACCCAAAGGCCTGAAGCCGGCCATCCGGCCACGACCAGAACGCCCAAAGTCGCTGTGACGACCCCGCTCAGTGCCTGCCACCCCCAGCCCGGCAGGTGAGCCCACAACGAAGCAATCAACTGATACAGTCCCGCGATCAGGAAAAACATCGACATCAGCAATGTCAATGCCTCCGCGCTTATGACCGGCCTAGTCAGCATGAGGATCCCGGTTATACCGAACACAATCGCCACCAGCACGTGCAGGAAGAAGCCTGCCCAATTCCCAACCATAAACGCAGCGACAAACTGAAAGATGCTGCCAAAAATCAGCAGCCACCCGAAAAATAGCATCGAAGCCACAGTCGCTGCGACTGACCGTACAATTGCCGCGATGCCCAGCGCCAGCAGCACCATGCCAAAGGCCAAGAACCATCCCCAGTGATGAATCATCTCTGGGGTAACACCAAATATCAACACATCAGTCATTGTCAGTTCTCCTTTCCTGAATTCTGGGCTGATGCCCAGGTCCGTCCAGTAACAAAGCTGCGGCTCACATTGCCTTTGCTCAATGAGCGGTGCCAGAGGTCTTAGCGTAGGGAGCAATCGCCTGCGGGAACGCGGAAAGGCCTTCCTCCGTGCCACCGCCGGCAGGCGCATCATCGCTCAGCAGCGCGTGTGCTGTTTTGCTGTAAACGGCATAGTTCAAACGGTCTTCGGGGCGAATGATTACGCCCTTGAGGTTAACCCCAGCGAATACACCGTGACTACGCGAATAGGACAGAATCTTTGCTTGCATGAGTGCGTCGGTTCCGGCGCTTGCTTCGCGCCCGACGGGCCCTCCGGCGATACCGGCCTCCGCTCCCAGCTCAAACCTGTCTTTCATCAGCCCGCTCACCGCATCGTCGTTCATGAACAGCAGGACGAAATCGGTGGCGGATATGCCCAACTGCGGGCCCACGCTGCCACCGCCGGCGCGGAAGAAGACGGGGTCACTCCAGCCCGCCTTTGTGCGGCGGCTCACGCAACCGCGGCCGCCCTCGCCGCCAACAAGAAAAGCCGCTTTGATGACCCGAGGGAAAACTGCGATCGCCTTCGCGCGCGCCAGTAGATCCTGCGGAATCGCCTTGTCAGGGGCACCCATAATCGCGTCGAACGCCTCAGCAGCCTTAGCGGACTGCGTAGCCGCTTCCCTGACCTTCGCCTCGTCATTGTCCGAGCGCGGCGACCCTTTAGCGGACGTGAACGCCGCAGTCGCTGCGAACACCGCCAAGAGAGCAAGAATCCACTTCCAGCTTTTGGGACCCATGGTAACCCTCCTCTTATTCCCCCTCCGAGGGAGGCAGATTCTTCGATTCAACGACAAGCGTTACCCGCAGCTTCGCACCTTAGTCTGCCTTGGCCTTGGATTCCGCATCTTTCAACAGCTTCTTGAAATGTGCGATGTGTGCCTCGAGATCGGCCTTCGCCTGTTCCCACCTGTCTCCGCCCAACTTCTTCAGTGCCTTCAGCTCAAGCTGGAGCGCTCTCTTCCAGGCCAGCAGTTCGGCAACTACTTTAATTTCGGCGTCCGCTTTAGCAGATTCAGCTTGGGCTTTGACGATGTCCAGCTTCGCCTCAGCGATTTTGATTTGGGTCTCGAACTTGTCATGGATTGTCTGTTTCACCATGTTTATGTCTGTGCACATTCTGTTCTTCTTTGCCTTTCTCCACCGCTTTCTTGCGCGATCGTGTTGTGGGCGCACTCTGTCATAGGGCAATGCGAAGGCCAGAGCTAATCCATTGAAAATGCGGGAGTTCACGGATCAGAAGGGCAGGATTCCCTCGCGAATTCGCGAACTTCGCGAATTGTAGGTTGCATGGCGGGCGTGCCGACCGCCTTTGTACAGAAGGCCTCAGACGATCACCGTCGCCTCCCGAAAGCATAATGGTCCACAGGTTCGCTTGTTTCTCCATCGCTCGGACTCCTTGTTTCTGATTGGGCCCTTTCGGGGAGCGCGTCTCCAACGCGTCACCGAACTCTTGACCCCGCCCATGGTGGGTAGCCACAGAGATGAGCGATCTGTGGATTCTGGCGGAAGGGCGGGGTTTTAGCCCCGCCGCACAGAGTAGTTGGAGGCTCTAGACCCTGGAGCGTGTTTCCGCTGCTCGTTGTGATACGGCAGGGCTAAGACTCCGCCCCTCCACGATCTAGGCTTTGCCCATGTTCCCTTCACGGTCTTTCGCAATATGAACCACCAGCACCGGACAGGGGCCTGACTGCACCACCCTGTAGGTTGTCGAACCGAATACTGCGAGATCCAAGGCATGCCGCCCCCGCACACCCATGACGAGCAAGTCGGTTTGCGACTCCAAAGCAAGCTGGATGATTTGTTGATAGGCTTTGCCGATCCGCACAACAGGCTTTGTCACGATGTTCTGGCGCGCCCAGGGGGAGATTTGTTTCTCCAGGCCTTCCAGCGCTCTCGCCGTTTCGTTTTCGACATCGGAAGAGCTCGACATGTGCTCTATTACGTGAAGCAAAGTGAGTTCCGCACAGTACTCCGCCGCCACGGAGACGGCCTGCTCCAAAGCTTGATTTGAAGATTCGGAGAAATCTGTGCAGCAGACTATACGATGTACCTCGATGAGGTGCGGCGCCCCAGGTTCACTGGCAGAATCGTGTGCCGGCATGCGTGCGGCCAGCACCGGACAGCCGGCCTTTCGCAACACTTTTTCCGTTACTGATCCCAGTGTCAGTTGGTCAATCCCTCGCAACCCGTGGGTTCCCATTACGATCAAGTCCACCGCTCTTTCTTCGGCAACTTCGAGAATGAGGGCCGTTACATCGCCGTCCTGCACGGTGCATTGGGTGTATACGCCGCCGCAATTATGTGTTTTGGCAAACTCCTGAAGCTGCTGCACGGCATTGGCGCGAAGCTTTCAGCATATTTCATCGTAGTCGTCCGGAAAAGCATGGTAAGGGTAGTAGGGCCCCAGCGAGTCGACGACATGTTGCAACAACAAAAGAGCTTTGTAATGAGCGGCGACCGACTGCGCATAGTCAAAAGCCAACACCGAAGATTCTGAGAAATCAATCGGACAAAGGATGCGTTTAATTGAGGGCATGTCGTCTAACTCCTCTGCTATCTCACTCCCCAAGGCTGGCGACTTCCTCTGACAGCATCAATTAGAGGTTGTCGCCCTAACGGCCTGATCTCTTGTGTTGTGCCACAACGGCAACCGGCTGAGCCCAAAATGGCGTGTCGGCCTCTTGGAACGCCCGTGACGTACCCCTTCGATTTTCCAGTCCGTCTTTGATCGCGAGAGACAAGATAGCGAACCCAAACAAGATGGCACTTACTGCGAATGTCATAACGATGCACGTTACGCATTCGGATATGGCGTACATAAATCACCTCGCTAGATTAGGTAAGGTAGAATTCGGTCATTCCAGCGCGATTCGTCAACCAGTTCGACACGCGCCGGAGTGGCTTCAACGGAAGATCGGCGGGTACCCGCGTGTTTTCAGGGGCAACGCATTTCTCGAATACCGCCGATCTTCCGACATCTCAGATATCGGCCCTATGCCGCCCAGCGTCCGTACGACACCGTAAGGAGGTTCTCAACTTGAGTGACCCCGGGCGCGGCCCAGGCAGCGTTCGCGGCCTCGTCCAGCTCGGCCCAGGAGCGCACGCTGCCGGTCAGGGTGACCTTGCTCCCCTCGGCTTTCACGTTAATCTCCTGCGCATCCAGCATCGCGTTGCGCTTGAGTGCCGCTTCGATTTTTCCCTTCACGTCGGCCAGCGCTACCTTCGGCTTAATCGTGATCTGGTTGCTCACCCCCTTAACCCCTGTCAGATGATGCACCGCTCGCTCGGCAGCCGACCGCTGAAATTGCCGGTCAACCTCCCCTTCCAGTGTTAGGAAGCCCTTCTCGACGGTCACCTTGATCCGGTTACGGGGCACCAAGATATCCCACTGCAAAGCGTCCTCGGCGGCGCCGGCAATATCCGCGTCGGTCCGCTCACTGAAGCCGGGCAGCTTCACCTCGAGCTCGACGGCAAGGCCCTTAACGTTGGGCAACCGTTTTACCGCCCTCTCAGCAGCCCACTTTTCAGCATAGCTATCCACCGTACCTTCGAGTGTGACTACGCCGTCCTTCACCGTGACGCCGATGTCTGTGGCGTTGACGCTCGGCTCCCACCGGAGTTCATCAAGAACATCCAACTGAATTTCCCTGTCACTCTTCATGGTTCCTCTCCTTTGGTTTGGCACGTTCTCCATTCCTGACTTCGGTTCGTGCAATGCAAGTGCCATTCTCAAACTGTTCAAAATGCTTAAGTTCGTGCACCAAAGCTTGTAGACTCTTCACGAATTCGCGAACTTCGCAAAAAGGTGTACAGCGACGAGTTGGCTCGTCATTCCTATAAAGAGCCTTTCGCCTCGAAGGACCGTGATTTGGACCGGCACCTCTGTTGGTGGGAAATTATCTATGGCGCAGAGCTCTTTCTCAGCCTTCTCTGTGGCGGGCGAGATCAGCGGACTGTGAGTACCGGGCAGTGGGCGGTGCGGACCACCTCGTAAGCAGTGTCAGTTTCCGGAAGGTGAGCGGCTATGACCGGGTCCAAACCTCGCACGCTCATCACGATCAAGTCCACGCCGCGGTCCGAGGCGAATTTGAGAATGCTTTCTGCCGCACGGCCGAACCCAAGCTCAAAACTGGTGCGCTCGCGTAAAACTGACGCTGCCGGGACGTGATCGTCCATCCAATGCCTTACAGGCTCCTGGATTTGGGCTTTCAGCTCAGGAGAAGCAACTGTCTCCTCAAGGATTTTAATGAACGTAAGCTTGGCGCGGTATTCCTCGGCCAGCGAAACGGCGTAAGCTGCGGCATGGCTGGTATCAGGCGCGAACTCTATGGCGTAGAGTACGTGAGCTAGTTGGATGTCCGCCGAAAACGTTTCCGAGACCTTCGGGCCAACCGTGAGCACCGGACAAGGCGCTATTCGAAGCACCTCCTCCGCGACCGAGCCTAGGCGTAGCTTTTTCAAGCCTCGACGTCCGTGAGTTCCCACGATAGTAAGGTCGATGCCGTTTTTGTGGATCATTTCGGAAAGAACGTTCCAGACCGTACCCTCTCCAATCAAAGGCTGGCACGAAATGCCTTTTTGACGAGCTGCCTCAAGCAAGGGCTTCAGTTCCCGGTCCGTGAATTCACGGGCCTGCTGCAGCTTCGCCGCTCTCTCCTCTGGCGGAGGGAAATCCGGGTAATCGAGGGAGATAACGTGAGCAAAACAGAGGTTGGACCCATAGTGGCCTGCCAAGGAAAAGGCGTACGGCAGCGCTGCCTCTGACGCGGGGGAGAAGTCTGTGGCGAACAAGATTTTCTTCGGCGCAACTTGACTCATTGGATCTGGTGGTTTCATCTCTACAACTCACTGTTCGAGGCGGGATTCCTGGACGTTCCCCAGGGTGCCCTCGAGGGTTTCATTGTATACCTTGGCTGCTGGAGACGGTCTTTTCCTTCCTACCGGCAAGGCGTGCTTCGCCTCCGCGTCTTTGCTTGGGTCTGTACCATTTGAAATAGACCACGGTTCCTACGCCGGCGGTCACTAACACTGCGATCAGGACATACAACAGGGGCCGGTAGTGGCGCGAGAAGAAGGCGATCATCTGCTGACCATAGACCCTTCCCAGAAAGGCCTCGATAAGAAAACGCGTAGTGCGCCCAGTGAAAAGCGCGGACAAGAACTTCTTGCGCGGATACTGCATCACCCCAGCCGCCATCACCATGGGACTGAAAGGGAAGGGTGGCGGTAAGATGGAGCCGGTGAACATCGTCAGGAATCCGCGTTTCTCGAATTGCTTGTAGATTTTTTCTGCGCGCGGTTTCCCCACCTTCCTTTCGAAGGTCTCCTGGCCGCCTTTTGCGGCCAGCCGGTAGCCTAAATATCCGCCGAGCACCTCTCCCACCGTAGCCATCAAGGCGTAATAGACCCACCACTGGCGGTGATGTGCCGAAAGCAGAATGAGGAAGACGTCCTCGCTTCCTGGCGGGGCAGAGACGAAAGGGGTATTGTCAGCCAGGCCAAGCAGGACCAAACCAAGTCCTCCCAGCCCGCGCATCCACGTCCACACCGAGTCGGGAACCACGACCAGGCCAAGCACGACCACTCCAAGTCGGATTAGTCCAAGTCTCCCCAGCCCCTGCATAAACGTCCCCACCGAGTCGGGAATTAGGAGTTGTGCGAGAATACGCATACGCGACCTACGGTGTTACACCTCTCTGATTCATTCGATGGGGTGGAACATGATGTGTGGCCGGCGATTGCAACTCAGAACGGGCTCGCAACAACTGCACAAGATGAGATCGGGAGAGGATCCCTTGCAGAGCGCCATTCGCGACCACTGGGAGCTGGTTAATATCGTTGCCGGCCATGAGTTTCAACGCGTCCAACACCTGCGTGTCCGGGGTGATGATGTGCAGCTCCTTGAGTGGTCGCATGGCCTCGCGCACCGTGGTGCTTTCCCATCGGTCGCGGGGGACAGCGCCTACATCCCGTAAAGTAATGAGGCCTACCAAGCGGCCACCGTCCGCCACGGCGAAGCAGCGCTCGCCGGTCCGCAAAACGTAGGTGTCCACAAACTCCTGCAAACTCATACCGCGATTGACGATGGCGCAGTCGCGTGACATCACCTCGGAGACCCGCATGCCGCGAAAGGCGGCCGCCACGTCCACCTGGGCGTAGCTGGTTTGGGCCGCGTCCATCAGGAACCAGCCAATGAAGGCGGTCCAAAGGCCGTTAAAGCCGGCACCGCCAAAAAAGCTCCACAACCCATAAAGAATGAAAAGAAAGGCCACCACTTGGCCAACGCGTGCGGCGATGCGAGTGGAGCGGTCGGCGTTCTTGGTAACCGCCCAGACGATGGCGCGCAGCACTCGGCCACCATCAAGCGGAAACCCGGGAATCAAATTGAAGAGGCCAAGCCCTAGGTTGATATATCCCAGCCAGAGCATCACCGCGGTTACCGCCGTGTGCGGTGCGGCCGAAGGGCGCCAGCCAAAACCGGCCGCGATGGCGATGCAACCGAACCCGATAATCAAACTGGCGATCGGCCCCGCGATGGCAACCCAGAATTCTGTTTTCGCGTCGCTAGCATCATCCTCGATCTGGGAAACCCCGCCGAGCGCGAACAGAGTAATCGCTTTGACTTTCAATCCGCGGGCCTGCGCCACAAGTGAATGAGCGAGTTCATGCAACAGCAAGGTGACAAAGAACAATACGGCGGTGAACAGCACAGTTATCCAGACTTCGACTGGGCTCCAATTGCGGTTCACCTGGCGCAAGTGTTCGCCGAGGGAGAACACGATAAGGGCCGCGATGATGAACCAGCTGTAGTGAAGCCCGATCTCGATACCGGAGACTGTTCCTAGTTTGATGTTGGAGCGCATCAGAGACCCTCCTCAAGAACTAATGCGATTGAATGTGCATCTCCGCCGCCTTGGCTTTGGCGGCCGCCGCCATACATGATTAATGGCTTAGTCTCAGCCCCTCGCGGCCCCGGGAAGTACAATGCCCGGAGGCTCCCCGCGCCGTACGGTACGTTGATGCGTTCGTAGCGGACGCCGAGCGTGTCCAGGCCCTTAAAGAAATAGCTACCTGTCTTCTCGAACGATCCCGGACGCTTGGGATCGTCGGGCGGGAGCAGAAACTCAGCCGTGCGCTGGTACCCAGAGGCGCGCATGTAGGCCCCGCCTATGCTGAGGGTATCTTGTGTGCGCTCGGCCAGCGCAAGCACGCGATCGGCCGTAGCCTTCCACGCGGTGTACCAGCTCTGTACATCGCCTTCGGTGATGACTTTCACCGTCTCCAAAACTTCGCCCAGGTCGGCACAGTTGGAAAGGATGTATCCCGCATTCCGCAATGTCTCAAAGTGGAATGTCTGGTTGGCGAAGAAAGATCCCCTTGGGCTGACCGCTTGCGCGGGATCTGTTAATGCTGCTGCATTCGTGCTTGTTATGTGTCTTCTCCTCTGCTTTTAGCATTTCATCTTAGTTAATATCCGCCATCCATCCGCGTTATCCAGCGTGTTACAAGACTCATGCCCGCTGGACGATAGGCAACTCCGGTTACGCCGCGGGCAATCTGTGAATGGCGCTGCCGAAAGCTGTCAGGGCCCCACCATCAAAAATGAGGTCGACGCCAATCACGACACCAACGAAGAAAGTGCTGGCTACGGGCCAATTCGCCAAAAGGTAGACGCCGAGAACTACGGCGACTATGCCGGAAAGGACTGTCCACCCCCACCAGGGAAACTTAATGACACTCGCCCCGGCTGTCCGGAATAGCCCGCCGACGATGAAGAGCACAGCCAGCAGCATGGTCACGCCCTCCGCACCTGCGTTGGGGTGGCGGATCAGGAGGTACCCGATCCCTCCTCGAATGAGCGCGCTCAGAAGAAACAGGAAGAATATGGGCGACGCGATAGCGAGAAACGAATTGATGAGCCAGAACACTCCGCTGATCATCAGAATCCAGCCCAACACCAGGATGGAAAAAGTGGTTGCGGTCTGCGCTTTGACTATGCAGGTGGCCCCCAGGACCATCAACAGGATTCCTATGAGGAGGAACCAGACCCAGGATTTCCTAACTTCGGCTATTCCAGCCGCGAACGTATCAGAGATTTTCGACATTGCCTTCCTCCTTTTGCTCCTTTGATTCAGGCCGCGGCGCTCAGGTACGGCTGGGGAGGCAGTAGCCGGCCTACTTCCCAGGCGGCCAAGGGCTCCACCAAATAGTCCGTAGCTCCCAACTGCATGGCTTCTATATAGGAGCCCATGTCCAGGCATGGCGCCACGACAACAACGGGCCGGCTGCGATCAATCTCCATGGCCCGCTTCAGCACGCAGCTCCCCTCGAATTTAGGGGTTCCTTGACTCACGATGACAAAGTCAAAGGATTCACTACCCACACAGCGGACACCCTCGCAATATGAGCAGCAGCGTCGGACCTGATACCCATACGCTTCGAGCATGGCGGCATAATATTCAAGCCCGTCGGGGCGCTCGTCCACTACGAGAGCTCTAGGTTCAGGGGAAATGGGATATCTGCCACTGATTTTCTGCTGGTCGCCTCTCAGCTCCATACGCCACCTCCGCGCCGGCTGCCATCCTGCGCTGCGTCTTTCCGATTTGAGCTCCGTGTAGCGGCCGTCTCGCCCGCAGTTGCGCAGGGGAAGCTAAGATCAACGGGCGGGACGCCCGCGCTACACGACTTCAGGTGCTAAATGTGTTTCTCTGCTGCTTTGGCTTTCAAGGTCGCGGCCTTGGCCTTCAAAATCTCCACTTTCGCCTTCGCTTGTCGTTCTGCCGCCTGGCGTTGCTCCTTGGCTTTCTCTAGTTGAGCTTGGATCTTGGAGTCGAGCTGGTTGATCTTCTCCTGAAGCTTCGCTCTTCGGTCGGCTTGCGCCTTGGCTTGCTCGGCCTTCATTTGCGCGAGATCGGCTTTCATGGCGGCGACGTTCTCGTCGTGGAGCGTTTGCTTTACCTCTGACAGTGCTCGCCGGTATACTTTCCCGCCGATCGCTTCCATGCGGCTGTCCACCGGAGTCGTCCAGTCTTCCTGAATCTCCGCCACCACGGCGAATTTGTTCGGTTGCAGTTCCTGGCTGACGTCATCAATAAAGTCTTCACCAACCCTGGCGTCGTTCAGGTCCAGGGTCCCGCCGGCAAGTAAACCCGTCCCAGCACCGATCGCGAGGCCGACTGGCCCGCCAAGCAGCCCAATTAGACCTCCGAGTGAGGTACCGACCAGAGTCCCCAGCGGTCCCGGATCGTCACCTTGTTTCAACGTTGCGGTGCCATCCGGGTTCTTGCCAATCACCGCGTAAGCGTAGACGGCGATGCTGCCCTCCTTTTCCAGTTGAGAAAGCGCCTTCTTCCCTTCGTACGCCTTGTTTTCCGAGTCAAAGACAACTACTAGCATTCTATCCATGGTTTTGCTCCTTTTTGTTTGTCGGTCTCTTTCCATTTGCTGTCGGACCTTATCAGTGCAATGCAAGCGCCAAGGCCAA
>Ga0187808_10000111_pt1 | contig 19137 bp, 14 predicted proteins | sample NC_wetland_sal_i_5_FD_132427 | JGI IMG/M metagenome (GOLD analysis project Ga0187808, IMG submission 132427) | Wetland sediment microbial communities from Neuse River Estuary, North Carolina, USA - ASW_3 | ecosystem: Environmental > Aquatic > Freshwater > Wetlands > Sediment | place: USA: North...
GAGCGTCATTTCGAGCGCCGTGTCTTCCGGGACGTCGCGTATTACCACGGGCACGCGCAAAAGAGCGGCTTTTTGCGCGGCGCGCCAGCGGCGCTCGCCGGCGATCAACTGAAATCGCGTGCCAATTCTGCGCACGATGAGTGGCTGGACGATCCCGCTCACGCGAATGGAGCGCGCGAGTTCTTCGAGCGCTTCCTCGCGAAATCGCGTGCGAGGTTGGTAGGGGCTCGGGTCGATCAGGTCGATATCAACATATAAGAGCCCGTCAGACGGAGCCGCCGTCGGGGCCAGCGCCACTGCTGCCGCCGCTCCCGCCGCTGCCACTGCTGCTGCCGCCGGTGCCGGCTGCGGCGGCTGAGGCTGTGATTCCGGTTCTGGCTCGCGTATCAGCGCGCTCAGTCCCCGTCCCAAAGCGTTTCTGGGCATTGGTGATGACCTCCTTCGCTAGTTGGATATAGCTTTCCGCGCCTTTACTATGTATGTCGTAGAAGATTACTGGCTTTCCGTGGCTTGGGGCTTCCGCCAGCCGAACATTTCTCGGGATTACGGACTCAAATACTTGTGTGCCGAAGAAGCTGCGAAGGTCGGCCGCGACTTGCTTTGAGAGCGTGGTGCGATCGTCGTACATGGTCAGGAGGATCCCCTCAATGGCGAGTGTTGGATTGATTGTGCGCCGGAGACGCATGAGGGTATCGAGCAGCTCGGAAACCCCCTCTAGGGCTAGATACTCGCACTGGATAGGTACTAGGACTGAATCGCTTGCGGCCAGGGCATTCAGGGTCAGGAGGTCCAAGGATGGTGGAGAATCAATGATTATGAAGGAATATAGCTCGCGAAGCGGCTGAAGGAGTGTTCTCAGGCGATATTCGCGGTTTTCCATGGTCACGAGTTCGACGGAGGCACCGACGAGGTTTTTGTCGGAAGGGATGATGTCTAGGCCTTCGATCTGGGTGTGCAGTATAATTCGATCTGAGGATTCACCGAGGATAAGGGACTGATACAGCGTGCGCCGGGACGGGTCGCGCGGAAAACCCAGGGCGCTGGTGGTGTTCGCCTGTGGGTCGCAGTCAATGATCAGAGTGCGCTGCTCGGCGACGGCTAGCGAGGCGCCAAGGTTGACTGCGGTGGTTGTCTTTCCTACTCCGCCCTTTTGATTGGCGATAGCGACGATGCGCGCCAAATACATTCCCCCAGAAGAAGAGCGACTGTAGCAGAAAAATTTCTCGACATGCAAGATGTTTCATGTGGAACAGACCGTTGATATACTTTCTCCTGAAAATTGTTCCACGTGGAACAAGGAAACGACATTCCGCTATCGAATCGGCGATCCCGACAGTATAAATCTGCGTTCTGAGCCTGGAATATGAACGGGCGCATCCCATTTCCATAAAGTATCGCGCGAAATCTCAGCGGCATCCTCCTCACCGAGCCACAAGACAATCTTCCCGGTCGTAGAAAGCTTGCCTTCCGCCCAGTTCAAGGTCTTGGCGTGGCTGCCGAGCGCGCGAGCCGCAATAAAATCGAATGGAACTGGGTTCATAGGCAAATCCTCCATACGCTCACGTACGACTTCCACATCGGCGAGATTCAACTCTCTGACGGCCTCCCTTAGGAATGCGGCCTTCTTCGTGTTCGACTCGATCATGATCAGCGACAAGGCAGGCAGCGCCAAACGGAGCGGCAGACCAGGAAATCCAGCGCCTGATCCAACGTCGGCGAGCCGACCTTTCAGTATGGGAACGCATACGGCTGCGTACAGGCTTTCGCCGAAGTGGAATCGGAGGATGTCCTTCGGGTCCACCACTGTTGTCAGCGAGATTCTATTGTTCCATTGCAATAGGAGCGAGATATAAGAATTTATGGCGGCGCACTGCGTGGAATCTGGCCGGAAGCCGTATGGAGCGAGTATATTCTGGATTTGTGATGTCGAAAGGTTTATGTTAAACATAAACTATTTACATAGTACTATATAAATAGTGTGACGGTCTAGGTCAAGGCGCAAGGCTCGAATGCTCAATAGTTCCTACCTTGAGAGCTCCTCGCAGTCGGCTCGGCGCCAGGAGGCCGATTGTGAGATCGGCCACAAAATGGGCGATCAAGGTGGCGAGGAGGCTGCCGGTCCACGCGCGTATGATGGCGAACAAGAGACCAATAAACGAAGTGGATATCAGCCCGCGACGGCCTTGATAAAGATGAGCAAGCGCGAAAAGCGCAGCGGAGCCTGTGATGCCCGCGATAACCTTGCCACCGGCCCACGATTGGAACACGAGCTGAACGAAACCTCGATAAATGAGCTCTTCGCAGACGGCGACGGTCGAGACCAGCGCGAAGAAGACCAGGCGTTCGACATTGTCCTGGGGGAAAATTTTCAGGGCGAGCTGCGGCACGACTCCCTTAATTTCCTCGGGGCGCGCGACAAGTCGGCGCAGACTGAAGAGCTGACTGGCAAGGATCAGCGCGGCAAGGAGAACGGACACTGCAATCGTAAGCTGCGGATTCGGAATCGCCAGGCCGAGCTGCGCCGCGCGGATTCCATGAGCGTTTGTGCGCCAGAGAACGATGGCGGCCGTGAGCCATTGGAAGGCGATGGTGGAGGCGTAGAGGGCGAGGCGGTCCATCTTCGTCGTTTGGGGCAGCTCGAGCAATTGGCGGATGCGGCGGCGGCCGAGCCAGGGCACCGCGAAGCCGAGAAAAAGCAGTATGAGCGTGAAATCCCAGTGCATCACGGTAGATGAAAACACTTTTGCGTGAAGGGGGCAAGCCGAACTCCTGTTGACACTGGCGGACGCGCCGCCGTATCGTTTCTTCTTCTTCGTAGCGAGAGAAAATGAAAATTCTAGTTCTGGGCGGCGGAGGCCGCGAACACGCGCTGATCTGGAAGCTGCGGCAATCGCCTGCGGTGGAGAAAATCTGGTCCGCCCCTGGAAACGGCGGGATTGCGAACGATGCGGAATGCGTAGGCCTGGACTTAAGCGATGTGAAGGCCACCGCCGATTTGGCCGCCAAGGTGGGAGCCGACCTCACGATCGTGGGTCCGGAATTGCCGCTCGTGCTGGGCGTGGCCGATGAATTCGCGCGCAGAGGCCTGTTGCTGTTCGGCCCCGTGCAAAAGGCGGCGCAGCTCGAGGGCAGCAAAATTTTTGCCAAGGAATTCATCGCGCGGCACGGGATTCCGTCGGCCACCATCTACGGGAAATACGATTCGGCAATCGATGCCTACACAGCGCTCTGCTCGGTGGATTGGCCGCTGGTGATCAAAGCGGATGGCCTGTGCGCGGGGAAAGGCGTTCTCGTGACGTCATCGCCCGATGAGGCGACGGCATTCATCGAAAGCGCGATGGAGAAGCGCGAATTCGGCGACGCCGGAAAGCGGGTTCTGCTCGAGGAAGGGCTCGCAGGCGAAGAGCTCTCGTACATTGTTCTGACTGATGGCAAGGACTTCGTTCCGTTGGCGCCGACGCGCGATCACAAGCGCGCACTCGATGGCGATCAAGGCCCCAACACGGGCGGCATGGGCGCATACTCGACCGACGACATGTTGCCGCCGGAACTCGAGAAGAAAATTCAGGACGCGATTGTGCGGCCGACGTTAGCTGGCCTCGAAAAAGACGCGATTCCCTACAAAGGATTCCTTTATTTTGGGTTGATGCTCACGCCGGAAGGGCCGAAAGTGCTCGAATACAACTGTCGGCTCGGGGATCCGGAGACCCAGGCGATTCTGCTGCGAGCTGATTTCGATCTGGCGGAGGCTTGCCTAGGCGCCGCTCGCGGAAGCCTGGAGAGATTTCAGACGAAGTGGAAGCCTGGCGCGAGCGTATGCGTCGTCGTGGCGTCTGAAGGCTATCCCGCCAGTCCGAAGGCTGGAAGGTTCATCAGCGGCTTGAAGGAGGCCGCGAGTGTTCCTGGCGCTGTAATTTTCCACGCAGGTACGAGGCAAGAAGGGGGCAAATACTACACGAGTGGTGGAAGAGTCCTTGGTGTAGGCGCTATCGGACGGAATTTGTCAGATTCCTGCTCTATTGTGTACGACTCAGTTAGTAGAATAGGTATTGATGGAGCCCACTACCGGAAGGATATCGGCAGGATTGTGAGAAAAAGCGGCCACACTGTTAAGGAGGCCGCGAATGGGTGAGGTGCGGTACCTGTTTCTCTGCCTGGTCCACCGATTTCCCATGAAGGAGGTTCGGCAAGCGGAAGCCATCGCGGATAAGGGCTTCAAGGGATGCATTCACGGGAGGCCCGGGAGCAAACGTCAAGTGTTATTGATGGATTCCGAGACGCTCGAGCGATTTGGCCTGGCGCCCGGCGCAGTGAAAGAAAACGTGACCACCCGGGGGCTGGATTTTCAGACGTTGAGCGTGGGCCAGAGATTACGAATCGGCGAGAGCCTTCTAGAAATCAGCACGCCATGTGATCCTTGCTCGCGGACCGACGAAATTCGGCAGGGCTTGCAGACCGGGTTGCGAGGGCAGAGAGGCTGGCTGTGCCGAGTTGTGGAGGCGGGGATCATCAGGCAGGGCGACCAGATTGAAGTGGTTGTTGCGGCCGTGGGGGCTGCGGGTTAGGAGATTCAGCGAGTGACCAAAGAAAAGAAGGGCCAAGCGGTGCTGGTAGGCATCCTAATGGGCTCGGATACGGATTTGCCGGTGATGAGCGAGGCAGGAAAGACGCTCGAGAAATTCTGCATTCCCTACGAGATGGAAGTGGTATCCGCGCATCGCACGCCTGCGCGCGCTCACGAGTACGCCACGTCGGCGGCGAAGCGCGGGCTGAAGGTGCTGATCGCAGCTGCGGGTGCGGCGGCGCATCTCGCCGGTGTGATTGCGGCGAATACGACCCTACCGGTAATCGGCGTGCCCATGGGGACGAGCTCGTTGAACGGGCTCGACGCATTGCTTTCAACCGTGCAGATGCCCGGGGGTATTCCTGTGGCGACGATGGCGATCGACAAGGCGGGTGCCGTGAACGCGGCCATATTCACGGCGGAAATTCTGGCGCTTTCCGACCCCGAGATTGCGCGGCGGCTCGTCGCGCACAAAGAGGAACTCGCCCGCGGAGTGGCCGAGAAGAACGCCCGCCTCCAGCAGCAACTCTCCGAAAAAAAATAAGACCGGCGAAATTCAAAATCAGGAAGGCGGCTTCATTAAGGTGGGTGCGCCCTCCTCGCGCTCCTTATTGCGGCTGGGCCGTTTCGGCTCAGGCGGCGGCGGGAGAATCCATTCGAACCCGGATTGGATGCCAATCGCGGCCATGGTCTGGCGCGAATGGGGAGGCGTCGTGGCGGTAAGAGCGGCCCGTAGATACTGGATGGCGTCCGCGGATTTCACCTTATCAAAGTGGCCTTGCAGAATTTGATTTCCCGCTTCCCACACTTTGGGATCCGCGTCACCGATTTTGGCCAGGCGCGGGTCCTTGGCGCGCATCAAATCGAGCAAAGTAGGCATGGCGATCGAGGGCGGGTAGTGAAATTCCATGAGCGTGTGCGGCTCGCCTTTTTCGGGCGGCCATATCTGAAGGTAGCGGGGGCGCAAGACACGGGTGTCCCAATATTCGCCGTGTTCCTGGTCTTGATGAAGGGGGAAAGAGAGCTGCCAGACTTCCGGGCCGTAGCCCACGAGATAATCCGCGATAATCAATTGCGCCACGGGTTCGTCATCGGGCAGGTCGACTTTATTGTGGAGAGTATTCGCCACCTCGTTCAAGCCTTCGAGCAGACCCTGGCCGATGGCCAGAATGTCCTTGGCTTCCGCGCCTTCTGTCGGCGCATTCAAACTCGGCTCTTGCGGAACCATGCGGCCGCGGAGGCGGGGAAGCTCGCGATCGAGCCGCGCGAGATCCTGCTGCGAGGTGACCGAGAACCATTCGACGGCGCCGAGCATCACTCCGGCGCGTTCACTGCCGAGTTGCACGGGAATCGGCGGATGCGTTTCGGGTTCGACGGGATCTTCGACGGTGGCGATGAGAATGGCGTCCTTCGTCACGGCGATCAGGACCCGCCCGGCAGCGAGGTTCACGACGACTTCATCGGCGGGAGGCGCGGTGGTTTCCTGCGCGCGCGTGGAGGGCACGCAGAGAAAAAGCGGGAGGGAGAGCGCCGCGGAGACAAGCGTGCCGCGACGGAAGGGCAAAGGAAAGCCAGGAAGCCCGAAAAGATTTCGCGGATTCAAGGGTTGGCTCAACCCCCGGAAGCCGAGACGGGCTGTCTTCGCGCGATGGCTTGAATGGCGGTGATGGCGATGACGTGCACGATATCGTTCACCGAGCAGCCGCGCGAGAGGTCGTTTGCGGGGCGCGCGAGGCCCTGTAGAATCGGCCCGAGAGCGACGGCGCCTGCAAGGCGTTCGACAAGTTTGTAACCGATGTTGCCGGAATGGAGGTTGGGGAAGATCAGGACATTCGCGCGACCGGCGACAGGCGAGCCCGGAGCCTTGCTCGCGGCGACGTCCAGGACCAGCGCGGCATCGGCCTGGAGTTCGCCGTCGATGGCAAGGTCGGGACGGCGCGTTTTCACCATGCGCAGGGCCTCGCGAATTTTCTCGAGGCCGGGGTGTTCGGCGGAGCCTTTGGTGGAATAGGAAAGCAGCGCGACGCGCGGCTCGGCTTCGAGGAAGGTGCGGGCATTTTCAGCGGTCGCTAGAGCGATTTCCGCGAGTTCCTTAGCGTTGGGATCGGGGACAACGGCGCAATCGGCGAAGAGCATGGCGCCCTTCTCGCCGAAAGACGCGCTATTGCGCGACGGGACAACCATTAGAAAAAAACTCGAAAGCAGGTGCGCTTCCGGAGCGAGTCCGAGGGAATAGAGCGCCGCGCGGACGGTTTCGGCGCTCGAATTCGCAGCGCCGCCAACGGTGGCGTCCGCAACGCCAGCCGCCACACTGAGGGCCGCGAAGTAGAGCGGCTGGCGCGCTACGCGAAGGGCTTCTTCGAGCGTGATGCCGCGGGCGCGGCGCTGCTCGAGATAAATCTGCGCGTACGCATCAATTTGAGGGCTTGCGTTCGGGTCGAGAATTTCGATGCCTTCGAGTTTTGCACCGAGCCGGGCGGCTGAGGCACGAATGTTGGGCGCGCGGCCAAGCAGGGTCAGCTTGGCGTAGTGTTCGGCGGTAACGCGAACGGCGGCCTGGATCACGCGCTCGTCCTCGCCTTCCGGCAGGACGATGCGCTGCGGATGGGCGCGGGCGCGGCTCTTCAGCTTGTCGAGAAATTCCATCACGGCCAAGTTACCACATATTCGCCAAGGGGAAGCAAGCGCGTGTGTGTGGAACCTTGCCCTGATGCAGGTTGCGCCCCCAATCTGGCCGCGCGCGCGAGCCATTGAAAAAACGAGCGCCATCGGACGCAGCTACGAGAAGCGCGCCCGCTCCGGTAGTGTCCTAAAATTAGCCGAGAACCGATTTTCGGCGGCTTTCAGGCGTGGGGCGGTCGGCGACCGGAAAGAGGGGAAAAGTTGGCGATTGAAATTTTATAAGTGGCTTATTTTATGTGACATGGCTCGATTTCTACTTGTTGGAGCTGGCGATTGGCTGGACACCCGCGAAGTGCCCTATCGAGCCCGCTTTGAGCGGATCCAGGACCCTACCCCCGCTCCGATGAATGTGCCAACGGCCCGCAATTCTAGTAAAATTCGAGCGTAAGGCCGCAATCGATCCCGGAAAACAGGCGATGGGCATTCTGAGTGTGTTCAAGGGAGGAAGTTTGAGATCGCTCGACAGCATCCGTCACAAGGGCAAGCGGCTCGCGGAGCTCCTGGCAGCGCATCATCGCTTTGTGAGCGGCGATGAGAGCGGAGCTCGCGCCGATTTGGAAGGCGCCGATCTTTCGCGCGCGAATCTCGAAGGTGTGAATCTCGCGCTGGTGAATCTTGCGGGCGCACATCTCAGGGGCGCAAACCTGCGCAGGGCGAAGTTGGCCTCGGCGGACCTGCGCAAGGCGAACCTTCGCAAGGCCGATCTGCGCGGAGCGGACTTGACGGAAGCGAACCTGAGCGGCGCCGACCTGAGCGAAGCGCGAGTAGGCGGCGCGGAGCTTTTTCGCGCGGACCTGCGGCAGGCCAACCTGCGCGGAGCCAATCTGGTGGCGGCCAATTTCCGGAGCGCCGAGCTCCGCGGGGCGGTTTTGCAAGGCGCGAACGTGCAGACCACCATCCTGCGGGAGACAAACCTCGAGGGAGTGGACCTGGCGGGTCTGGATCTGAGCACGACGCTCCTCCCGCGTGGGTATAGGGCTCCCAGCGCGACAAAAGAGCCGTAGCCACGTCTAACCGATCGCCGATTCCTCCGTTTGCACAACGACACTCGGGCCCGCACTAAATTGTCATGTGCACGGGACTGCTGTATTCTTGCCCCGCGGGACAGCTGGATGTTCCGCGCGGATGGTTGGGATCCGCTGCGCGCGGCGCGGACAGGCACAGGCGAAGGGGGCCATGCCGAACCTGCCCTGGATTTTCGTCGAAGACTATAAATTGCCAGCGGGTTGGGTGCGCCGCGAGCAACGCGACGCGCGAGCCCGCGCCTACTGCGAATTGCTCGAAAGCGGGCAGATTTTATTTTTCCGCGAGCTGCCCTTTCACCTTCCTCCGGAGGACCGCGAATTCCTCCTAACTCAGGAATGGACGGAGCTGCGGCTGCACAAGAACGTGTCCTACCGCCCGTCGGAAGATTTGCTCCGCGGGTTCTCCGGTGATTCGGCGACGGTGAACCGCGTTCACACCATCATGCGGAATTACAGCGCGCAGGTGATCGAATTCCTGACGAAATTTCTTTCTCCCTATGCGGGCAAATGGATTCTCGATTTTTCGAGTTTCCGGCCGTTCGAAGAAGAAGGGCGCGATCTGCCGGTGCACAAGCGCAACGACCTCTTGCACGTGGATGCCTTCCCCAGCCGGCCCACGCGCGGAGGGAGAATTCTGCGTGTCTTCACGAACCTGAATCCGAAGAGCCCGCGCGTCTGGCAGACGACGGAGAGCTTCGCGCTTCTCGCGGAGAAATTCGCCGTGGAAGCGGGGCTGCGCCAGATTGCCGAGGACGATTCCGTCATCCGGCGGACGGTGCAGGATTGGGGCGCGCGGCTGGGCTTCCGGGGAATGGGGCGGACGCCGTACGACATGTTCATGCTGCGATTTCATGATTATCTGAAGGAGAACGCCGCGTTCCAGCAGAACTGGCCCAAAATCCGCCTGGAGTTTCCGCCGCTCGGCACCTGGCTGGTCTTTTCGGATGGCGTGGCACATGCGGTGATGTCCGGGCAATACGCCCTGGAGCAGACGTTCCTGATTCCGCCGGCAGCGCTCGTGGCACCCCAGCAAGCTCCCTGCCGCATCCTGGAAGTGCTCGCCGGCCGCAGCTTGGCGCAGTAGCTTTCCCGAGCGGGCGTTGACACATTACGTTTGCAATCTATTAATATAGGTTTCTCCCAGCCTTAACCCAGTTAGGCCACAGTCCATCCAGAAGTCTGTCAGACCCACTTTCAGGAGGAATACTGTGCGATTCAGCTTTAACTGTCTGAAGAAGTCCGCTCATTGGGTTCGCAAGCAGAGCGTCCATGCGTCAGGCCGGCTGCGCCAGGTTCTGGCTGTAGTTGTGGCCTTTACGTTTGCATTTTCGCCCGCTGCGCAGCTTCTCCTTCCCAGCTCGGTCCAGGCGAAGAGGATGCCCACGCCCGCCCCCACTTCAAGCAGTTCCACCGACGGTTGCAACCTGCACTCCCCTCACGGCGACATCAAGCACGTGATTTACATCCAGTTCGACAACGTCCACTTCACCCGCGACAACCCGAATGTGCCTTCCGACCTCGAGCAGATCCCCAGTCTGCTGAACTTCCTCAAGGACAACGGCACTTTGTCGGACAATGAACACACTCCCCTCAAGTCCCATACGGCGGACGACATCATCACATCCCTGACAGGAGTTTACGGCGACCGTCACGGGCAGCCGATCGCCAATTCCTTCGACTATTTCGATCCGTCGGGATTTCCGCACTTCACTTCCTCCTTCGAATACTGGACCGATATCATCAGCGCGAAGAACGATAATCGGCCCTATATGATTACTGCGAACGGTAATACTGCGCCCGCGCCGTGGGTGCCGTATACACGAGCTGGTTGCAACGTTGGCGCGGTTTCGACCGCCAATATCGAATTCGAAAACGTGTTTGGCGATATTTCCACGGCGTTTGCCAATGATCCTGCGAAGCTGATGAGGGCCCAAAACGAGGTGAAGACGAACTTCGATGGGGCCGTGGCGGACTATGAGGGAATCGCAATTCACTGCGCCGCGGGCAATGCAGTGTGTTCGGCAGCCGACGGCGGAGTGGCGGATCAGTTGTCGCAAGAACCGGGTGGGTACACTGGTTTCAACGCCCTCTACGGCAATTTCTATGTGGCTCCGGTGATCAGCCCAAGCGGCCCGCTGAAGGACCTCGACGGCGTTGTGATCTCCGATACCGACACGCCGCCAAACGTCGGATTCCCTGGCTTCGACCCCTCAGCAGCGCAATCCCTTGCCTACGTGGCAGCGATGCAGGAGCATGGTGTCCCAGTCACCTTCGCTTACATCGCTGATGTGCACGATAACCACGATAGCGACTGGATCAACGCGCCTGCCGAATGCCTGACCGATCCTGAGCAGGGCGCCCTGGGGCCCGGGAACGCCTGCTACGAAGCGCAAATGGCGGCTTACGACGAAGCGTTTGGCAAGTTTTTCGCACGGCTACAGGCCGATGGGATCGACAAGCACAACACGCTCTTCATCATTACTGCCGACGAGGGCGACCATTTTGCCGGCGGACCGCCTTCTCCGGCAAATTGCACCGGGCAAAATGGCAACTTTTGCTCGTACGCAAAGATCGGCGAAATTGACTCGAATATGAAGACTCTGATCAACAACTTCGATCCGGGCACCGCCAGCACCGGGTTCGATATTCAATTCGACGATGCCCCGGTCTTTTACCTCGACGGTGCGCCGGCTGTGGGCGCTCCCATTGCTCGTGAGTTTGAACGGGACGCCGCGCAACTGACCGCCGTCAGTCCGATTACCGGCAATACGGACCAGCTTACCGTCGCCTTGAGCGATCCCGTGGGGATGAAACTGCTGCACATGATCACGGGCGACCCGCAGCGCGATCCGACTTTCGTGATGTGGGGCAACGCCGACTGGTTCTGGGAGCTGAGCGGCCCGATCGCCAACGAGAATCCCGGGTTCGCCTGGAATCACGGCGGCATCCAGAAGGAAGTCGTCACGACGTGGCTCGGATTGGTCGGGCCCGGTGTGAAGAACGATGGAATCCGGCATGACGTGTGGTCCGATCACACCGACATCCGGCCGACGATTCTGGTGCTCACCGGGCTTACGGACGACTACCAGAGCGAAGGGCGAGCGCTGGTCGAATTCCTCCACGACTGGGCGGTTCCGGATGCGATACAGGATAGCGGCGACGAGTTTGTCGAGCTCGCCCGCCACTACAAGCAGATCAACGCCCCTAATGCCGACCTCGGCCGCACCAGCCTGCGCATTACCACGCGCGCTCTGGCGTCGGGAAGCCCCGGCAACGATTCCACCTACATCGACCTCGAAAACCAGTTGAGCGATATCACCCTCTTGCGCGACGACCTGGCAGCCCGCATGTCCGCGAAATTGGACGCGGCGGAATTCCATGGCCAGCGCATTTCGGAGTTTGAGGAAAGGGAGCTCGACCTGGAGGCCCAAGGTTTGCTGGATATCGTCCACGCACTCGACCACTAACCGAGGGGTTTGGACAGGCAACCTAAATCAATGGAGCCGGGAATTGGCCGCGCACGCGGCGGGTTCCCGGCTCATTTATTTTTGCGCTTACTTTCCGGTGGAGAATTCGGCGGGACTTTCGCCATAGCCGACGGCGGCGGCGCGCGGGACGTTGGTGCGGCGGCGCGTTTCGATGCCCAGGCGCTTGATCTTCTGATTGAGCGTGGAGAGCGGAATCTGGAAGCGCTCGGCGGCTTCGGTCTGATTCCAGTTGGTGCGCTCGAGCATGTCGATGATGATTCGCCGCTCCACCTCTTCGAGAATTTCGAAGAGCGAGGGCGCCGGAGCCGTGCCGCGGCCGCTGGCCTCCCCCGGCAGCGGGGGCAAAAATTCAGCCAGTTGCAGGCGGACGCCGCGGACGATCTCGCGCGAGCGCACACTTTCGGGCAGCAGGTCCACGTCCATGGTTTCCTGCGTCGAGAGCACCACGGAACGCTCCACCACGTTTTCGAGCTCCCGGACGTTGCCCGGCCAGTCATAGTCCATCAGCAGTTTCATCGCGCCGTGGGTGAAACGGCGCGGCGGCTTGCCGTTTTCCTGGCAGAACTGCTCCAGGAAGCGTTCCACGAGCAGCGGGATATCTTCCTTGCGGTCGCGAAGCGGTGGCAACTGCACGGAGATGACGTTCAAGCGGTGATACAGGTCTTCGCGGAAGCGGCCGTCGCGCACGAGCTTCATCAGGTCTTCGTTCGAGGCCGCCAGGATGCGAACGTCCACCTTGATCGTATCGGTGCCGCCCAGGCGCATGAACTCACGCTCCTGAATCACGCGCAAAAGCTTGGCCTGGGTTTCCGGGCTGATGGTGGAAATTTCATCGAAGAAAATCGTGCCCTGGTCTGCGACTTCGAAAAGCCCCTTCTTCGAAGCGATGGCGCTCGTGAATGCGCCCTTTACGTGCCCGAAAAGCTGCGATTCCAGCAGGTCGGCGGGAATCGAGCCGGTATTGACGGGAATAAATGCCTTATCGACGCGCGTGGAGGCGGAATGAATGGCCTTGGCGATCAGTTCTTTTCCCGTGCCGCTCTCGCCGCTGATCAAAATCGTGGACCGCGACGGAGCCACCTGGGTCACCAGGTCGAAGACGGCGAGCATCTTATCGCTCTTGCCGACGATGCTCGGGAAATTGTACCGCTGCTTCAGCGCGCGCTTGAGCTGGACGTTTTCATCGCGCAGCCGGCGGCCCTCGATGGCGAGAGAAACCTGCGCGATCAGCTCGTCGTTCGACCAGGGCTTGGTGATGTAATCCTGCGCGCCTCCCTTGAAGGCTTGCCGGGCCATGTCAATCGAGCCGAAGGCGGTGATGAGAATGATGGAGAGCTGCGGATCGCGGCGGCGAATCTCGCGGAGCAGCTCGAGCCCGTTGCGGTCCGGCAGGCTCACGTCGAGCAGCATCAAGTCGAAGGGGCGGTCTTCCAGGCGTTGCAGGCCGGCTTCGCCTGTTTCGGCGAGGGTCACCTCGAAGCTTTCCGAGGTCAAAAGGGCTTCGAGCCCTTCGCGGATTTCCAGTTCATCGTCAACAACGAGTATGGATCCTCTAAGCATGGACCGCTTTCCTGGCTACGGGGAATTCCAGCCGGAACGATGTTCCCTTGCCCGGCGTGGAGCGGACATCCACTTTGCCCGCATGCTCTTTGATGATCCCATAGCTCACGGAGAGGCCCAGGCCAGTGCCCTTGCCGGTAGCCTTCGTGGTAAAGAATGGATCGAAAATGCGTTGGAGATGCTCGGCAGGAATGCCCATTCCGGTATCGGTCACCTCCACTTCCACTGAGCCGTTTTGAGCGCCCGTCCGGACTTCCAGCATCCCGCCGCTTGGCATGGCGTCCCGCGCGTTCATGAACAGGTTGAGAAACACCTGCTGGAGCCGCGTGGTGGAGCCGAGCACGGGCGGCAATTGCTCCGTGTAGTTCTTGATCACGTTTACCTGCGCGGTCTTGAACGGATGCTGAACCAGCGTCAGGGTTTCCTCGAGCACGTAATTCAGGTCCACTTCGATGAATTCCGCCGCTCCGGTGCGCGAGAAATTGAGCAGGTTATTGACGATTTCGCTCGCCCGGAATGTCTGCTTCACGATTCGCTCGATCGTCTTCTGCCGCGGATCATCCGACGGGATCTGTTTCGCGAGCATTTGGATGTAATTCGAGATCACCGCGAGCGGCGTATTCACTTCATGGGCCACGCCCGCCGCCAGTAGTCCGAGGGAAGTGAGCTTCTCGGTCTGCACCATCTGTTCTTCCAGGCGGACACGTTGCGTGATGTCGTCAAGCAGGATCAAGCGGCCCAGCCGCGCGCCGCTCTTGCCCACCAGCGGGGCGATCGAGGCGTTGATCACGAGCTGGCGGCCGCTGCGCGTGCTCAAGCGGAATTTGTAGATGCCGGATACATGGTCTCCCGCCGCGCGCGCCGAGATTTCCGCCACCAGGTCCTGCGGCAATACTTCCGGAAGTTTTTTCCGGACGGCATCCCGGCGGGGTATCTCGAGCAGCCCTTCCAGCTGCGGATTCCAGGACTCCACGCGGTCTTCCAGGTCCACCGTGAGCACGCCGATATTCAGCGATTCCACGATATTTTCGCTGAAGTCCTTCAAGCGTTCCACCTGCATGGCCTTCTGCTCGAGCGATTGGTAGAGCCGCGCGTTTTCAATGGCGATGGCGACGTAGCCCGCAATGGTCGAAAGCAGCTCGAGATCGTCGCTCGAGAGATAATCGCCGTCCACCGTCTTGCCCAGCCCCAGAATCGCGACGGTGCGGTCGCGGAAGCGGCAGACGATGAAATAATTCAGGTCGAGTTCGCCGATTGTCCGGCGCACCGACTCGCTCTCCTGAATCTCCGCGCGCGCCGATTCGAAAAAGAGGCAGCCGCGCTCGAGCGCCGGACGGCTGGGATCGAGAAAGCTCAAATCGAGCGGCGATTCCGGGCGCACGCCCATCGAGCGCGTGAGCTCAAAGCGGCCGGGAGTGGCGGCGTCCTCGAGGAAGATCGCGAGGCGATCCACCAGCAGCGTCTGCGAAATGCGGTCGAGCACCGAGCCGACGAGCGGCTCGAGGCGCACTTCATTCGTGAGCGTGCGGCCGAATTCGATCAGCGTGCGGCGGTAGTTGAGCCGGTCGCGGTAAAAGAAGCGGTCGAGGCGCGCCTGCACCCCGTCGCGCAGCGGCTGGATGAGAAATGCGGCGACCACGATGGCAATCACGGCGCCCGCCGGGCTCGTCGTCAGCGTAGTGTGAAACAGCTCCCCAATCACGGCGATGGCCGCAAAATAAATAGCCACCACGCCCGCCGTGGCGAAGGTATAGGCCAGGCCGCGCTTGAAGATAATGTCCACGTCCATCAGCCGGTAGCGGATGATGGCGTAGCCGAAGCAGAGCGGAATCAGCGCAAGCGAGTAGACCGACAGCTTCATCCACGTTTGCGGCACGATCCCGAAAACGTAGGGCACCACGTAGAGCAACAAAAATGGCAGGGTGCCGGCGAACGTGCCGCCCGTGACCCACTTCAGTTGCTGGCGCAGAATCCCGCTCGGAGCCCGCCGGAAACTGAAAAGAAAAATGGCTGCCGCCGCAAGGAAATAGATTCCCAGGTACGCAAATTCCAGCTTGTCGAGCCGGATGCGCGTGCTGATCGCGGGGAGAAAATTCAGCGTTCCGCTGGCCACGAAGAAATGCAGCGTAAAAAGAGCTGCGGGAACGGAATACACCGCCACCAGTTTGGGCCACAGCCAACCGCGTCGCTCCGGAAAGACCAGCGCGAAATGAACCAGCAAGGCCGGCTGGAGCAGCAGAGACACGACGTTGGCCCAGTAAACGGTGTAGTCGAATCCGTTCAGCTTGCCGCTGAAATGGAAACTGTAAAGGATGAACGAAACCAGGCAGAAAATGTAAAAGTGAATGGCGCGCGGCGCGTTCCAACGCCGCGCGAATATAAAGAGTCCGATGAAAAGATACAGCAGCGCGGTGATGCGCAGGTAATTCTCTATCGAGGAGGGATTTTCCTGCGGCGCCGTCACCACCGGAGTTTCAAAAGTGGCCCCGCCGCGGTGCATCTCATAGCGGATTTCCGCCCAGGGGCCAACGTGGAACAGGATGCGCGTCACGTCCGTGGCGCGATGGATTGTGGTGCCGCGAATGGCCTCGACGATATCGCCTTGCTTGATTCCGGCCTTCGCTGCGGGCGAATCGGCAACCACATGCCAGGCGACAACACCCGCCGGCGAGTCCATCCAGGTGACGCCATCATCAGGGAGAATGAACCGGGAGCGCTGCTGAAAATTCAAGACGGCAAAAACCATTGCCGCCAGCGTTAGAAGCGCCAGAACCACCGCCCCCAACCGCATTCGCAGGCTATCGTTCATTCGCCTACACCCGTATCCTCTTCGCTATTATGCTTGCACGTCAGCTTCCAGCGAATCACAGATTCCGATTCATGTAAGTGGCCTATATTGTTAGCCTTACGGGAAGTCCGTGGAGGGATTTTAGAGACGATTCCGTTTATGGAAGGCATGTTCCCATTTCCTGGAGCGGCTTTTTTCCTAAAACTGGAAGCTCAAACCGCCTCGGAAATACCGGTATGAGGGGACTAGGATCATCCTTCCATCCCCTGTGCTTATGGGGACGTACCCCTGGGCAAAAAGGTTGCCGAAATCAGCCACTGCTTCCATGTGGCCGGGGAAGAAGCAAGGGAGGGACTGTCGAATCTCCACGCTCAGGTACGGATCTACGTGATAGAGCGACTCACCATAGGCGTCCTGGCGCGAGACGGTCTCGCCCGAGATCCACTTGTAGCTGGTCGAGAGCTTCGTGCCAAGGCGCGGAATGGCAGTCGAGACGCGTGCGGCCACGCTGTGGCGATAACGGGTCGAGAGATCATCGCGCAGATCCGCATCGGAATAGCCTTCGGTCGGCGTCAGCACGCCCGCATAGGCATAAACGAGCGTGGCGCTCAGATTATCGTTGAACTTTTGCTGGTAGACGGCGCGGGCTCCCATCGAAGACGACTCGCCGCCATCATAGGCAAAAAGCGCCGAAAAGTAGTCCTGCAAGAAATCGGAGCCCGTGACGGGGCCCCGCCCAAACAATGCCGTGTGGCTCGAGCGGTCATGAAACACCGCCCCAGTCACGCTGGTCTTGCTGGAAAGCGCATGCTCCACGGCGAGTTCCTCGTGCAGGCCGCTTTCGAGCACCGGCCGTCCGTTTCGCGTCAGCAACGTGGGAAAGGCGTCCAGCGAATTCATGGCCGATTGCAGCGCGGTCAATGACCCATCGGCGTCTTGCCAGGGGCTGGCAGCCACTAGGGCTGAAGCCTGCCACGAGGACGCCATCTGGAGCGCCATTTGCGCGCGCGGGCGGAGGGACATAGTGGTACCCACAAGCCCGGCGGTTACAAAATCGCTCCCGTAGCGGATCGCCACGCGGTCCCCAAGCACAAACTTGTTGTCATGCGACATGCGGAACCCGCGGAACGTGGGGCCGTCAGGGCCCAGGCGCGATTCGCGAACCACGATGCTCGTCACCGAGCCCACTCCCAAATCGCCCGACGGCAGCCACTCCGTCACGAATCCGCCTGCCGGCGAATCTCCCTCGTAGCTGAATTGGCCGGCCATCAGAAGCTCCCCGCGAGAACCCACACTCATATCGTAGGCAAAGGCCGTCCCGGGAGAATCCGCGAGGTTGGATACCGAGCCGGGATGGTCCGCGCCCGAGGTGAGATCCAGCCGTCCATGGTTGCGCCGTTGCTGTGCTATTTCCACCTGCGCGGACGGCCCATCGAGCACGATGTCGCCATCTTCCCAGCGCAGCACGGGACGCGTGGCCGCGGAACTGCGCAATACCCACACCCATTCATCCGACGCTACCGGCTGATCGGCCGGGTGGCGGAATTTATCGAGCGACGAGAAGACCGAGCCCATGACGATTTCAAGCAATGTGGTGTGCTGGCTGCTGATTTGGATGTGCTGCTCGATTGCAGGGAGAAACCCCGCCAGCGTCACTTTAATGGAGTAGGACCCGACCGGGAGAGAATCAGCCGAGAAACGGCCGCGATCGTTGGTCAGCAGCTCGACGAGAGAGGCGCTGAGCATTTGCTCAGACGAGATGGTGACGCTCGCACCCATCTGCGGCGTTCCCGTGGCGTCCACCACCACGCCCGAGAGCTTTCCTGAGTTGGGGGCCGCAGCGAGCGGAAGCGCACCAAGGCTCAGGATCAATCCCAGGCCCAGAGCGCGAATCATTCGAAGACTCACAGCGCTTCACCTCCCCTGCGGGGCCGCTGATGCTGCCGCCTGCACAGTGAATTCCGAGGCTTTCGTAATCGTTTGCTTGGCCAAATTATCGGTAATGGCGACTTCCAAATTGTACTTCCCGGGCCCCAGCGACCCGAGAGTCATGACGTTTTCGAGCGTCATTTCCTCGCCGTGCTCGGGCAGCTTGTCTTGCCCAATATCGAATTTCAGCACCGGCTCGGTTTCCTTTTCGCGCAGGACGCGGAATTGAACGCTGGCGTCGGCCCGATGAGTCTTGTCGTCCACCTTCAGGTTGTAGACCTGTAGGTAGACTCCCATGGTGTCGCGGGGCGTGAAGGCGCCGTCCATTTTTGGCCGCACTTTCACGTCGCCCAGCACGAACTGGCCGAGTCCGATGTCCTTTGACGATACGCGTTGAATCTGGTCCGCCAGGATGAGTGTGCTGGTCGAGAGCTTGTCGTCCTCGAAGCGCGGCACGGGCAGCCGCGTGTTCACCACGCCCACGTTGCCGTTGTTCACGTCCTTGAGCACGATATCCAGGCGATAAAGTCCGGGACTGAGCGGCACCGCCTTCTGGTAAATGGAAGCCGTGTTCAGCGACTGTTGCAGCAGCGACGCCGGCAAATCGCGGTGAATGGTATCCTCGAACGTCTGCACCGGCCGGCCGCCCAGAGTGGTGATTCGGGCGAAGAGGTTCATCGTCGCCGAGTCCACGCCATCCTTCTCCTGAAAACTGAGCTGCCGCGTGGGTATCTGCACAGTGATGGGCACCAGGACGGTGTCCGAAGTGATACGCAGAAAATCAAAGCGGTAATCGAATTTCACCTGGTCGCGAACCAGGCGCGACGTCACCACAGCTTCCAAATCCTTGAATTTGACCGGCGGCGCCTGCTGGATCTTGGCATACCGTTCCAGGCGCGAAAATTCGCTGTTGCTCTCCATCTGCCCCCCCAGGGGCTGCGCATCGTGTGTCCCATCCGTGTTGCTGAACCGGTCGGTCTTGCTCGCCAATCCCATGGATTCCATTTCGGTCAGCCCGGCGCCCGGAACGTAGAGCAGAGCGTCCTTTTCGCTGGGGTCCATGGTCAGGTGATATTCACCGGTCATCGAGGGGTCCACGAA
>Ga0187808_10000112_pt1 | contig 19116 bp, 14 predicted proteins | sample NC_wetland_sal_i_5_FD_132427 | JGI IMG/M metagenome (GOLD analysis project Ga0187808, IMG submission 132427) | Wetland sediment microbial communities from Neuse River Estuary, North Carolina, USA - ASW_3 | ecosystem: Environmental > Aquatic > Freshwater > Wetlands > Sediment | place: USA: North...
CCAGCCAGCTCACCGGATCACAGTGGATCGGCCCCGCGGTCCGCGCCCAAGACAGCGGCCAGTCACTGTACGTCGGGTTCTACTACTGGAACAACGGCAACCCCGAACTGATGCTGTTCCTGCACAACCAGGGCAACTGGCAACAGCTGGGTAATACGTACGTAAGCGGCCCCCTGGCGGCCGGCACCCAGTTGCGGCTCACGGTGATCGGCAACACCCTGTCCCTGACAGAGAACGGCACCCAAATCATCACCGCCACCGACAGCACCCTGACCGGCGGCGCCCCCGGCATCATCGCCAACCAGGCCGCCCAGGCCGCCAGCTGGGCCGGCGGCAACGCGAGCAGTTTCCAGGTCGCCTACCAGAGCACCAGCAGCGGCATCGCGACGTACCAGTTCATGTCCGATGAGGACGGGTATGGCGTGCAGACCTTGCGCGTGCTCCAACCGACCAATCCCGCCCCGGGTGTGGCCCACAACTTCCTCATTGTGCTACCGGTGGAAGCCGGGCTTGGAGACAGTTTTGGCGACGGACTGGGGACCATGCAGACACTCGACGCGCAGGACCAGTACAACCTGACGATTGTCGAGCCCACGTTCGCGATCAATCCCTGGTACGCGAACAACGCGACAGATCCGAACCTGCAGTACGAGACGTTCCTTACCCAGCAACTGGTGCCGTGGATGAAGCAGAACCTAGCGACCACCGGCAACGAGCAGGTCTGGCTCATCGGGTTCTCCAAGTCGGGAATGGGCGCCCAGGACCTCATCTTGAAGGATCCGAATGTCTTTACGCTCGCCGCATCGTGGGATTTCCCCGCTGATATGTCGTCGTACAGCCAGTTCTCCGATTCGGCGGCCAATTACGGCACCCAGGCTAACTTCCAGGAGAACTACGAGCTGACAACTGCCTTCGTCCAGGCTCATGCCGCGCCTTTCCTGACCAGTAACCGGATCTGGATTGGCGGGTACAACCTTTACGGGACGGACGTCTCGGACTACAACGCCTTGCTCACGTCAGAAGGGGTGCAACACTCAACCGAGACCCCGACGTACATGACACACTCCTGGACGAGCGGCTGGGTACCGCTGGCCTTGGCCGGCTTGTATCAGGACAGCCTCAGCCAGGCTGGCTAGCGCCCCGCGAGATAGCCTGGGCACGGCTGAAGATGGCGTCGAGCATCTCACCGGTGACACGGCCGGTGAACGTGTTCTGCTGGCTCGGATGGTAACAGCCGAGAAGCAGCACAGGCGGACGGCCGTTGTGCGCCGGTCGCAGCTCGACCTCAGCACCGTGCCCAAATCTCGGCCGCGGCCGCGGCAGTTCGTAGCCCGCTGCCGCGAGCCCGGGCCACAACGCCTGCCAGGCGAACCCGCCGAGGCAGACGACTGCCCGCAGGGTCGGCGCTACCAGCCGAAGCTCGGCGGCAAGCCATGGCGCACAGGTGTCGCGTTCGCCAGGCGCCGGCATGTTGTCTGGCGGCGCGCAGCGGACCGCCGCCCCCATCCGAGTGCCTATCAGCCGCTGACCGTCCGCCGCGGATACGCTATCCGGCTGGCTGGCCAGCCCGCAGCGGTACAAAGAGGCGAAGAGGAAGTCACCGCTGCGGTCGCCGGTGAAGATCCGCCCGGTCCTGTTACCGCCGTGTGCGGCCGGCGCCAGACCGACTATGAAGATGGCGGGCGCGGGGTCTCCCCATCCCGGAATCGGGCGGCCCCAGTATTGCTCGTGCTGGTAGGACTTGCGGCGTACCTCGGCGACGTGTTCCCGCCACGCAACGAGCCGAGGGCACGCCCGGCACACCGACTGCCGGGCACTGAGCTCTTCGAGCGATGCCGCCCCGGCCGCTAGGTCACGGACGTCGGCCGGGCTGGCCGCAACCGGGGTACGCGGACCGGCCGGGTCTCCAGGCCACCCGGTGCCAGGGGCTACGGGACCAGCGACCATGCGATGCCGTCCAGGATGTCGTGCTCGCTGACCAGGACTTCGCCGAACCCGAACTGGGCGATCGCGCGGTCAAGGACGAGGGCGCCGGCGCCGATCACGTCGACCCGGCCGGGATGCATGATGGGGATGGCCGCCCGCTGCACCCGCGTCTGGCCGAGCAGCGTGGTGGTGACCGCGTGCACTTGCGCGGCGGGGATCCGCGAGTGGTGGATGCGCGCGGCGTCATAGTGGGCCAGACCGAGCGCGATGCCCGCGACCGTGGTGACCGACCCCGCCAGTCCGACAAGCGTGTGTGCCTGGTAAACCGGCACGCTGGCCGTGACAATCTCCAGCGCGGCGTCGATGTCCGCGGTCGCGGCCGCCACCTCCGCCGCCGTGGGAGGGTCGGTGTGCAGGTGCCGCTCGGTCATCCGGACGCATCCGATGTCTACAGAACGGGCCCCGCTGACTCCCTCGGGGCCGCCGAGGACGAACTCGGTGGAGCCACCGCCGATGTCGGTGACCAGGTAGGGCGGCGGGCAGTCGCCATCCCTGGCGAGCGCGGTGCCGGCTAGCTCGCGGGTCGCTCCGCTGAAAGACAGGAACGCTTCCTCGTCTCCCGTCACGACCTCGGGGGCGACGCCGAGCACCTCCTTCACCCGGTCCACGAACTCCTGCGCGTTCTCGGCGTCTCTGGTCGCACTGGTCGCCACCATCCGCACCGCGGCCGGCGACAGCCTGGCGATGAGGTCGGCGTACTCGCGCAGCGCGCCGATCGTCCGGCTGAGCGCGGCCTCCGACAGCCGGCCTGTCCGGTCCACGCCCTCGCCCAGCCGGACGATTTTCATCTCTCGCTCGACGTCGGTCAGCACGGCATGTTCGGCGTCCACGTCCGCGATCAGCAGCCTTATCGAGTTCGTCCCGCAGTCGATCGCGGCCACCCGACGGGTCACTCCGCCTCCTCGTGCGCCTCATTCTCCTGGCGCGCCCTGTTTGCCTCGCGCGCCGGCACGCACGGGCCCCGGGACCACCACTGTCCCGCCGCCGCCAGCGCCTCGCGCCCGAATACGTTCGCGCCGGGGACCGCTAGCTCATGCGCGGCGAGCGCGTGCAGGCACTTGACCCGGGCCGGCATGCCGCCGGCGCTCTGCGTCCCGGGCGGGAGCGGGTCTATGTCAGCCTCCGTGGCGGCGGCATCCCGCCTGGCGAGGTAGTCGCGGTGCGCCTGCTCGTGGGCCGCACGCAGCGCGTCGTCGGCGGCGAGCCGCACGGTCATCTCCCGCATCATGCCCGCCGCCTCGAGGGCACTCAGCGCCGCGCAGGCGCGCGGACAGGTGAGGTAATACAGCGTCGGGAACGGGCTGCCATCGGGCAACCTGGGCGCGGTCTCCACCACGTCGGGTAGCCCGCAGGGGCAGCGGTGCGCGACGGCCCGCAGTCCACGCGGAATCCGGCCAAGCTGCGCCGCGACGATCTGGGTATCGGCCTGCGTGATCACCGGCTTGGTTCGGCACCCGCGCGCTGCACCGACTGCCACAGCTTGGCGTACCACGGAACGGCCGGCGCCGCCTGCCGGGCCGGCGTGGCGGGTGCTGACTGTCCTGAGATCACCTCGTAGCACTGCTCGCCAGGGAAGCACATGTGCAGCTCCTGGCGTGCCTGCTGCTCGATGTACCAGGTCTGACCCAGCTTCGCGTTCTGCTCCTGAAGGGCCTTGACCTGCGCGGACATCGTCTGCTGCTGGGCGAGCAGCTGGTCGATCTGCTGGCGCTGCGCGATGTACTCGCGGACCGGGTAGGCCAGGCTCAGCGCGATCGCGCAGATCACCACGGCGAGCAGCGCCGCTCGCCCGGTCAGCCTGGTAGACCGCGCGGCCGCCGCCATCGCGGCGGCCTGCGCGGGCGAGGCTCCGGGCTGCTGCGGCACGCTCATCAGGCGGCGCTGAACCTCCAGAACGCGGCTGCTCCCGCGTAGGTGGCGGCATCGCCGAGGTGCTCTTCGATGCGCAGCAACTGGTTGTACTTGGCGACCCGCTCGCCGCGCGCCGGAGCGCCGGTCTTGATCTGCCCGGCGTTGGTCGCCACCGCGAGGTCGGCGATGAAGGTGTCGTCGGTCTCACCGGATCGGTGGCTGATCATGCAGCTGAACCCGGCCCGCTGTGCCAGCGTCACGGCGTCCAGGGTCTCGGTCACAGTGCCGATCTGGTTCAGCTTCACCAGCAGGGAATTGGCGGACTTTTCTGAGATGCCGCGACGGATCCGCTCGGGGTTGGTGACGAAGATGTCGTCGCCAACCACTTGGACCCGGTCACCGGTCGCAGCAGTGAACGCCTGCCACCCGGCCCAGTCCTCCTCGGCCAGCGGGTCCTCGATCGACACCAGCGGGTAGCTGTCCAGCCAGTCCCTGTAGATGCCGGTCATCTCCCCGGAGGTCTGTGACTTCCCCTCGAAGACGTAGCCGCCGTCGCTGTAAAACTCGGTCGCCGCCGCGTCCAAGGCAAGCGCGATGTCGCGGCCCGGGGTGAACCCGGCCTTGCCGATCGCCTCCACGATCAGGTCCAGCGCGGCCCGGTTGTGCTCCAGGTTCGGCGCGAAGCCGCCCTCGTCTCCGACACCAGTGGACAGGCCGTGCTGCTTCAGCACCGACTTCAGCGCCTGATAAGTCTCGGCGCCCCAGCGAAGCGCCTCAGCGAAGGTGGGCGCGCCGATCGGCGCGATCATGAATTCCTGGATGTCCACGTTGGAGTCGGCGTGCGCCCCGCCGTTCAGGATGTTCATCATCGGCACCGGCAGCACGTGCGCGTTCGGGCCGCCGAGGTAGCGGAACAGCTGCAGGCCCGCCGACTCGGCGGCGGCGCGCGCCACCGCCATCGACACGCCAACGATGGCGTTCGCGCCGAGCCGCGACTTGCCCGGCGTCCGGTCCAGGTCGATCAGCGCCTGGTCCACCAGCCGCTGGTCGTCAGCCTCGTGGCCGAGCAACTCCGGCTGGATTTCGTCAACGACGCCGTCAACAGCGCGGGTGACGGCTTTGCCGCCGTACTCCGCACCGCCGTCCCGCAACTCAACTGCCTCGAATGCGCCGGTGGAGGCGCCGCTCGGCACGCCCGCGCGGCCGGCGGAGCCGTCGTCGAGAACAACCTCCACCTCAAGGGTCGGGTTCCCCCTTGAGTCCAGGATCTGCCTAGCATGCACCGCTTCAATGGACGCCACTGCGGGCTCCTTGCCTCTGTATCGCGCCTTAGGTTCCGTTATGGAGCCTAGTGGAGAACTCCACGCCGGACGCAGGGGGCACGCCGTCACGCGCGCGGCCCATGTCAGGCGCGCAAACACGCGCCGGCGAACACGTCGAATCAACTGCAAGAACGGGCATGGTTACCGTAACGTGATCGTCCGAGCGGAGGACCATAGAAAGGCAACCAACCATGATAAGGCTGCCGCGGCACCGGATCATGCTCGCCGCCATCGCGGCTACGGCTATCGGCGCCATCGCGGGCTGCGCGGGGCAGGCTGCCTCCATGGCGTCCTCGCCTGTCGTGCTCGCGACGCTGGGCGGCAACACGAGAACGCAGCCCACGCATCACCCGAAGCCTCACGACACGCCCCGCCCGAAGACTCGGCACAACCCGTCCCCGACGAACCACGCCCCGGCACGGAGCGCTGCCACACCGGACCCGAGCACCGCCACGCCGAGCACGGACCCGACGACCGCGGCGCCGCCGCCGCAGTCCGGCACTTGCACGACGAGTTCGGCCAGCGGCGAATGCGGCCCGTACAGCGACCCGCAGATCGAGGGGCTCGGCTCAGGTAACCAGGACAAGCTTCAGGTCGGGAACAATATCTGGGCCGCGGTCTCCGGGGCGTCGCAAACGTTGTACGCGAGCAGCCCGGCCGACTGGCACGTGATCGCCAACATGCCCTCGGGTAACACCAGTGTCGTGTCTTACCCGAGCCTCAGCGTCGACTTCCACCTTGAAAACTCCAGTGGCAGCTGGTACGAGCCGCCGCTGACCAATTTCAAGAGCATGGTTTCCTCGTTTTCCGAGACCATGAACACCAACGGCGGCACCAGCGCCTGGGCCGCTTATGACATCTGGCTGAACAACGGGAACAACGAGGTCATGATCCAGCATGACTTCGCTGACAACGGCGCCTGCACCGCGGTCGCCACCGCCACCTTCGGCGGGTCGAACGGCGTTCCCGTGCAGACCTGGCACCTGTGCCAGTTCGGCTCAGAGCAGGTCTGGAAGCTCGGCGTCAACGACAACAGCAAAGTTAACGAGCAGTCGGGCAGCGTGGACATCCTGGGCATGCTCACCTGGATGGAGAATCACGGGGACCTGCCGGCCAACAGCACCATCGGCCTGCTCGGCTACGGCTGGGAGATTTGCAGCACGGGCGGCAAGAACGAGAGCTTCCAGGTCAACTCGTTCTCGATCACCACGTAGCAGCGTTACTGATCCCTGCCCCGCTAACATGGGCACGACCGCACAGTGACGAGGGGGAACCGTGGACGTCAGCCCTGTCTCGCGTATTGCCGGCGCCCTGCTGTTCCGGCCCACACCGCACGTTGACGAGCGCGGCTTCTTCAGCCGTACTTTCGACGCCGACGTGGTCCGTGCCGCCGGACTCGATCCGGCCGCGTTCGTCCAGGACAGCCTCTCCCGCTCGGCGCGCGGCGTGGTACGCGGCTTGCACACACGACGGGGGGACGGAGAGGCGAAGCTGGTGCGGTGCTCATACGGAGCGATATTCGACGTCGTCGTGGACCTTCGACCGGCGTCGCCGACCTACCGCAACTGGGAGAGCTTCGAGCTTCGTGACGACGGGCAGGTTTCGCTCTACATCCCCGCGGGATGCGCGCATGGCTTCCAGGCCCTGACCGAGCCAGCCGACGTGTCCTACCGCATAGACCGCGCTCACGACCCCTCGGAAGATGTGTCGATCGCGTTCGACGACCCCGAACTGGGCATCCCGTGGCCGCTTCCTGCCACGCTAAGGTCGGAGCGGGACAGGAAGGCGCCCCTGCTGAGCGCGGTGACGAGCCTGCTGGCGTAGCTGGTCAGCAGGCTCGGGTCACGACGAGGGCCTTGATCAGCGCTCCCCACCCGTAGGCGATCTGGTAGGGCCAACTGCCGGCCGGCAGTGGTGCGGTCACCACGTAGACGGGGCCGCGGAAACAGCGTTCCATGAGGAGGCGAGCGCGGGTGGCCTGCGGCCGGGAGGTCACCAACACCAGCGAGCTCCAGTCGTACCGCTTCGCTAGCCTGCCGACGAATTCCGCTTCTCCGCGGGTGTCGGCCGGGTTCGGGTCGAAGCAGATGAGTCGCAGCCCGGACGGTGCTGACGGGCAGGGGCTGCCGTACCCGTGGGAGCCCTGTGAGACGACCAGCACCCGCGCCCGGTGCTCGTCGGCCAGCCGCAGCGCGACGGGCATGCGATCACCCGGCCCGGCCAGCATGACGATCGCGCTGACCCGGGCCGGCATCCCCTGCGCGGGCCATACCAGGAGCCACGCCGTCGCGGCGACGAGCGCCACGACGACGACCAGCACCGCGGTAAGCACCCTGCGCCAGCCGCGCGAAAGGTGGCGGGGCTTGCCGATGACCGGCAGGCTCCCCTCGGGAGTCCGCCCGCCGGCTGTAAACCTCATGCCCCTAGCGCGACGCGGGCTCGTATGGCGTGCTCGTCGCCCCTAGGCTCTCATCGCTCCTATCGGCGTCGATTACCACGACGGAACCCAGGTGTGTCCCGGCGAGCCGCACCATCTCACCCACGGCGTTGATCCGCACGGAGGTCGACTCCCCAGCCGTGACAACAGCGACCGCTTCTGTTGCCCAGGTCGCGAGGTGTTCTCCGCCGAAAGCGGGGTCGAGAGTGACCAGCGAGAGCACTAGATCGGCTCGGGCGCAAGCATCGGCCAGCGACCCGTCCTCTGGCGCGTGGCCGTCAGGAGAGGTGCGGCTTCGAAGCGGACCGACGGGCGCGACGTCCTCGGCACCCGGCACGACCACCACGACATGCACACCTTCCGGGCCCACCGTGCTGATGCCAGGCCTGTCGGCGTGCAACAGGCGCGCCGCGTGAGCGTCGGCGGAGAGGTCAGCCAGGACGACCCGCCAGCGCTGCTTGGCACAGGAAACGGCCAGCGCGACGACCGCCTCAGCCACGGCCGGCGCGTTGTCAACGGCGACCACGGCGAGGCCAGCGGGTCCGCTTGAGCTTCCTGGCACGGCTTTGCGCAGATGTTCGACGACACGGTCTATGTCACGACGCTGAGTGGCCCGCCCGCGCAAATCGGGCAGCCGCAGCCAGCGGCTTGCCGTTAGCTTGCCAACGCTGAGCCCGACCGGGACACCGATGGCGTACGCGATGTCGTCCCTGCGACGCAGCCGGTCGGACGTGATCGCCCCTACGACGACGATGACCATGCCCAACACGAGGCCACCGAGCAGCCCGCCGCCCGCGTAAAGCAGAGCGCCCTTAGTACGCGAATGCTTCACCGCCGTCGCCTGGTCAAGCACCTGGCTACCCTGAACCATCGCCTGCGTGGCCGTCCGCGTGCTGGCCAAAGTAGCGGTCACGTACTGCCGCACCTCGGCAAGGGCGTTCGTCGCTGCCTTGCTTTGCGCTCGCAGGTTGCTCAGATTGGCCTGCTGCTGCGACGAGCTGGACTCCGACGATACCTGGGTGATCTGCTGGTTGATCGAATCGAGGTGCTGCTGTGCCTGACTGACCTGCTGGTTGAGTTCGGTTTCCTGCTGCTGCTGCTGGGTCAGCGTGTACTGGGCGCGGAATTTGAGGAACTGCGCCGCCACCGCCGATGCTCTCTGCACGGCCGCATCGCTGCTCGGCGCGGCCACGTTTATCGTCAGCACCTGCTCGCTTACCTGAGTGACCGTATAGGACCCCGCGAAGCTGCTGGGCGTCTCGTCCAACCGGAGTTGGCTGACCACGGCCGACGCCACGGGAGTGCTTTGCAGCAGGGCGACGTCGGTTTCAACCTCGCTGGCCGGGTCCTCATTGGGATTATCGACAAGCAAGACAGAGACGGTGGCCTTTTGCGCGCCCGGGAATTTCACGTACCAACCGGCGCCGATGACCAGGCCAGCTATCGCGAGCGCGCACCACAGCCGCGCGCTGCGCCGCAGCGCCGCCCCGATGAACCCGAGGCTGACAAGTCCTGAGGCGGCATTGGCGACGGGGCTGTCATCGGTGCCGGGCGAGTCTTCGTACGCCACAAAGGGCCGCGGCGGGTCATCGCCCACCCCCGACAGCCAGCTCACCATCTGGTCTGGGTCATTCACTGTCTGATCTCCGTGGGCAAGTCGCTGACCCGCGTGGGCAACGGGCGCCGCACCGCCGGTGCCAGTCGCGGAATGCGGCCGGTGGTTTGGTCACCCGGCTCGGGGTTCGCCACGACAATCCCGAAAATGTCGCGCCCATCAGCGGCGGCTGCCGTGGCCGCGCGGGCCAGTTCTTCGGCGGTCGCGGCCCCAGCAGAAACGCCAAGCACCGTCGCGGTCGTGCTGATCGTGTGAGGCATGTTCGGGGCCCGGCCATCGACAACAGTGACGACAACGACAAACGCGGCGCGAAGGCCGTCGAGGTGGCCATCGTCAGCGACGACGAGCCGCAAGGGCCTGCGTCGCGGCCCTGCTGACTGCGGCGGCGCGGCACACGCGGTGCGCAGGGTGGCCGTGGCATTCACGTCCTGCTGCGGCCCTATCACTAGTGCCGTGGGTATCCCTTGGGCCGCGGCGAATGCCGCTAGCTGCGGGCCGAGAGCGAGAGCCTTGGTGTCGGAGGACAGCGACAAGACCGTGACCGAGCAGGCGCCGGGACGCGCGCCGTTGGTCGCCCCGATCTGGCCGACCCCGAACTGCTGGAGCATCTTGCTGAGCCCCCACGCGTGCACAACTCCCGGCTCGTACTGCTCAAGCAGCTTCACCCACGATGCCGGGTCGGTCGGATGACTGACCGGGATGGAGGCAAGAACGGGGGCGCCTATCGAATTCGCTATCGCGTCACGCTCTGTGAGCCGCCGCTCGTTGTGGCCGATCGCGAGCGAGATGACGAAGCCCACCAGTGCGCCGGCGAGCGCGCCGAGCAGGCCGAAAACAGCTAGCCGTTCGGGAAGCTTGGTTCCTGTCGCGGTCGTAGCCGCCTCAAGGACGGTGGCTGACGTTTTACCCTCGGGGCTGTTGGCGGCGCTGACGTAGGCGATGTAACTGTTAGCGACCGCGTTCGCCGTAGCCTCCGCCTGCTCAGCGGTCTGGCCGCTAGCGCTGATCGAGAGGACGTTCGCGGTCAGGCTCTTGACCTGGACCTTACCTTGCAGCGCAAGAAGCGACATCGGCGGACTAGCATGCGGCAGCGCGCCCGCGAGCACGGCGTCGCTACCCGCGATCACTACCTGGGTCGCCATGTTGGTGCCGGCACTGTCCCCTGTGCTCGGGGACGCTGCCTGGCCTGACGTCGCGGAAGCCTGCGGCAGGACGACGAGAGTCGTGCTCGTGAGCAGCGGCGGTTTGACCGCGGCGTAGGCCCCGCCGATGAGCAGACCGAGAGCGACCACGACCCCGAATATGATCCTGTGCCGCCGCACGATCTGGACGGATCCGCGCAGGTTCAATGCCTGCTGGCTCATCGGGCCTCCGCTCCAGTACCCGGCGCCTTCCTTGCGCTGGCGTTAGACGCGCCCAATTGTACGGCTCGATTGGAAACGGAGGGGTCGCGGAACTTTTGAGGTTTGGTGAAGGAGAGCCGGGTTACCATCGGCTCTCTCGGCGGGACATCCCCGGTCCCGAGCAACGTGAAAGCGGGAAGGCGCCGTCCGAGCCCGGGGGAATACCAGCCGAGTATGGGTTCAGTCTCGCCTCGATGCACGCTCCAGGTGAGCTGGCCCGGCAACTCCATTCGCGCCTCTCCGTCGACGGAGGCCGACGGCCAGCGAAGGTCCGCGAACGCACCGCCCAGTTCGAGCTCGACATCCGGGCCGAAGTGGAACGCCAGGCGCATCTGGTGACCCGCGCCGTCTACGACGTCGGTGATCTCCAGGGCGCGCGCTGCCTCGTCGAGGCGGACCGAACGCCGGTGGCTGGCCGGCGGGCTAAGCGCGGCGTAGCCGTCGTGCTGGGCGGTCCACTGCACGTCGGGGTCGGGACCCGCGATCTCGTGCGTCCGTGCATGCCGTTGCCACATGAACGGGCCGCTTTCGAGTGACTGGCTGCGCCCGCCGATCTCTACGGTGTTGTGCGCGATCGTGGATCGGAAGTAGGACCGCCATTCCGGCTCGCCGTGGTAGCAGTACGTGCCAGGGTCGGCGAGAATGTCGACTCCGCCGTAGCGGACCTCTACGGAGAGCGCGTCGGCATGGGCGTGCGCCGCGATGGAGAGAAAGCCGTGCGGTCCGCTGTCGCAGCGACACCAGATCTCGGGTGAGTCCGCCGCCGATGTCCGCATGATCGCCATGCCGGCATCGAGGAAACGGGCCGGGCGCTGACCAGGGCGGCTAGGAACCTCGCGTCGCTCCCCAGCGAGGGCGCTTACGAGGACGCTTCCGACGTCAGGAGAGATGGTCGGCCACCACTGCAGGCGGCCGAACAGCGCGTCGCCGAGCGCCAGCAGGGACGGCCACTGGTGCTCGGCCGGGGCGTCGAGCGCAATCGCGCGGCCGTCGTCGCCGTCGCCCTGGCGCGGCGCGCGCAGGGTGGTGTCGAGCAGAGCCGCGCCGCTGTCGGTCATCGCGCCCAGCCGCTCCCAGAGCGCGTCGGATACCGGGTGGCCGGCGGCCGCCGCCTCGGCCGCGGCGAGCAGGCCAAGACAGGCGACGAATCCCTGGTAGTCCGAGGCGAGCTCCCGGTCGACGCCCGACGGGAACGTGTTGCGGATGAGCTCCCGCTCCAGCAGCGCCGCGGCCTGCCGCCGCCACCGCGAACTCGGACCGAACCACGGGAACGCGCAGCTCGCGACGAGCTGCCCGGCGGCCTCCGCTATCACGTGGTTGTTGGCCGACGAGCCGCGGCTGCGGAACTTCGCGAGATATTGCTGGTGCCAGCGGATCTGCGCCACGGCGAGCGGGTTCTCTTCGAACAGCGCCGCGGCGCCGGGCCAGCCGTCGAGCAGCCGCCGGATCCAGGCGAAGCTAATCAGCCTGATGCCGATCTCAATGCCGCTTGTCCAGTGGACGCCGGACAGGAACGGGTTATCCAGCCACCAAGACCTGAGCTGCCGGTCGAGTCGTTGCGCGTACCGCTCCTCGTGGGTCAGGTACCAGGCGGTCGCCAGAATCGTGAGGTGCTGCAGCCGGGAGATCTCCCAGACCTGCTTGATGTTGCCGGTCTGGTCCTGGGACCGGTGGTTGATCCGGAACGCGTACTGACGGGGATCGGATCGATGGCCCGTCACGGGGTCGAAGAACCAGTCCGGCTGCTCCAGGTCCGTGCGGACGACCCCGAGAACGTCCCACTCACCGGCCATGAGCCGGTTTGCCGCGGCGATGACCGCCTTCCGGGCCTCATCGGGCACGTGTTCAGCGGTTCCCGCGGGAAGGAGCGCGGTGAACGCGGGCGCGTCTGGCGCGGCGGGCAGTCTCGCCACCTCGGTGGGCGTCACCTGACGGCGCGACCAGGCCGCCTTGACCACCTGATCGCGGGCACGCCAGCCCATCTCACCCACCGACATCCGACCGAGCCTGCGGGCGTACCAGCTGATGCGGGAGAGGCGGGTCATACTGGCTCGGGCCGCCCGGTGCTTAGGCTCTCGCTTACCGCGATCGTGGCTTTGGTCGTGGCAAGCAGTGAGGATAGGGAAATCGGCATCGGGCCGGCGGTACGGACTGCCTCGACGAACTGCTTTATCTCCGTCGCCTGGCCCTTGTCCTGGCCGCCGCGCGCCTTCGTGACCTTCTGGCCGCGCCCGGTCCAGACCGCCGCGGAGCGGAAGTTGTCCAGCCGGGCGCTGCGGCCGCCACCGGTCGCGTCTATCGTCTCCTTAGGGAACCTGACGTTCCCGCCGGTCAGATATGAGATGGACGCGCTCGCACCGCTGGCGAACCTGATCACGGCCGTGACGTCACTTTTCTCCCGCCCGCCGGTCGCGTAAACCAGGTCTGGCAGGCTGTCCGCCCACCAGCTCAGCGTGTCGACGAAGTGACCGCCTTCGCCCGTGAACCGGGAACCTTCGGCCCCCTCGTTGAGGTACCAGCTATCCTTCGCAAGCGGCCCGGCGTTGACCAGGTACCGAGTGGCGGAGCTACCGGCGGCTTCGCCGAAGCCTTTCTTCATCATCGCGAGCAGCGGCGCGAACCGCCGGTTAAAGCCCACCATGAGCCGGTCGTTGCCGGTCTTCGCGATCGTCTCTTCGATCGCCTCGGCTTCCTCGCGCGTGAGCGCGAGCGGCTTCTCGACGAAGACCGCCTTGCCGGTCTCGAGCGCTCGGCAGACGAGCTTCGCGTGGCTGGCGTGGCGAGTCACGATGAAGATCGCGTCCAGTTCTTGGTCGTTGAAGACCGAGTCCGCGTCAGTCGACGCCGTGGTGAAACCGAACTTCTTCTGCGCGTTAACCGCGGAGAGCGATTTCGTGGTCGCGACGTGCGCGAGATTGACGGTCTCCAGCTTCGCGAGGTGCGGTAGAAGCATGGACGAGGCATAGCTACCCGCCCCGACGAAGCCGATGCTGACCTGGTTCCGGCTCGCGAGCGGCTTCGCGCGCCGGGTCGCCGCCGGGCCAGACAAGATCTTGCTCGTGGCCGGAGCCGGAGCGTCCTGCGCCGGTACCGGATACTCCAGCAGGACGCCCACGGCCTTCAGCGTCCCGTCCTTGAGGTCGCCGTAGACCTTGGCCGCTTCCTCGAACGGGAAGACGCCGTCGACCAGGCTCGCCACCTCGATTGAGTTGCGGGCGAGCAGTTCCAGGAAGGATTCCAGGTTGCGCTTTTCTGTCCACCGGACGTAGCCGACCGGGTAGTCGACGCCTTCGAGTTCGTACCGGTCGTCGTACCGGCCCGGCCCGTAGGACCGGGAGAACCGGACATCGAGTTCCTTCTCGTAGTACGCGTTCCACGGCAGGTCCAGCCTCATCTTGCCGATGTCGACGACCCGCGCGCGATCCCTCGCGAGCTTCACGGCCGCCTCGACCGGGCCGTTGGTGTGGCCGCCAGCGGCAAGGAAGACGTGATCCGCGCCCCGCCCGCTGGTGACGCGGCCGAGCTCGCTGAGTATGGCGTCGAGGTCGTCCGGTTTCCCGGCCAGCACCGCGCCCGCCTTCTCCGCCAGGCGGCAGCGTTCCTCGACCGGGTCGATCCCCACCACCTGGACCCCGGCGGCGACCAGCAGCCGGAGCACGAGCTGGCCGACGAGACCGAGGCCGATAACGGCAGCGGTCTCGCCGAGCTGGACCTCGGCGCGCCGCACTCCGTGCATGGCGATTGAGGCTACGGTCGCGAAGGCCGCGTGCTCGGGCAAGACGCCAGACGGGACTTTCGCGCAGAGGTTCACAGGAACCCAGTTGTACTCGGCATGCAGCGCCTGCTCGTTGCCCGCGCAGGCGACGAGCTGGCCGACCGTGAACTCCTCCGCTCCCTTGCCCACCTCGGTAACCACACCGCACAGTGAGTAGCCGAGCGAAGTGTAGGAGTCGAGCTTGTTCATCACCTTCTTGTAGGTGGTGACGATGCCCTGTTGCTGTACCTGGTCGAGAACTTTGCGCACCTGGTCCGGCCGGGCGCGCGCCATGCCAACCATGGACATGCTGGCCTCAGAGACCTTCATCATCTCGGTGCCCGTCGAGATGAGCGAGTACAGCGAGCGCACCAGGACGCCACCCGGTCGGCACACTGGCGCGGGCACGTCCAGCACAGCCAGCTCTCCGGACTTGTAGTTCTGAGCTATTTGCTTCATCGGTTGGCCTGCCGAGTCCCTTCGATATAAACCCGCATCAAACCCGCCTCATCCCGCCACCCCTGCGGCACGGACCTGGCGGTACCACAGCTCCATCGACAGGAGCTGCCAGATCTGCTTGGCATAGTCCTCGCGACCCGCTCGCTCGTCGGCGATGAGGCGCAACAGTTGTTGCCTACGGAGCATCCCGGCCTGGACGAGTTCCCCGCCGACCAGCACGTCGCCGATCAGCTCACTGAGGTCGTTGCGGACCCAGGCGCGCAGCGGGGCGCCGAACGAGGCCTTCGGCCTGTGCACGATCTCGTGCGGCAGCCAGTTCTCCGCGGCATCCTTCAGCGCGGCCTTCTGCACCTTGCCCCGGATCTTTTCGCCCCCGGGGACAGAGAATGCGGCCTGCGCGACGATCTTGTCTACGAACGGAACCCGCACTTCCACCGACGCCGCCATGCTGGCCCGGTCGGTGTAGGTGAGGTTGAGCCCGGCCATGAACAGCCGCGTGTCCGCCAGGCACATCCGGTTGACCTCGTCGTCCAGCGCATTGTCGGTGTAGATCGACGTGTGTTCATCGATCACATCGGTCACGTTCGCGGCCAGGTCCGGCCCGAGTAGGGCCGCCAGATCTTCCGGGTCGTACAGCGTGTAGCTGCGGCGGAACCGTGCCTCCTCGGGCAGCTCGGCGAAGGTCATGAACCGTTTGGCCCAGCGCGGGTAGCGCAGGCCGTGGCTTCCCACGGACACTGGCATGGCGCCAACGGCCGCGCGGGCCGTAAGGCGGACCGCAGCCGGCAGCCGATGGTAGCGGCTGGCCATCAGGCACGCCAAGTGCTTACGGTAGCCGCCGAACAGTTCGTCCGCCCCCATACCGGACAGGATTACCTTGACGCCTCGCTCGCGAGCGGCCTCGCACATCAGCAGCGTGTTGATTGCCGCCGGGTCCCCGATCGGCTCGTCGAGGATGTCGACCATGCGGGGAAGCATCGCGGCGATGTCCGGAGATATTTCGATCTCGTGCAGGTCGATACCGAACTGCCTAGCGACCTTACGCGCGTAGACGGCGTCGTCTGGCATCGCCTCGAGCTTTTGATCCTCGGCCCGGAATGTGATCGTGTACGCGTCGACGCTATCGGCGTCCTTGTGCGCGAGCACCGTCACGATGCTGGAATCCAGGCCCCCGGACAGGAAGCTCGACACAGGGACATCCGCGACCAGGTGGGCCCGGACCGACTCCTCGATGACAGCTTTGAGATCCGGACCCGGCTGACTCGCCGCTTCGGCCGCCACGTCCTGGACCCGCCAGTAGTGCCTGACCTCGGGCTGGGCGCCCGGGCGGATGCGCGCCCACGAGCCAGCCGGGAGCTTGCGGACGCCCTGGATAGCGCACCGCTGTTCCGGAACCCAGTAGTAGAGCATGGACGCGACCATCGCTCCGGGCTCGATCCGCAGTTCTGGGCCGAGCGCGGCAAGCAGGGCCTTGAGCTCGGAGGCGAACACCACTCCCTCGCCGCGCTCGGCGAACAGCAGCGGCTTGATTCCGAGCGGATCCCTCGCCAGTACGAGCTCGCCAGTCGTCATGTCGGCCAGCGCGAACGCGAACATGCCGCGGAACCGGGTAAGCGAGCCGGGCCCCCAGTGCCGCCACGCTTCGAGCACCACCTCGGTGTCGGACGAGGTGGCAAAGGTCGCGCCCAGCCTGGCCAGTTCGGCTCGCAGCTCCTTGAAGTTGTACAGCTCGCCGTTGTAGACAAGGGTCAGGCTGTCCTTGACCAGCGGCTGGTCGGCCGCGGCCGAGAGGTCGATGATCGACAGCCGACGATGCCCGAGGTGGATGCTGACCCGTTCGTTTTCGTGGCTCCATACGCCTCCCGCGTCTGGGCCGCGGTGAGCGAGGCGGTCGGTCATGACGTCGGTCAGCTTGCGCCCATCGGTCTGCTGGTAGCAGCCGGCGATACCGCACACGGTCAGCCACCTCCCCTACCGGTCAGGCGGTCGTAGACGCCGATGTAAGCGCGTTCGGAGTGGAACCAGGAGAGCTCCTCCTCGACCCGGGCCCGGCCCAGCTTGCCCATGCGCATCCGCTCGGCCTCGTCGTCGATCAGGCCGACGATCGCCTTGGCATAGTCGCGCACGTCTTGCTCCGGACTGCCTGTCGGCTCGACGTACACCGCCGCCTCGGCGGCGGAGACTCGCGTCTCGCGCAGGTCGAAGGCCACGACTGGCAGCTCGAACGACATGTACTCCATCGTCTTGTTCATGGTGGACAGGTCGTTGAGCGGGTTCTTCGGGTCCGGAGACAGTCCGACGTGCGCGGTTGACATGATGCTCTTGACCAGCTCGTCGGGAGCGCGGCCGGTGAACTCGACGTAGCCGCCCAGGTTCAGCTCGTTCCGCAGCGCCACCAGTTCGTCGAAGCAGTCCCCCTTACCGATAAGCGTGAACGCGATGTCCTCGCGGAGGAGTTCCCGCACGACGATGCCGGCGGCCCGCACCACGATATCCACGCCGTCTTGTGGTCCCATGACGCCGATGTACGCGGCGAGGTACTTGCGGCCACGACGGAAGTCGGGCTCTTCAGGGCCGGGCTTCAGCTTGTTCGGATCCGGGCCGGTGCGGACGACTGTAACGTCTCCGGGTGCCTTGCCGCTTCTGTTAATAGCGATGTCACGGTAGGAGTCGTTGGTGGAGATCACGTGGTCGGCGGTCCGGTGTGTGCGGCGCTCCAGAGCCCGCAGTCCCCGGTATGGCAGCGCTGGCCCGTCGGGGAAACGGGACTGGAAAAGCTCCGGGCTCAGGTCATGGTGGTCGAACACGAACTTGGTGCGGTCCAGGGCTCGCAGCGCCATGGCGATGGGCCAGAAAATGTCCGGCGGGTTGCAAGCCTGCATGACCGCGAAGCGGCCCCTGCGACGTGCTTTCAGCGTGTGCCATGCCGTGGCGATGAACGAGTACGCGTACTCGGCGATGAAGCTAGCCTTGCTACCGCCGGGTGCGTACGGCCGGTACTTGTACAGTTCGACCGTCTCGAGGACCTGATACGCCGGATCGTTCTTGCCCTTCGGGCACACCACGGCGACCTGGTAACCCGCCGATACCAGCGCCTGGCATTCGAGCCAGACTCGCCGGTCGAACGGCACGGGAAGGTTCTGGACGATGATGAGGACTCGGGTCTTCGCCGTGTCGGCTTTGGTTCGCTCACGGTTGGGCAGCACGTTCCATAAGAGCGCGCAGCAGGCGGCAGTGATACCCGGCGTGACACGGCGATGCCGTGGCTTGACGTATCAGGCGCCTTGTGTCGCCGCTCTTATGCGTCGCGAGCCTTCAGGTCGCCCGTTGTTCGTTCATAAGCCAGATTTGGGGGATTGATGAGAGTTCTCGTTGCCGGTGATCGCGGTTACATCGGTGCCGTGCTTATGCCCTTCCTACGCGCCGCGGGGCATGAGGCCGATGGGTTCGACCTCGGCCTGTACGAGGGTTGCGACCTAGGGCCGGCGCCCGCGGCTGATGGCATGAGCGTGCCGCGGGACATGAGGGACGCCACGGCGCGGGACCTGGCTGGGTACGACGCGGTGCTCTGCCTGGCCGCGCTTTCCAACGATCCGCTCGGCGACCTCAACACGGCCGCGACGTACTCGGTGAACCTCGACGGGACGATGCGGCTCGCCAGCGCGGCCAAAGAGGCGGGGATCGAGCGGTTCCTGTTCTCTTCCTCGTGCAGCCTCTACGGCGCGGCCGGTTCCGCCGCGGTCACCGAGGACGCTGAGCTCTTTCCCGTCACACCGTACGGGGAGAGCAAGATTGTCGCCGAGCGCCGCCTGTCCGAGCTGGCCGACGACAACTTCAGCCCGACTTACCTGCGCAATGCCACCGCCTACGGCGCCTCGCCCCGGCTGCGGCTGGACATCGTGGTGAACAACCTCACCGCCGTGGCACTGACCACCGGCCAGGTGCGCCTGCAGAGCGACGGCACGCCATGGCGGCCGCTGGTGCACATCGAGGACATCAGCCGCGCGTTCGTGGCGATGCTCGAGGCCCCCCGCGAGCTGGTGCACAACCAGGCGTTCAACGTCGGGCGGCCGGAAGACAACGTGCAGATACGTGACGTCGCCGAGATGGTCCGCGACGCGGTGCCCGGCTCGGAGGTGTCGCTGGCCGACAGCGCCGGGCCAGACCTGCGGGATTACCGCGTCGACTTCTCCAAGCTGATCGAGACCTTCCCGGACCTGCGGATGCGCTGGACCGTGCGGGAGGGCGTAGCCGAGTTGCTGCGCGCCTACACCGAGCACGGCCTGACG
>Ga0187808_10000113_pt1 | contig 18992 bp, 15 predicted proteins | sample NC_wetland_sal_i_5_FD_132427 | JGI IMG/M metagenome (GOLD analysis project Ga0187808, IMG submission 132427) | Wetland sediment microbial communities from Neuse River Estuary, North Carolina, USA - ASW_3 | ecosystem: Environmental > Aquatic > Freshwater > Wetlands > Sediment | place: USA: North...
ACCTTCGTCTCCAATGCATGCTGGCTGAATCGCAGATCGTTGATAACTCTACTTGCATCATTGAGGACTGATATAGTTTCTGAAAGTTGAACATCAATTCTTGCAACATCAAGTCGCAGTTCCCTTTGTCCACCTTCCAGGCGATCCAGGTGCTCGCCTACACGTTGTTCGCTGCGGTCCAGACGCTCGCCTATTCGTTGTTCGCTCGCATACACTGCGGAATTGACTTCTTCACGTATGAGAACACGTGTGCGTTGTTCACTCGCACCAATCTCTTCACGTATCAGAGTGCGTAGAGCAGCCAATTCATCACTAGTCATTTCTCGGTCCTCCTACAATACCAACGGCTGTAGAGAGTATACCATGCATTTGAGGAGGTTTCAACGCTTTCTCATTAAAATAATTTAAAAATTCTTATTATATTTAACATCCAGAAAATTTCGTGCATACAAAAATGAACCCAAGGGATAGTTATTGTCCATACTGCGGCAGAGAAGTACCAGAAATAACTACCGTATCAAAGTAAACCAGCGTCTATGCGCTCCATCCGCGCACCCAGGCTACGCAGCTTCACGTCAAGGTGCTCATAGCCGCGCTCGATGTGTACAATACCGTAGACCTCTGAGGTACCCTTTGCACACAGCGCCGCCAAAATATAAGAGCAACCGGCCCGAATGTCCGGGATATCCAATCGCGTGCCCGTGAGAGGAGTTGGTCCGCGTACAACGCAGCTATGAATGAACTGCTTCTCGCGAAAGCGACAGGGCACCTCACCGAGACACTTGCTGTACAGTTCAATGTGTGCACCCATACGTTCCAATGTGTCAGTATAGCCAAAACGATCCTCAAAGAGCGTCTCATGGACTACCGACATGCCATCTGCTTGCGTGAGCAGAACGGTGAACGGCTGCTGCCAGTCGGTCATAAATCCTGGGTGCACGTCGGTCTCTATCGCGATGGGCGGCGGCGCAATGCCATTACTGACAAAACGAATCCCTTCATCATCTACCTCAAAATGCAAGCGCATCTTTGAGAGTGTGTTCAAGAAGGTAAGCAGCGTATCTTGTTGCGCACCCTGTAAATAGACATCTCCTTTTGTCAGATACGCAGCCGTTGCCAGTGACACCGCTTCATTACGGTCGCTAAGGAGTGTATGTTGGGCGCCATGCAAGCGTTCCACCCCTTCAACGACAATACGCCGGTCGACCTTGATTTCGATAATCGCGCCCATCTTCTGTAAAAGCTTGATCAGATCAATAATCTCAGGTTCCAGGGCGGCGTTCTGAATGATGGTGACCCCTTTTGCCAGCGATGCCGAGATAAGGAAGTTTTCGGTAGCCATGACGCTGGGGAAGGGCAGGTTGATGGTCGCGCCGAGCAGTCCTTGAGGAGCAGTGCAATGGTAGAGCCCATCGCATGCGACGATTTCAGCCCCCATCTGCCTGAGTCCGTCAAGATGGAAATTGATGGGGCGTTTCCCAATCCGGTCACCGCCTGGCCTGGGGAAATCTGCCTCGCCACAGCGATGCAGTAGAGGCCCAACCGTGAGTACCGCAATACGGTTCAGCCCCCCTACCTCGGCTGAGATGACAGTTTTGTTGATAGTGGGTGTGCGAATAAGCAGGGTATGATCCTGTAACTGTATCTGCGAACCCAGGTCATTACAGAGTGCAATAGCCAGATCAAGGTCGCCAATTAGCGGCACATTACGCAGAACGCATTGTTCATCGGTGAGCAGCGAGGCCATGATCATCTTGGTCACGGCGTTTTTTGCACCGCTGAGGCGAACTTTGCCGTGGAGTGGCACGCCACCCTCGATCAGGTAATGAGGAGCGAATATATCCATTACTTTCTACTTCTTATCCTATGAATTTCCAGGCGCCTCCCACAACCAGCGCAATGCGTTGAGACGAGACGGTGGCGGAGTGACATTGCGCTGTGAGCGAGGCCTGGTCTGACCGGCGCAGCGAATGGACGGCGCACCATGTGGGTCGTCTGCCTTCTCCTGTTCGATGCCATCGAGCAGGTCAAGGAACCGATTGACACTCTGTGCCACACCTTCAACCATCAGGTAGCCTGATGGTTTGACTGCATCACCCACCAGGTAGAGACCCTGGACAGAGGTATAGGGGACAACGTCTGCCCCTTGCATGACTCGATTGACAGGCCATTCACCGCGATAGACGCTCATAGTAAGAACACGACAGTGTTTCTCAAACGTCTCACCAAACAACATGCGCAGATCGGACAGAGCCAGTTCCTTCTCCTCCTCGATATTGTTGCTTTGGATGACCTGGTGGCTGATCAGCAAGTGTTTACCTGCAGGTGCCAGGTGCGGGTCACAATTGGTTGGCTGCACGATCCCAGCGATACGTTCGGTATCCAGGCAGTACATGATACCTTTATGGGGTATCAATGAGACATCGCTGAGAATATGCACCTTGAGTCCGATCGCTTCCCGCTGGGCCTGAGCGACGTTGATATTGCTAGAAGCTCTCCCGGCTTCGTATTCTTTTAGTACCTCTGCCTGGGTCAGGCGCTGATTTTGGAGCAGTGCATTGGTGGCACGCGGACCAATGTCGCTGACAACCAGTGGTGCCGAGAGCAGCGTCTCTTCGCCATTTGCCTTGTTGCACACACGCACGCCGGTCACGTGTCCATCCTCATGTAGAATCTGCATGACATCGTAACGCAAACACAAGTCGGCTCCATGACCCAGGATGTGGCGCTCTAATGCTCCTGACAACGCACCACACCCACCTTCTACAATGCCAGGTGCGCCATAACTGAACATGTTCTTTGTCGTCTCAATCACCTCTGGAGTGCTCACCTGATCGAGTTCGAGACTGAGCGCAAAACGCGAGATGCGTTCAAAGAATGCACGTAATTCTGGATTACGCTGCACGTCGATATGCTGTTCTAACCAGGCGCTGAATGGGAGGTCGCGTTCATGTGCTGGAAGACGGCGGAGAAACATCAGGTAACCGACACGGGTGAACCAGAAGAACTGGCGTGGCCCAAAGACCTTGAAGACGCCCAACAGACCACGCGAGCGAATCTGTTTGCCACGCACATAGAATGACCCAAATACATCGGCATCAAAAAAGCGATGTGGCACTTGCAAATGGCGTAACATGCGTGCAAGGACACCACTGCTGCCAAAGGGGATCATATGCACTGCCCCAGTGCTCACCTGCGTGCCCTGAAATGTTTTGGCGGTGAAGCGTCCGCCACAATGAGGCAATCGCTCCAGCACAGCCACCCGCTTGCCACGTTGAAGCAATTGCGCTGCACTGAGCAGTCCGCCCAGTCCTGCACCGATGACAATTGCATCGAATGTGTGTGTCTGGCTGAATGTCCGCTCCTGCATGAAATAGTCCTGCTGTTTATCGATTGAAATCTATTGCTTCTCCTCGCCAATCAATCCGCGCAACAGGCTATTACATTCGGCCAGGGTATTGAGTACGCCCTGGTAGCGCTGGATGACTTTGTCCACATCAGGGGCTCTACGCGAAAACTCCATAGCGTAGCCGATGTCACGTGGGCTACCGAGCACATCTTGTAGTGTGCGCTGCAAGCTATTCCAATCCATCTCATCACGACTCCGAGCCACACTGCTAATAGTATTATCCATACGCTCCGCAAGGCGACGCATTGCAGTGCGGAGTTGATCGGCTGTCTGTGCGACCTCGGCATCGTGGTTGCGCATCGCTTCCTGCGTAGCAAGCAGTTGCTGCTGGAGCGATGCGACCTGCTCGTTTAGGGCCGTTGAGGCAGTGATCAAAGCATCCACTTCTGGCAGTGAGGGTTGTGATAACCTGCTGAAGCTGCCGAGGGTGACTCCTGTTCTAGGTGCAGGCGGTGTAAATGGTGGAGGTGCAGGTGTCGCAACGGGAGCGGGGACAGCCTGGGCTGCTACTTCACTACCCGGCGCGGGCGATTCTGGGACCGGCTCTGGTGTAGGACTGAGAGATGGTAGATTTGCTACATCCATCGTTTTTGTCCCCAGCGGGTCGTTGGCTATTACTGTTTTGTCATCGTCGACTTGAGGTGCATCATCAATAGGAGAACCGAAAGGCATAATTACCGTCTCCGATTCTTCTATACCAGACGAAATGGGCGTAAATGCTTTGAAGGTCAGTGCATGATCACCGATGAGGACTTCATCACCATTTCGAAGCGTCCAGTCGGTCATCTTTGCCAGTGGCTGATTGTTCACAAGTGTGCCATTGGCACTGCCCTCATCGCGCAACACATAGTGACCATCCTCGTAGTGAACGGTGGCATGCATGCGTGAGATGAGCCTATCCTCAGGGAAACTGATGTCACTTTCGGGTACACGGCCGATGACAATGTCCGGCTTTTCCAGGAGGTAGTCCTGCAAGATGTCACCATTGGGCGCACGTATAACAAAACGCGCTGGCTGGTCAATTTTTTGGTGCGATGGTTGAGATGTATATTCACTCGTATCAGCACGAATTGTGGGTAGGTCTGAGGACGACGAAGCTGCAGTCGTTTTGGCACTGACATCATCCCAACCACCGTACACCGGAGGGGAAGCGCTCGGTCCAAACCCGTCCTGGTCCGGAACGGTGGCATCACTCATCAAGTTCGATGACTGTTGGGGAGAGGACGCTGACGGGAACAGGCGATTACCACAGCTTAAGCAAAAGTTATCTCCTGGCCGCACGTCGGAACCACAAGTTGGGCACTTGTCCATAAAAATCCTCTCTTGGGTAGTTTTGTTTTTCTATCTCGGAAAGCTAGGGCTCGAAAGACCTACATTACGCTAGGATTTGTCTTCCCCGATCAGACTGCGTAGCAGACTATTGCATTCAGCCAGGGTATTTAAAACAATCTGGTGAATCTGGAAGACCTTATTCAACTCACGAGCTTTGCGAGCAAGCTTGGTCACATATTCAATATCGCGTGGGTTGTTCATCACGTCTTCCATCAATTGAAGCAAGTCAGCCCAACCTGCCTGTTCACGTTGACGTGCCACATCCGCGATGGTGCTATCCATACGCTCTGATACGCGGCGTACGCCAGAACGGAGTTGATTGGAGGTCTGGGTGATCTCGGCTTCATGGTTACGTATGGCCTCTTGCGAGTTGTTCAATTGCTCCTGCAGTAACGATACCTGCCCATCCAACGTCGTCAGCGCTGCCATTAATTGGGTAATATCAGGGAGCGTGGGTGGCGCCAGGCTGGTCAGGCGATTGAATGTGATCCCGGTATCAGAAGCTGCCGGTGCTTCACTTGAAGCAAATGAAGAAACAGACGGTGTCAGCGGAATACGAGGCATGGCTGCAGCCTCACCTGGCGTAGCTGCGGCGCTCTCGGCTGTAGGCGACACGGCCACTGGTTGTGGAGTTGGGGAGGCAGGTACGCTGGAAGGTGGTACACCCACCGATGCTGCCCCATCGCCGTTCATCGAGCGCGTGCTAAAATCATTACTACTGGCTGCTGTCATTTGTTCATCCTCACGAGTACGATAGGTGACTTCTTTAGCGACCGTGGCACCCACGGCATCGGACGGGACCGAAATCGTCGGCAGATCCTCCACGCCACTCGAGGTGCGGAAGATCAACTCATGTTCGCCAATCCCAACATGATCTCCATCCTTGAGAACGCGCGGGACCAATTCTTCAAGTTGTTGTCCATTGACAAAAGTACCATTGGCACTGCGCTCATCGGATAGGACATAGTCGCCATGTTCGTAGCGAACAACGGCATGACGACGCGACGTCAGTTTGTCCTTCGAGAGCAAGATATCACTGGCAGGTGCGCGACCAATGACCGTTTCCGACTTCTCTAAGCGATATTCTTGCAAGACATCGCCTTTGTCGTCACGCACGATAAAACGCGCTGGATTCTCGAGGTTGTTGTCCAGAGTGGCTGCCACAGTAGCACTGCCATCCTCGCGTACTGTGGCAGGCTCTACTGCTGTTCGGTCATCGAATACTGGAGCGATAGGCGTCCCAATCGGGGCACTCCAATTGTCTGAGCCCGGAATCGTGGCATCGCCGCTCAGAGGCGTCGCCTGCTGGAATGAGGGAGTTGCTGGAAGCAGGCGATTGCCACAGTTCAAACAGAAGTTATCTCCTGGCCGTGTTTCTGCACCACAATAGGGGCACTTGTCCATAACGTAGGTTCCTCCCTTTTGAGTGGCTTGTACGATTTTTGCGCGTATAAACGCGAAACTACTGCCATTATACCAGAACTGGAGAATTTGGTGAAGTCACTTTACGAACCTGGTACCCAGTTGATATCTGGCTGCAATGAAGCAAAAAGCCGCTGTAGGTTATCTGTACTACCGCGGGCTGAAAAGACGATGCTTGTATTATCTTGCACACCGGAGCAAACTTGCAAGATTGGTTGTGCTGGACCAGGTTTCGCTGCAAGTATGCTTGCTTTTGAACTGTTAGAACTGCTGGATGGAGTACACTGGAACTGGCGATTTTGTGAGCGAAATGGCGCCTCTGCCAGAGTGAGAGAGCTATGATCAGGGAGTAGATAGCCAATAGTAAAACTGCCACCGAAAATGGGATCATGCAGTGTCCCCGATGCACTTACTAGGCAGGTGTTCTGTGGCAACGCCTGTGGCAGGAAGACGGTAAAGCCCAACTGCGGCTCCACTTGTGACCAGTTGGTCACTATGGTAGGCTGGGCTGTAGATGGAACAATGGTGGCAGTACTTGATAGTATGGGAGTACCCGCGGTCGTTGCTGTCGCTGTTCCGCTAGTTGGTGTAGATACGCCCTCATCGCGAAAAATCATGACCGGCTTTCCACACCAGTGAAGTTGAGCCAGTGCCACCTGTGGTGCTATCGGGTTTTCAGCCGTGTTTGCCGGGTTGCCCCCGAAGTCCAGACTTGAACACGAGGTGAGAAAAAAGGCCACTAACACGAATGACATGGCTACGAACAGCCATTCTCTCCATCCTGGTCGATGCACTACAAAAGACGATAGTCGAGATACAATCATAAAAAGGGCTCCTTGCAACACCAACCCCCTGCACGAAAAGGGCTACGAGAAACTATTTCCGCTCTAGTATATACCACTAAAGGAAGATTGCCTATGAGCTAGCTCTCTTTTGGTACCAAAAGGAGGCTTTACAGAGTTTTGATTTAGTGCTAGTATTATCCCCTGCTATCCAGGAAAGCGGTCAGTCGTTCGGTTCTGTTCTTTTCTCTCCTGGCTACCTGGTGTAGAAACTGTCCCATTAAGAGAAACGCACAAGGTGTCTCTCTAAGGATACCATATCGATTGTTGTGTAATGGTGTACAGCGAGAAGGCGTTAAAGTCAGTCTAGGCGTGGCTTCCTGGCTTTTCCGCTATGCGCCATTACACAACATTTAGGTATGGCATCATCTCTAAGAGGTGAGTGTGTCAGCGACCCCATGGCTTGAGCCATGGGCTTGTGAAGAACAAGCTCGTCGCTGTCCAGCCTTGGTCCTAGACCGCATGGCAGCGGAATGAAGGGACTCCGTTGACCGAGTCATGGCACCTGCGAATGCCTCCTCAGTTCGCAGTCCTGCCGCTGACCGTTAAAAGCTCGTTCGGGGTGTCGAGCAGTGCGGCCAGCATAACAAGCCTGGTCAACATTGGCGAGAGGAGCTGCCTGGAAATGCCGATCCAAGCGCGTCACCAGCCCCTTACGGGGGCCTCGCAAGAGGCAGAAAGAAAGGAGTCGGTTATGGTTTTTGTGCTTGATAGACGCAAGCAACCGCTTATGCCCTGCTCAGAGAAGCGGGCGCGATACCTCTTAGAGCGTAAACGCGCCGTTGTGCATCGGCTCATGCCCTTTACTATCAGACTCAAGGACCGTCAGGCCGAAGAAAGCACGCTCCAGCCAGTTGTGCTCAAGTTCGATCCAGGCTCGAAGACAACAGGAATCGCCCTGGCGCGTGAAGGGGCAACGGAGGCGGGTGTCATCCATCACGCGTTGCATCTGGCTCATCTTGAACACCGTGGCGAGACTGCCCATCAGGCGCTCCAGCAGAGGGCACGGTATCGCAGGCGGCGCAGGAACGCGAACCTGCGATACCGACCATGCCGGTTTCTGAACCGACGACGCCCAGCAGGCTGGTTGTCACCCTCGCTGCGCAGCCGGATTGAAAACGTCGTCCAGTGGAGCAGGCGCTATCAACGCCTCGCACCTGTTGATCACATCGAGGTAGAACGCGTCAAATTTGACACACAGCTTTTGCAAAACCCGGAGATGACCGGGATGACGTACCAGTGCGGCGAGTTAGCCGGGTGGGAGGTTCGAGCCTATCTGCTCGAAAAATGGGGGAGGCGTTGCGGATACTGCGGGGTGACCAACGTGCCATTTGAACTCGATCACCTGCTGCCACGCAGTCGAGGAGGCTCAGACCGCGTGAGCAATCTCGTGCTAGCATGCCACGAATGCAACCAAACCAAGGGCAATCGTACCGCAGCAGAATTCGGGCATTCAGAGGTGGAGGCTCAAGCCAGACAGCCACTCAGGGATGCAGCGGCGATGAACGCAACCTGCTACGCGCTTGTGCAGGCGCTGCGCAGTGTCGGCTTGCCGATTGGAACTTGGAGCGGCGGGCGTACCCGCTGGAATCGCTCCCGATTCAACGTCCCCAAGGCACATGCACTGGATGCACTCTGCGTAGGAGACCTCGCAGAGGTGGATGTTGGAAAGCTCCGCACGTTGCGCATCACGGCCCTTGGACGGGGCAGCCACCAGCGAACCAACGTAGACGATTCAGGGTTTCCCCGCGGCTTCTTCATGCGACAAAAGCGGGTGCGGGGCTTTCAAACTGGAGACATGGTACGTGCTGTCGTTCCCAGCCATCTCAAGACCGGAGGCATCCACCGGGGAAGAGTTGCGGTGCGTGTTACGGGGTCGTTCCGCGTCGGCAAGGTGGACGGGATCAACGCGAAATATTGTCAGGTGCTTCAGCGTGCCGATGGCTATGCTTATACACTCATCTGAAGGAGAAGGAAGGGGGGTGGGCGCTTCCTCTCCCTGGCTCAAGCCAGGGGCTTCCGCGCCGTAAATAGGGTGAATGCTAAACAGATTTGGCAAACAACCATAGAACGGCTGCAATCAAAAGTCCAACCAGCCGTTTTCACAACCTGGTTTCAGGGCACAGCCGCACTTTCATTCGAGGATGGCATATTTGTGGTGCGCGTACCTACAACATTTGCTAAAGCGCATTTGGAAGGGCGTTTCATCGATTTGATTCGCTCGATCCTTGCGGAAATCACCGGCAGTCCAGTCGAGGTACGCTTTGTGGTGGCGAAGGATGACCAATCGACGAACGAAGTCGATGTACCCTCTTCTGCCGGTAAACGTCCCTATCGTGTTCCTAAGGGCCGTGGGCAGGGACAAGCTCAACCTCATGCAGAGGGACCTATGGGCGTCTCACTTGTGGGAACTCAGCCTATGAAAGAAGGGCCATCCTGGCCAGCTTCTCTCGAACCCCCGATGTCGCTCCACTCAACAGGCGTTGACGCTGTCGCACATCGCAACGCGAACACGGGTGAGCGAAGGACTGGTGAATATCGAGAGCCACGCGAACAACTTCCTGCGAATACGCAACCAGGCCTCTTGCCCTTTGGTAGCGCAGGGCTATTGAATAACCGCTATACATTCAGCACGTTCATTGTAGGCAAGTCAAACCAGTTAGCGCATGCCGCCTCACTGGCGGTTTCAGAAAATCCTGGGCGCATCTACAATCCTCTTTTCTTCTACGGTGGCGTCGGCCTGGGCAAGACTCACCTGCTGCATGCCATTGGTCATGTCGGGGAGTCAGTCGGGTTAAATGTGCTGTATGTGACGTCGGAAAAGTTTACCAATGAGATCGTCAACGCGATCCGCTTTCAGAAAACGGAGGAGTTTCGCACGAAATACCGCCAGATCGATATCTTGCTGGTCGATGATATCCAGTTCATTGCTGGCAAAGAGTCGACCGAGGAGGAGTTTTTTCATACATTCAATGCGCTCCACGATGCAAGTAAGCAGATCGTCGTCACTAGTGACCGGCCGCCCAAGGCGATTCATAGTTTGCAGGACCGTTTGCGGTCGCGCTTCGAGTGGGGATTGTTGGCCGATGTACAGCCACCGGATTATGAACATCGCCAGGCGATCCTGCGCTCCAAGGCCGAGTCGTTGCGTTTTGCCATTCCTGCGTCGGTGATGGAGTATATTGCGCGCCCCGATTGTAGCAGTGTACGCGAACTGGAAGGCGCTCTCAATCGTGTGATTGCCTATGCCACCTTGCACGATGCTCCGCTCTCCGTGAATCTGGCGGCTCAGGCGCTTGAGCATATCTATAGCGATAGCAGACCTGTCTCGACCTTGACAGTGATGGAGGTGTTGGAAGGTGTCTGTCGCTACTACAATATCGATGCTGAGCGACTAAGAGGAAAACAGCGTGATCGCGAGATTGTTTGGCCGCGCCAGGTGGCGATGTATCTGATGCGCGAGGAGACTGATGCCTCGCTGTTCCAGATTGGTATGGAGCTTGGTGGGCGCGATCATACGACGATCATGCATGGCTGGGAGAAGGTCCACAGGGAAGTTGTGAACAACGACCGTATACGCCGTGAAATTGCGGCGGTGCTCGAGTCGCTGCATAGGTCATGAACCCCCGGATGCAAACCGGGGGCTTGCAGCCACTCCTGGTGGGTAGCTGTAAGCCCTGATCATGACCAGACTCAGTTCGGGGAAGAAGGGCTTGCCCCTCTTCTTCGGACTACGATAGGGGGAAGGTTGAAGTACCGACCTTCGGATGCGAGGCCAGTCTGAAGCTCTCGAACTGCTGCGTTAAGCGTGCCTACGGGGATGAAGCTCAGTGCGCAGCAGATACGCCGCCCTCTATCATTGTCGAGGCCAACCTTACCCGGGCAACCGGAGGCCTGCAAGGGCAAAATAAAGGAACATCGTCATGAGTAGAGTCTTTGTCCTGGATGCGAACAAACAGCCACTCAACCCGGTCCGTCCGGGAAGGGCGCGTAAGCTGCTCACGTCGGGGAAAGCGGCGGTCTTTAGGCGCTATCCATTTACGCTGATCCTGCGACGGGTCGTTGAGAACGCGGTGCTGGTTCCTTTGCACCTCAAGATTGATCCGGGGGCGCACACGACTGGCTTGGCCTTGGTCAACAATACGACAGGAGAGGTCGTCTGGGCTGCTGAACTAGAGCATCGAGGCTTTGCCATCAAGGGATCGCTTGACGACCGCAGAACTGTGCGACGGTCTCGCCGCAGACGCCACACCCGCTATCGCCCCTCTAGATGGGTCAATCGACGCAGGGACGAAGGATGGGTTCCCCCTTCTTTAGAGAGTCGGATAGCCAACGTGCTCACCTGGGTCCGGCGACTCAGACGGCTCTGTCCCCTTGCTGCCATCAGTCTCGAACTCGTCAAATTCGACACCCAAGCGATGCAGAACCCAGAAATCTCCGGGGTAGCCTACCAGCAGGGAGACTTGATGGGCTAAGAGTTGCGGAACTATCTGCTGGAAAAGTGGCAAAGACGGTGTGCGTATTGTCAGAAAACAGATGTACCGCTGCAAATCGAACATATTGTGCCCCGTGCAAAAGGTGGCAGCGACAGGACATCGAATCTGACGCTGGCTTGCGAGGAGTGTAACCGCACCAAAGGGGTGCGAGACGTGCGCGACTTCCTCAAGTGCAAGCCAGAAGTGCTGGCTCGCGTCCTCGCCCAGGCCAAAGCGCCCCTGAGGGATGCGGCTGCTGTCAACAGTACGCGCTGGAGGCTTTTCGAACGGCTCAAAGCGACTAGCTTGCCGCTCGAAACTGGATCAGGTGGTTTGACCAAATACAACAGAGTCAGGCGGGATCTGCCGAAAACTCACTGGCTGGATGCCGCCTGTGTCGGCAGGAGCACCCCGGAGCACCTGGAGACCAGCCAGGTGATGCCGCTGCTGATCAAAGCGACTGGACATGGGAACCGGCAAATGTGTGGGGTCAGGGACGGCTTTCCCATTCGGCATCGCAAGCGGCAGAAAGTCCATCATGGGTATCAGACTGGCGACCTGGTGCGGGCGGTCGTCCCTGCTGGCAAGAAGGCCGGGACGCATGTAGGGCGAGTCCTGGCGCGGGCGACCGGTTCCTTTGATGTGGTCACGAAAACAGGTCGTATTGAAGGCATCAGCCATCGGTATTGCAAGCCCATCCATCGCAATGACGGGTATAGCTACGCGAGAGGAGAGCGCCATGCAGCCCCCGCCCAGGCTGCCTAAACCAGGTAGACCCATTCCTACCCGGCCTGAAGGCGTGGGGCATCCTGGGCCGTTTTCGGTGATTATTGGATTCCCCATCCTTCCGGGCGTACGTCTCCCCGTAGAGGCGGGGGCGGAGTTGGGTAGGGCGAGATCAAGGGACGCAGTCTGGGCAAGTTCGCTCGAGCTCTCTGGGGGAGAGATCAAGGGCGAGATCAAACTGTGTGCGCAGTGGTCGCGCGCATAGACGACGCAACAATAATAAAGAAGGGAACTTATTCTTATGGAGCGTACGTTAGTGCTTATTAAGCCTGATGCTATTCAAAGGGACCTGATAGGTGAGGTCATCGGGCGGTTTGAACGTAAGGGGCTGAAGCTGGTTGGCATAAAAATGATGATGTTACCCGATGAGCTACTGGATGAACATTATAGCCATTTGCGTGGACGTGACTTTTTTGCAGAGATCAAGGGGTTCATGCGCAGCACGCCAGTAATCGCTTGTGTTTGGGAAGGGGTAGATTGTGTTAATACTGTACGCCTTCTGTGTGGCATCACAAAGGCACGCGAAGCCGACCCAGGCACGATACGTGGTGACCTTGCGATGAGCGTACAGGCGAACCTTGTGCATGCTTCGGATTCGTTAGAGACTGCCGAGGTAGAGGTGAAACGATTCTTCACAACTGAAGAATTGTTTGAGTATGAGGATGTGCTCAATCCATTTGTATATTCGTCTAGAGAACGTTGATGTGGGAGCGACTTTGCGCGGAGGCAAGCCTGGCGGGGCTTGCCTCCGCTCAGGTCAACCAGAGTACACACAAAAATCTCATGCACACTTTACTTGTTAGCAGCTTCCTCGAAGCGACCGCCCAGGTGCTTAGCGAGAAACCTCTCCGCCGCCGCAAAAAACTTCAGCCGATTTTCCGCCTTGGCGAAACCGTGCCCCTCATCAGGGAAGAGCATATATTCGTAGTCAATGCCCTTACTCTTCATAGCTTCAACAATCTGCTCGGACTCGGCCTGTTTCACACGCGGGTCATTGGCTCCCTGCCCGATAAGAATAGGAATCTTGATCTGATCGACCTTGAACAGCGGCGAACGTGATTTCAAAAACTCTTCCTCTGTGTCAGGATTGCCGACGCGCTTGTGGAAGGTTGCCAGGAAGGTCGACCAATATGGGGGGATGGTGCGAATCAGCGTGATGAGGTTGCTTGGGCCCACAATATCGACTGCACAGCAGAAGAGGTCGGGCGTGAACGTTGCTCCCACCAGGGCAGCATAGCCGCCATAGGAACCACCAAAGATAGCAACCTTTTTCGGATCGGCAATGCCCTGATCGATTGCCCACTCCACGGCATCGACCAGATCGTTGTGCATGTTACGTCCCCATTCCTTGTTACCCGCATTGAGAAAGTCTTTGCCATAGCCCGTGGAGCCGCGGAAATTCACTTGCAAACAAGCGTACCCCCGGTTAGCAAACCATTGGGCATCTGGACGATAGCCCCAGGCATCGCGCGCCCAGGGGCCACCATGCACATTGAGTACCAGCGGCAGATTGGTCCTGCGCTCTCCCAGTGGCAAGGTCAGATAGCCATGAACGGTTAGACCATCCCTGCTCGTAAAGGAGATGGGTTCGATCGTTGCAAGCGTATACTTGTTCAATGCAGGTTGATTGCTGAAGAGGAAGGCTGCTTGCTGGCTTTTCCTATCATAGGCGTAGAATGGCACAGGCCCATTGTCGACCGTGAAAGCCACAATCCAGGTTGCATCGACGTTGTCACGGCCGATGACGAAAAAGTCGCCCCGGTGGATGCTCTGAATGTTGTCAAAATCCATTTTAATGGACTCATCCAACACGAGCCACTCCTTGCGGTCCTTGTCGAAAGCGACGGCCTGAACTTCGTGGGTATCAGGATGAATCATTACATCGCCCACATCGTATTGTGGGTCTTCGGCGACGACGGCGATTTCACCCGTGGCAACGTTCAGCTTGACGAGGCGACCGGCGTTGACGTTACGCGAGTCCTGTAGATAGATCGACTGACCATCCAGGGTGAAACCAACAGGACTGCTGGTGAGGCTGTCATCGGCATCCCACCTAACCAGAGTGCGCCAATCGGCGTTTTCGTCTTCGCGAATGAGTAGCTCGGAGCCGCCATCGGGCAATGCTGTGACTGCGCCGCGTACTTTGAAACGAGCGTCAGCGACCCAGCCCATGATATTGCCTGGATTCTTGGCGACCAGTGTGAGTTCACCGGAGGTCAGGTCGAGATGGTAGACATCGTGAACCTGCGGGTTCTCTTTGTTCATGCCGATCAGCAGTTCGTTAGGAAAGTGTTTGTCATGTTTGATGATCTGCACCTGTACGTTCTCAAAAGGGGTCAGGTCTCGTGTTTCCCTGTTTTCGAGGTTGGTGGCATACAAACGCCAGTTCTCATTGCCGCCGACATCCTGAATGTAGAGAATGTGCTTGTTATCTTGCGCCCAGAAGTAGAAGCGCACGCCTCTATCTTCATCTTTGGTGACGGGCTGATAATCGTCGCTGCCGACAGTGCCCACCCAGACGTTGAGTATGTTGTTAACCGGGGCGAGGTAGGCCATCTTAGTGCCGTCCGGTGAAATCTCCGGGCTGGTTTTGTCCGGGTTGCCAAATAGAATCTCTCGTGGGATCAGCTCGGTTGACGTTGTGACGTTGGTCATGGAGGTCCTTTCTATTTCGATGTTTGCTCTTCTTTATCTGTGGATATTACGAACGGAGAAGATGAGTGTTGCAGTGGGTTGGCTATTCTGCTACTAGCTCCAAACGGACAATGCCTTCAATCTTATTGCTCATCGTCTCGCGTGAGGTAGCGTACCAAGACGTTGGTATCCAAAAAACATTCGGCATAGTTTGTGCACTAACCCTCGGAAGTAACTTCCTCGGCAACTCCTTTCTCAAATTCCTCTCGCATCTCTCTGAAATCCTCTGGTCCGTTCCTAGGTGTTACTGAACCAAACCATTGCAGGATTTTCGATGATACCCGTCTGATCTTGACAACTTCCCTTTCCACTTCAAAGCAAACTCTGTCGCCTGGTTGCAAGCCCATGATGCGACGAATCTCCTGTGGAATAGTCACCTGCCCTCTTGCCGTGACAATGGTTTCAAATTCTTGCATGATACTATCTCCTCATACACCTCGTACATCTGCCTCGCTATACGCTCCTGCGTATAGTTTTCCAATATACGCTGCCGTCCCTGCGCCGCTAACCGCGCATAAAGCGCCGGATCGCCCAATAGCCGGCGCACGCAAGCAACCAATTCCTGTACATTTCCTTCTTCAAAAAGCAGCCCGGCGTCGTCAATGACGTGCGGGATCTCACCGGATCGGGAGCCGATGACAGGGGCCTCGCAGGCCATCGCCTCAGCGAGCACGCGGCCGAACTGCTCCTTCCAGTTGGGACGAGTCAATGATGGCAGCACGAAGGCATCCATCTGCTGCATCTCCTGCGGGATTGCATAGGTTGGCACAATGCCTTTGAAAGTCACGCGCTCCGCAACGCCCAGGCGGACTGCCTGTTGTTCCAGTTCATCCTTCATCGGGCCATGGCCGATGAAGACGACATGGCAATATTGCGGCAGGCTTGCCAACGCCTCGATCATCAATGGCAAACCCTTCTCCTCTTTCAGTCGCCCGACGTAGCCAAGCGTGAAAAGTGCATCGCTGCTGCGAGACGGACGCGGCTCGCTGCGGTGGTAAATCTGTGGGTCGATGCCATGCTGTGGGACAACACGAATTGGGCCATTAAAACCCTTACGCTTCAACACGTCGGCGGCATCCGCAATACCTGCTACTGCGACCGTTGCGTGACAGTAGTTGTACTGCTCTATCTGGCGAAAAGGTGGCGGGTAGCTTCGATAGATGTTCTGCCAAGCAATGAACAGTGCTTTCGCTTGCTGCTGGCGAGCAAGACGCATAGCGTGGAAGGTCGCGAAGTTGTAAGGCTCTTCATCGATATGCACGATCTCTGGACGAATCTCGCGCATAATTTGGCTGAGACGCGGATAGTAGTAGAGGTGAAAGTGGCCGTTGAAGGTCATGGGCGTGACGATGACACGATAGCCAGCCGTGTAGCGCGGTTCAAAGATCTGCTTGCTGCCATCGTCAGTATTCCAATAGGCGGGTGTTACCAGCGTCAGTTCGACCCCCGGACATTTCGCCAGTTCTTCAAGCTTGCGTTGCGAGGTACTCGCGACGAAGGTTTTTGAGATTATAAGGACGCGCATACTATTTCTTGCTCCGTACAAAGGCTTCTTCATAGGCAGCGATGGTCTCGCTGGCGGTCTTGCGCCAACTAAATTGCGCGGCACGTTGCTGTGAACGCGCCCGCAAATCGGCCTCAAGCGTCTTATTCGTTAGCACGCTATGCATAGCTTCAGCCAGCGCCTCCGTATCATTGGGGTCCAGGCTGATGGCGGCATCTCCCACAACCTCAGGCAGCGACGTACGGTTCGAGCAGATCACAGGTGCGCCGCAACTCATCGCTTCTAAGGGTGGGAGCCCAAAGCCTTCATAGAGCGAGGGGAAGACATAGACGCTTGCTGCACTGTAGAGAGCGGGTTTGTCCTCCTCCTTGACGAATCGGTAGACGATCTGATTCGTCAAACCAAGCTCTGAAGCCACGGGACGAGGATCAGGAAAGAGTGGTCCACGCTGCTTGTCTGGATTGCCAGATATGAAGAGTTGTAGATTGGGATCACCAGATTGGTGATAGAGTTGGGCAAAAGCCCGCACCAACTGCGGGATGTTCTTGCGCTGGTCGAGTCCGCTCAGACAGAGAACGTAGCACTCACCCAATCCGTAGCGTGCGCGAACTGCTGCCAGCACTGAAGGATCGGTGATGGGACGATATTCGTCACCGGCAGCCTCATAAATCACGAGCACACGTTCGGGCGGCAACTTCAGCGCGTCGATCATATCCTGCCTGGCATGTTGCGAGACTGTAATAATCAAAGTAGCTTTGCGAGCGGCGCGAGCTACCAGGTGCATATATGCCTCAAGCCTCGCTCCGGTGCGGTAGAGCGGCAAACGGAGCGGGATGACATCATGAATAGTGACAACGGTTGGCGTGCGAGGAAGCAGTGGAGGTGCAAAGTAGGGCACATGCAAGATATCAACTCTAGCTTTGCGTGCTGCTGCCGGTCCGGTCAATTGCTCCCACACGAGCTTTCCGATGTTCTCATTGCGCCTGGCGAAGGCCGGCACACGTGCCTCCTGATGAGGGAAACTTGTAGGAATGCGGTTGTCTTGTGGCACCGGCTGTGGTCCTAACAGGACATATTCGTTTCGTTGGTCCATCTCGACCAGCGCATTGAGCAAGTGGGTAAGATACTGGCCGCTTCCGCTCGCAGGGAACTTCAAAAAAAGGGCGTTGATGCCAATTTTCATACGTGGTCCACCTCGTCGGCGAAGTTGGTTACTCCATCGTAGAGCTTCTGATAAACGGAAAGCATCTTGCTAGCTGACGCTGACCAGGTGTAGTGCTTTGCGCGCTGATAGCCTTTCTGCCGTAGTTCCTCTCGCAACTGTTCATCCTCTACCAGGCGCGTGATAGCGTGGCCCAGGGCGCTCACATCGTGTGGGTCGACCAGCAGCGCGGCATCGCCAACGACTTCAGGTAGGGAAGAGGTATTGGAGGTGATGACGGGTGCGCCGCATGCCATGGCCTCCAGCGGCGGTATGCCGAAGCCTTCAAAGAAAGAAGGGAAGGCAAAGACATCGGCCATGCTGTAGAGTGTAATTAGCTCAAGGTCACTGACATGGCCCAGGAAACGTATTTTGTTCTCCAATTTGAGTTCCGCTACAACTTGTTTTGTCTCCTCGTATAGCCAGCCATTTCCACCGGCGAGGGCGAGCATAGCTGGCCCTTTTTTCTTCTTCTGTGCCTGGGCAAAAGCCTTGATGAGGCCAAGATGGTTTTTGCGTGGTTCCAGGGTCCCTACGCCGAGGATGAAGGGGTGTTTCAAGCCAAATTTGTGGCGCGTGGCACCAAGTAGGACAGGATTGGTAATACGACGGTAGTGTGGCGCAACGCCATTGGGGATGATGACGATCTTCTCTGGTGGTATCTTGAAGTGTTCGATGAGTGATCGGCTGGTTGCCTGCGAGACGGAGGCAACGACGTCGGCAGAGGCGACTGCCTCGGGTACAATTTTTTTGAGGTAGGCAGCTAATGAGGGGACAGCGTATTCTGGGTGCTCTAAAAAAGAGAGATCGTGGACGGTAACTACCTTACGCAGTTTGCCATTGAGTGGCGGTAGGGCAAAATCAGGCCCATGATAAATGTCGACCTGGCCGGAAAAGAAGGTTGCGTAAAGGGGAAGTCGCCAACGATACCATAAGATGTTGAGGTAGCGATCAGGAATGAAAATACTGCGTGCTCGCACATTAGCAGCCACGGGAAACGGACGCGCCGATGTGGGGCGTCCGCTTGCGAGGAGTGTATAGGAGTTACTGCTATCCTGTGCGAGTATACCATCCACCAGGCCGCGCACATACTGCCCAATGCCGGCTCCCTGCCTGATGGCGGCTGTATAGTCAATCGCGATACGCATAGAAATATTTGTGCACCTCTATCCTGTGAGTGCGGTTCATTATTTCGTACGGGCCCTCAGCGGGGCTTGCGGAGCAGCGACGCAGTCTGGGGATACCTGTCCCCCGGACAGGGTGCTGTGTTTCAATTCCCTCGCGCCCCTGGGAATGGAGGCCAACCCATTTTGCGACCACCGAGTAG
>Ga0187808_10000114_pt1 | contig 18946 bp, 17 predicted proteins | sample NC_wetland_sal_i_5_FD_132427 | JGI IMG/M metagenome (GOLD analysis project Ga0187808, IMG submission 132427) | Wetland sediment microbial communities from Neuse River Estuary, North Carolina, USA - ASW_3 | ecosystem: Environmental > Aquatic > Freshwater > Wetlands > Sediment | place: USA: North...
CCGAGAGAGAAAAACGATGAATCGCGTCCTCCCAGTGGGCGACTCCCAAAGAGCAAAACCACTAATCGCGTCCTTGTAACTCGGGATGACAGAGACAGAGAAAAACCATGAAGCGCGTCCTTGTAATCGAAGATGACAAAGATATTGTCGAATTGGTCCGTTACAACCTCGAAAAGGACGGCTACCAGGTCGTCTCGAGCGGCGATGGCGCAACCGGCCTGGCCCAGGTGCGCAAATCGCCGCCGGATATCCTCGTGCTCGACCTCATGCTTCCGAAGCTTTCGGGACTCGAGATCTGCAAAGAAGTTCGCAAGGACGTAAGCCTCAACCGTCTGCCCATCCTGATTTTGACGGCGAAAGGCGAAGAAGCAGACCGCGTCGTGGGTCTCGAACTCGGCGCCGATGACTACGTGACCAAGCCCTTCAGCCCGCGCGAATTGGCCGCGCGCGTGAAAGCTCTTCTCCGCCGCGCCGAACCAGGCGCACCCACCGAGAAACTAATCGAAATCGGAGGCCTGCGGATCGACCCGGCGGCCTATCGCGTCACACGGGCCGGAAAACCGGTGCCGATGAGCACCCTGGAATTCCGGCTGCTCTATTTCCTTGCGGCGCGCCCCAACCGCGTCTTCACGCGCGATCAGTTGCTCGACGCGGTGTGGGGAACGGAACGGTTTGTGACCCCGCGCAGCGTGGACGTGTATGTGCGGCGGTTGCGCGAAAAAATCGAGATGGACCCGCAGCATCCCGCCTACATGAAAACCATTCGCGGCGCGGGCTACATTTTCGAAACCCGTGCGAGCTAAGCTGTTCTGGAAGCTGGGGCTGACCTACCTCGCCCTCCTGCTCGGCGTCTTGCTCACCGTGGATTTATATTCCGCGCGCGTCCTCCGCCGCGATTACCTCCGCTCGGCCAACGACAAACTCGAGTCGCTTTTGTATGTCGCGCAAGCCCATCCCCCGCAATTGAATGATCCCGCCGAGCTACGCTCCTGGACCGAGTGGATGGGCAAGAGTGGCGCGCGAGTGACCGTGATTGAGAGCGGCGGGCGCGTGCTCACGGATTCGGCGGAAGATCTTCAGTCGCTCGATAACCACGCGGATCGTCCCGAAATTCAGCAGGCTCTTGCCACTGGAGCGGGAGAATCCGTCCGCCAAAGTCGGTCGCTCGGGCGTGAATTGGTGTATCGGGCGGTGCGCTATCAGCCGCCGGCGGGCTCACCAGTCGTTATCCGCATGGCGCTGCCGGTGGCGCAGGCCGATTTGTCACTGGGAGAATTGCGGCAGAGGCTGGTAATTGCGTCGTTGGTCATTCTCGCTCTAGGCAGCATGGTCTCGCTGGGATTTTCGCAGATGTTCGCGGCGCGCGTGCAACGCCTGAAGGATTTTTCGCGACGCGTGGCCGCGGGAGACTTTCGCCCGTTGACCGCGGAAGAACCGCGCGATGAGCTTTCGGATCTCGGCGACGCGTTGAACGAAACCGCGAAGCAGATGGATACGGAAATCCGGCTGTTGAGCGGCGAACGGAATCGTTCGAGCGCGATCCTGCGCAGCATGGTGGAGGGCGTGGCGGTGATTGACGCGCAGGAGCGCCTGGTATTTTGCAATCGCGCCTTTTCGGAAATCCTGAATATGGATGTGGCAAGCAGCGAAGGGCAGCCCTTGATCGAGCTGGTTCGCAATTCCGAACTGCTGGGACTGATCCGGAAGGCCCTTCATGGAGACGAGGGGCTGCAAAGCGACATCGCCATGGGTTTCATTCAGCAGCGCAGTTTTTCGGTGACAGCTGCGCCCGTGAAGGCCCTCGAGCCCGGGCCCGCCGGCGGGGCGGGGCCTCCCGAGAAGCCGTCCGGAGCGGTGGTGGTGCTGCACGACGTGACCGAATTGCGCCGGCTCGAGCGCGTGCGGCAGGATTTCGTTGCCAATGTCTCGCATGAATTCAAGACGCCGCTGACAGCGATTCAAGGATTCGCGGAGACCCTGCTGGCGGGCGCGCTGGACGACCCGAACAACAACCGCCGCTTCCTCGAAATCATCCGCGATCATGCCGCGCGGCTGGCGCGGCTGACGGACGACCTGCTGAAGCTGGCGCGCATCGAAGCCGGCAAATTGGAGATTGAATTTTTCCCCGTGGGACTGCTGGAGTTGATCGAAGGCTGCGCCGAGACCACTTTGCTCAAGGCCAGCCGGAAACAGATCACGCTGGATATCGACCTCCCTCCCGGATTGCCTCCCGTGCGCGGCGATGCGGGGCTCCTGCGCGACGTGCTCCAGAACCTGCTGGACAACGCGATTCAGTACACGCCGGAGGGGGGGCGTATCCAGGTGAGCGCCACGGCGGGAGCACGGGAAGCGCAGATCACCGTTGCCGATACCGGCATCGGCATCCCCATCACCGAGCAGGAACGCATATTCGAGCGATTCTACCGCGTGGACGCTGCCCGGTCGCGCGAAGCCGGCGGGACGGGCCTGGGCCTGTCGATCGCGAAGCACATCGTGGAAGCGCACGGCGGGCGTCTCTGGGTGGAAAGCGCCGTCGGAAGCGGCTCGCGGTTTTCATTTTCGATTCCTCTCGCCGGCTGACCCCCCTGCTTGTCTCGAAAAATTCACGCTCGCTTTACCTCCTTGCAATCGGCCAGCACCAGCATGTAAGCGGGAAGAAAAGATTCGTGCGGCGCCGGGGACCTCTGTGCCTCCCGGCGGAAGGACAGGGACCGTGGCAGCTCCAAAAAATGGGCCGGAAGAGATTCTTCAAAGCGTGCTCGTGAATTACTTGATCTCGCAGGCGCGGACCGTGGAGTCTTCGGTGAACCGCGCGCTCTGGGCCGTGTTGGAAAGAAACGAGCGCCTCGCGAGCGAGGTCTTCCTCACCGAGCCGCGCATCAATGAAATGGAAATCTTGATTGACGAGCATGCCATCCGTATGCTCCGCCAGGGAAACCTGCTCGATACCGACGTGCGCCTGATCGTCGCCACGCTGAAAATCAATAACGACCTCGAGCGCATGGGCGACTTGGCGGTGAACCTGAGCGAGCGCGCCATCTCTCTCGCAGGCATGGGCGAAGTTCACACGCCGATGGAGCTCGAGCCCATGACCACCGCCGTGCGCGCCATGGTGTCAAAGTGCCTCGGCGCGCTCATCTACCAGAACGTGGATCTTGCCACGCAGGTCCTCGAAAGCGACGACGTGGTGGATCAGTATCGCGACCAGGTGTTCGAGGCGCTGCTGGCGGGAATGACTCAGAACCCCGCCCTGGCTGCCCCCAACCTCCATTTTGTCCTGGCTTCGCGCCACCTCGAGCGAATCGCGGACCACGCCACCAATATTGCCGAGGATGTCCTGTTTTGGGTGCGCGGATTGGAAGTGCGCCACGGACGAGCAAAGCACCTGGAGGCCGAGCCGCAAGATAGAGCTGTAGCCGGAGCGATGTAACGTACTTTTCACCTGCTTCTCATCGGCGATTCAATCGTGGCACCTAGTCTGGCTCATTATTCGGCGATGCGCTTGAGAAGAGCGCGGTTGGTGCGCGGGAGATTTTCCTCCGCGTCTGCAGCTGAAGGGCGACTTTGATCCGCGGAAGATTTCGTAAGTTCTGGCGCACAAGCGGTTTGCGCTGGAAGTAAAGCAGCAGACGACCTGCCTACCATAGAGGCGCAGCCTGATCACACCCCCGGGGCTGCGCCTCCACACCTTTCCGCTCGCCGAGCCTATTTCATTCCGAATTCTCGTCTATGTAACACTCCTGTAACAATCCGGTCCAAGAATCGTCACCGAAAGGAGACTTCATCGAACATGCGAAAGAACATACTGATTGTGTCGCTAGTGCTCGCGTTTGCGGCGATTGTTGGTGCCGAAGGCACAATCGACCTGAATGCCGCCGGCGCCACCTTCCCGTACCCGATCTATTCGAAATGGTTTGACGTCTATCATCAGCAGCACTCGAATATTCAGATCAATTATCAGTCCATCGGCTCCGGCGGCGGAATTCGCCAGCTCCTGGCCGGGACCGTGGATTTTGGCGCATCCGATGGCCCCATGTCGGACGAGCAGCTGGCGCAAGCAAAGTTCAAGATTCTGCATTTCCCGACGGTATTGGGCGCGGTCGTGCCGACCTACAATATCGCCGGTGTGACTGGTGAACTAAATTTCACGCAGAAGGCGCTGGCCGGCATTTATCTCGGGGCGATTACGAAATGGAATGATCCTGAAATTACCAAGGCGAATCCAAGCGTGAAACTCCCCGCGGACGATATCGTGGTCGTCCATCGTTCCGATGGCAGCGGCACCTCGTATATTTGGACGGATTTCCTGGCAAAGATCAGCCCGGAATGGTTGAGCAAAGTCGGCAAAGCGGCAACGTCGGTGAATTGGCCCGTGGGACTCGGCGGCAAGGGCAATGAAGGCGTCAGCGGACTGGTGAAGCAGACCCCGGATTCTATCGGCTATATCGAGTTGATCTACGCGGTTCAGAACAATATTCCGTACGGTAAAGTGCAGAACGCGGCGGGCAAGTTCGTGAAGGCCGATTTGGCGGGCGTCACGGCAGCCGCAGCCGCATCGGCAAAGACCATGCCGGAAGATTTTCGTGTTTCGATCACCAATGCCCCCGGAGCAACCGCTTACCCCATTTCCAGCTTCACTTGGCTGCTGATTCCGGCGCAGATTCAGGACGCGACAAAGCGCGACGCCATCAAGAATTTTCTGAAGTGGATGCTGACGGACGGTCAGAACTATAATGAAGGCTTGACGTACGCCCGGCTCCCCAAGGAAGTGATCGCGAAAGAATCGAAGGCCATTTCGCTGATTCAGTAAAAATGTCCGCGGCTGCCACAACTATTGCGCACGAGGCTCCGCCCCAATCGGGGCCTCGTGCGTTTATCCGGCGGCTCACTCGTGGCGATGAACTGGCGCACCTGATCACGCTCGTATTCGCAGCCGGCATCCTGCTGCTCACCTCGATGATCGTGTATGAGCTGTGGATCAATTCCCACCTGTCGCGGACCAAATTTGGCTGGGATTTTTTTTGGACCCGTATCTGGGATCCGAATTTCGATAATTTCGGCGCGGCACCCTTCATATACGGCACGCTGGTCACCTCCGCGGTGGCGCTCATCATCGCCGTGCCCCTGGGACTTGCCAGCGCCATTTTTCTCTCCGAGCTCGCCCCCCGAAAAATCAGCGACGGGGTTTCCTTCCTGATCGATTTGCTGGCCGCCGTTCCCAGCGTCATCTACGGGCTGCTCGGCATTTTCATCGTGGTCCCGTTGATGCGCACCACTTTGGGTCCCATGCTGATCCATTCGGTGGGGAATGTTCCCTACATCGGAGCGCTGTTTCGCGGACCGAATTACGGCGTCGGCTTTCTGACCGCCGGAATCGTCCTCGCGATTATGGTCGTCCCTTACATCATTTCCGTTTCCCGCGAAGTGTTGCTCACCGTGCCGCGCGAGCAGCGGGAAGCGGCCCTGGCTATGGGCGCAACTCGCTGGGAATCCACCTGGCAGGTGGTAGTGCCCTGGGCTCGCACCGGAATCATGGGTTCGATATTTCTCGCCCTGGCGCGCGCTCTGGGCGAAACCATGGCCGTCACCATGGTGATTGGCAACGCCGCGCGCATCAATCCCTCCCTCCTGGGCCCCGGCGACACAATCGCTTCCACGATCGCGAACCAATTCACGGAGGCAACCGGCGATTTGTACCTCAGCGCGCTCATTGAGCTGGGACTCGTGCTGTTCCTGATTACCTTCATCTTGAATGGCCTGGCGCGAATTCTGATTGTCCTGACGGAGCGCGGGGGAGGCCATCCCTCATGAGCAGCCCCCGGCTGATGTGGCGAAAGTCATTGAACCACGTGATGCTCAGCCTGACGGGAGTAGCTGCGTTCGGCGTGGTTTCCATTTTGTTCCTGATTCTCGGATACCTCATGTGGAATGGCGGAGCCTCGCTGAGCTGGAGTTTCTTCACGCAACTTCCGAAGCCTGTGGGTGAAGTCGGCGGGGGTATGGCGAATGCGATTGTGGGCAGCCTGAAGCTGCTCCTTTTGGCAGCGGTGATGGGGCTGCCTGTCGGTTTGCTTGCGGGCGTGTATTTGGCGGAATTCGGTGGGAATACATTTTCGTTCATCATCCGCTACACGGCGGACTTGCTGAATGGCGTCCCATCCATCGTCATCGGCATCTTCGCTTACTCGATCGCGGTCCTGCCGGTGAAGCACTTTTCCACGCTCGCCGGCGGTGTCGCGCTTGGCATCATGGTTATTCCGATTACCGTCCGGAGCACCGAAGAGTTTCTCCGCGCCGTGCCCGGCAGCCTCCGCGAGGCCGCCATGGCGCTGGGCGCAAGTAAGTGGAAAACCATTGCCACCGTGGTGCTTCCGGCTGCGAGTGGAGGTATTCTTACCGGGATGCTGCTGGCGCTGGCTCGCGTGGCGGGCGAAACAGCCCCGCTCCTTTTCACTGCGTTCAGCAACCGTTTCTGGAGCCAGGGATGGGGCCAGCCGATTGCTTCGCTTCCCGTAATGATTTACACGTACGCGATTGCGCCCTATGATGACTGGCACCGGCAGGCATGGGCCGCCGGGTTGGTGCTTTTGGGATTGGTGCTGCTTTCCAATTTGGGCGCCCGGTATATTTTGGCACGCACCAAGGTCGTCTAATTTGTAGCTGGGAATAGGGTGGCCGTATTGAGCGGAGTACCACAGCCTGCATTTTCGGAAAAAGCGGTGCGAGATTCTGTGCCCATGGAAAAAACGAAAACACATGCGTCCCAGCATCCGTTGCGCCTGAAGATCTCCAATCTTAACTTCTTCTACGGCCCCAAACAGGCGGTCTTCGGGCTCAGCCTGGACATCCCCATAAATCGCATTACGGCGCTGATCGGGCCTTCCGGCTGTGGCAAGTCCACATTTCTACGGACTTTGAATCGCATGAACGAAACCATCCGCCACACGCGCGTGGAAGGGGAAGTGCTCCTCGACGGGCAGGATATCCACGCAATGGACGTGGTGGGATTGCGGCGCCGAGTGGGGATGGTGTTTCAGCGGCCGAATCCGTTTCCGAAATCGATTTACGATAATGTAGCCTACGGCCTGCGCATCAACGGTTTTTCAGGAAGGCTCGATGATTTGGTGGAGCACAGCTTGCGGCGCGCGGCCTTGTGGGAAGAGGTGAAGGACTACCTCAAGAAGTCGGCCTTCGCACTCTCCGGCGGGCAGCAGCAGCGGCTGTGCATCGCGCGCGCGCTCGCGGTTGACCCGGAAGTCCTGCTGCTCGACGAGCCTTGCTCCGCGCTCGATCCGGTGACCACCGCAAAGATCGAGGAGTTGATGTTCCAGCTGAAGGATAGCTGCACCATGGCCATCGTCACCCACAATATGCAGCAGGCCGCCCGCGCCAGCGATTTCACCGCCTTCATGCTCGACGGCAAACTCATCGAGCACAGCGAGACTCCGAAACTGTTTACCACCCCGAGCGACCCGCGGACGGAAGCTTACATCACGGGCCGGTTCGGCTAGTCCCCGACTTGATTGCCGGCCCAGGCTCGCGCGACACGAGTTGGCAGGAACCGAGGGTACATGGAACGCCATTTCGAGCACGATTTGGAAGAATTGAAGCAACGCCTGCTGTGGATGGGGAGCCTCGCCGAGCGCGCCGTTCATCAGGCGGTTCACGCCGTTCTGGACGCCGAAGAGCACCTGGCGGAGACCGTCCTGAGCGAGGAAGACGCCATCAATGAAATGCAGATTGAAATTGATGAGCGAGTGCAGCGCCTGCTCGCGTTGCAACAGCCCATGGCCGCCGATTTGCGCTTCCTGCTTGCCGTTTCGCGGATCAATGGCGACCTGGAGCGCATCGGCGATCAGGCGGTGAATATCGCGCAATCCGCCATGCGCGTTCTGCGCCACCCGCAGGTGAAGCCCTACGTGGATTTACCCCGCATGAGTGAATTGGCCGAGGGCATGGTCCGCGACAGCTTGAATTCGCTGGTGCGCGCCGATTTGGATTTGGCTCAGAGCGTCTTGCAGCGCGACGATCAAGTCGACCGCTTGCGCGACCAGCTTTTCCGCGAGCTCCTCACCTACATGATGGAAAATTCCGCGGTCGTATTCGCTGCGTTCGAGCTGATCCTCGTAGCCAAGAATCTCGAACGTATCGGCGACCACGCCACCAACATCGCCGAAGATGTAATCTACTTCGTCGCAGGCCGCGACGTCCGCCACCCGGCCCTCGACCGCCGCTAACAACTTCTCCGAAGTCAATCGGCTTTGTTGACATACAGCTTTCTTGGCTCCCCACCAAGCGCCGTAGGCGCGACACAAGTTAGCCCAGCCCGTCGTTTTGTGGCGGGCTGGGTACCAATGGCGACGGTTACGAGCGCCGTAGGTGCGGCACCCTCATTCCCAAATCCTAACGAACACCCCGGATATCAACAGAGCCAGATGGATTCATTCCAACTAGGCAGGAATTCTCTAAATGCGGGAAAGCGCAGTCGCTTCGTCTTCAGCCAGATCGAGGATGGAATCCAGGCGCACCATTTTCAGCAGCATCATCACGCGTTTGCTCGGCGCGTAAAGCGTACACTTTCCTCCCGCGCGTTTGAGCGCCGTGAAAGACCGAACCAGCGCGCCGATGCCCGAGCTATCCAGCTCGGTCACACCCGCCATGTTCACGGCCACATAGGTCGAGCCCCCATCCACAAGCTGTTGAATCTGGTTGCGGAACGATTCTTCCGCCTCGCCCAGTTTCAGCGGCCCTTCGAGATCCAGGATGGTCGCCCGCCCGGCCTTCCGAATATTGATATTCAAAGGGGCCTCAATCTCCGTTGCAAAGCTAACCGAATTGCGCCCGTCAATCAAGGGGTACCACGAACTCAGCTCAAATCCGCCAGTACCCGGCGGGACACTTCCTTGACGGGCAAGCGCTCCATTTGCTAGGCTGCGCGCGTTCCCTCCCCACAGTCTGTGCGGAAACCAACCCGCGATGGGAGAGCGAACTCCGTCCCACCCGGGGAGAGTAATGGAAACATCTTCCGCGCTCTTCGAACTGGCGAGCGTGTCTCTGGCTTGCCGCGACCAGGATACGCTGCTGAAAACATTTGCGGCGCGTGTCGGTGCCACCCTGGGAGCGCGCGTCGTTCTGGTCTGGATTGCCGACGTCGAGGCCGAGGGGCTCGTCTGCCGCATGCGTTGGACGGAGCCGGGCGAGCGGATCAGTCCCTCCGAAGATCCCGTGACGGAAGGGCCGCTCATGGTGGTTTACGAGTCGGGCGCCACGTCCCGCCTCTCCTCTCGCGAAATTTCTCCCGACGCCCTCGAGCACCTCGCGGAAACCAGCCGCACACGCGTGAATTCCGCGCTCTACGCATCGCTACCGGGCATGGGAAAGCCGGAAGGCGTCGTGGAAGTCCTCAACAAGCGCGGCGGTGATTTCAACGCCGAAGACGCTCATTTCCTGGAAGAAGCCAGCCGGCTGGCCAGCCAGGCGCTGACGAATCTCGGCGCCATCGAAGGAGAACGCCAGGCCCAACTGGCAACTCTCGAACGCCTCACCGCCCTCTACGATCTGGGCCGTACGTTCACTTCCACCCTCGAGCTCGAGGAACTCATTCCCATCGTGGCGGAAAAAATCCGCGACATCCTGGGCGCGAGCGCCTGCAATTTGTGGCTCACGGACACCGATTCCAATGAGCTTTATCTCGTGCACCAGGCCGGCGAGGACCCCACCGTAGGGGAGGATGCCCGCACATCCTTATCCGAGGGTCTCCTCGGCGAAATTGCTCAACAGGGAAATCCCAAGCTCGTTGACGACCCAGCAGAAGAGCCCAGGCTTGAAGAACGGCGCAAGGCCGGCGGCGAATTTGAAATCCAATCGTGGATGGGCGCGCCGCTCCGCAAGGAAGATTCGGTCCTGGGAGTGGTGGAGCTGGTCAATAAAGCGGACGGCACGCCTTTCGACGAGGATGATCTCTTCTTCCTAAACAGCATCAGCGAACAGGCGGCAGTGGCCATCCACAATGCCAACCTGCTCGAATCCGAACGGAAAGTTCACGCCCTCGATGCCCTGCTGAAAATTTCCCAGGAAATAACTTCCACCCTGGATCTCGACCACGTTTTGACCACGGTAGTGCAGCAGGCCGGCTCGATCGTGCCATTCGACCGCTGCGTGATCGCATTTTACGACCGCCGGCGCTTTGTCCTGGGCGCCGTTTCGGGCGAAACGGAAGTTCCAAAGTCGCGCGAGATGAGCGACCTGCGCGAACGCCTCGAATGGGTGGCCTCGCAGGAAAATGCCGTCTCGGCGGATTTGGATGACGATGGCTGGCGCACCGACCCGGCGGACGCGCGCCCGCAGATTGTTTCCTTCCTCGAAGCGTTTGAATACAAGGGCTTCTACGCCCTCCCGTTGCGCGACGATCAGGGAATCCTCGGGGTGATGGCGCTTTTAAGCGGCGAAGCCGACTTCCTCTCCGAACAGAACCGCGAAACCGTCGCCATTCTCGCCAGCCAGACCACCGTCGCCATCCGCAACGCCCAGCTCTACCAGCAAGTGCCGCTCGCGAATCTATTGCAGCCCCTCGCGGAACGGAAAAAGAAACTTCTCGCCGGGTTGATGTCGGGGCGGACTATCCAGTTTCTCGAGCGTGCCGCGGTGGTCGTGGTCGCGCTGATCATTATTCCCTGGCCGTTGCGTGTGGGCACGGACGCAACCGTCGTCCCAGCCGAACGCCGCGTGGTGAGCACGATTGACGGCGGCATCGTCCAGCGTGTCTGGGTCCATGAAGGCGAAGCTGTCCAGTCCGGGCAGTTGCTCGCGCAGCTATATAACGGCGAAGACCGCGTGAAATTGGCCCAAGCCGAATCGGCCCTCGCGCAGGCGCGCCACGATCTCGCCGAGGCAGAATTTCGAAATGACTCCGCCGCCGCGGGCCAGGCCAATATCCGCGCCGACCTCCACGCCGCCGAAGTCCAGCTCGAGCAGCAAAGAGTTGCCGCCTCCCAGCTTGCCGCCCCGATTGCCGGCGTGGTCGTTACGCCGAAAGTCGAGGAAAAAACCGGAACGATGTTGAAATCCGGCGAGCCGTTCTGCGAAATCGTCGCGCAAGACCGCATGGCCCTGGAAATGAGCGTCCCCGAAACGGATCTGGGGCTATTACGAGCCGGAAAAAATGTGGCCCTGAAGCTCAACGCCTTCCCAACCAACACGTTTCACGGCACCGTCGAGCGCATCGGTGCCCAGGCCCGCTCCGACGCTGGCGACCAGTATTTCCTGGTCCGCGCCATCTTCGAGAATACGGGCGACCGCGCCCGCGATGGCATGGTGGGTCGCGCCAGAATTCGCGCCAGCGGCGGGTATTTTGACAGTGAGTGGTACCCTGTCGGCATTGTCTTGTTACGCGCCCCGTTCCGCTGGCTGTGGCAAAAGGTCTGGGCCTGGCTGCCATGAGAAAAGAAGAGGCAAGGATAATGATCAAACGTGCGTCGTGGCTCTTGGCTGGAGCTCTGGCCATCGCAGGGATAGGGTGCGGCAATTCCTCCGTGGCTTCCAATCCCTCGACCGCTCCCCCGGCACCCTCCGGCGCGCCGCGCTCCCCCTCTTCTCCGCCTCCAGCTCCCGCACCCCCCGCAAAGGGCGCCGAGCCCGGCGACATCTTGACCGTCCTCTCCGTCGAGCATCAGGTGGACGTGCCCACGGAAACCGACGGTGTCGTATCCGAGCTAATAAAAGACGAGGGCAGCCGCGTCCAAGCCGGAGAAATTCTGGCGCGCCTCGACGCCCGCAGCATCACCGCCGAGCTCGAAAAGGCCCAGGCCGATCTGCGCATCGCAAAAAACAACGTCGGCTACCAGGAAGCGGAGTTGAAGGCCAAACAGGCCGCCTACACCCGCCAGCAGCAGATGCGCCAGTACGGTCTCAGCAGCCAGGCCGACCTCGAACACGCGGAATTTGAAGCCAAGGGCGCCGAATTCGACCTCGCCAGTTGGAAGGCCAACGTGGACAAGTACCAGGCCGAAATCCGCCGTCTCGAAGCGGAACTCGATAAGACTCGCATCCGCGCCCCGTTTGCCGGACTAGTCGCGCGCCGCTACATCCGCCTGGGCCAGGGCGTCTCCAAGTCTGACAAGTGCTTCCGCGTCAGCCAGCTCTCTCCTCTGCGCGTGCAGTTCCAAGTCCCAGAGATCTCGCCGCGCCGCCCTCGCATGGGCGATATGGTTGACGTCATAGTCCTCGAGGACGCAGGCCACTCCTTCGCGGCGAAAATTATGAAAGTGAGTCCGACCGTCGACCCGGCCAGCGACAGCTACGATGTCACCGCGCAATTGACCGGCGCCGGCCTTGCCGACCTGCGCCCGGGCATGGCTGCGCGCGTTGGCTGGCCCGGCACAGCCGGCGGCAAACCGTAGCGAGCGCGATCCCCCATGCGATTTGGCCCCACCAGCCTGCAAGTCTCGAGCGTCCTCGCCAAGGGACTCCGCCGGCCTAAGCTGCGTTCCGATCTGCGCATCAGCGAGCAGATCGTGGCCGGTGAGACCAGCTACGTCATCAAGAATCCAGAAACCAACTCCTACAACCGTTTCGGCGTCTCCGAATTTGAGCTCCTCAAGTGCTGCGATGGCACCCGCACCCCCGCCGAAGTCGCCGAGGAAATGACCAGGCGCCACCCGGACCAGGCGGTCGATGAATCCGAAGTTCTGGAGTTCCTCGACGGCATCGAATCGGCCATGTGGGAACGCTCGGTCGGCGAAAAAAACCTCGCCGTCCTCGAGCGCATCCGCGACGAACGCAAGGGCCGCGTCGATCAATCCAGCCTGCTCTACATCACCTTCAAAGCCTGGGACCCCAATGCCACCCTTACTTGGCTCGACCCATATCTGAGCTGGATGTTCACAAATGGCTTCGTCATTTTCTCCGTGATCCTCTTCATCACCATGGGCTACTTGCTCGCCGGCGATTGGACCCGCGTTCAACATGACACCGCGGAGTTCTACTCCTTCGCCAACAAGAGCAGCTACGACATCTGGGCCTTCTGGATTCTGCTCATGACCATTGGCGGCATCCACGAATTCGGCCACGGCCTCACCTGCAAACATTATGGCGGGGATGTCCATCAGATGGGATTCCTGTTGATCTATTTTACTCCCGCCTTCTACACCGACACTACGGACATCGTCCTCTTCCCGCGCAGCTTCGAGCGCCAGTGGGTGATTTTCGCCGGCATCTGGGTGGAGATGGTCACTTGTGCATCTTCCGTGCTCATCTGGCATTTCACCAATGCCGGCTCCCTGGTCAACGACCTCGCTTACAAAATGATGCTGATTAGCGGCGTCCAGGGTTCCCTTCTGAATTTGAACCCTTTGATTAAAGCCGACGGCTACTACGCGCTTTCCCAGTACCTGGAAATGGACAACATGCGGGAGGATTCCTTCGCCTACCTGTCTGCCTGGGTCCGCAAGTACCTGTTCCGGCAGGATGTCGAATTGCCCCTCGCCAGCAAACGCCAGCGGCGCATCTTTCTGCTCTTCGGTTCTGCCGCCATACTCTATAGCACCGCTCTTCTGCTCGTAGTGATCATCTTCATGAAAAATGTTTTGGTGAGCAAATTGGGGCTCGAATGGGGCTATCTTGCCACGGCCGCTTTGATTTTTTTCCTGGTTGGAAAACGCTTGCGCGTAGCCCTGCCGGTCGCCCGCGCATGGTTGCGGAATAAACGGGAGGACTATATGGCTTGGAAAATGTCGAGGGTGCAGCAAGCCGGCATCGTTGGCCTTGTCCTTCTGATCTTCGTCCCCCCAATCCCTACGGCGATATCCACGGATCTTGTCCTCGAGCCGGGAAAAGACGCCCGGCTGCGTGCCGAAGTCGCCGGGAAGGTCAGCCGCGTCTTGGTCCACCAGGGCGATCCGGTGGTGCCCGGACAGGTTCTCGCGATTCTTGAAAACCCGGAAATCAAGGAGGATGCCCTGGCGGTTGCCGCTCAACTAGCGCTGGCCGATAGCAACTTCCGCAACGAAGAGGCTCGCTCGGATCAATCCAAGGCAGCCCAGGCGGCCCAGGAGCGCATGCGCCTGGAAAAAGAGCTCGCCGTGGCCCAGAAGGCGGTCGACGCCTTGCAAATTCACTCCCCCATTGCGGGCGTGGTCACCACACTCGAAGTCGAGCAGAAAATCGGCGAGTTCCTCTCCCCGGGTGATGAGTTTTGCCGCGTCACGGACCGCAGCATTATGAAAGCGCGCATTCTCGTCACCGATTGGGACCTCGAAAATGTTCGCCTAGGCGCGACCGCCAAAGTGAGGGTCCTCCCCTATCCCTACACCACCTACTCCGGCCGCATCGAGCAAATCCTCCCGGCCGCCGCATTGGATCGGCCCGTTTCACAGCCGCAGAAGCTCGTGCGTTTGGGACAGGATTTGACCAACTATTTCGCCGTGGTTATGGATATTCCTAATCCGCACGACACCTTGCGGGAGGGAATGACCGGAACGGCTAAGATATCGGCGAAAAGCTACCCGCTGGCGTGGCAATTCGGGCGGTCCGTCTGGCGCTGGCTCCGCGCGCAGTTTTGGTAGCGCCGCTTCCTCGCCTGTAGTTTGCCTCGGAACTTCTCCGCGTCTTGCTCCCCTGAGTGCTGAGCGCTTCCTTAGTCTCGCCGTTACCGTAGGCTCGTCCGCAAAAAGAAAGGGCCGCCGTTCCTGGGACGGCGGCCCTGGGGGTTGCTGCTACTTCAATCATCCGGAAGGGCAGCGGGCCCGACCGGAAGACCACTCGCGAGACCCATCAGAAGAATCCTTCAGCCCGCCACCTTCCGCAGCGCCGCTCGCTATCGCCTCTTGGCGCTCCCGGGCTTTCTTGCTCTCTTCTTCGGCCTCGCCGAACTTTTCACCCGCTGGGGTGAGATAGCGAGAACTCACCTTTTCGTTCTGCACCCGCATCTATCGCAATCTCCGTGCCAAACCGAATTTCAAAATCACTTGCCCCTCGGGACTCAGACAGAAAGACTTATCGGAGGTGGGTGCCGGAAAGCTCCGGAACGGCTTCATTTCCGGCGATGAATTTTAGATCATCTGTTGAATTATTCACCGCTGGTCCCCCTCCGAATTTTTGCTTTTTTTCGCTGCGTAAGCGCCCGCCTTACTGATATAACCTGCCCTGCTCGGGAGGATCCTTACGCTTGGCTCACAAACACCAAAAATCAAAGGGGGAGCAGACCAAACCCTACTGGATGGTCAGCCGCTTTTATGACGAACTGTGGCCAAAGCGCTCGAATGCCTGGCGGACAGCCCGCCGCCGCCTCCTGGCTCCCGTCTTGAAGCGCTCCCGGACGGTCTGCGAGCTCGGCTGCGGTACCGGAGCCAACTCCATTGAATTCGCCCGGCGCGGTCTGAAGGTCTTTGCCCTCGATCTTTCCCCGGATATGTGCCGCATCACTCGTGAAAAGGCGCGAAAGAAGCGTGTAAATCTCACCGTAATGCAGGCGGACATGCGCAACTTCCGTCTGCCCGAGCCGGTCGATTGCATAGCGTCCGAGTGGGGGCCCATCAACCACCTCCGCCGGAAAGCCGATCTGATTAAAGTCACTCGGTCCGTCGCGCGTGCCTTGCGGCCGGGAGGCTACTTCTATTTTGACCTTCATCACCGCCGCTTCTTCGAGGGTTGGAGCGTGCCGGTGGTCTTCGAAAACAGCAGGTTTTTATTGGTGAAACAGGGCGGCTACCTGCCGCAATTGGGCCGCGGCTGGTCGGAATTTACGTTCTTCATCCCCGGCTCCCGGGGACGCTGGACCCGGCACACGGATCTCTTCATACAAGTTCAATGGAGTCACAAGCAAGTCATACAAGCGCTTCGGCGGGCAGGCTTTAACTCGATACGGCTCTTCGATTTCCACGATCTAGACGCTCCGCCCAGCACCCGCCCAGGCGCGCGCAGCCGCCGCACCATGTATTTGGCCAGAAAGCCTTTGGAAAGGAATGCGAAGAATCGACCGGCGGAGAAAAAAGACCAAACGAGATAGGGCGCTTTGCCTACTTGGGGGTCATCCAAGGCGACCGGGATAGCGACAGGGTCTTTGTTTCCTGGAGCTTCTTTGGCTTCTTCAGCGTAATTTTGTTCTTCTTCGGAGTCATTTCAATTTCGCTTTTGACCGCGGGATCGTGAGCACCGCTGCACCCGCCTCATTTGCTCCCGCAGAGTAAACGGAATAGGGCCGCCCGCTAAGACGGCCCCCCGATTTCTTTCAGATAAATCAGGCGCGCCAATCTAAAGCGCGCCTTCAAACTAGATGCCGCCCTCACGCAGAGTCTTGGTCGATTGAATCTTCTTCACTTTCTTCAACGTCTTCTTTGCCATTTTTTTCTCCCTGTCAGTTGCCCCTCTGGGGCGATGCCATCCTATATGCAACTGGCTCGCCATTCCCCGCAAATCCCGGTGGTGGCGTTAAACTCCCTGAAATCTTCGATTTCTCTCTTCCTTCGCTCAAGCCTGGCTCCGACCAGTAAACCAAACTGTTGACTTAATCAGTTTTAGTTGAATTTTTCAGCACTTCGAGCGAGGAACCGGTCCGCGCGTCGCCCCTGGGAACCGCCTGGGACCCTCTGGACCATCCCCCGCCCTGGAAACATCCAACTCGCGGCTACAGGTTGTACTTGCGGCAGAGGTAGTTCAGGCGGTTGCGGTCCACTCCCAGCAGGCGCGCCGCCTCGGCTTTCACCTGTTTTGTTTGTTCAAGCGCTTCCAGCACCCAGCGCCTCTCAAACCCCTCGATTTCCTTGTCCAGATTGATCCCCGAAGCGGATAGACGGAAGCGCCCCCGCGCATCGCGCGCTCCGGCCTGCATGATTTCCGGCGGAAGGTCTTTCGCGGTGATGATTTCCCCATCGGTCATAATCACCAAGCGCTGGATCGCGTTCTCGAGCTCGCGGACATTACCAGGCCAGGGGTAGCGCTTCAGCGCCAGCATCGCATCATCGCCAATGCGCTTGAGAGGGAAGCCGTTGGCGGCGCAATACACGCTGACGAAATACTCCGCCAGCACCGGGATATCATCCACTCGTTCGCGCAGCGCGGGCACAAAAATGGGCACTACGTGGATGCGGTAGTAGAGGTCCTCGCGAAACCGGCCCTCGCGCACCATTTCCTCCAGGTCCTCATTCGTGGCGCTGATCAGGCGAAAATCCACGCGCATCTGCTTCTTGCCCCCGAGGCGGGTCAGCGAGCGGTCCTCCAGCACTCGCAGCAGCTTGCTTTGCAGCGCGGGCGTCAGGGTGGCAATCTCATCGAGGAAGAGCGTCCCCTGATGGGCCAGCTCCACGCGCCCTTCCTTCATGGCCACGGCGCCGGTAAAAGCTCCTTTCTCGTACCCGAAGAGCTCCGCCTCCATCAACCCTTCAGGAAGCGCGGCGCAATTCACGCTGATAAATGCCCGGCTCCGGCGAGGACTCTGCTCGTGCAGCGCCCGCGCCACCAGCTCTTTTCCCACGCCGCTCTCCCCGCGAATGATCACGTTGGTTGTCGCGCGGGCCATCCGCTTGATCGAGTCGAAGACGTGGCGCATCGCATCGGTCGCGCCGATCAGGTCCCCCAGCGCGTTCTTGCGGCTGATTTCCTGGCGCAGCAGCCGGTTCTCGCGCTGGATGTGCAATTTTTCAACGGCGCGTTCCAGCAGGTGCCGCAGCACGTCCGTATCAATCGGCTTGATGAAGTAGTCGTAGGAGCCCGCGTCAATCACTTTCAGCGCGGTGGATTTCTTTTCATCCGAGCTGAGCACGATCACCAGCGTGTCCACGTCGCTCCCGTCCAGCCGCTGAAGCAGTTCCGTGCATTCCCGCACTCCGCCCGATTCGATCGGCAGCCCCAGCAGCAGAACGTCCAGATCCGACTCCTGCAAAAGAGTCACCGCCGCGTCGTAATCCTCGCCTTCGTACACCTCGAATTCCGAGCGCAGCGCCGACGCAATCTTCGAGCGCAGGCTCGCGTCATCGTCCACGATCGCTACTTTTGGTTTGGGTGCCCCAGGAGCTATGGCTGGTCTCCGGCGGGGGACACGCGAAAGTCGCTGGGTAGTGCGACCAAATGCCGTCCCGCGCCGCCGCGATTCTAGGTGCCAACCGCCTCCCTGTCAACGCCACTCCTTCCTACCGCGGACATCTTGCCGCGTTTTGCCTTGTCGTTACTCCGAATGTAGCGCCGGCGTCCGGCACGCCCGCCGTAGCCTCGGCGAAGGAGGGCCGCCGGCTGCCTTTGACTTGCTTCTGTGCCGTTGTCATCCCGACAGAGGCGCCCCTCAGCCGATGAGGGATCTGCTGTTGCTTTTGAATTTGCCGTTGCCTGCTCTTGCCATTGCCTTTGCAGTGGCTGTTGCCGTTGACTTTCGTACCGCGGCATCCTGCCGGCGTCTTGCCTTTGCCGTTGCCCCCTCCTTGTCATCCCGAACCCAGCCGCAGATGGGTGAGGGATCTGCTGTTGCCTTAGGAATAGGTACGCGGCCGCCCATAAGACGGACGGTCTCAAAATTGCACTCGCCTGATTTTGATTGGGTTAACCGCTGTTGCAGATGGTTTTGAGAGTCGATCTAGACTGCGGTGACAGGCGTCTTGCGGCCCTCCTCCGCCATGATACCGGCGGACGCCCAGACCGCGCTTAAGCTGGCGCACGAGCGAGCGAAAAGTGCCTGCCAAACCCTGGCAGGCCCTCTGGCCAACTCTAAGCCCGACGGCCGCTCCGAGCATGCTCGAGCGCCGCCGCGCGCGCTGTATGTCCCCCGCCAACATAAACTCCTCCACTCGTACCATCGCAGGAGAAAACGCCGCGCGCAAGCGATCGGGCCTGTGGATGTTTAGGGCTTTCGTAGCGAAGGCGTGTCAAGGCGCAGTCTTCCTGTGCAGTGCTTCGACCGCCGCTTGATTCTCTGAGAGCTTGCCCCCGATCAATCCCCCTCGCGACCGGAAAAAGTCCAGTA
>Ga0187808_10000115_pt1 | contig 18943 bp, 20 predicted proteins | sample NC_wetland_sal_i_5_FD_132427 | JGI IMG/M metagenome (GOLD analysis project Ga0187808, IMG submission 132427) | Wetland sediment microbial communities from Neuse River Estuary, North Carolina, USA - ASW_3 | ecosystem: Environmental > Aquatic > Freshwater > Wetlands > Sediment | place: USA: North...
GTTATTCCAAATCTGGTGACTTCGACGAATGTCGCTGGATATATGGTCCCGATCCGGAACTATTTTCTAAGCTTCGACGATCGCATCTGGGACGAACCGGCGAAGCCAAACGATTCGTCTCTGCCCGCTGCCAAAGCCTATCCCGCGTACGTCGATCACGAGAATGTTCGGCTTTTTCGGCACGATCCGAGAATCTACTTCGTCGGCCGCGTGCACGAGACTGTTGGTTCACGGATCGAAGAAAACGGTCTGCGTCTGGGCCGCGCTCGATTTCTGATTCACCACTTCGGCCTGGCAGCGGACGCCGTGACGCGAGCGCGGAAGAATCGCTTCTACCACGAACTCGGAAAGTTGAAAGTCGATGAAATGCCGCGCAACGCGCAAGCGCATTTGGAGTTGGGTCTCGTCGAACTCGAGGACTCGGGAAGTGTGGAAAAGGCTCTCGCGAGTTTTAAGAGCGCCTGCGGGTTGAATCCTGACTTCGGTGTGGCCTGGTTCTTTGCGGGCGTCGCCCACGCACGGCTCGGCCATTACCGGGAATCTATTGAGTGCCTCAAGCAGGCGGAGAAGCACGGCCGCCGGACTCCGACAACCGCGGAGTTTATCGGCGACGGTCACTACAACCTTGCGGAGTTTGCCGCGGCAGCTCGTGCTTACGAACGAGCGCTCAAGCTGGCTCCCAGCTCGCTACAACTGGAAGGTAAGTTGGGCCTGGCCACCGTGCGACGCGGATGCGCGGAACCAGGGTTGCAGCGCATTCGCCGTGCGCTTACGCAAAATCCCCAGATCCCAGATTTGCACGACCGTCTCATTCTCTCCCTAGCCTCACTGGAGCGCGTTTCCGAGGCCGCGCAAGCCGCCGAGGAAAAGCTACGCACAATCAAGACACCGGGCCCACGCGATTTCGCTGTGGCTGCACGATTGTGGGCCCAGACCGGGAATTGGGCGCGAGCCACCGCAGTTCTGCACGTGGGACTGCAAATTCATCCGACGGACACGAGTCTCCGGGAATTGATGGATGAACTCGGGGCCAAGGGAGGCTCGCGTGTAGGCGAACTGGTAGCGACGCTAAATGATAGAGGGGTAAGGGCTTGCGAACATTAAAGTCGGAGGCCCTGTATGCCGATGGAGTAGGGGAACGACCGAAGTTCCGTGGGGCGCGAGCGAGCCGGGCGGTTTAGAGGGGGGAAGGCCTTCCGAGCCAGGGCTTCAAACCGCAAAACGGGACGCTCGAAACTTCGAAAGGAGACTTTGAAATGCCATTCGGCATACTCGACAACATTCCAGCGTTGCAGGCGGAAGCGGCGCTGAACAGCACGCAAATGAACCTGAACTCGACCCTCCAGCAGTTGTCCTCGGGCCAGCGCATTAACACCGGTTCGGATGATCCCGCCGGTCTCGCGATCGCGAATGGTCTGTCGGCCAACATCGCGGCGCTTAACCAGTCGGTTCAGAACGCCAACGATGGCGTGGGCAACTTGCAGGTGGCGGACGGTGCGCTTTCGCAGGTGACTTCGCTGTTGAACACAGCGGTGTCGATCGCTACGGAAGCCGCTACCGGCACGGTCAGCAGCTCACAGCGCGATTCGCTCAACGCTGAGTACACGCAAATCCTGGCGGAAATCAACCAAATCGCCACGACGACCGACTACAACGGGACCTCGGTGTTCACCGGCGGAACGACCTCGATTTACCTGACCGACGGCGTGAATCCAAGCCCGATCACAACGACCATCAACTCCCTTTCCACGACGGTTCTGGGGTTGTATGGCACGCAGCTTTCAGGCACGGATGGCACGAACGCCCAGAACGCCTTGACGTCGATTTATGCAGCCGTCCAGACGGTTGCCGACGACCGCGGCGCGATCGGCGCTTCCGTCAACCGGCTTCAGTACGCATCTTCGGTTATGACCACTGAGGTGCAGAACCTGACGGCAGCGGAAAACAACATCATGGCGGCGGACATTCCCTCGGCAATCTCAAAGTTGTCGAACCTGTCCGTGCTGAGCCAGACCGGCATGGCAGCTCTGGCGCAGGCCAATTCGCAACAGCAGATGATTCTAAAGCTGCTCGGCTAATTGGCGTAGCAAGTTAAGTAACGATGGGTGGGTCTCATGAGAGGCCCACCCATTCGTACGTCAAATTAGAAGCACTGAGTAGAGATTTCAGGAAACCTCGGAAACAAAAAGGGCTCGATGGGGACAATCAATAATTTCGGCAACATATTGCTGCCAGCGAACAGCAATACGATCAACGTACAAACGCTGCTGACTTCGGTCGAAGAAGCCAATGCAATCCCCATGGATTTGCTCGAGCAGCAGCAGAACACCCTGCAAACGCAATCCTCAACGCTCACGAGCATCGAGGGAGACATCAACGCCTTGGCGACAGCAGTCAGCGCGCTTAGCAACACCAACGGGTCCATTAATTCACTGACGGCGACCTCCTCAGACTCAAATCTAGTAACGGCCACGGCGGATCCGACCGCGACCCCGGGCACGCACACAATCGTGGTGAATTCGTTGGCAACGACCGCGTCGTACTACACGGATCCGGTCGATCCCAGCACGCCTCTTGCCGCTGGAAGTTTTCAGGTCGCCGTTGGAAGCAACGCACCTGTTACTGTCACGGTCGATAACACGGACAATACGCTCAGCGGCCTGGCCGCTGCAATCAACAAGCAAAATGTGGGTGTCACAGCGAGCGTGATCAATGACGCGAATGGTTCGCGTCTGGCCCTGGTCAGCAACACGTCTGGATCGACGGGAAACATCACCATCTCGAATAATTCGACGGGCTTGAATTTCCACTCCGCGGTTAGCGGCGCCAACGCCTCGCTTACGGTGGACGGAGTGCCGATCAGCTCGGCAAGTAATACCGTTTCGACGGTCATCCCAGGGGTCACGCTAAACCTCGTCGGTGCAGACTCGGGAGTGACGGTTGGGTTGACGCTGTCGCCGGACGCGAACCAAGCGACGAGCGCTATCAATCAATTCGTCTCGGCTTGGAACAAGGTGATTCAGGATTTGAATGGGCAGTTCGATGTGTCGTCCAACGGAACCGGCGGCGGGCCGCTTGAAGCAGACAATACTCTGCGGTCGGTGCAGGACCAGTTGCTGTCGTCCATTACCGCATCGGTCGCAGGGAACAACGGCTTCGTGAACCTGGCGACCATCGGCGTGAACATGAATCAGGACGGAACGCTCTCCGTCGACTCCGGTGTGCTTTCCAACGCCCTCAGCAACGATTTCAGCAGCGTGCAAAACCTGCTGCAAGGGGCAGGCGGCGTGGCAACTTTCCTTTCGACCACGCTCAATCAAATCACCGATCCGACGCAAGGTTCGATTTCGCTCGATCTACAGGGCATGTCGCAGCAAAACCAGGATCTGACACAACAAATCAGCAACATGCAGACGCAATTGACGACTCAAGATCAACTGCTGGTCGCCGAATACACACAGATGCAGAACACGCTGGATGAAATGCCAATGCTGCAGAGCCAGATCACGCAGCAACTCGGTTCTCTCGGATAGCCAAGATGAAGCAGGAAGAAATCGCCTCCTTTTACAGTCAAATCAGCGCCGCGGGAGCGAATCCTGCTGGTCTCATCGTCAAACTCTATGACGCGATCCTCGGGGATTTCCGGCGCGCGGCCGATGCAATCACCACCAATAACATCATGGAGCGCGTCGCGCATCTAAATCACGCTTTGCTCATTATCGCGGAGCTCGATAGCGTCCTCGATTTCGAGCGCGGCGGGGTCGTGGCGAAACAGTTGCGCGGCTTCTACGGCGTGATGCGCGGCCTGATCGTGGAGGCCAACGTTCGTGCCAGCCGGGAAAGCGTCGAGCGACTGATAGACCTCTTCATGCCTCTCCGCCAGGCGTGGCAGAAGGTCGAGCAGGACGTCGCGCAAAACAAGGTGATTCTGCCGGAACAGACTCTAGAGCCGCGCAGACAAACGGTAGCTCCTCATATGGAAGCTGAGACGAGCGGCTCCCGGTGGAGCGTGTGATGGCGGACTCCGTTGTGGAACGCGTTCGAGCCGCTAGCGCGAAACTTCGCTCATTCGTTGCCCAGACGCAAAACGCGCTTGCGGGCCGCGGAAGTTTCAACGCTTCCGATGTCCGTGCGATCGCGGAACCAGTCGGCTCCGTGCAGCCGATCATCGAGGAGGCAGAAAGCCTGTGCGTGCTGTATCCGGATCTGCCGGGCGAACTCGAAACATACAAGGGCAATCTCGAGGAAATTCAGATTGCTCTCGAACAGATGCGCATGATGCTGGTTGCCCGGCGCGCGCACATCGAGGCCGCGCGCGGCCATCTCGCCACACTGGGTATGTGGAACAACGCTCTGCGACTGACGCGCTAAGTGAGCTCGCCGATTCCCGCCATGAACGACCGCCTGCTCGTCTTTGATTGCCACGAAGCGTGGGTGTATCAACTGCAGGCACTTCCCTGTTCAATGGATGTGGTGATCGGGTTGCGCGGCCGCCATATCGACGGATGGGACTCCAATATGCGGCCTGTCCCCGCGAATGCGCGGCTTATTCGTCTCGAAGATGCGCTCCGAAATTCCCAGCCTTATCGGTGCGTCGTCGCGCACAATCTTACCGATCTTCTCGATGCGAAAACTCTAGAAGGTCCGCGCCTGCTCGTCATACATGAGACGCTCGACGGAGCGCTGCAGGAACAACGCGCAACTGTCTCGGCCGGCCAATTTCGGGACGCGGTCGCCAAATTCGTGCGCATGACTGGAACGCACGTCGTGGCGGTATCAAAGCTCAAAGGGAGTTCGTGGGGATTTGAGGACGACATCGTGCCCCTTTCCGCCGACCCATCGCAATATCTGACGTGGAAGGGTGACCTGGCGCGAGGGCTTCGGATAGCGAATCACATTCAGCGCCGGCCCGGTATTTTGCTCTGGGATTTCCACAAGAAGGCCTTCGATGGCCTCCCAGTCACGATCGTAGGGCGGAATGAAGATACGGCCGGCGTGCATCCCTCGAAGAATTGGGAAGAATTGAAAGAAACCCTTTGCAAGCATCGATTCTACATCCATACCGCAGACCCGCGCCTCGAGGACGGTTACAACATGGCAATGCTCGAGGCGATGGCCGCCGGACTTCCGGTGCTGGGCAACTGCCATCCGACCTCGCCCGTGGAGCACGGCGTAAGCGGATTCCTCTCGGACGATCCGACTGAGCTGCATGGACACGCGCTACGATTGTTGGCCGACCGCGAGCTTGCAGCCCGCATGGGAAAGGCCGCACGAGAAACCATAGTGAGGCGCTTCTCCGCCACGCGGTTCAAGGAGGACTTCATGCGGTCGCTAGAATTCGCCAGGTGGAAATGGCAGCGACGCGCACCGCTTGCCGCTTCGGGAAGTTCCCTTCACTGACACACCCCTGTCGTGGTAGTCGTTTACAGAAATAGGAGGAAGGTGCGCGAGCGCTCGAGACTACTTGATGTAGGTGAGCAGCGTGGGCAGGTTAAGAATTTGCGCGGTTGCGCTCAAAGCCGCCTGCTCGGCAGTTTGAGCTTGCGATTCATCGGCGACGACTTGCGTCATGTTCGCGCCGACGAGTTGGTTCTGCTGCGTGCTTAGGTTCACCTGCTCTTGATTCAAATAGTTTTGCGAGTTCTGCACCTGGTTGAGCGCATTTCCGTAAAACACGCGCTGAGTGGTCAACTGCGAAAACGCCTTAGATACTTCGGTGTTAGCCGCGTCGATTCCAGTTCCTGAGTTCAGGGAGTTCACTAGGTCATTGAGAGCCTGAAATACGCTGCCGTTGGCATTGGTAAAGATCTGATCGCCGGAAAGATTGGTCTGCATGGACTGGCCGTCTCCGATGTCGACGCTGGTCACACCTGCGTTGCCATTGTATTGAACGCCGGAAGGCGAGCCCGAGTTCGGCGAGAACGCCTGTGTGGTGACGTCCGTTCCGGAAAAAATGTACGTGCCTTGGTAGGACGTATTCGCCAGGGCGAGCATCTGTTGCTGCAATCCCTGGACCTGCTGGGCGATCACCTGGCGATCGGAAGCGGAGAGTGTTCCGGTCGCGCCCTCGGTCCCGAGCGAAATGGCCGTAGTCATAAGCTGAACAGCGGTGTTAAGCGCGGAGTCCGCCGCCTGAAATTTACTCTGAAGATCGCCCAGATTCGTAAGGTACTGATCATTTTCGCTCGTAAGCGCATCGTTTCCGACGAGCGAAGCGGCTGCGGCAGGATTGTCCGAGAGATTGTTGACGCTGCGGCCTGTCGCCATCTGTTGGGTGGCGGTCTGTGCGGCCTGTTGGGCCTGTTCGATTGAAGCTACCAGGTCAGGCAGAATATTCGGATTGACGCGAATGCTCATGATCGTCCTTAGCCGACTGACGGCGCCGCACCAAACATGGTCATCGCAGTCTGCGTCAGGCTGCTGATCACCGCGGCAGCTTGGGCCGCCGCCTGATAAGCCTGCTGATACTGAATCAGATTGGCAGCTTCCTCGTTGATCGAAACGCCGGAGATGCTGCCGATCTGGTTCTGAACCTGCTGAATGCTTGCCTGCGAAGCCTGCTCCTCGGACTGTGCGGTTGAAACGTCATTGCCGATCTGGAAGACCAGGCTCGAATACGCGTTGATTGGCGTCTGCCCGTTTACGATCGCCTGATTCTGGATTGCGAGCATTGCGTTGACATTTGCATTGTCACCTGCGCTGCCGTCCTGACTGGCGGCGATTTGCGAGGGGTCGGTGATCGCAACAGCCATTTTGGCGGCTGCGCCGGCGCCACCCGCAGGTGGGGGAACGAAGAAATTTCCGCCCGGGTTCCCGTTCAAATCGAATCCTGCCTGATTGATCGCATTGAACGAGTTCTCCAGATTCGATGCCAGCGAATCGAGTGACGACTGGATCGACGGAATCGTGGAATCGCGGACCTGCAAGGCGCCGCCCAGCGCCCCACCGGCGATCGATGACGTAATGTCATTGCCAAGCGAATAGACGTGCTGAAATCCGGTTGTCGGGTCGGCCTGAGTTGTTAGTTGAAAGCTCTTATTGCCGACAACGAGCGGCGCTCCTGCGGTTGTCGTGACCGTGATATTGCCATTGCCCGCGTCGATTTCAGAAACTCCTACGAGTCCCGAAAGGTGGTTGATCAATTGGTCCCGCTGGTCCATCAAAGAGCCAGCGTTTTGGCCGGTGGACACTGCCGCACTGATCTGGCTATTCAGCGCGGCGATCTGCGGCGCGAGCGCATTGATTTGATTCACCGACTGAGTGACTGAAGCATCGACGTTTTGTTGGAGCGACGTGAGGCTCGCCGAGATGCTATTGAAATTCTGCGCCATATTCTGCGCGGCCGTTATGACAGCTTGCCGGTAGGTGGTATTCGATGGGTCTTCGGAAAGCTGCTGCAAGCTGTTGAAGAACCCCGTGATCGAGCTCTGCAACCCGTTGCCGCCGGTCTCGTTGAAGAGAGTCTGCACTTGCTGCATGGTGGTCAGAAACGAGCTGTACTGACCCTGTTGCTGCGTGTCCTGATTCAAAAGTAGCTGCAGGACGCCGCTGCGCTGGCTGACGATCGAGCTGACCTGGACGCCCGTGCCATAGAGCTGTCCTCCGTATTCGACAGGCGGCGCTTCCACAAAATTGACGGTCTGGCGCGAATATCCTGGCGTGTTCGCGTTGGCGATATTGTTGCTGGTAGTGTCCAGCGCCGTTTCATCGGCGAGCATCGCCTGGACCGCAATGTTGAGAGCGGAACTCAGCGTACCCACGGGATCAAACCCTTTCCTCGTACGTCGATTCGACCGAGACCGGTGCCGAATACGTCGGCGCAAAAGAATTGAATACGTTCAGAAGCACCTGCACCGTCCGCCGAGAGCGCCGCAGCATCGCTTGGTGCGCGTCGTTGGCTCTCTTGAGCTCGAGCTGCGCGGCAGAGATGCGCGCGAGCATCACGCGGATTTGCTCGCCGTTCTTTACATCGATGTCAGGCAAGCCAGCACGTCCAGCGCACTGCGCCTGAACGCTTGAGATCTCGGAATCAAGCGAACGGATTCGCGCGCAGAGTTGCTCCTGCTCGGCTATCCGGCGCTCCATCCCACTGAGATCCATGGCGACGAAATCGTTGCGGGACTCCTGCAAGGTCACGGTCAGAGTGCCGAGCAGATCAAGCCGCCGTTCGAGAAGTCTTAGGAGTCGGGTGCTGTCGGTTGTCACGGCTTATGCCTGCTCATCCAGCTGATGAGTCTCGTCTTTCTCGATATCAATAGGCGGAGTGGTCGACGCCGCTTTTTCAGCGACCTTCTGTTTTGCAGCCTGCTTGCGGTTGGGATTCTCCGATTGATTGTCGGGTGAACCCCCGAGCGGCTCGATCCGCGATGGCGTGAAATCTGCCATAGTGCCTCAATGGCTTGAGCCCGCGTTAACTCCGTTTGTTGCTGCCGATTTCGGACACCATAGAGTCCGCAATTTGCTGGTTCGTCGGCTTATAGCTGCCCTGCTGAATCTTCTGGCTCAAAGCCGATACGCGATCGCTGCGCACGTCGGGCACCTGCGCCAGTTGAGCCTTAAGCCGCTGAATCTGGTCGAGCGTCGGCGAAGGCTGAAACTGATCGTCGGTATCCACTCCGCCGCTTTCGCGTGCCTCTTCGGACTGCGAAGGCTGCGTACCCCGAGTGTTCGTCTGCTGGACGTTATCCGACTGGAGGTTGCCCAAATACTGATTCGGATCGATTTTCATGTTCGGTCCTTTGCGCGGCGCCGAAGCCCATTGAGCGCCGTTCTGGAGAAGCTGTTGACGGCAAAACCGTTATCGCATGTGCCGTCCAGTTCTCTCCTCCATGGATATATCGGCTGAATTCGCCGTAACTTTAGGCACTTGTGCCGAATTGGCACTTTTTTCAGCGTCTACGCGCGGCTCTAAGTGCTTTAGAATCAAACTCCCTATCCCTAGTCCGCCCGCTCGGCCGACGGCGCTCGACATAATTTCGATACCCCAGTCTTCAAGGGTGCCGTGAGCAGGATCAGCACTGAAGTCTGAGTCGGATGTGCCGAAGCTCTCTTTCATCGACTTCCACATGGACGCCAGAAGAATCGACTCGAATTCGCCAGCAGCTTTCCTTAGCTTTCTATCATCGGGCGAACTGGCAGCCCCCGGTTGACCTTCCAAGGTGATTTGAGGTCCCGACACCGAAATTTCTTGCGAGGCGAGGCCAGGAGGGTTGGCGATGGACGTCATCAGATCACCTCGAGATCGGCATCGAGCGCGCCGGCTTCTTTAATCGCCTGAAGGATCGAGGCGACATCGCGCGCCGTTGCGCCGATCGTCTGGAGCCCGCGTACCAACTCTTCCACCGTCGCGCCTTCCTGCAAACGTATTAGCTGCGCCGGCGTCTCTGCTGCTTGCACCTGCGTTTGCGGTGCGACCACCGTCTGTCCGTTAGGCGAGAGCGGAGCTGGCTGTGAAACTTCCAGACGTGTGGCAATCTCGATCGCCAAATTGCCGTGAAGAATCGAGCACGCCCCGAGCGTCACGTTTCCTCCCATCACAATGGTGCCGGTGCGCTCGTTCACGACGACCTTGGCAGGCGGATTCACGCTGACTGACAGATTGCCGATGCGAGCCATGATCTCCGGAACGCCGCCCGGACCTGCCGTGATCCCGGTTATGTCCACGCGGCGGCTGTCCACTACATGCGCTGCGTCCTTGCCCATTTCCTTGTTGATCGCACCGGCGATATCGCCCGCCGCGGCAAAATCAGGATTACGCAGCAGAAGAGAAATCGTGGTCATCGATGCGAGGCTGACTGCGGTATCGCGCTCGACGATTCCGCCTTCGGGCACGCGACCTACGGTCAGGTGGTTTACGATTTTGACGTTTCCGTTGGTGCCCGCGCTGTAGCCTCCGAGGGAGAGCGGACCCTGCGCTTCGGCGTAAATGTTTCCGTCAGCGGCTTTGAGCGGTGTGAGCAAGAGCAGGCCACCCGCGAGGCTCTTGGCGTCGCCGGCGGAGGACACTGTAACGTCGATCTTCATGCCGGGCCGAGCAAACGGCGGGAGCGTTGCTGTGACGAACACGGCGGCCATGTTATTGACGCGAAGCGTGGTCGCCGGAACCTGAACTCCCATGCGCTGCAGGAGATTCGCGAGGGTTTGGGTCGAAAACACGGTCTGCTGGCTGTCGCCGGTTCGATTCAGGCCAACGACGACCCCATATCCCATCAGAGGATTGTCGCGGACACCTTCAATCGTGGTGACATCTTTGATGTGGGTGCCGCGAGGCGGCTCATCGGCGAGGGCGACTGTCGCTTGTACCATCAGCCCAACCGTCAGCCATGCAAGCCTGTGCAGACGCGACACGAAGATCTCCTCTCAGAAACTGAACAGTTTGAGCAGTACACGCATAATCAGGCTGGGCTTGGCCGACGCTTCAGCAACGGCGCCCTTGCCCTTGATTTCAAGCTCGAGACTCGTAACCGACGTCGACACAATGGAATTGTTGGGCGCGATGTCACCCGGACGGACCAGACCATGCAGCACGACGGTTTGGCGGTCGTTGCCAACGGTGAAATCGCGCGACGCCTCAATCACCAACATGCCGTTCGGCATCACTTGGACGACGCGGCCCGAAAGACTCAATTGCAGGTTCGAACTCAGCGTCGATGCGCCTTTGCCATCGAGCGCCGTGTTGGAATTCGCTGTCAGCAGATTTTGAAGCGCATTGCTCGCAGGAATATTGCGCAGAAGCCCTGTAATCGCGGACTGAGTCGAGAATTGGCGCGACGTTTTGTTTTCGCCGGTCGTGGCAGCCGAGAATGTGTCCACGAGCTGCACGATAATCGGGTCCCCGGCGAGACGGGCCTTGTAATCCGCTGCCGAGTCTGAAAGCAGACCGGTCGACACCCAAAGACTGCCGGTTGTCGAAGGGTGTTCGATTCCCGCCGCGTTTACGCGTCGGATGTAGTCGTCAAGGGACGTTGTGGCCGGGCTGACTTTGGGCGCTTTGTTCTTCGTTTTTGCCGCATGCGCTACCGCCGCAGAGAACAAGAACACGAGCGGCGCTAGAATCACGAGCCCCCTTCGAATTTGACGCAGAATCTCCATTGAACCTTGCTCCCTAGAAACTCGCTTCGAGCCGGCGCTCAGCCATCACCTGTGCGCGAAGAACCTTGCCAGTTCCGTGGAGTCTCACCCGAATGACCTGGTGCAACGAGCCCCGGTCGATTGCGGTGACATCCAACAGCATTTGCATGGTGCCGGAATTCAATAGAAGCGTTGCCGGCTTGCCGGCCTGCACAAGCGTCGGACCCTGGACTTGAGTTGCGTTGACCAGCGCGCCGGATGCAAGGCGAAGCATTCGGTCGTCGTCGGTTGCCGCCACGGCAACCGGATGTTGCGAGGCGGAAGCTTCGCTCGCGACGACTGCCGCGCCGTGACCGGCGTCCGCGGCGGACGAGTGTGCAGGCGCGGCCTCTTGCGTCGCGGCCCGAATGAAACTGCTGTCGCGAAATTGCGCTGTGACCAGGAACGGTAGCGAGCCACGCTCGGACATTAGAAATTTCGCCTGATTGAGCGTGTCGTCGAAGTCGACACGGCGGACGTCCAGCCTCGCGTCGTTCGACGAGACCATCACTGACGGGAAAATCCGCAGATCGTCCGGCTGAAGATCCGCGTCGGGCAAGCCGCTGTGTTTCAGCGCCGCCCGAATGGCGGTAACGACCTCTTCTCGCGTGACTGTGCGGCCTGATCGGCGAACGACTATCTGCCGGGGAATATCGATCTCTCCCGCACCTTTGGCACTAGCGATCAGGTCCGCTACCTTGCCGCCGTCGAGAATACGCGTGCTTCCCGGCTGAGGCGCGAGACCAATCAGGATGCCTTGCGCCGAGTTGCGCATTGCAACCGGCACGTCTGGCGGCAAAAGATCCGCGAGAAAAATGGAATTGCCTCGAACCTCGACTTCTGGGAGCAAGGAAACACGCGAAGCCTTCGCGATCGGCGCGGACGTTGCCGCAACGAGGGCGAGAGCTGTTAATGCCGCCATACAGCCTAGATTTCGCAAAATCGGTTCCCTTACCGCGACATCGAGTTAACATCTTGAAACATCTGATCGGCTGCCTGCACGACTTTGGAGTTCGATTCGTAAGAGCGTTGCGCCAGGATCATTTCGATGAATTCCTCCACAACGTTTACGTTCGACTGCTCGATGGCACCCTGCTGAATGGTGCCGAGACCTTCGGTGCCGCCGGGCGTGCCGAGTTGCGCGTCACCGGATGCCGTCGTCGGCAGGAAGAGATTTTGCCCGATGCTGTTCAAGCCGCCGGGATTCGCGAAAAGTGCGAGCTGAATTTGACCGACCTGCTGCGCTTGCTGCTGCCCCGGGAGGGCGACACTGACCGTGCCGTCGGTCCCGATCGTGATGTTCGTAGCGTTCAGGGGAACCGTAATGGACGGCTGGAGCTGGTAGCCATCCGACGTCACGACGTTGCCTTGGGAATCAAGCTGAAACGTCCCGGAGCGCGTGTAGGCCAGATCGCCGCTTGGCATTTGAACCTGAAAGAATCCCTGGCCCTGAATCGCGAGGTCGAGGGGATTGCCGGTCGAATCGAAATCGCCTTGCGATTGAATCATCTCTGACGCGGCAGAACGCGAGCCCAAACCAATCTGCAAACCCGTGGAAAACGTGGTCTGCTGCGTAGAGGCAGCGCCCGGCATGATCAAGTTTTGATAGAGCAAGTCCTCAAACTGCAGGCGGCGCTTTCGGAAGCCGGCCGTGCTCGCGTTGGCGAGGTTGTTGGCGATGTTGTCCAAATTGAGTTGCTGGGCGATCATGCCGCTGGCGGCCGTATTGAGTGCGCGAAACATTCTGTTGTTCTCCTTTGATTCAGACTCGCGAGAGTTCCTGGACGGCGGTCTGGTTGAAATCGGTGTTGAAAATCGAAAGTGCGCGCTGCATCATCTCGGCGTTTCGTTGCAGATCGATTAGCGCGACCGCGCCCGCGACCGGGTTGCTGTTGGACGCCTCGAGCATTCCCTGGCGGAGTTGCGCGGCCAATGCAGGCTTGGCGGTACCGGATGGCGCCGAAAAATCGGTGCTTCCCTCGGGAGTAAGCTGCGTGCCTGGCGCAAAGTCGACGATTTTCATCGTCGTCACAAGCGCGCCATCGACGGAAACGGTTCCATCCGTGCTGACGGTGAGTTTTCCGCTGGGCAATTGAATCGGCCCGTCCTGGCCCTGCACAAGGTCGCCCTGCGAATCGACGAGTTGGCGCTGCGTGTTCAGGCTGAAATTTCCGTTACGCGTGTAACGATCGACGCCCGCCTTGGTTTTCACAGCGAAGAAGCCCGCGCCGTCGATGGCCAAGTCGGTGTCGTTGCCCGTCGTGTCGAGCGAGCCAGCCGTGAAGTCGATGCGCGACCCGCCGAGCAGGCCGAAATCATTGATCGCCTGATTCAGGGGCGTCTGCCGGCTATTCTGAAGCGAAGCGGTGAACGCGCGGTAAAACTCCTTCTGCCCCTTGTATCCGACCGTGTTGACGTTCGCCAGGTTGTTTGCCACGAGGTCGAGCGACTGCATCCGCGCAGCCAGACCCGTGAATGCAGAGTAAAATCCGCTGTCCATCCAGTTTTCTCCCCGCGCGTTTAGGTGCACGCAGGCAGCCAGATTAGGCGGATGTAATGTGCGGGACGTTCAATGGTGTGTTCTAGTTGTGGAGACGTTCGGCGTTGGAAGGCGAGACAACGCTTGCGTCCGGCGGGATGTTGCCCATCAAGCTAGGCAGAAAATTCCGGTTCGAAGCGTCGCATCGCAGGCAACCGAACCCACTGGCGGAAAGACTCAATTCAGAGGCCGTGCCATTAAGTCCTCATCAAACTGTTCGTCCTGTGAGAGGTTGGTCAGGCCCGTCGCGTCATCTGCTGGCAGGTTTGGGACGCAGATTCGAAGCAGCGCGTCCATCGCATCGGCTTTTCGGGTCGGAGCATCACCAACGGCCTCGACCACGACGGGCGAGAGCAAATCTGCATAGCGGTCACCGGCGGCCACGACTTCCGCGAGCCCAGTGTCGTGCTTCGCGCAGGAAGGCGAATGGTGATGTTCGATCGCGTCAATGAGGTTCGGAGAGAGGTTCCAGGCTGCGGCTATCGCTCGTCCAACCTCGCAGTGATCGGCGCCGAAGCAATTGCGTTCGGCAGACAGCGAATCCTGCCAATCTACCGGAAGCACACTGCCTGCTGATTTCCCTTGGCGCGCCACGAAAAGCAAGGGGAGTCTCCCGATATCATGCAGCAGTCCAGCGAGGTAAGCCTGCCCCGATTCCGGATAACCCACTTGGCGCGCGGTTCGCTCGCTTAGCGCGGCAGTGAGAAAACTGTGTTGCCACAGCTGGTGCCTTTCGGCGTGCGACAAGCCGCGTCCGGCATACTTCATGCACGCGCAAGCAAGAGCGAGCGCGCGCAGGCGTTCCGATCCGAAGAGCACGACCGCTTGTGAGATGGTGACGCCGCATGATCGAGCATTGAAGAGCTCTGTGCTCGCCAGGCTCAGAAGCAATCCGGTAAAGTCTGAGTCGCAGCTAATAATTCTGGTCACGCGCGCGAGATCGACTGCAGGAGCGCTCAGTAGAGAGTCGAGTTGCGAAATATGATTCGGAAGGGTGGAGGCGCACTCGGATACGGCCTTGGCCACTTGCTGTCTGCGAGTTTCTCGTATTTCCTGAGGCGTTTCAAAGATTCGCTGTGTTTGCGATTGCATGAAATGGGCTCGCACGTTTGCGGACTCAATTCGGTCCGCTGGATTTGCTTCACCCACTCCATCGGCTGTTGCGGGAAACGCTTTAGGACAACTTTCTGTGATTGTCATGCACGCGTGCGCACGTGCAGCCGGACCCTCGCGTCACAGTTGTGGCATCACCAGCGCGGTGATTGTGTCAGGCTTGGAGTAACTCGTTGCGCTGACTGGTATTCGTAAGCTCCGTGACGCGCAGGCCAAAGTTGCCGTCGACGACAACGACTTCGCCCCGCGCTACCAGGCGCCCAGCAACGAGCAGTTCCGCTGGATCGCTAACTTGCCGGTCGAGTTCGATCACCGAACCTGGCGAGAGCGACAGGATGTCGCGAAGAAGCAACTGACGCCCTCCGAAGCGGATCGTGGCCTCGAGCTGTACGTTGAAAAGGAGACCGAGGTTGGAATTTGTTTCCGTCGATTGACTTGGAGGCATCGTGGGTGCTCCTTTTGGCGTTTCTATTGGGGGGGCGGCCACAGTTGCAGTCCCCGGCTCTCGGATGAATGGGACGAATTCCGCGGACGGCGCGAGCAGAAGTGTAACGGGTCCGAAATTCTCGGCGCTCATCCGGAGGCCGCCGCAGATGGTTTCCGGCCCGACGACGGCCGTGTTCGCGGGCGTGAGATCTAGCTTTGCGTTATCACGGCCCCAAAGCGGTGTGAACTTTGCGGCCGCTCTACAAATGAGTTCCGTCGCGAGGTCGCGCTCTTTGTCGCCGAATTGAGCAGTTCCCTTTTCGGCCGCGGGCGATAGCAACGGACTGAGTTGAAGCGCTTCGGTTTCCGAAGTAATGAACTTAAGCGTTCCCTTGACGCTACCGCTGCCATTAAGGCCTAGGCGATAGCTCTTTTCGCCGACTTTCGGAACGCGATCGGCACAAGTCTTCGCATCCACGAATTCAACTTTGACGGCCTTCAGCCCAGCTTCTGAGAGAGCCTGAATGAAGCCCTGACGCCAAGACTCGATAAATCGGGCGAAGCCCGAGTTGGATCCCGAAGCACTCACTCTATTTGGTCTCCTTATCGGGCGCGATCGTAAGAATTCTCTCGATTTCAGCGCCACGCTGCGCCCCGCATCCGACCGGCATGGCGAGAAACATGTTTTTCCCCGCGACATTCAGCTGGATCGGCTCGGTTGCGCGCACGTTCAGAACGATGATGCTTCCCTGCTTGAGCCCGAAAATTTCGCGGACTGAAACCGAGCTCGGGGGTAACATCAATTCCGTTTCAAAACTGCAATTGGCCAGAAGTTCCTGAAGGCGAGCGCGATTCTTCTGCGAATTTGCGGGCTCCGCACGCTCGGGTTCGACCGCAAGGTCACGAGTCAATGCGGTTGCAACGGCGGCGGGAAACGCAAACGCGAGCTTGCCTTGATTCTCTGCGATAGTAACGTCGAAAGCCGTCAGCAAGAGCTTTTCAGAGGCGGGCATCAACGTAGTAATTTGGCTGAGCTTTACACGGCGATCGAAGCGGATCTCGGTCGCCAAGACGGCCTGCCATGCAGATCGCAGCTCATCGCACAACACGCGGATGGCGGACTCGAAGATCTCCTCTTCGATTACCGTGAGTTCACGCACATCTATTTGCTGCTTGCCGTCGCCACCGAACATCAAGTCGAGCATTTGAAACACTAACGACATGTCAATCTGTAAGAGCGCATGGGCATTCAAGGAAGGAAAGCGCAGGGCGGCCACATAGGCTGGCTCCTGCAAGTCTTTCGTGAATGTCGAAAGCGTCTCTTGCTCCACCGTTACGAGTTTCATCTCGACAGGGGCGCGCAAATAGCTGCCAAGCGAATCGTTTATTTGCCGGGCGAACGACTCCTGCAACGCGGTAATACCGCGAGTCTCGCTCTCGGACATTTGCTTTGATTGCCTCAAATCAAATACCGATGCTGTCTGAGCTTTGCCTTTCAATTGAACAGCAGACGCGCTTCGCTTTGCCTCTTGCATGAGCGCGTTGATCTGTTCCTGACTCGGTGTTTCGGCCATCATTTCTCCTATGACAGCGACTCGAGAGGGGAAGCTGCGGGCTCGGCATCCGCCTCCGAGGCTGCGGCCGTCCGCGCTTGCAACAGTTCCTGAATGCGCGCGCGCAGGCGGATGAGCGCCAGAGAGTGAATTTGTGAGACGCGCGACTCGGTGATACCGAGCGTCGCTCCGACTTCCTTCATCGTGAGCTCGTCGAAATAGTAGAGGCCCAGAACCTGGCGCTCCTTTTCCTCGAGCGTATTCATCGCCTCAGAGAGCTGCGATCTAAGTTCGGAGCGCAAACACTGAAAAAATGGATCCTCATCGGGACCGTTCGGTTGATAGACGCACGCTTCCTCGTCCGGGAGATCCTCGCTCGCGAGCGCCTGGAGGCTACCCATGTTGAGGCCGTGCAAGTCTCCCAAGAGCTGCTGAAACGCGAGAAGTTCAATCCCCATGCGATTTGCCAGTTCCGTTTCCGAGGGCGCTCGGCCGAGTTCGGAGGAAAGGGAGACGTACGCACTTTCGACCATGCGTGCCTGCTTGCGCAGGCTGCGGGGGCTCCAATCGGTGGTTCGGAGGCTATCGAGAATTGCGCCGCGGATGCGGAATTTCGCGTAGCTTTTCAGGTGCACTTGCTTCTTGGGATCGAACCTTTGCAACGCTTCCATCAATCCGATAATTCCGGCATGAACGAGATCCTCGAACGGAACTTGTACGGGCAGTCGTTCGTGAATTCGCCGCGCGATGTAGCGCACCTCCGGAAGGTGCTCGAGCACGAGCTTTTCGCGCTCGGCGGCGCTGAGCGTGGCGTCTGAGTTGCCTGTGTTGGTGTCTGTGTTCATTGGGAGCGCTGTCCTTGAGTTGTGGCGCTGAGTTTGCCCCGGTCACTCATCGCACAACTCCCAAAGACTGAATCGAAACGGTAGCCGGAATTTCGGCCGGAGAAAGCACAACGACGCGAGGCAGAAACGGCTCCAGTAGCCTGCGCAGATGAAAGCGAGCTGGGCTATTGCACAGCAGCGTCATCGAATTCAGGGCAACTTTGTCTCCCACGGCCTTCTGTAGGCTTTCAAGCACTCGCCGCAGCGGCGACGGCTGGGCCAGCGCTGTGCGATCTCCAGCAGGCTGTGGTTCGAAACTTCGTTGAATCTGCTGCTCGATGCTCGGGTCGAGCGTCATTACCTTCAATTTGCGCTCGTCGCTCAGCAGCGGTTGGACGAGCGCGCGGCCAAGGGCTTGGCGCGTGGCTTCGACTAGGGCGACCTGCGATTTGTTCGTCGCCGCCGTATCGATAAGCACCTCGAGGATCGTCGAGAGATCGCGGATCGACACCTGTTCGCGCAGGAGCTGCTGCAGTACTCTCTGAACTTCGCCCAGCGTGAGGAGCTTCGGCACGAGTTCGTCGACCAGCTTTGGCCGCGTCTCGGCGAGCGCGTCCAGCAGGCGTTTCACTTCCTGCCGCGTAAGCAATTCGTATGCGAACTGCCGCACGATTTCCGCGATATGCGTGGCCAGCACGGAAGTTTGATCGACGACGACATAGCCCTTTGCGATCGCATGCTCCTGCAACGCTGGCGTGATCCACTTCGCCGGCGTGGCGAACGCTGGTTCACGCGTTTCAAACCCATCGAGCGGCGCCGGAGTTGGTTCGGAACTGATCGCTAGGACATGATCCTGATACATCTGCCAGCGGGCAATTTCGACGCCGCGCAGATAGATCACGTATTCTCGCGGCTTGAGCTTCATGTTGTCCGTGATGTGAATGGAGGGCACCAGAAAGCCGAGCTGCAAGGCGAGGTGGCGGCGGAGCGCACGAATGCGTTGCAGTAACTGTCCACCCTGCGATTGGTCCACAAGAGACACCAGCGCGTAGCCGACTTCGAGACTTAGCTCGTCAAGCTTGAGCAACTGTTCGATCTGCTGCTGTGCGTTGGCCTTTGCGTCTTTCTTTGCCGAGGCACCTTCCTTGGCAGATTGCGTCGGCTGTTCGGAGGCGCGCGAAGATAGATAGATTGCGATCGCGGCAAGCAAGAAAAAGGAAAGCTTGGGCAGCCCAGGTATCAGCCCTAGGAAAAACATCACTCCCGCCGCAATTCGCAGCGGAATTTTCTTGCTGAAGAGTTGCCGACCCAACTCCGTGCCGACGGTGTTGTCCGACGAGGTCCGAGTGACAACCATGCCGCCCGCGACGGAGACCAAC
>Ga0187808_10000117_pt1 | contig 18788 bp, 14 predicted proteins | sample NC_wetland_sal_i_5_FD_132427 | JGI IMG/M metagenome (GOLD analysis project Ga0187808, IMG submission 132427) | Wetland sediment microbial communities from Neuse River Estuary, North Carolina, USA - ASW_3 | ecosystem: Environmental > Aquatic > Freshwater > Wetlands > Sediment | place: USA: North...
ATCGAGCCGCCTCTTCACTGGTCGGACTCGGCCGAGACCCGCCGGCTCTTCGCACTCTCCGCGCTACCGAGCGGTTTGGGCGCCACCTACTTGGCGGCGGTACCGGCGCGACAGCGTCGCCCGGCCGAGGGAAGCCTCGTCCGACTCTCCCGGCCCGTCAAGCGGGTCTTACCTACTTCGGATGCTGCGTACGGCGAACTACTGATTGAGGCCCGTGACGGAGTCGCTCCCGCTTCCTGGGACGAGATCCTCGAGGGGGTCTCCTCCCGGGCGGCGGAAACCGTCGTGCCCCAGCTCTCCGAGGCGTGGCATTTGCCCCCCACGGTCACGGAAACCCTGCTCCTCCCCCTCGTAGGATCCCTTCCCTGGCATGGTCGGCCGGCGGGACTTGACCTCTACGTCGAGGTCGAGGGATGGTCCCTCGCGCGAGATCGGAGCTTCCTTTCCCGCGTGCTCGACCTGGCGCCCGACTGGGTGGGAAACCCCCGACGCTTCTCGCTCACCCGATCCCGCGAGTTGGAACTCATTTCGGGGGCGAGAATCCGTCGCCGTTCCGCCGCACCTGCTCGGCCCTTCGCAATCCAACTTCGGGCGATCTCTGCCCCTTCCGTTGCCCAGCCCCGGACCGAGGCGGCACCGCGTTCTGTTATCACGTACGGGAGCGCGATGGCTTCCGAGTTTGAGGCCGTTCTATCTTCCGGGTATGTCCCCCTCCTGCTCACCGCCGAGGAGGTGAGCCGCGTCCCTCGGGTGGAGGTGGAACTTCCGGACGCCTTGCGAGCCGTGGTGTGGGGCCTTCACTGGTGGATGCCCGAGCCCCCGGACGCCCCCGACTGGTACCGATGGCTCCGGGCCGAGGAACCCCGGCTCCGCGAGGCTCTGGATGCCATGCCGGTTCCACCGTCGAGCCAGCGGGTCAGCCCGTGGAGCACGATGGTCGCCCGGCGGGAGTTCCGAGACCGGCTCGCCCAAACCGCATTCGCGCGAGCGCGTCTCCGCGCGGCCCCAGAGGTCGAAGAGACGGACCTGGCCCAGACGGTCGATTCCTTCATCAAAGCGACGCAACGAGCGGCGGCCTGGGCCCGCGAGGGACGGGGGCCGTTGGCCCGCCTGCTTGACCGAACCGAGGGGGGCCGAACGACCCGATTGCGGCGCTCTCTTGAGGCGCTGTTCCAAGAGCGGGTCGACGGACTCACACTCGAGGAGGCGTTGGCGACGTTGAGCCTGCTTGGTTCAACGGCCTCCGCATGGGAGGTGGAAAACCAACTCGAACGACTCCGCGTCCGTGGCGTCCTTTTCCAGGATCGATCCGGTCGCTACCGGCCCGCGTGACCTCGGGGAGAGCCGGCTCTAGATTCCGTCAGACTCATACTCCCTCTCCGGATCGACGTGTCATGTTGAGCTGTCCGTTCTGCGGAGCCCCGGAAACGGAACGCCTGGACGTCGAGGGCCAACGGTTCCTCATCTTCGGATGCATGTTCACGCCGCGCGTCGACCCGGAGCTCTCCGATGCGGAGGTGGCTGACCGCCTCCGCGCGGCCGTTGGAACCGACGGTGGCCAGTTCTTCCGCGGGACCTGCGATGCCCTTCACGTCTACGTGACGAAGGGCGAGGGGGCTCGTTTGCTCAAGGGTCCCTCCCGGGAGGATCCCCCCTCGTCGCATGGACAGCCTGGGAGTAGCGGCTGAACCGCTGAGCCACGAACACTCCGATCCAGATGACCTCGGCGGCGGTCACGCTCACGAACGACACTCCAATCGAGACGGCAAAGACGATCGGGGTGAGCAGGAGCCGGGTCTGAACGTACCGAATCGCGGCCTCCGAGAGGCGCGACGAAATGAGTCGGTGACCCCGGGTGGCGTACCACCAGATGAGGGATAGAGTGGCCCCCGTCGCGATTTGGATCAGGGCGAACAGGTCGACCGCGGCCTGAGTGTTCGAGTAGGAGACGAATACCTTGAGCACGAACGGCATGACGGCGATCTCGAGGAGAAGCGCGAGATTGAACCCCACCAGCATGTCGTCGTACCGTACGATGTATCGGAACAAACGGTGGTGGCTCACCCACCAGATCGCGATCATCACGAACACGAAGACGTAGCTGAGGAACGCGTAGCGCGCTTGCCACAGCGCGTTTCCGAGCCGGCTCGATTCCGTCGCGGCGGGGAGTGCCGCCACCGTGGGAAGGACGAGCGACAGGACGAGGAGGGTGAGTGCGAAGGCGAATACGCCGTCGGTGAGCGAAACGATCCGGCCCATGTCTTCCCCGGGCGGTTCCTGGGGGCGATATCGAGAGGACGAATGCGACGGAGGAGCCGCCGGGTCGGCGTCGCTCACGGCGAGGTGGAGGAGCGGTCGCTACTTGTACCGTTCGTCTAGCGCTGAGGCGGTCTAGTCCGGCGGCGCTACGCGACGGCCTCGGAGCCTATCTTGGCCAGCGCACCGTCGGTCGGCACCATATGACGCGGAAGACCCAGCTCTTCCGCCGTGGCCCCGAGCGCCAGCCCGACGACTTGGGGAAGGTGGAACACGGGCATGTCAAGTCGATGGCCGGCGGCCTTCGCCACCTGATTCTGATAGCCGTCGAGCGAAATGTGGCAGAGCGGGCATGGCGTCGCCATGGCGTCCGCGCCGTGCGCCTTAGCGTCGTCGATCTGCCGGGCAGAAATCCGCTCCGCCGTCGCGGGCTTGACGAACTGGATCGGGAATCCGCAACACATCACTCGGCCGCGGTAGTACACCGGTGTGGCCCCGACGGCCACGAGGAGGTCCTCGAAGGCGTGCGGTTCTTCACCGCTCTCCCAGTTCATCTCGTCGGCCGGGCGCAGGAGATGGCAGCCGTAGAACGCTCCGACCTTGAGTCCGGAGAGCGGACGGACGACCTTCGCCTTGATCGCGTCGAGACCGACGTCCTCCGTGAGCACCCGAAGGAGATGCTTCACCTTGGTCGTGCCGCGGTACTCGATCCCGAGCGGCTTGAGCGCCGCGTCAACGCGGCCCTTGAACGTGGGGTCGTTGAGTCGCACGTTCGCGAGGGACAGCATACCCTGGCACGTGGAGCAGATCGTGAGCAGGTCGAGGCCGGCCTTCTCGGCGATGGCGAGGTTACGGGCGTTCAGGGCGACGTTCAGGACCTCGTTCGCCTCATCCATGAACCCCGAGCCGCAGCAGGAGAAGCTCGGGAAGCCTACGAGCTCGATGCCGAGCGCCCTGCAGACCCACCGGGTCGCCATGTCGAGCTCCTTGCCGGATTCCTGGGCGACGCAGCCGGGATAGTAGGCCAGCTTCATTCCTTGCCCTTCTTCTTGCCGTCGAGCGCCTCGTAGATCTTCTTCACTTCGTCAATCCCTTCGATCGGATGAGGGGACTTCGTGATCTCCGGCTTTTTTCGCCACATCCGGACGCCTTGGGGGAGGGCCGCCACCAATCCCCCTAGACCGGAGGTCTGACGTACCAGCTTGAGCTCGTTCAGCGTTCCCGCGCTCTCGATATTCTTCAGGAAACCGATCGCATGGCGCGAGCCCGGCTCCGTCCCGCCCTGGGCCTCGACCGCAAGCTCCTTCAGGTCTCGAATCCGCTCCGAGGGACGGACCTCTTTGGGGCAGGCCTCGGTGCACAGATGGCACCGCAGGCAGAGCCACAGTCCATTCGTCTGGATCTTCTGAAGCCGGGCCTGCGTCGCCCCATCGCGCGGGTCGACGACGAACCGGTACAGCTTCGCGAGGGCCATGGGGCCGGGAAACTCCGGGTCCGCCTCCACCGCCGGGCAGGCCGAGTAGCAGGCCGCGCAGGAGATGCACCGGGGGGTTTCCTTGAACCGCTCCACCTCCGTGGGCGACATCCGGGTAGGGCCGTCCTTGGGCATCGGCCGTTTCGGGTCGAGGATGAGGTGGGGTTCCATCTGCTCGTACCGGTTCCAGAACGGCTGCTGGTCCACCACCAGGTCACGGAGGATCGGTTGGTTCCGCATCGGGTCGATGACGATCCGGCCGTGTTCCTTGACCTCGGGACCCACGGGGGTCTTGCAGGCGAGCCGGCTCTTCGAGTTCACCAGCATGGCGCAGGAGCCGCAGATCGCGCTCCGGCACGAGTACCGCAGGGCGAGGGTGGGGTCGATCTCGTCGCGGATCCGTAGGAGGCCGGTCAGCACGGGCGTGTGGGGCGCGAGCCGCAGCTCGTAGTGCTGGTACCGAGGCTGGCCTCCCCGCGCGGGGTCGTATCGGTAAACGTCGAAGGGAACGGTAACGAGTTTCTCCTCGGCGAATGCCAGCAGTCGCTCCTCCGCGATCGACATCAGTAGACTCGCTCCTTCGGGTCAAAATGGGTGTAGCCGACGGGGGAATAGGAAAGCTCCGGGCCGCCCGGCGCCCGATGCGCGATCGTGTGCTTCATCCAGTTCTTGTCGTCTCGGACGGGGAAATCGACGCGCGAGTGCGCCCCTCGGCTCTCCGTGCGCGCGATCGCCCCGACGACGATGACCTCCGCGAGGTCGAGAAGATGACCCACCTCGAGGGCATCGCTGAGGTCGATGTTGTACGTGGTGGAAGGATCTACCACGTGGACGGTGCGGTACCGCTCCTGCAGTTCGCGTACCTTTCGGAGCGCATCGTACAGCTCATCGGGAAGCCGGTAGATACCGACAAGCTTGTCCATCGTCTGTTGCAGCTCGGTCCGGACCGCGCGGGGGGACTCTCCTTCCTTGCGGTCCCAGAGCGCCCGGAACTTGGCCGTCTCCCGCTCGAGGTCTTCGGGGAGAAGTTCCGTATCACCCGCCGTGGTGACATAGGCCGCCGCGGCGATGCCGGCCTGCTTCCCGAAGACGAGCGTTTCGAGGAGAGAGTTGCCGCCGAGCCGGTTCGCGCCGTGGATAGAGACGCACGCGGCTTCGCCCGCGGCATAGAGGCCGGGGATGTTCGTCTCTCCGTTCATGTTGGTCGAGATGCCGCCCATCATGTAGTGCTGTGCGGGGTAGACCGGGATAGGGTCGGTGACCGGGTCGACTCCAGCGTAACTCCGCGCGAAATCGCAGATCTCCTGGAGACGGCTCTCGATCTTCTCCTTTCCCAGATGCATCAGCTCGAGATGGACGTAGCCCCCCGGGAACCCGCGGCCTTCCTTGACCTCGGTCACGATCGCTCTGGAAACGACGTCCCGGGAGGCGAGATCCAGGACGTGCGGAGCGTACCGGGCCATGAAACGCTCCCCCTGGCCGTTCTTTAGAATGCCTCCTTCCCCGCGGGCGCCCTCCGTGATCAGGATGCTCGACTCGAGCAGGGCGGTGGGGTGAAACTGGACGAACTCCATGTCCTTGAGGTTGGCACCCGCACGATAGGCGGCGGCGACGCCGTCACCGGTGCAGCTGTGCGCGTTCGTGGTTCGACCATAGATCCGTCCAAAGGGACCCGTCGCCACGATCACGGCCTTGGCGGCGATCCCCTCGATCTTCGAGGTCTTCCGGTCGAACGCGGTGATGCCCTGCGCCCTCCCGTCCCGGACGATGATCGAGAGAAGGAACCACTCGTCGTACATCCGGATCGTCTCTGTACCGAGATGCTCGTAGATCCCCTGGAGCAGGGCCAGGCCCGTCCGGTCCGCAGCGTAGATGGTCCGGGGAAATCCGGCTCCGCCGAAGGCGCGTCGGGCCAGGGAGCCGTCGTCGGCGCGGCTGAAGATGGTGCCGAAATGCTCCATCTCGATGACCGTCGGGCCGGCCTGTTGGCAGAAGAACTCGATCGCGTCCTGGTCCCCGAGGTAGTCGGACCCCTTGACCGTGTCGTAGATGTGCGTCTCGACGGAGTCGTCCTTGCCGATCGCCGCATTGATTCCGCCCTGAGCCGCGCCCGAGTGGGAGCGCAACGGATGCAACTTCGACACGAGCGCAACGTCGTGCCCGGCCTTCGCGGCAGCGAGCGCCGCCCGCTGGCCGGCAAGGCCCGCGCCCACCACCACGATGTCGTGTTGCAACATTATCGCGCGGCGCGACCGACTCGAAGTTTATCACGACTGCGTCGGGGTACGACCTGAAAGCACCTCTCCGGCGGGCGATGGACTTGTCGCCCGCGAGCGCTTATATACCGACCCCCGGTCCCCTCGACCGGTTTTCCCACACTACTGGAAGGCTCCATGCAAAGCATCAACGCCGCCGATACAGAGAACCTCCTCAAGGGCACCACGACGGTCGCCATGGTCTGCAAGGACGGCGTCGTGCTCGGCACCGAACGCCGGGCCACCGCCGGCTCGATGATCGCCGCCAAGCAGACGCAGAAGGTGTTCAAGATCGATGACAATCTCGGCCTCACCATCGCCGGCCTCGTGGGCGACGCCCAGACCTTGGTCCGGTATCTCCGGGCGGAAGTGTCCCTGTACCGGCTCCGGCGGAGCGCGCCCCTCAGCGTCGAGGGAGCCGCCACGCTGCTGTCGAACATCTTGAGCGGGAACCGGATGTTCCCATACTACGCCTGGCTGCTGATGGGTGGCGTCGACGCGAAGGGCGGCCACGTGTTCTCCGTCGATCCGGCGGGCGGGTCGATCGAGGATCGATTCGTTTCCGTCGGTAGCGGCTCCACTTTCGTCTACGGTCTCCTGGAAGAGGGTTACTCCCGCGACATGACGGTCTCCGACGGCGTCGACCTGACACTCCGCGGACTCACCGTGGCCATGAAGCGCGACTCCGCGTCGGGCGACGGATACCTCGTACACACGATCACGTCCAAGGAGTACCGCGAGTTTTCCGAGGACGAAATCAATAAACGCCTGAAGGCGCTCAAGATTCCACTGCCACCGGTCCTTCCCTAACGCCAACGAGATCCTCCGGGGATCTCGGGGGCCGGCGAACCCCTTTCGACCAACCCTTTCCGTCATCGTATGAGTATCGATAGTCTACTAGAACAAACGAAAGAAGTGCTACACGAAGTGCTCCCCGAGAATATCGAGGTCACCGACATCGAGCTCGAGGGGCCCCACATCGTGCTGTACACCAAGCAGCTCGACGCGTTCCTTTCGGGCGGCGAGCTCCTTCGCAACATCGCCCAGCGCCTTCGCCGTCGCGTCCTCGTCCGCTCCGACCCCGCCTCCCTCGTGGACCCGAAGGAAGCCGAGACGGCGATCCGCGAGCTGATCCCTCCGGAGGCCGAGATCACGGCGCTCTTCTTCGAGCCCGAGACCGGGGAGGTGTGGATCGAGGCGGCGAACCCCGGCGCGGCCATCGGTCGCCAGGGGTCGGTCCTGACCGAGCTCAAACGCAAGATCGGCTGGGTCCCGACCGTCGTCCGCACGCCCCCTATTCCCTCGAAGACCGTCGAGGAAGTTCGCGTGCATCTCCGCAATCACTTCGATCAGCGTCGCGCTTTCCTGAAGAAGGTCGGCACGCGCATCGCGCGCGACCGATTGGATGAGAAGATCTGGGCCCGGAGTAGCTCTCTCGGCGGCTACCGGGAAGTGGGACGCAGCGCGTCGCTCCTCTCGACGCAGAACTCGAAGGTACTGATCGACTGCGGCATCGATCCCGGCTCCGACCGGACGCCGTTCCTCAGCGCTCCGGAGCTGCTCCCCCTCGATTCGCTCGATGCCGTTGTCATCACCCATTCCCACCTCGACCACTGCGGCCTGGTCCCGGTCCTGCTCAAGTACGGCTACCAGGGACCGATCTATACCACGGCGCCGTCGCGGGACATGATGACCCTGATGCTGCTCGACGCGATCAAGGTCACGAGCCAGGAAGCCCGGCAGAAGATCTACGACTCCTCCCACGTCCGCGACATGGTGACACGGACCATTCCGCTACGGTGGGGAGAGACGACGGATATTACGCCGGACCTTCGGCTCACGCTCCATAACGCCGGCCACATCCTCGGCTCCTCGATCTGCCACTTCCATATCGGAGATGGCGACCACAACCTCGCGTACTCCGGCGATATCAAGTTCGAGAGGAGTTGGCTATTCAACCCGGCGGTCAACCGGTTCCCGCGCCTCGAGACGCTCGTCCTGGAGTCGACGTACGGGGGCTACCGGGACGTGCAGCCAAGCCGGCAGCAGGCCTCGGACGATTTCGCGGGCTTCGTGAGCAAGGTACTGGACCGGCACGGCAAGGTGATCGTCCCCGTCTTCGCGGTGGGCCGTTCCCAGGAGGTCATGCTCGTGCTGGAGGAGCGGATGCGCGAGGGCAAGATCCCCCGGGTGCCGGTCTACCTCGACGGCATGATCTTCGAGGCGACGGCGATCCACACGGCCTATCCCGAGTTCCTGAACAGCCAGCTGCGGACCCAGATCTTTCAGCAGGGAGACAATCCGTTCCTCTCGGACATCTTCCACCGCGTCGATTCGTCGCAGATGCGGATGGGCATTCTCGACGAGAAGGACCCCTGCATCGTCCTCGCGACGTCGGGTATGATGAGTGGCGGCCCGGTGATGGAGTACTTCCGGGCCTGGGCGGCGGAGGAGAAGCACGGCATCGTCTTTGTGGGGTACCAGGCGGACGGCACGTTCGGCCGCCGGCTACAGCGCGGAATGAACGAGGCGCAGCTCTTCGACAACGGACGCCAGTACACCACTCCGGTCCGTCTCGAGGTCGCCACGATCGAGGGGTTCTCCGGCCACTCGGACCGGGTCCAGCTGATGAACTACGTCGCCAGCCTCGACCCCCGTCCGCAGAGAATCATCCTGAATCACGGCGAGGAGTCGAAGACCCTCGACCTCGCGTCGAGCCTCCACAAGCGGTTCAACCTCGAGAGCCGCGTTCCGTTCAATTTGGACGCGATTCGCCTCGTCTAGGTCAACCACCCGCGGCGTCCAAAGCCCGCGTCGCGCTGTTGTACAGGGTTTTAAGAGGGGCACGGGGTCTCTTGACCTTGGTTAGTCACTTACTCAAGGGGAGGGAGAGAGAGAACGGGCGCTAGTCACCGGTTCCTCGTACTGGGGCTCGACGGCGGCACGTTCAAGCTCCTGAACCCGCTGATGGAGGCCGGCGAGCTTCCGTTCCTCCGCTCGCTGGTGAAGCGGGGCGTTTCCGCCCCGTTGATGTCGGTCTATCCCTCCAAGACGATCCCGGCGTGGTACAGCTTCGCCACCGGCCTCGACCCCGGCGCGCTGGGGATCTTCGGTTTCACGGAGCCGAATGGCGGCCCGGGCAAGAGCCGGCTCGTCCAGGGGTACCGGCCCGCCGAGGCGCTCTGGGACAAGCTCTCCCGACAGGGGCACCGGGTCGGGGTCCTGAACTTCCCCGTCCGCGCGGGCTATCCGATCAACGGATACCTGATTCCCGGAATGTTCGGAGAAAATCCCGCGACCTACCCCGCCGACGTCCGCGCGCGTCTCGAGGAGGGCCTCGGGGAGCCGTTGGTCGCCGAGCTCCCGCCGTACCGCGAATCGGAGCGACATGAATGGCTCTCGTTGGCTACCGCAGGGGTCGCCCAGCGCGCGGCCGCCGCGGAGTTCCTCCAGGATGCCTTCCACCCCGACTTTCTGTTCGTTCTCTTCCGCGAGACCGACCGTATCGAACACCAGCATTGGGTAGAGTGCGCCGGCGGACCGACGCGGATGCCGGCGGACCTGCTCGCGTTCTGGCGAGCCGTGGACACGGCCTGCGCCCGGATCGACAGGGCGTTCCGCGCCCAGGGAGAGCCCGCGGTCACCCTCGTGATCTCCGACCATGGCCACGGTCCGGCCGGCGCGGAGTTCTTCACGAACCGCTGGCTCCTCGAAGAGGGGTTCCTGAAACTCAAGCCGGGCGCCGAGCCGATGCGGCGCAAGCTCCTCTCCCGTTTCCTTCTCGCCTCCGAGAAGTACGCGTCCGCCCGACGCATCGTCGGAGCCGTCGCGGATCGGTTCCGCTCGGGCGAGGGCGAGCGGCACATGGACCGATGGATCGGCGGGGATGCGACCTTCGAGGCCATGGCGGGGAAGATCGACTGGGATCGGACCGAGGCGATCTCGTACCCGGTGCCCGAGGGGATCTACCTCAATCCGTACCGGAAAGACCGGACCCCGGAGCAGGGCCGCGAAACGCTGAATGAGATCCGCCGCCGGCTTGAAGCGTACCCGAACGCGCGCATCGAGGTCCTGGAGCCTCGCGAGATCTATCGGGAGGTTCGATCGGCCGGCGCCCCGGGCCTTCTTCTCCGCGTGAACGGGATGGAGACGGACCTCCGCATGGACTTCAGCTACCCCGATACGCTCCTGGCCCACCGGCCGGGCTACTTCTACGGCACGGGCGTTCACCGGATGGACGGGATCCTCATCGCCGCTGGCAATGGGTCGGCCCACGGCGCCCAGGTCGGGCCCTTTTCGCTGCTGGACGTGGCCCCCACCGTGCTCGAGGGGATGGGCCTCGCCCCGCCGCCGGGAATGGGCGGTCGTTCGTTCGGCTCCTGGCTCGGTACCACGACGGCGTAGTGCGCTGGCCACCGGGGAGATTTCTCGCCCCGGGGTGGATTCTTGTACCCACCCCCCTCTGTCCAACCCCATGAGACGCGCCAGTAGGTCCCCGAGTCGATGACGTCCATGTCGAGGGGAACGGCCTCTCCCTGGAGGATCGACGTCCTCGGGAACCCTCCCCCGGACCCGACGACCTCCGGACTCGATCGAGCGCTCTGGGAGCTGGGTGCCGGCCTCGTCGGCCGTGGTCACCGGGTCCGCATCCTGTTCGCGACCCCGACTCCCACGGTACCCCCACCCTACCGCGGGGTCGAAGGAGTCCCCATCCCCATCGTTCCCTCGGGGCGTCGCCCCGTGCCTCAGGCCGTCGAGATCGGGAAGGCCGCAGGGGATTGCATAGCGCCGGACACCCAGGTAGTGCTGGGGACCGATGAGCGGGCGGGCGCGATCAAGGGCCCGGGGCGCGGGAGGGGACCCTCCCTCGTCCTGTACCTGAACTCGGCGCCCTCGGACCGAGGGAAGAGCCGCGCCGCGGACGGCGCGAGTCGCGGTATCATGGACCGATTCGGCGGATGGATGGACCAGCGCACCCTCCGCCGTCTTGAGACCGAGTCGCTCGGACGAGCCTCCGTCGTGCTGGCGAGCTCCGCCTCCACCCGCGACCGGCTGACCCAGCTCCACAAGCTCGCGTCGGGAAAGGTGAGCGTGCTTCCTCCCACGATTCCCGACCCCGACGTCGCGGAGTCTCGAGAGCAGGCCCGGATGGCACTGAGGATCCCGATGGACGTCCCCGTCGCGGCGTTCGTCGGCCACCGCCCCGACCGACAGGGGCTGACAATCGCGTTGGAGGCCTTTCGTCGGTCGAGGGTCTTCTTCCCGGGCGCCCGCTTCCTCGTCGTCGGGAGCTCGCCCAAGCAGGACCCCGGCGTTCTCCCGCTCGGGGCCACGGACGATGCCACCAAGGCGCGCGCGTTACGCGCGGCCGACCTGTTCCTGTTCCCCAGCCTCGAGGCCGGTCCCGCGTACCCGGTGACCGAGGCGATGCGCTACGGCCTGCCGGCCGTCGTCTCCCAGCGGGTCGTGTTCGACGGCGCGGACCCGAAGCGACATTTCCGGTCGGTCGCCTCGGATGACCCGGGCGACTACGCCGCGGAATTCGCGGAGCTCTTTGCGGACCCCGCGTTGCGCCGCAAGATCGGCGAGGCCGGGAAAGCCTTCGCGGACCAGTTCAGCGGAGCCCAGAACGCCGAGGCGTTCGAGCGCGCGCTTTCCGGTCACGTTCCGGGCTAAGGCGCCCGGCGGAGGAACCAGCCGTCCAGCCGGCCCCTCGACAAGCGGACCAAAACGGGACGTCCATGCGGACAGGCGTAGGCGGGCGTGTCGGTGCGGTAGAGCGCCTCTAGAATCCGACCGATCTCCTCGGCGCTGACCTCGTCCCCCGCCCGGATGGCCGCGTGGCACGCCACGGAGGCTGCGATGCGCTCGGTGAGCCCCTCGGGAATCGTCGGCCGGCCTCCTTCGGCCAGCTCGTCGAGCAAGGAGGGGAGGGAGGAGGCCTCCGCGCGATGCCCCCGGTAGGAGGGCACGCTACGAACACGGAACTGGTCGCCGCCGAAAGCGTCCACCGTGAAGCCGGAGGCGCGGAGCGTTTCTTCGTGAGCCGTCAGCGCCGACCGCTGCCGGGCCGTCAAGGAGACCCGGATGGGCTCCATGAGCTCCTGCCGACCGAGGCGGCCGGCGGCGCGGAGTTCGTCGTAGAGCACCCGCTCGCTCGCGGCATGCTGGTCGATGAGCACTAGGTCCCCGTCGGACTCGGCCACCCAGTAGAGCCGGAACACCGACCCGAGGAGGGCGAGTGCCGGATGCCGGCGCGTCCCGGACACTCGCTGACCGCTCCCGGGCACGTCGAGGAGGGTCTGTTGGGAGGGGCCCGCGTCCGCGGCCGCCGTCACGGGCCGAGCCTTCGTCGGTCGATGCGACCGCGTGCTCGGGGTCGTGGCCCGGGGTCCGGCCCGAGGTCCTGCGAGGTCGGCGACCTGGAGCCCGCCCACGAGGGCGACGCGAATCGCGCGACGGAGGGCGTCGGCCACCTCGCGTTCTCCCTGGATCCGGATCTCCCTCTTCGTGGGGTGCACGTTGACGTCCACCCGAGTCGGGTCGAGCACGAGCTGGACCGCTCCTACGGGAAACCGCGTCCGGGGAAGGTAGTCCTGGTACGCCGCGCGCACCGCCTGGGAGAGCGGACGCGAGATGATAGCCCGCCCGTTCACGGAGACCTGGACGGCGACGGACGTCCCTCTCGAGACGGTGGGCCGCCCGAAGGCGCCGAAGAACTGGACCGAACTGTCACGAGGGGACTGGACCGTGAAATGGGAGGAGACGAACTCCGAGCCGAACACCCAGGTCGCGGCCTCTTCGAGATTCAATGCCCGGGGATATTGCGCGATCTCCTGCTCTCCTGCGGTGATCGTGATCGCGACCGACGGGTGCGCGAGGTAGAGCCGTTCGACCGTCGCGACGGCTTCGACCTGTTCGGCCGCCGGGCTCCGTAAGAACTTCCGTCGCGCCGGCGTGTTGAAGAAGAGATCTCGAACGTCGACCGTGGTGCCGACGGACCGTCCCACCTCGAAGGTCGACTCGAGCCGCCCTCCTTCGGCACTGAGTCCGTGCGCGCTGGCGGCATCGGGAGTGCGAGAAACGATCCGGAGGCGGGACACCTGAGCGACAGCCGCGAGCGCCTCGCCGCGGAAGCCGAGACTGGTCACTCGCGTCAGATCACGCGTCTCGGAGAGCTTGCTCGTGGCATGACGTTCGACCGCGAGCGAGAGCTCGTCGGCGGGGATGCCCCATCCGTCGTCCGAGACCACGATCCGCTCCAGCCCGCCTCCCTCGAGTCGAATCTCGACCTCGGTCGCCCCGGCATCGATCGCGTTCTCGACGAGTTCCTTCACTACCGAAGCGGGGCCCTCCACCACCTCCCCTGCGGCGATCTTCTCGATCGCTTCCGGGGGCAGTCGCCGTATGGGCAACCGCTGTGGAGGCGGCGACTTCACGACGGGGCCTCGGGGCCCGACCGCGTCTCCAAGCGACGGCGCCACTCCACGAGCCAGCGGTGGGCCTCGAGGGGGGAGAGCGCGTCGAGGTCCAAAGCCCTCAGGGCCTGTTCGAAGTCCGAGTCGGGCGTCGCGGGCGACGGAAGCAGGATCGCCTGGGTGTACCGGGAGGGCCGCGCCTTCGCGGAGGCTCTGCGTCCGGGGAGCGCTATCCCCTCCGACTCGAGGTGCTTGAGCAGTCGCTCCGACTCGGCCAAGACCTCGGGGGGAACGCCGGCCACTCGGGCGACGTGCAGGCCGAGGCTCCGGTCGGTGCTTCCCGGCACGAGCGTCCGGAGGAACACGATCTCGTGCTCCTTCTCGACGACGACGAGATGGGCGTTCCGGGCCGCCGACAGCCCGTCTACGAGGCCGGTGAGCTGATGGAAGTGGGTCGCCACGATAGTCCGGCACCGGATCCGGTCGTGGAGGTACTGGAGCGTCGCCCATGCCAAGGCGAGCCCATCGAACGTGCTGGTGCCCCGCCCCACCTCGTCGAGCAGGACCAGACTCCGGTCGTCGGCATCCCGGAGGATCTCCGCGACCTCGCTCATCTCCACGAGGAAACTCGACTTGCCTCGGCCGATCGCGTCGGTGAAGCCCATCCGAGTGAAGAGAGCGGTCACGCGGCCGACCCGCGCGAAGCGGGCCGGAACGAAGGCTCCGACCTGGGCCATCACCACGAGAAGACCGACCTGTCGCATGTACGTCGATTTGCCGGACATGTTCGGGCCGGTGAGCAGCACCAGCCGCGAGGTCTCGGTGTCGAGCTCGGTGTCGTTCGGCACGAACTCTTTCCGGAGCTGGCGGTCGAGGATCGGGTGCCGGCCTTCTCGGATCTGGAGCACCCGACTGTCGTCTACCACCGGCCGGACGTAGCCGCGCTCCTGCGCCTGGGCGGCGAAGGTCGTCAAGACGTCGACCTCACCCAATCGCCGGCCGAGCCGGTAGAGGTGGGGGACGACCGCCTCGAGGTCCTTCAGTAGCTGCTCCCAGACTTCCAGCTCGCGGGTCCGCAACGCGTCGCGCGCCGTCAGGATCCGCTCCTCGATCGCGCGCAGGTCCACCGACGTGTAGCGCTCCGAGGAGGCGAGGGTCTGGCGACGTTCGAAGTGAGGCGGAACGAGGGCGCTCTGGCTCCGGGGGACCTCGAAGTAGTACCCGAAGACCTGGTTGTAGCCGACCTTTACCGAGCGAAGGCCGGAGGAGTCCCGCTCTCGGCGCTCGAGCGACTCGAGTTCGCCGAGGCCGCTTGCTTCCATTTCGCAGAAACGATCTACCTCGGCGTCACCGCCCGGCCGGAAGAGACCGCCCGCTTCGACGGTCGACGGAGGCGGATCTCGTAGGGAGCGCTCGAGCCGGTCCGCTACCGGCTCCAGGGCCTCCAGATCGTCGTCTCCGGCGTCGATCCACGTGGGCGGGCTGCCCTGCTTGAGACCGTCCCGCACCCGCGCGGCCGCTCGAAGCCCCTGGGAGAGTCCGAGAAGGTCGGACGGACGAACGCGTCGCCCGGCGATCCGCGCCCCAATCCGGGCCAGATCAGGCACGCGCCGCAGCTCCTCCCGTAAAACCGAGAGCCACGCCCCCCGGGCGCGGAGGCCGTCCACGATGTCCTGCCGGCGGCGGATCGCGTCGACGTCGGCGAGCGGATTGCGGAGCCAGAAGGCCAGTGTCCGTCGCCCCGAGGAGGTGACGGTCTCGTCGAGGATCTCGAGAAGGGTGGGGCTGCCCGGCGAGTCCGGATCCATCGGCTGGGAGATCTCGAGGTGCCGCAAGCTCTTCGAATCGAGACGAAGACGCGCCGCCGGGCCTCCGAGACTCACCCGTTCGACGAATCGGAGCACCTTGGGTTGGGTGAAATGAAGATATGTCGCCAGGGCGAGGCGTGCCGCCACTTCGGCGGGCGAACCGCCCTCGCCTCCGAACGCCTCCGGTAACCCTTCAGGAGGGGGGAGAGGCCGGGGCGTCTCGATCCGGGCGCGAGGGTACTCGCGATGCAGCCACCGCTCGAGTTCCTCCGGACCCTCCTCGGCTCCGATGAGGATCTCGCGCGGGTCGAAGGCGGTAAGAGCCTCGGCGAACCCCTCCAGGCCGGCCACCGGTGTCGGGCCGCTGAACAACTCCCCCGTGGTGATGTCGACGGCGGCAAACCCCCCGGGCCCGTGGCGGGGTCGGTGGACGGCCGCAAGGAAGTTGTGGTCCGGCCCGGGCAGAATCCGCTCGTCGAGAACCGTGCCGGGCGTTACCACGCGGGTGACGGCCCGGCGGACGAGCCCCTTCGCCAGCCTGGCGTCCTCGATTTGGTCGCACAGCGCGACCTTGTACCCCCGTCGAACCAGGCGGCCCAGGTAGGTCTCGATCGCGTGCTGAGGCACGCCCGCCATCGGGATCCGCTCCCCCTTGCTGTCGGGGCCCCGGGCGGTCAGGACCAGCTCGAGCTCGCGCGAGAGTAACTTGGCATCCTCACCATAGGTCTCGAAGAAATCGCCGACCCGGAAGAGCACGAGATGACCCGGGTAACGCGCCCGGACGGCCTCGTACTGTTCCATCATCGGCGTCGATGGCGAGCTCTCGACCATGGGGAAACGGCCGAGCGAACCGGAGGCTCTTTACCGTTTTGTGGAGACGAGATTCGTTCTCACGGCCAATGGGCCTTGCTGTTCGGGCACCCGCGGTGGAGCGCCCCTACCGGGGCGACAGCGCGAAGCGTCCGCCGGCCGACAGGACTCACCAGTCGACCGTCGTGCGCTCGCCCCAGTCCTTTACGACCCGCTCGCCGAGCGTAGTGAGCGACAGCTCGCGGATAGGGCGCTGGATCTCAACGAGGTCCTTCTTCAATGCCCATCCCAGCGTCCCTTCCGCCGGCTCCGGAATCTCCTCGACGGTGGGAAAGATGAACAGTTGCAACAGTCGAGCTCCCGGTTCGCGAGAGGTCGACAGCACGACGTGAGAGTGATGCGCCGCCAACTCGCGTATCACCTGTGGCGCCAAGTCGGGGGGGACGGCGCGCAGGTCGTACGGGCACAGGAACCGGGACGGCCCCTTCGGTTGGTCCTGGAACCAAGCTTCGTATTCGAGGTGGTCCGGAATATTCTGCGGCTTCCAGTACCGAGTGATCGTCTCGCCCGACGCGGTCACGCCCTCGGGGTGACTGTCCATGAAGCGGCGGATCTCCATCGTTGGACGGAGCTTCCCGCTGACATTCTCTACCTGTTCGTGCGGTAGGATCGCTACACAGCCTACGTGCTCCGGCGCCTCGCGGGCCAACCAGAGATTGTAGTACGCGGCGAGGTCCGCATCGGGAACCCAGTAAGTGGCGGCCTGACCTTCCGGCGCTCCTGCGAGGAACGATATCGCGTTCCGAGCCGCCTCCTCGCGATTGGCATGGAAGCTTACACAGTGCGATCCCCGAGGCAGTTCCTTCAGGTCCTCGATCACGGTCGCCATGGTCGTTGACCGTGATTTTTGTAAATTCCGCCATTAATACGTCGCGTAGCGATGCGTGCTACTCCGAGAATGCCGGCGGGGGCAGAGAGGCCCACCCGTGCCAAGCCGGGATTGGGGGAGCCTCGGCGACCCGCCTAGAACTCGGCGACCCGCCTAGAAGTGGGAGCGCTGAGGGGGAGATTTGAACTCCCGAGGCGGAACCGCCACCAGTTTTCAAGACTGGCGCCTTTCCGGGCTAGGCTACCTCAGCATCTGCCGCCGGGGGACGGTAGCCGGCTTTAGTTTGATAATGATGAGGTTGGGGGAGAATCCGGGCAAGGTCCGGCGGGGAGGCACCCTTGGGCATGCAGGTGCCGGGAGTTTCGCGACGGGCCGGATGCCCGGTCGAATCGAACCCGGGTCTTCAGCTTGGAAGGCTGAAATCCTACCATTAGATTACACCTGCACGCGGGCCGCCGGACCGGCGCGAGCCAGCGGGTTCCCCGTCTAAGGTTTTTGGGTGACCTCGGCGGTCCCGTGGGCCGATGACAATTCGAGCAAGGCCACGCGTTCCAGGACCAGCCCTTCCCAGGCCGTGGGCGGCACGGCATTCCGCTCCGCCTCCGACACGCCGAGCCTCTCGAGGGTAGCCTCCGTGGGAGAGCGCGGGTAGATCGAGTCATCTCGGGTCAGGCCGAAGGCCTTCAGCACGGCCTCAGGCTCCCGCGGCCGCTCCACGAGGAGCACGAACTCCTGCGAATCCTCAGCGACCCCGACCTTGGACAGCGCGCGGGGCAGTTGATCGTCGCCGGCGACGTACAGCGCGAGTTCGGCCCCCCGGTCCCGGAGACGAGACTCGCCTCGAGCCCGGGTCCGTCCCATGTGGGCCCAGGCCGACAGCAAATGGCGCTCCCCGGCAATCGCTCGCGCATCGAATAGGGCGACGATGCCGTCGCCCTCCGCGGCGAACCGTCGGAGGGCCTGCACGAGCTCCGAGCGGCTGGGAGAGTTCCCGCTGGAGCGCCGGGCACCGATGGCCTGCAGCGTCCGCGTCTCGGTCCGGGGAATGGGCGTCACGGTGCTCCCCGCGCCTTACTCCCTTAGGAAGCGGATGAACTCCGCCTTCGTCCGCGGCTTCAGGATGTAGTTCTCGGCCTTCTCCCGGCCGATGGTCGAGGTCGGCGTTATGCCATAGTCGTGCCCCGGCAGAACCACGGTGGCGTCATCGAGCTTGATGACCTTCATGAACAGGCTGTCGTAAAGGGCGCCGGGATCGCCTCCGGGCAGGTCGGTCCGGCCGCATTCGCCGACAAACAACGTGTCGCCGGTGGCGGCGTGCCCGTCGAAGATGTAGAGCACGCTGTCGGGGGTGTGCCCGGGGGTGTACATCACTTGAAATCGGAGACGGCCGGCATCGATGGTATCTCCGTCGTCGACGGGCACCTCCTGGCCCAGCGGGGCGAGTCGATGAGCGACGACTCGGGCCCCGGTTCGTTCCTTCACATCGGCGTTTCCTGCCCAGTGGTCCTGGTGACTGTGCGTGTTCAGGATGTACGCCACCTTGAGCCGCCGTTCATCGATCGCTTCGAGGACGGGTCCGACACCGAAGGAAGGGTCCACTACCGCTGCGGGTCCGCCCTCGCCGTCGTCGACGAGGTAGGTGAAGTTCTGGCCTGGGCCGATCTCGAATTGAGTTAGATGCACGGCATTCGGAGGCGGGGGGATTATTTGACGATGGACCGCTCGAATGGGCCCCGCCGACCGGGTTGGTTTCCGCTACGCCGTCGGGTCGCCTTCGCTCTCGGGAGTCTTGGCCCCGGTGACCGCGTCCAAGACGACGCGCCCATCGGCGCTCTCGACATACCAGTACGGGCAGTGAATCAACACCGGGGGGCTGAA
>Ga0187808_10000118_pt1 | contig 18731 bp, 14 predicted proteins | sample NC_wetland_sal_i_5_FD_132427 | JGI IMG/M metagenome (GOLD analysis project Ga0187808, IMG submission 132427) | Wetland sediment microbial communities from Neuse River Estuary, North Carolina, USA - ASW_3 | ecosystem: Environmental > Aquatic > Freshwater > Wetlands > Sediment | place: USA: North...
CGGCTCCATCGTGCCCGGCTCCGCGGCCGGCTCCATCGTGCCCGGCTCCGCGGCCGGCTCCATCGTGCCCGGCTCCGCGGCCGGCTCCATCGTGCCCGGCTCCGCGGCCGGCTCCATGGTGTTCGGCTCTGGGGGCACCGTGTCGGGGGTCGCCGCCGGCGTTGCGTATTCCGGTGCGCTATCAGTCATATCCCGTGTCCTTCCCGTCTTCCTGGTGGCCATGGATAATTCCCCGCTATTCTGGCCGCCAAGGATGGTTGGTATTATTCCCGCAGCGGGAATTCTAGTCGCGGCTTCGCTCAGGCGACGTTGGATGCAAGCGCCGCGAGCGCGGACTTGATGTCGGCGACCTCCATGTCCAAGCCGAGGTTCTCGAAAATCGCGAGCGCCGCGGTCCACGCCTCGCGCGCCTCGTCCACGGCAGCGGCAGCATGGCGTGCCCGGCCCAGGTACTTGAGCGCCACGGCCTGCCCACCAAGATCTCCCGAAGTCTGGTGGAAGCGATGTGCCTCAGTCAGGCTCGCGATCGCCTCGTCCACGCGACCCGATTCCAGGTGAACCCGGCCGAGGTTGTGCAGGGCATACCCCTGCCCGTAGGCGCTGATCTCGCGCCAGATATCCCTGGCTTCAACGAAGCACGCAGCGGCTTCGTCCAGCTTGCCGAGTTCGAAGCAGTATTCCCCGTGATTGTTCAAGCCGGTTCCCAGCAGCGAGGCGTCTCCGGCCTCGCGGAGTATCTCCAAGCAGCGGATCGATTGCTCGAAAGCCGCCTGCGGGCCCTGCTGCTTGTGGTACGCGTCGGCGAGCGAAATCGCGGTTTGCGCTTCGCCTATGCGGTCGCCGATCTCCCGGCGGATGAGTAGCGCCTCCTCGAGAAAGGGGAGGGCGTCAGAGTCACGGATCCGCACCAGCGCCGCACCCAAGCACTGCAGTGCCCACGCCTCCCCCTGGCGGTGCCCGGCAGCACGGGCGCTGTTCAGTGCGATGCGGCTGGCGGTGATGCGGTCCGCCTGGTTGTCACGACGGCTGAAGAGTTGCACCAGCGCCGTCGGCAGCCGCCAAGCTACCTCATGCAAACCCGCGTCGGCTGCCTGCCGGATGGCATGGATCACGTTCACCCGCTCGCTGTCGTACCAGTCGAGCGCGTCGGCAGCCGACGCCAGCGCCAGCGGGGACATGTCCTGCCCTTCCGGAAGCGGTATGCGGTACCGATAGGGTGCCAGCACCTGCGCCGCCGCATCGGCGGTGCATACGAACCAGCGCAGCAGCCGACCAACCGCCTCGTCCGCGGCCGCCGCGGACTCCTCAGCCTGGGCCCGCTCGGTGGCATAGGTCCGAAGCAGGTCGTGAAAGCGATACCGGTCCGGGGCGGGCGACTCAAGCAGGTTGGCATCGACGAGCGCCTCGAGCGCGTCCGCCACGTCGTCCTCAGGCTCACCGAGCAAGGCGGCGGCGGCCGGAAGGCTGATCGACTGGCCTTGCCAGAGGCCGAGCAGCCGGAACGCGCGGGCCGGATCGGCGCCGTATTTGCCCGTGCGCAGGGCGTCGTAGCTCACCTTGAAGCTGGCCCGCACGGCCAGGTCTCCAACCTCGAGTTCATCGAGGCGGCGACGCTCGTTTCGCAGTCGGAGCGCCAGTGTGGCGATCTTCCACTGCGCGCGTACCGCGAGCCGTGCCGCGCAGATCCGGATCGCGAGCGGCAGTCCGGCACAGGTGACCAGCACCTCCGCCGTGGCGTCCGGCTCCTCCGCGGGTCGTTCGTCGCCGACGATCCGGGAGAACAGGGTCAGCGCTTCGGTGTCGTCGAGCACGTCCAGGTGAACGAACCGCATGCTGGCCAAGTCGGGCGTCCGGTTCCTGGTTGTCACCAGGACGGCGCATGACGCGCTGCCCGGAAGCAACGGCCTTACCTGCGCGGCGTCCTTGGCGTTGTCGAGCAGCACGAGCATCCGGCGCCCGGTAAGGCTGGTCCGGTACAGCGCCGCGCGCTCCTCGTCACCGGCCGGGACTTTATCGCCGTCCACCCCAAGGTCTCGCAAGAACCTGGCGAGAACTTCGCCTGGCACCGCGGGCTGAGAGCTGGCCCCGAGGAGGTCGACGTACAGCTGACCGTCGGGGAACGATGTACGGACCTGGTGCGCCGCGTGCACGGCGAGCGCCGTCTTACCAAGGCCGGCCGTGCCGGCCACCACGGCGATCCGCACCGCGCCCGGGCTGGTCCCCGCATCGTCCTGGACGAGCATCTCGCATAGGTGCTTGATGCGGGTTTCCCTGCCAGTGAAATCGCTGATGTCGGCGGGCAGTTGCGTCGGCCGCGGCAGCGGCCCCTCGCTAGGTGCGAGCGCGGGCGCCGATGGGCCCGGCGCCGTGGCGGTCTCGCTGATCGAGACGACCGCGATAGTGCCCCGGGGCCCATCGGGCGGGGTGTCCTCGTCGGCTCCCGCCGCCGATGCCTTGTCGCGATCCGCCTGCTTCGGCTTGGGTACGGAGGCCGGAACGGCGCTGGCCTGCCGGGGTGGACGCCCCTGGGCGGTGCTGCTGGCCCTTTTCTGCGGCCTGGACGAGGACGCGTCCGCAGCTAGCAACTCCTGGTACAGCTGCTGCAGTTCGGGACCGGGGTCGACGCCGAGTTCTTCTGAGATGATCTGCCTGGCTTGCTGGTACGCGTCTAGCGCCTCGGCATGCCGACCAGCCTCCTTGAGCGCCTGCATCAACAACAGCCACAGACCCTCACGGATCGGATTTTCCGCCACGAGCCTGCGCAGTTCCGGAATCACCTGGGCGGACCTGCTGCACGCCAACTCCGCCTCGGCGTGCAGCTCGGCCGCGGCGAGGTGAAGCTCGTCCACCCGTTCGGCCTCGTTGGCGACGGTCGCTGTAGACAAGACGTCCGCGAGCAGCGGTCCCCGCCACAAGGCTTGCGCGTCGCCGAGCGCGGCGGCGGCCCGCTCTGGTTCCCCGGCGGCGAGCGCGCGCCTGCCTTCCGCGACAAGCGATTCGAACTCCTGCAGGTCGAGATCGCCGGGACCGACGCGAAGCAGGTAGCCGGGGGCCCGGTAGACGAGGACCTTGCCTTCGCTGTCGCCGATGAGCCGCCGCAGCCGGTGCACATAGATGCTGACCAGGTTGTTGGCTTTGGCTGGCGGGGCGTCACCCCACAGTTCGACGATGAGCGTGTCCGTCGACACGAGCTGTCCCGGACGCAGCAGCAGGCAGGCGAGCAGGGAGCGCCACTTGGCAGCGCTTATCCCCATCCAGCCTTTTTCGGACCAGACCTCAAGCGGCCCTAGGATCCGAAAGCGCATCAGGCCCGCCCGTCCGAACTCACGATCTCCTCAGTTCCAGTAGTCACAGCAGTGTCCGGCGAGGCGGAAACGCCCGCCCGTTTCTGGGTTCGCGGGCAATCTCCGGGGTTTCGTAGGACCCACTTAATCACGACTCAAGCACGGCGTAAATCGGACACACGATGATGTAACTCAGTTGCACCGAGGTCACAGCGGACGGTGTACGTCGGCCCAGCCTGACTTAATAGCTCCGCAAGTGCCTACTGCGACTCTAATTCAAGCGCCACAAGAGCAGCGGGGGCCGGGTCTGTGTCCCGTGTCGTGGCGGACGGCTACCGGGGCGCCGTCCGCCACGTCACGGGACACGGCCAGGGGCTTGGCGGCCGGCATGCCGGGATCGTTGGGGGTGGATGATTCCGGGCATGTCGCAGATCCCCGTCCCGCCGAACCGGGGAATGGCGGGGCGGGCCGGCGACCCTGGTCCAGGTGTGGGCCACTCCTGGACCAGGGAGCCACCCGCCACAGGCGACGCCGCGGCGTAAGAAGGCGCTAACGCTCTCAGCTCGCGTTCAGCTCTGGCCGTCGAAAAGGCTGGTCACCGAGCCGTCGCTGAAGACCTCGTTGATGGCGCGCGCCAGCAGCGGCGCGATGGACAGCACGGTCAGCTTGTCGAACCGCTTCTCTTGCGCCACCGGCAGCGTGTTGGTGATGACCACCTCGCTGATCCGGGAGTTCTTCAGGATGTCAACCGCGGGCCCGGACAGCACACCGTGCGTGGCCGCGACGATGACCCGCTCGGCGCCCTGGTCGAACAGCGCGTCCGCGGCCTTCGCGATGGTCCCGCCAGTGTCGATCATGTCGTCCACCAGAATGCATGTGCGGTCTGCCACCTCGCCGACCACCTCGAAGACCTTGACCTGGTTGGCCACGTCCGGGTCACGCCGCTTGTGGATGATGGCGAGCGGAGTGCCCAGCCGGTCGGTCCATCGCTCACAGACCCGGACCCGGCCGGCGTCCGGCGCGACGACCGTCACGTTCCGGACGTTCAGCTTGCTCTCCAGATAGCCGGCCAGGATTGGCAGGGCGAACAGGTGATCCACCGGGCCATCGAAGAAGCCCTGGATTTGCGCGGTGTGCAGGTCGACGGCCATCAGCCGGTCCGCGCCCGCCGCGGCGAACAGATCAGCGACGAGCCGCGCCGAGATGGGCTCCCTGCCCCTGCTCTTCTTGTCCTGGCGCGCGTAGCCGAAGAACGGCATCACCACGGTTATCCGCTTGGCCGAGGCACGCTTGAGCGCGTCGACCATGATCAGATGTTCCATGATCCACTGGTTGATCGGCGCGGTGTGGCTCTGCAGCACGAACGCGTCGCTGCCGCGAACCGACTCAAGGAACCGGACCATGATCTCGCCGTTGGCGAAGTCGTAAAGCGCCGCAGGCGCCGGCTCGATACCCATGCAGTCGGCGACCTCGTTGGCCAGCTCAGGGTAGGCCCGCCCGCCGAACAGCATCATTTTCTTCTGGCTGGGCGCCGTCATGCCACTCACCTGGACTAATCTCCTTTGTGCCGCACTGCTAACAGTCCTATTCCAAGGGCTGGGCGGCGTCGTCAGGTTCCGTCGGCATGTTTTCCGAACGAGCCCGGCTTGCTGCCTGCGCAGAACGCGTTCCTGCACGGTTGCGCTCCACCCATCCCTCGGAGTTGTGCTGCCGGCCCCTGGCGATGCCGAGCGCGCCGGGTGGCACGTCCTCGGTAATCGCGGAGCCGGCCGCGGTGTAGGCGCCGTCGCCTACTGTCAGCGGCGCCACCAGGACGGTGTCGCTGCCGATAAACGAGTCGTGGCCGACCGTCGTCCGGTGTTTGGCCACGCCGTCGTAGTTGGCGAAGATCGTTCCCGCGCCGATGTTGGAGCGCTCACCGATGTGCGCGTCCCCGACGTAGGTGAGGTGAGGCACCTTTGCCCCAGCTCCGATGACTGAGTTCTTGAGCTCTACGTACGTCCCGATGTGGGCGTCCCGCTCCAGCCTGGCGCCCGGGCGCAGATAGGCGAACGGTCCCACGGTGGCTCCTGGACCGATCTCGGCCTGGCGGCACACCGCGTGCAGCACCATGGCGTCCTCGCCGACGGTCGTGTCCTGGAGGAGGCAGCCCGGTCCCACCCGGGCGCCGCTGGCGACGGCGGTCCGCCCTTCCAGCTGGGTCTGCGGGCCGATCTCGGCGTCCTCCCCGATGGTGACGGTGACATCGACCCAGGTGGTAGCCGGATCGGTGACCGTAACCCCGGCGCGCATCCAGTGTTCGAGGATCCGGTCGTTGAGCCCGCGCCGCGCGGCGGCGAGCTGGACCCGATCGTTGATGCCCTGGATCTCCGCGGGGTCGGCGGCCAGCATGCTGCCGATCGGGTGGCCGTCCCCGCGCAGGATCTCCACCACGTCGGTGAGGTACTCCTGGTTCTGCGTGTTGTCCGTCGTCACGCGCTTGATCGCGTCCGCGAGCAGCGCGCCGTCGAAGGCATAGCACCCGGAGTTGTACTCGTCGATGTCCAGTTCAGCCGGCGTAGCGTCGCGCTCTTCGACGATCCGCAGGAATTTCCCGTCGCCATCGCGGACGATCCGGCCGTAGCCCGCGGCGTCGCCGCGGGCCGTCAGCACGGTCACGGCGCTGCCGGCCGCGCGGTGCCGGCTGGTGAGCTCACGCAGCGTTTCCCCGCGCAGCAGCGGCATGTCGGCATACGTCACGAGCACCGTACCGGGCAGGACGCCGAGCGCCTCGGTGACCATCCGCACCGCGTGGCCCGTACCGAGCTGCTCCTCCTGAACGACGACGCGTGCCTGCGGCTGCTGCTTGCCGACCTCGTCGCTCACCTCGTCTCTGGCGTGGCCGACGACGACCACAAGCTGCTGCGGGTCAAGCTCGCGGGCGGCCGCCATGGCATGCCCGAGCATGGTCCGGCCGCACAGTGAGTGCAGCACCTTGGGCGTCCGTGACTTCATGCGAGTGCCCTCGCCGGCGGCGAGGATCATGACTGCGGCCGGGCGACTTTCGCTCACGAGCAACGGTCTCCTCGGGTATCGCGTCCAACATTTCCAGGGCAATCATTCCCGGGAACCCACCCAACGGAGCAAGGGCCAAATCTGTTTACCCGCTCCTCACCCGCAGGATACCGTCCCGTAGCCCGAAAGTGGGAGACAGGCGTGACAGAAGAGGCGAATAGCCCCCGTGTCAGGAGCTGTTATGCCTCCCGGCACGCCGCCAACCCACCCAAACCAGCCTAGCCAGCCCGGCCGGGCTTGTCGGCACGTTCCGCCGCGTCCCTAACCATGTCGGGCACGACCAGCTCGCTCGGCTCGATACCGCCGCCTTCCGCGGCCACCGCGGCCAGCTCGGACCCGAGCGACTCGTGCTCCGGAGGCGGCGACTTGCGCAGCCGGGTCATCGAGGAGGCGATGGCGGCGATCAGGCAGACCGCGATCGCGAAGCCGAAGGCGACGCCGATCCCGTCGTGGAAGGGGCCGGTGATCAGGCTCGGGAAGAACTGGCGGCCGATGAGGAACGCGGCGTGCGCCGGGTTCAGGTGCGAAAGCAGCGGCCCAAGCAGCTGCTGTACCGGGTTGTAGCCGAGGAACGCGGCGAACAGCACGCCGATCGGCGGCAGGTGCGAGATGGACCCGGCCGCGGCGGCGGGGACGCCCTGCGCGGTCAGCCCGTGGAACAGGCTCGACGGCAGGGTCCTGGACAAACCGGCCACCATCAGCGAGAAGAAGATGCCAATCGAGAGCACGGAGGCCGAGTTCATGAACGTGGCGATCATGCCGCCCGCGGCGCCGCGCTGGTTGGCGGGCACCGAGTTCATCATCTCGGCGCGGTTTGGCGATACGAACAGACCGGTTCCGAAGCCGTTGAACAAGACGAGCAGCGCGAACAGCCAGTAGTGGAAGTTCACCGGCAAGAACAACAGGGCCAGGAAGCTGGCCGCCGTCAGCAGCGCCCCGCCGACGGTGAACGCCTTGGCGCCGAACTTGTCCGACAGGATGCCGGATAGTGGCGCGGATAGCAGGAAGCCGAGCGTCAGCGGGACAAGGTAGATGCCAGCCCACAGCGGCGTCTGGCTGAAGCTATAGCCATGCAGCGGCAGCCAGATGCCCTGCAGCCAGATGATCAGCATGAACTGCATGCCGCCGCGGCTCAGCGCCATCGCGAGGTTCGCGATATTGCCCGCCGCGAAGGCGCGGATCTTGAACAGCGAGATGTTGAACAGCGGCTCGGCGACCTTGGTCTCGACGTAGACGAAGATGATCAGCAGCGCGATCCCGCCGAACATCGCGGTCAGCACCCATGGGTTGGTCCACCCCATCGGGCGGCCGCCGTACGGCAGCAGGCCGTAGGTGATGCCGACAAGCAGCGCGATCAGGCCGCCGCCAAACAAGAGGTTGCCCCACCAGTCCATCCGCGCGGGCTTGCGGATGCCGATGTCGTGCAGCATGAAATACGCCCACACGGTCCCGAACACGCCGATCGGCGCCGAGACGAGGAAGATCAGGTGCCAGTTCACTGGGGCAAGCACGCCGCCCAGGATCAGCCCGATGAACGACCCGGCGATGGCCGCGATGGAGTTCAGTCCGAGCGCCGTGCCGCGCTTGTTGGCCGGGAACGCGTCGGTGAGGATCGCGGTCGAGTTAGCGAACAGGAACGCGCCGCCGATGCCCTGCACCACCCGCCAGATGATCAGCCAGAGCGCGGCGGCCGTTCCGTGCATCCATGTCACGGTCAGGAAGATCGAGCCGAGGCTGAACACCGCGAAGCCCATGTTGTACATCCGGACCCGGCCGAACATGTCGCCCAAGCGGCCGAACGACACCACTAGGACGGCGGACACGACCATGAACCCCATGAACATCCACAGCAGGTAGCTGGTGTTCCCTGGGCTCAGTGGGTTCAGCCCGATCCCGCGGAAGACATCGGGCAGCGCGATGAGCACGATCGACTGGTTGATCGTCGCCATCAGCACGCCAAGCGTGGTGTTGGACAGCGCGAGCCACTTGTAGTGCGGCCCAAGCGTCCGACCAGCCGTCGCGGATGCGCCCGCCATATGCCCCCCTGCTCCGGAGTCCTCAACGAATAACTTGCTTGCGCTCAACTAACCTTAACCCACCAGGTCGCCGCTCTACAGTCTGCCTCCGCCGACGCTGACGGGCGCCGCCGCTCCACGGGCCTCGCCCGGGGCCCGCAACGGCTCTCAGGGCCCGATGAGGGGCAACACTCGCAACCAAGATTGCCCAAAATCCCTACCGTGTTCCATTTTTCCCTACAAAACGTCTATGGCATCAGAAAGCCTGATATACCGCAGACACCGGAGAGAGGAACGCGCATGGTTCCTACCCAACCCCAACGGGGGGGCGTCAGCAGCCCGGCCGCCGCCCAGACGGCCCGGCCGGGCGGTAGTGGTTATGAAGCTGTGCGCGCTAGCAGGGACTTCTGGACTCTCCGGCGGCGCTTCGGGTCGTTCATCGTGCCGGCCTGCGTGTTGTTCATCTTCTGGTACTTCCTCTTCGTCATCATCGCCGTATTCGCGCCTGGCTTCATGCGGATCCACGTGTTCGGCGACATAAACGTGGGGCTGTGCTTCGGTGTCTTGCAGTTCGCCTCGACGTTCGCGATCGCCGCGAGCTACCGCCTATGGGCGCGGCGCAGGCTCGACCCGCTGTCTGACCGGCTGCGGCATCGCCTGGAAGGAGGACGCGGCCGGTGACCGGTCTAGCCGCCACGGGCACGCTCGCGGCCGCCGCCGTCGGCACGCCCGCGCTCAACTTCACCATCTTCGCCTTTTTCGTCGTGGTAACCCTCATCATCGCCCTCAGCGTCGCCAGGAAGAACCGCTCGACCACCGACTACTACGCCGGCGGACGGACCTTTACCGGCTTGCAGAACGGCATCGCGACCGGTGGCGACTACCTGTCGGCCGCCACGTTCCTTGGCACCCCAGGCATCATCGCGATATACGGGTACGACGGCATCCTCTACTCGATCGGCTTCATAGTCGGCTGGCTGGTGGTGCTGCTGCTCGTCTCCGAGCCGTTCAGGAACACCGGCCGGTACACGATGGCCGACGTGCTTGATCTCCGGCTGAAGGCACCGCCAGTGCGTGCCGCCGCGGCTCTGTCTACCCTGACGGTCTGCCTGTTCTACCTGCTCGCCCAGATGGCCGGCGCCGGCGCGCTGGTGAGCCTGTTGCTTGGCGTGACTACCTCAGCCGGCCAGGATGTCGTCGTCGCCGCGGTCGGCGTCATCATGATCTTCTACGTGCTCATCGGCGGCATGAAGGGCACCACTTGGGTGCAGATCGTCAAGGCCACGATCCTCGCGGCCGGTACCGTGGTGACCACGTTCTGGGTGCTGTCCAAGGCCGGGTTCAGCCTTCCCGCCCTGCTGCACCACGCCGCGGAATCTAGCCGGTCTGGCAGCGCGGTGCTCAGCCCCGGCCTCGAATACGGGGTGAACACGGTCACCAAGTTCGACTTCATCTCGCTCGCGCTCGCGCTCGTGCTCGGCACCGCCGGCCTGCCGCACGTCCTCATGCGGCTGTATACCGTGCCGAACGCGCGGGAGGCGCGCCGGAGCGTCACCTGGACGATCTGGTTTGTCGGGCTGTTCTACCTGTGCACGTTCGTGCTCGGCTTCGGCGCGATGTGGCTCGTGGGAGACAAGCACATTCTCGCCGCGCCTGGCGGGAGTAACTCCGCTGTCCCCCTGCTCGCCGACAAGCTGGGCGGGACGCTGCTTCTCGGCATCATGGCGGCGGTCGCGTTCGCGACCATCCTGGCCGTGGTGGCCGGCCTGACCATCACCGCGAGCGCCTCTTTCGCCCACGACGTCTACGCCAGCGTGCTCCGCCGCGGGGAGGCCGAGCCGGCCGACGAGGTCCGAGTGGCGCGGATCACCGCGGTGGTGGTGGGGATCGTCGCGGTGGTCGGCGGGATCTCCGCGAAGGGCATCAACGTCGCGTTCCTCGTCGGACTGGCATTCGCGATCGCGGCGGCGGCGAACCTGCCGTCGATCCTGTATTCGCTGTTCTGGCCGCGGTTCACCGCCCGCGGCGCGCTGTGGAGCATCTACGGCGGACTCATCAGCTCTGTGGTCCTGATCATCTTCTCTCCGGTGTTCTCAGGCCAGGCCAAGCCGCTAGGAGGCACGAGCTCCTCGCTGATTACCGATCCCCACATCAACTTCGCATTTTTCCCGCTGAACAATCCCGGGATCGTGGCCATCCCGCTGGCGTTCTTCCTCGGCTGGCTCGGCACGGTGACCGACCGCCAGACCGCAGACTCAGGTCGCTTCGCCCGGATGCAGGTCCGGGCGCTTACCGGTGTCGGCGCCGAGCGAGGCGGTCGTTCCTGACGGAGACTTTCGCGCAGTTACGCCGCATACGGGGTAGACGGAAGGGGGAACCCGACATGGCGAGCAACCTGAGCTTTGGCTCGGCACGAGCCGCTCAGCAGCCACAGCCGCCCCATCCGCATACAGGGCAGCAGCCGGCGGCGCCGCATCCGCTAGGCATGGATCCAGGAATCTGGCCGCTTATTCGCCAGTCAGCGCGGCGGCTGGCCCAGACCGAGGACGCGTTCGTTCAAGAGCTGCACCACGACGTCACAAGGCTTACCCCGGACCGGGCCGAAGCCCCGGCTGCCGATGTCTGGGGGTTCTGCGAACGATTGGTGCGGTCGCTGCTGTGGGTCGCGCTAAGCGATCAGCCGTTGGGTGTGATCGCGGACACACTGCGCAAGGTCGGCGCGCAGAACTGGGTGGAGGGCCACTCTGACGCGCTGTACGCGAACGCCGCCCACGCACTTGTCCAGACGGTGCACTACCTCAGCGACAGCGACTGGTCCGCCTCGACCGCCTCGGCGTGGGTCAGCTTCTTCATGTGGGTCAAACCGCACTTGCTGGCGGGCGCGCAGCAGGCCGCGGCGGAGCACACCGCCGCGCAGCAGGCCGCCGCCCGGCAGGCCGCCACGCAACGTGCCGTCGCCGAGCAGGAGGCCGCCAGGGTCGAGGCGCTGTCCAGGGGAACTCCAGGCGGCCACGTCGGTGACGTCAACCTGGAGTCGGTAGCGAACCTGCTGGACGACGACGAGGACGAGGACACCGGCTACGGCCAGATCATGCTAGGCATGACCCGCCCCCGCCGCGACCCCACCCGTTAGCTTGGCTGGCTCCCGGAGAAGGATTTGAACCTTCATTGACGGATCCAAAGTCCGTTGTCTTGCCTGGTTAGACGATCCGGGATGGCCCGCCACAGATTTTACCCGGAACTGCCCGCACGCTCAGGATGCTTGGCCGTCCCAACTCCTTCACCCAGGTATAAATCATGAGGCGCGGGGCAGTGGGTCGAGCGGAAGGCAGCGGCATGCGATGGCGGGTGCGGCGGCGTAGATGGTGCGCAGAGGCGTCTCAGATGGTGAGACGGTGACGAGGCCGCGCATACGGGATTCATGCTCCGATTCGCAAGAATTCATTTTGAAGCCTTGCACAACCTACGGTGACGTAGGCTACGGTTACGTAAGCGTAAACGGCTTCGGCCGCCCGGCAAGATACCCATAGGAGCGTCATGTCACCGACTTCCGGCGCACACGACACGAACGGCATCGGCGGCGCCACGGCCGTCGCCGCACGGCCTAGCGGTGGCGTCACGCCGCCCGTTCGCACCGCGCTGTCGGACCTCGACGACGAGCAGATGAGCAGGGCTCAGCGCGTCCTCGTCGGCGTATTCGTGTTCGTCCCGACGGCGGCGCTCGTCGCGGCGATTCCGTTCGCCTGGGGCTGGGGCCTCGGCTGGCACGACATTGTGATCGCCGCGGTCTTCTACTGGATCTCAGGACTCGGCATCACGGTGGGCTACCACAGGTACTTCACTCACCTCTCGTTCAAGGCCAAGCCATGGCTGCGGGTCGCGATGGCGATCGCGGGCAGCATGGCGATGGAGGGGCCGGTCATCACCTGGGTGTCCGATCACAGGCGGCACCACAAGTACAGCGACAAGGAAGGTGACCCGCACTCGCCCTGGCGGTACGGCGACGACACGAAGGCGCTGGCCAAGGGCCTGCTTCACGCGCACTTGCTGTGGCTGTTCGACCCGAACCAGACCTCGCAGGAGAGGTTCTCCCCCGATCTGCTCGCCGACAAGAAGATCAGGAAGGTCGACGACGCCTTCATCTGGATTGTCGCGGTGTCGCTGCTGCTACCCGCGCTGATCGGCGGCCTGTGGGGGATGTCCTTGCACGGTGCGATCACCGCGTTCTTCTGGGCCAGCCTGGTGCGGATCACGCTGCTGCACCACGTCACCTGGTCGATCAACTCGATCTGCCACACCTTCGGCACCAAGGACTGGGACGCTCGGGACCGGTCGCGCAACGTCTCGTGGCTGGCCATCGCTTCGTTCGGCGAGTCCTGGCACAACCTGCACCACGCGGACCCGACCTGCGCCAGGCACGGCGCGCTCAAAGGCCAGATCGACCAGAGTGCCCGGGTGATCTGGGCCTTCGAGAAGCTCGGCTGGGCGTACGACGTGCGCTGGCCGGACGAGGCGCGGCTGCGCGCCAAGCGTCCCGCGACCTCGACGCGGAGCCTGGGCGCGATGACCATCCGCGACAAGGCCGCCCGGGCCGACAAGGCGAGCAAGACGGACAAAACGGAAAATGCGACTGACAGGGCGGCCGCATAACGCCATGATGTTCCGGTGACCGAATCCCCGAGAGCCAGCAGAAAGCGGATGACCGGCCAGGAGCGGCGGCAGCAGTTGCTGGACATCGGACGCCGCCTCTTCGCGGAGCGGGGGTTCGAGGGCACCTCGATCGAGGAGATAGCCGCCCAGGCCGGTGTCTCGAAGCCGGTGGTGTACGAGCACTTTGGCGGCAAGGAAGGCCTGTACGCGGTGGTGGTCGACCGAGAGGTGGAACGGCTGACGACGATGACCACCATGCTGTTCGAGGGCGACCACTCCCGGCCCAAGTTCGAGGCCGCCGCCGTCAAGTTGCTCAGGTATATCGAGGACAACGCCGACGGCTTCCGCATCCTGGTGCGGGACTCTAACCCCGGCTCGGGCAGCGGCACGTTCGGCACGCTGCTGTCCGACATCGCCGGCCAGGTGGAGTACATCATGGCCGACTTCCTCAAGTCCCGCGGCCGGGATCCCCGGCTGGCACCGATGTACTCCCAGATGCTCGTGGGCATGGTCGCGTTCACCGGCCAGTGGTGGCTGGACGCGCGCAAGCCCAAGCTCGAGCAGGTCGCCGCGAACATGATCGACCTGGCCTGGAACGGCCTGTCCCAGCTCGACGCGAAGGCCTGAGGCGGCTAGCCCCTACGGGGCCCAGGCCGGGGCCGCCCCCGGCGCGAGCGTGACGGTCCGCTCCGCGGCCCGCGCCGTTGGCAGTCCCGCCTCCACCCAGGCGGCGTACCCGCCGATCACGTCGGTGGCCCGGGCCAGTCCCAGGTCTTGCAGGGCGGCCGCCGCCAGGCTCGAGGTGTAGCCCTCGGAACAGAAGACGATCAGCCGCGCGCCGTACCCGCTCACCCACGGCAGCCGCGCCTCGCTGGCCGGATCGAGCCGCCACTCCAGGTGGTTTCGCTCGACCACCAGCGACCCAGGAATCTCGCCCTGGGCGGCGCGCTGGGCGGCTGGCCGGATGTCCACGAGCGTCGCTCCCTCACTCCATTCACCGAAGGCCGTCCCCGGCCCCACCCGCACCAGGCGGGCACGCGCGAACGCCAGGATCTCGTCGATCGACTGCGCCCCCGCTGGCCTAGCCGTCACCAGTCGTCCTCCCCCTCGGTACCGGCCAACGCCAGGCCGCTCGGTGTCAGGTCGTACCTCGTCATCGACGAGAGCGGCGGCGAATAGGCATGCACGCTGACGGCGACCGAGCCGTCCGCGCAGTTCCGCACGTCATGCACATAGTGCGGGCCGAACGCGCGGACCTCACCGGAACCCAGCCGACTCACAAGTGTGGCGTTCCCCTCCCGCGGCACGCATTCGTCGAGAGCGCCCCACACCACGCCGAACGCCCCCGCCGAGCTCCCGTGGTCATGAAACCCCGTCGACTGTCCTGGTAGCCAGCTGATCAGCCACACCTCCCAGCCGTCGCCGGCCTGTATCCGTTCATACCAGCGCCCTTCCGCGTCCAGGCGCACCCGCGTCACCCACTCCGCCGGGGTCGCCGTCAGCCGCCGCACCTGCGCGGCGAGCTGAGCAGGACTGAGAATCCGCTGGTCAGTAGCGCTTCCTTGGCTCACCAGAGGATGATGGCACAGCTTCTCTAGTAATTCAATAGGAATAGTCGCATTAGTTGAGGCTGAGGTCGGAGCGGCGGTGCAGCACCGTGAACACGCGACGGAACGGGAACATTGTTCCGAACGGACCGGGGTCGTACACCCGCCGCAGCCGCTCCGCGTACTCGTCGAGAAAGGCGCCGGCCTGGTCCCCGTCGAGCGCGGAAAGCACCGGCCGCAGCGTGGTGCCCCTGGTCCACTCGAGCACGGGATTCTCACCCTGGAGGATGTGCACGTAGCTGGTCTCCCACGCGTTGACCTCGTAGTCCGGCCTGGCGAGCAGCGCGGCGTACTCCCGCGGATCGCCGCCCTGGCGGTTGAGTTCGGCGTTCCGCAGCGCGTCGCGCCACTTCGGGGAGGCGGCCATCTCCCGCACGATCGCGTGGCTCGGCTGGTCGAAGTTGCCGGGAAGCTGGAAGGCGAGCCAGCCGCCGGGCGCCAGCATGTCCGCCCAGCGGACCAGCAGGTCCTGGTGGCCGGGCACCCACTGCAGCACGGCGTTGCAGATCAGCACGTCCGGCGCCGTGTCCGGCGCCCAGTCCCGCACGTCGCCGACGGAAAAGCTGACCCGCTCAACCCCCCGACGCGGAGCAAGCTCCGTGGACATTGCGGCGGCGATCATCTCCGGTGAGCTGTCCACGCCGACCACCCGCGCTCGCGGCCAGCGCTGCGCCAGCACCGCGGTGAGGTTGCCCGGGCCGCATCCGAGGTCCGCCACGTACCGCGGGCTCTCCGCGCCGACCTGCGCGAGCAAATCGAAGAACGGCCGCGCTCGCTCGCCGCCGAACCGAAGGTACTGCGCCGCGTCCCACATGACGGGTGTCCCTTCTCTCGTGCCGGCTCATCCCGCCAGGCAAAGCATCTTGACGTCAAGATATCTATCAAGCATCTTGACGTCAAGAGATATGCTGTTTCTCATGCGTCAGCTCTCCGACGAGGTCGACGAACTCGTGGCCGCCTGGCGGGTGCAGCGGCCAGACCTGGACGTGGCACCGCTGCAGGTGCTCAGCCGCGTGTCCCGGCTCGCCAGGCACCTGGACATAGCCCGCCGCGGCGCGTTCGCCGCGCACGACCTGGAGGCGTGGGAGTTCGACGTGCTGTCCGCGCTACGGCGGGCGGGGCCACCGTTCCAGCTGACCCCGGGCGCGCTGCTGCGCGCCACCCTGGTCACCTCGGGCACCATGACCAACAGGATTGACCGCCTCGCGGCGGCGGGCCTGGTACGGCGGGAGCCGGACCCGCGGGACCGGCGGGGCGTGCTCGTGACCCTCTCCGAGCGCGGCCAGACGGTGGTGGACGCGGCGCTCACCGACCTGCTCGATCGCGAGCAGGCCCTGCTCGCCGGGCTTGGCGATGACCAGCGTCAGCAGCTAGCCGACCTGCTCCGCACGCTGCTAGCCCCGTTCGACGCGGACGGCAGGCAGCAGCGAGGCTAACCGCCGAACCCGACCGACAACGCCACAACCGGCATGCATCGCAACAAGGTCTTACAAGGCCCTTACATCAGCACCTAACGGCGCGTTAACATCCGGCAAGCAACATGATCCGAGTCACATTCGCGCACACCCGTGTTTTCCTCAACGAGGAGGGTCCTGCATGCCCCGTTTGGCCCATGCGATCGGCGCCGCGGCGGCGGCCGCGGCGCTTGCCCTATCCACCGCTGTCACCGCCGCCGCGTTGCCCGCGGCCGCGGCCCCCCAGCCGAGCACCACTCAACCCACCTACTACCTCGCACTGGGCGACTCACTGTCCGTCGGTGACCAGCCGAACGCGAAGGGCGTCACCCTGCCCACCAGCCAGGGCTACGCTGACCAGCTCTACGCCACGCTTCATCGCACCGACGCCAACCTGAAGTTTTACAAGCTCGGCTGCCCAGGCGAGACTTCGGCCACGATGAACAAGGGCGGGATCTGCGGATACAAGGGCGACGACCGGTATTCGCTAACCGCGCGCAAAGGCAACCAGCTCACCGCGGCGGTCGATTTCCTGAAAGCGCACAGCGGCCACGTCACGCTCATCACGCTGGACATCGGAGCGAACGACCTGAACGGGTGCATCGCCCTCGGCACGATCACCAAGATCGAAAACTGCCTGCCGCCGGTCTTCGCAGCCGTCGAGACGAACCTGGCCACGACGCTTGAGACGCTGCGCGCCGCCGCCCCCACGGCGACGATCGTCGGGATGACCTACTACGACCCCGAGCTCGCGGAATATCTGACCGGAAAGTCAGGCCAGACGTTCGCCAAGGCCAGCATCGCGGTGGCGGGCGTGTTCGGCGAGATCCTCACGGGCGTATACGAAAAGCTTGGCGCACTCGTCGCCGACACGTTCACCTCGTTCGACACCACGGACGACACCCAGTTCGTGACCGTGCCGCACCACGGGAAGCTGCCCAAGGACGTGGCCGTGATCTGCAAGTGGACATGGGAGTGCGCGGCACCGCCAGTCGGCCCGAACGAGCACGGCACTAAGCAAGGCTACGGGGCCATGTCCTCGACCTTCTTGGCCACGCTGCAGAAGGCCGGCTTCAAGCCCTAGCTCAGCCCTCGAGCGAGCTAGCTACCTCCAGCCAGCGCTCCTCCAGGCCCGCCTTCTCGGCCTGGAGGACGCGCAGCTGGGCGCCGAGCTCGGTCAGCTTCTCGTAGTCCGTGGCGTTCGCGGCGAGCTCTTCGTTCAGCACGGTCTCGCGGTCGGCGGCGCGATCGATCTGCCGCTCCAGGCGCTGCAGTTCCTTGCGGCCAGCACGCTCGGCGGCGGACGCCGAGACCGGCCGGGGACCCTCGGCTCGCCCGGCGGGCGGGGCCGCCCGGCGCGCCCGGACCCGTTCCAGGTACTCGTCCACGCCGCGGGGCAGGAAGGCTATCTTGCCGTCGCCAAGGAGCGCGTCCACCCCGTCGGTGACCCGCTCGAGGAAGTACCGGTCGTGGCTGACCACGACCAGGGTGCCCGGCCAGTCGTCGAGGAGGTCCTCGAATTCGGTCAGCATCTCGATGTCGAGGTCGTTGGTGGGCTCGTCGAGCAGCAGCACATTGGGCTCGGTCATCAGCAGCCGCAGCATCTGCAGGCGCCGCCGCTCGCCGCCGGACAGGTCACCGACCGGCGTCCATTGCCTGTCACCGTGGAAGCCCAGCCGCTCGAGCAGCTGACCCGCCGACAGCTCGCGCTTGCCGACCTGGATCCGAAGCTGGATCTCCTCGACCGCCTCGCGGGCTCGTTGTGCCGGGTCGAGCTCGGTGAGCTCCTGCGACAAGTGGGCCACCCGGACGGTCTTGCCGCGCACCACGTGGCCAGCGACCGTCACGCCGTCGACTGTTTCACCGGCGAGCAGCCGCAGCAGCGACGTCTTGCCCGCCCCGTTGACGCCGACGATCCCGACCCGGTCTCCGGGGCCGAGCCGCCAGGTCACGTCGTCGAGCAACGTCCGGTCCGCGACATGCTCGCCGCGGGGGGACGACCCCCCGCACCCCCCGTTCAAGCCGACGGTGACAGTCACATCCTCGAGCTCCAGGACGGTCTTGCCCAGCCGGGCGGTCGCCAGCCGGGTCAGCTCCGCGCCGTCCCTGGCAGGCGGCTCGGCGGCGATCAGCGCGGTGGCCTCCTGCACCCGGAACTTCGGCTTGGTGCCGCGGGCCTGCGGGCCGCGGCGCAGCCACGCGAGCTCCTTGCGGGCCAGGTTGCGCCGCCGCTGCTGGTCCGCCTCGGCCGTGCGCTGCCGCTCTGCCTCGGCGAGCACGTACGCGGAGTATCCGCCTTCGGTCTGGTAGACCTGCCCGTCGGCCACCTGCCACATCTGGTCGCAGACGGTGTCGAGCAGCCAGCGGTCGTGGCTGACCACGACCACCGCGCAGCCGCGGTCCCGCAGGTGACGGCCCAGCCAGTCGATAGCGTCGATGTCCAGGTGGTTAGTGGGCTCGTCGAGCAGCAGGACATCGCGTTCGACGGCCAGCAGCGCCGCCAGCGCGACCCGCCGCCGCTCCCCGCCGGACAACCGCGTCACGTCCGATTCCAGGCCGATGCCGAAGAGAAGTTCCGCGGCGACGGAACGGGCCCGTGGTTCCCGTTCCCACGCCCCGCCGCCGTACCGGTCGCCGAACGCGATCTGGCCGACTACCCCGGACAGC
>Ga0187808_10000121_pt1 | contig 18487 bp, 16 predicted proteins | sample NC_wetland_sal_i_5_FD_132427 | JGI IMG/M metagenome (GOLD analysis project Ga0187808, IMG submission 132427) | Wetland sediment microbial communities from Neuse River Estuary, North Carolina, USA - ASW_3 | ecosystem: Environmental > Aquatic > Freshwater > Wetlands > Sediment | place: USA: North...
GGCGTTTTCCAGGTCGTCGCGGATGACCACATCGTTCACCTTCTTCTCCTCTTGGCGAATCCAATCCGCAACCTTAGAGTCAGTCCGAACCGTGAGGGCTATGATTGCCGCCTCAGTCACCGTGCGGTCAGGCTCCGCATCCGACTTGTTGATGACCTGGAAGAGTGTTTGATTGGCCTGCTCTGTGTCGTATTCGGCCAAGGCGCCATAATAGAAGCGCCGCAGGTTAAGATCCCGCTTGTCCTCCTGAAGTTTCCAGAGGATTTGCATCGCTTGGTCCCCCCCGATAAAGGCCAACGACTGTGCCGCATACTCGGCGGTGCGATCATCCTTGAGCGCCTCGGTCAGTTGAGGAACGATGCTCTGCCCGGCGGCGAATGCAGCGCGAAACAGCGAGTCCGCCGCCTCCGCGTTTGGGGCGCTCAGAATCCCGTCCAAAAGCTCCGCGGCCCAGTCGCCGGGGAGTGGCGCTTCGCTTTGCTCGCCGCTCTCATTGCCTGGAGCCTGCCCCGGCGGCCCCTTTCCCGGCGTTGCGGGCGGGTGCTGCGCCAAGCAGGGGGTAGCAAGGAAAAGGCAACAGGCCGCGAGCAAAAGGCTCTGCGACACACGCGCGAGCAAGTCACTGCACTTCCGTCCGTCCGAGATGCTTTTCCTCTTTTGCATTCAGAAGTCTGCCTTTTCTTGGATGCCTGGCGGCCCGGAAGAGTTGGGGCCGCTCAGTGAATAGCAGGCAGCCGGCAGTAAGCAGTCTCTAGTCCCCAGCCAGAAGGGGAGGCAAATCGCGCAGGTCGTTCAGAAGCAAATCTGGACCAACCTCCTCCAACGTGTGCGGTCCGAACCCATAAGTCACGCCGCATGTCCAGACACCCGCGTTGCGCCCTGTGAGCACATCCGTGTCGGAATCTCCGACCATCAGCGTTTTCTCTGCGGGGATTGACACGAGACTCATCAAGGTCTTTATTCCCATCGGATCAGGTTTCTTCCGGGGAAAGCTATCGCCGCCGTAGATCTCAAAAAAGTACGGGGCGAGCCCCAGACCGGCAATTATTTCGCGGCTGAAGCGTGTGGGCTTGTTTGTCAGGATGGCCAGCCTTTGATTCCCGAGACTCTCCAGAGCTTCGCGCACTCCTGGGTAGGCGATCGTATTGTCGAGCAAATGATGGGCGTAATAGTCCAGAAAGAAAGTAAGCCCCTTCTCCACCTCGCCGTCGCCGGCTTGGTCTCCCAGCGCCCTTTTGATCAAAACAGTCACTCCATGACCAACATAGGACGTGACGGCATCGAGAGGCAGAGGGGCCAACCCCATGAACTCCCGCATAGCATTAACGCTCATGGCCAAGTCCCTCTTGGTGTCTGCGAGCGTGCCGTCCAAGTCGAAGACGACTAGTTGGATTCCCCTCAAGGTACGCCTATATGTTGTCATCAACATTCCTTCCCGTCGCACTTTCGGTTCACAGCTCAGCCTGAGGACCACAAACAAAGAATTTCTCCCTGTCCTCCGGGCCTCTAAAGCCTGAACACGGAGATCACGGAGGGTCTCAGTGACCTCTGTGTTTTGTCCTCCTCCGGCCACAGAGAACGTAGAGACGATGAGTCCTCACAGCACAACAACGCTTCCCGAAGTAGTGCTACAGAGCCGGCGGCGCCGCCCCACATTCCGGCTCAAGAGCGCGAAGTACGAGCGCTGCCTCCTCTGCTGGAATCGGATTGAAATAGAAACCTTCACTGCCCAAGTATCGGCGTTCGCCCTCCACATCCGGATGAAGCTCCATGTGCCAATGGAAGTCGTCTGGCACCGTCCCCCACCAATCCCTGGTCGGCTTGTGAGCCTCGAGGTTGGGCTCGGTGTGGATGACGAAGTGCAGAATTACAGAAATCTTTTCGATCCTCTGGAGGCAAGGCTTCAAAAAGGAAGCAAGCGATTTCACGCGGGCCAGCTCTGTCAAATCCCTTTCAAAGGAAGAGGAGTGCCGTACCGGCAGCACCCACAATTCGTACGGCGACCGCGAAGCGAAGGGACAGACAGCAATAAAATCGCCATTCTGGTCCACCACCCGCTTCCCTTCTTCCATCTCTTGTTGAATGCAGTCACAAAAAAGGCAACGCTCTCTCTTTTCGAAATGCAATTTGCTCCACCGGAATTCAATTTCCAGGAATTGCGGCAACACCGGAGAGGCCAACACTTGAGAGTGGCTATGACCGTGTTCATTCCCGGCCACAAGTCCTTGGTCCTTAAAAACAGAAACGTAGCGAAGCCGGGCGTCCCGCTTGAGGTCCAGGATGCGATCACGATAAAGGCCGATGCATTTTTCGATCTGAGAGACCGGAAGTTCCGCCAGCGTCACCCCATGTTGCGGAGTCTCCACCACGATCTCATGCGCGCCAATAGGGTTCATGCGGTCGAACATCCCTACGGCCTGCCGGTCTTCCTTTCCCTCAACAAGAAAAATGGGCGCGCGATCATGAAACACTCGGGCGCTCCATGTGCCGTTGGCGTTTCTGAGCTCCTGAATCGACCGTGGGGTGAAGTGTTCATTTCCCGGACAGAAAGGGCAGATGGCATTCGCATCGTCGAAATCTGCCATCACCTGCCGTCTTCCGCACACCACCCATCGGTGAGCCACCGGGTCTAGTCGAAGTTCAGCCATTGTTTTTGCCTCTCTGTTGGGTTCCCGACATCAGGGCAGAGACTATAACATACCAGGGACGTAGGGGCAGGGTCGCTCTCGACGGCTTTGCGCCAGTGTGATAACTTCGCAATCTTACAGACGGAGATGGCTATGGCTAAAATTCAACCTTTTCGCGCGCTTCACTACAATCCATCACAGATTCAGGAACTTTCAGAAGTCGTGACACAGCCCTACGACAAAATCTCTCCAGAGATGCAATCACAATACTACCGTTCCAGCCCCTTCAACCTCGTCCGGGTGATCCGGGGCCGGATTTACGCCGACGACAATCCCCAGGACAACGTCTACATTCGCGCCGCGCAGTGCTTCCGGGAATGGATCGAGAACCGTATCCTGGTTTCGGATTCGGAACCCGCGATCTACCCTTATGACCAGGAATATGAGGTTCCGGGCCATCCGGGAAGCAAGAAAGTGCGTCGCGGCTTTATCGCGGTTTGCCGGCTGGAGGACTACTCGGCGAAGATCATCCACCCGCACGAGGAGACTCTGTCGGCGCCCAAGACCGACCGGTTGGAGTTGTTAAAGGTCACTCGCGCCCATTTCGGCCAGATCTTCGTCTTATACAGCGACCCCAACGGGGAGGTTGAATCACTTCTGGCGGATGCGGCGCCCCAGAAACCGTGGGAGCAAGTTACCGACGAGTACCAGACGCTCCATTCCGTCAGTCGGATTATCGAGCCGGAAGTAATCCGGCGAATCGCGGCGGCGATGGCGGACAAGATGCTGGTCATTGCCGACGGCCACCACCGGTACGAGACGGCGCTCGCTTATCGGGACTACTGTCGAAATCGAGGAATCTCCGATGACCGGGCAGAATACGTCATGATGACCTTCGTCCGCATGGAGGCCGGGGGCCTCACCATCCTGCCGACTCACCGCGCCGTTCACGGCCTGCCGGCTTTTGATTGGGCGGAGTTCTTGTCCAGAGCCCGTTCGTTTTTCGCTGCGGAAGAGTTCCTGGCTCAAGGCGAGGAGCACGACTGGGCGAGCCGCTTCCTTGAAGACTTGGCGCGAGCGGGGCGTGAAGGGCCAACGTTCGGCGGCTACGCTGGACGGGGCAAGCTGGCGCTTCTCCGCCTGCGCCGCGACTTTGAGCTGGATGGCGCTCTGAGCGACCTTCCCCCATCTCTGCGCCGGCTCGACGTCATGCTTCTCCATCGCCTGATCCTCGAGCAAATACTCGGCATCGACCGACAAGCGGTGCGGGAGGAAAAAAACCTGACCTATCACCGCGAATTCCCCGCTGCGGCTGCGGCGGTCGCCAAGGGCGAGGCGCAACTCTGCCTCGCGCTGAACCCCACTCCTGTCGAAGCGGTGCGCGAGAATGCCCTCGCGGGCCTGACGCTTCCGCAGAAGTCCACCGACTTTTACCCCAAACTGCTTTCGGGGCTCGCGATTTACTGGTTGGATAACCCGGCGGGAATGTAGGCGAGGTGCCAGGTGCCGGGTGTCAGGTGCCAAGTGTTGGGTCTCAGGTTTGGGTGGGAGGCGCTGGCGGGTGGCAGATGCCAGGTTCCGGATGAAAGCCCTCTGCCTTAGGGCCGATCGTTACCCGTACTTTCGGCTGGACACCAGGGGTGAGTACTCTAGAGAACGCAAGACCTCGTGGCGGCGAGGCAGTTGCTCGACCAAGCGCGATGCCCTGAAAGGGCATCAGCGTATCCAGCACGCCCGGTGTCCGGCAAAAGACGTGGGACACGCTCAGCCCGAGGGGATAGGGTGCACCGCGAGGGACCACTTCCTTCTGCAAGCAAACTTGCTTTGCCCGGCTGAGTCCCTCCCCTCGGGAGTCTGTGTGATAACCCTGCCTAAGCTGTCATTCCGAGCGGAGCGAGGAATCTCGCCCTGAGCATTTTCAAGGCAGTGCGAGATTCCTCGTCGCCTGCGGCTCCTCGGAATGACACGCAATACCGGGTTATCACGCAGACTCCTCGGGAGAGCGGGAAGACCCGGCTCGCGGACCAGCGGCCGCGGCCGAGCGCGCAACCTGGGTCAGGCGCCGAAAGATTTTATCGCTGCTTCGACGCTATCATACACCTCGAACACAGTAACAAGTTTAGTAATATTCAGTTGCTCGCGAAACCTCTTTGTAAGGTTCGCCAGCTTCATGCTGGCTCCCTGGCTCTGTGAGGAAGTGTAGCCGGCGACCAGCGTGCCCAGGCCGGCGCTGTCAATGTAGCTGACATTCCCAAGATCCAGGACCAGGCGCTTCATTCCCTGGCCCAGAATCTCCTTGATCTTCGTGCGGAGTTGATTGCTCTCTTCGCCCAGCGTTATACGCCCCGACAACGCCAGAACCGTAACTCCGCTGGATTCCTTTTCGACAATTTGCAACGCCATTTTCGGCCTCCTTGAGATACGCGCAAGCTCCAGATTCTACAGAGGATTTTGAAAAAAGTAAATCAACGATACCGTTGCCGCATGAATTCGGCGATGCCGGCGTAGGCGCGCGCGAGGGTTGGCTCGTCCGGCAGGAAGACGATGCGGAAATGCTGCGTCTCCGGCGCCTGCCCAAACCCGCTGCCATGCACCACCAGAACCTGCCTTTCGAGCAGGAGGTTGCGCACGAAATCTTCATCACTCTCCGGAATCTCCAGCCGTGGAAAGGCGTAGAAGGCTCCCAAGGGCTTCACACAGCTTATCCGTGGAGTGCCGTTGCACCATTGCACGGTAAGGTCGCGACGGAGGCGTAGTTTCTGCAGCACCTCCACGAGATGGTCCTGCGGGCCCTCGAGCGCGGGACGCACGGCGTACTGCTGGGGATGATTCGAACAAAGCCGCGCCCGCAACAACTTGTGCACCCCCTCGATATAAGGTTTCAGCGCCGCCGCCGGCCCGCTCACCACCGCCCACCCCACTCGCCAGCCCGGAACCAGGTAAGCCTTGGATAGGCCGTTGAACGTCACTACCGGAACGTCCGGGGCCAGCGCGGCAATGGAGGTGTGCGGCCGGTCGCTGTCCAAGATTAACTTGTCATAAATCTCGTCGGCGAAAATCAGCAGGTTGTTCTGCCGGGCCAGTTCCGCGATCGCCTCCAGGGTCTTCCGCGAGTAAACAGCCCCGGTAGGGTTGTTGGGATTGATGACGACGACGGCGCGCGTGCCGGAGAAGATGCGGCTGGAAAGGTGTTCCAGATCGGGTTCCCAGCCGTTCGCTTCGTCCAGCAGGTAAGAGTTGAGCGGCGCGCCGACCTTCGCCAGCACGGCGGAATAGAGCGGGTACTCGGGGCTGGGCGTCAGAACGTTTTCGCCGGGGTCCAGAAGCGCCGCGAGGCAAATATCCACCGCCTCGCTCACGCCTGCGGTCATGAAGACGCTTTGAATGTTGCGGATACCTTTACGCTCGGCCTCGGCGCGCGCCGCAGCCACCGCCTCCGACACGCCCAGCGACGGCCCGTATCCATCCAGCCCATCGCGCATCGCTTTTGCTACGACCTCGACCAGGTGGGGCGGTGTACGAAAGTCGAACTGAAGCGGGTCGCCGATATTAAGCGGCAGGATTTCCTTGCCTTGGCGCGCCACCTCGTCAGCCAGCACCGCCAAGTCGCGGATCGCGTAACGCACCTGCGCCAGCCGCGTGGCCGCGCGGACCTCCGGGATTTTGTTTGCAGCAACCGCCATTTCCGCACCTCCTTTGCTGTCATTCTTCGCTCAGGATGACAGAGAACCGGCCCAAAAGACAGAGCAGTCGCTCATGCCCGTCCGCTGACGGGCACCCGGAAACCATGAAAATGAAGTCATCGCTGCCCTCATCTGGTAGCGCGGACCCCCGATTTTGGGGTCCGCGCTACCCAACCCGTCGATTTTCAAAGCAACGGACAACGGACTACGGACGACTGACAGAGATCTACCTCTCTCCCCACCTTAGCTTTTGCTGGAGAATCCTGAAGTAGTCCTTGTCGGCGGACTGAATGAGCTCCACGTAAGAGTCCGCCTTCTTCAGGCAAACCCGGTCTTCGCTGTGAGTGGCAATTCCCACCTGGCCGTCCACGGTGAGGTAGGCAGCCTCGCGAAGGGTCGTCACGGCTATTTCAATGCTGGCCGTGTCGGGAATGACGAGGGGGCGATGCGTCAACGTGTGCGCGCAAATAGGGGTTACGATAAATGCCGCCACGCTAGGCATGGTGATGGGACCGCCTGCGGCAAGGGAATAAGCGGTCGAACCGGTAGGCGTGGAAACGATCAAGCCGTCCGATTTGTACGAGGAAACGAAATGGCCGTTGACGCGCAGCTCGAAGTCCAGGATGCGCGAGATCGCCCCCTTGTTCAGCACCGCGTCGTTGAGCGCCAGGAAAGAGGTGATCACTTCATCGGCGCGGATCAACGAGCCTTCGAGCTGCACGCGCCGCTCGCTGCGGTGGTCACCACGCAATACGCCTTCCAGGGTAGGGTAAAGTTCCTCTTGGGTAATCACGGTAAGGAACCCCAGTCCCCCCAGATTGACCGCCAGGATAGGCACCGGCTTGCCGTGCAGCGCCCGCGCCGTGGCCAGGAGCGTCCCGTCGCCCCCCAGGACAATCAGCAAGTCCACCTTGCCGGCCATTTCGTTGCGCATCAGGCAGAGTTCGGCGTTGTTGATCATGGCGCCCGTTTCTTTGTCGACACACACCTCGATGTCGCGTTCACGCAGCCACTTGAGAAGGGGTGGCACGATTTCGCGGAGCTCGAGCTTCTTCGGCTTCGAAACGATCCCGATCTTTTTGATGTCCATTGGCCTTGACGGTCCTCTAAGGGCCCCCGTTCTGCCTCTTCTGTCATTCTGAGGCCCCGTTCTTTGGGGCCGAACAATCCTTGCAGTTTCAGGCGAGATTCCTTGGCAAGGGGCAGTTAATTCTAACCGGCTTCTCGCCAAACTGCATGCAGGAAATATTCCAGGTTTCCCTCGGCGCCCGGCAGCACGCTTTCAGCCTGGGCAAGATCGCGGAAGCCCAGTTCCAGCAGCCGGCGCGATACCTTGTCCACCGCTTCCTGGCGAAGAGCCGGCTCACGCACGATGCCCCCTTTGCCCACCTGCCCTTTTCCCACTTCGAATTGCGGCTTGACCAGCACCAGCACATCCGCCGGCATTTCCAACAACGGCGGCAACACGGGAAGAATCAGCGTGGCCGAGATGAAAGAGACGTCCATCGTTACCAGTTCCACGCGGGCGCCCAGCACGTCAAACTTCAGATTGCGCGCATTGATTTTTTCCAGCGAGACGACGCGCGGGTCGCGGCGGAGTTTCCAATCCAGTTGATTGGTTCCGACATCGACGGCAAACACGCGGCGGGCGCCCTGCTGCAAAAGGCAGTCGGTGAACCCGCCCGTCGAGGCGCCAATGTCCAGACAGATCTTCGCCTGGGGCGAGATGCCAAAATGCGCCAGGGCACCCTCCAGTTTCAGCCCCCCACGGCTCACGAACTTGAGGGGTTCGCCCAGCAGTCGCAGCTTGGCACTGGGGCTCGTCAAGACACCGCATTTCTCCACCTTCTGCTCGTCGACCAGCACTTCACCGGCAAGGATCATGGCCTGGGCTTTGGCGCGCGTGTCGGCTAGCCCTCGCTCAACCAGCAGCCGATCCAGGCGGATTCTCTCCAGCCGCTCCATTTGCATCGGTGAAGACAGATTACCCTCAAAAGGAAAAGAATTAAAGTGGTGGGCGGGCAGAAACGCACCTTAGGAGTTTCTACATTTTACGGGAGCGCGGGCTTCCAGCCCGCAGAGATGGGGCGGCAAGCGGGCTGGAAGCCCGCGCTCCCATATTACGGCACTGGTTTTTGTCAGCCAAAACAGGGGAGCACCGACGTCTTATGACGGCCGAACGCTACACGCGTTGTCCAGTGCCCAGGAACCTGCTTTTGAGGACGGCCTCGATATATCCATCGAGAAACCCTGCCAGGCGGCAGGCGGCGCGGTGGCTTGCGATGGCGAAGCGGATCAGGGCCGGGAGATGCTGCGGCGTCCGCAGAGGCTCGAGCGCTACCCGCCACAGGCGCATTCGACCACACTCGTCCACCATTTTGCTGAAGTCGCACGGGAGATCACACTGAGCCGTATCGGCGACGCTTCGCACGGCGACCGCGGCAATCCCGGCCCGGCGCGTTTCCGTCAAGATCGCAAGACTTTCCATGTCCACTGCCTCTGCAAGGCCGCCCAAGCTCGCTTTATCCTCCACGGTACGTACGATTGCATTCGCTGAAACAAGAGACTCGACGGCCTTTGCCCCACATTCAACAGCTAAACGCAGAAGTGCGTCGCTGCTACTGACTTGCTGATCGGCCGAGTCAGAACGGACAAGGCGCGCCGCAAGCACATCGCCAACTCCATATGCCGGTTTCAGGGCGCCGGCCAAGCCTGACGCCACCACAACGTCCGGCAACCTTGCCTTGAGGACACGGCAGATTGCCCGTGCCGCATTCGAAGCTCCGATACCCGTGACAACGGCGAGCACTTCCGCACCCGCCATCGTCGTTTCGTAGCACGGCAGCCCCTCGGTCCTCACCGGCCGAAAAACGCGAAGGCGGAGCCACGGCGTCAGTTCCGAGCGCACCGCGAAGGTTACAACCACATTCATGTAATCAGCTGGAATCAGGATTTCGAGTTCAGGCCATGCGCGCCGTCGGAGAGCTGCCACCTCAGCAGCTTCCACATGTCGGAGAACTGACGCTTTGCCCCAAGGACAGCAGAGGGCTCATAACCCACGTGCACCATGCAGTGCTCGCACCGAGGGTCGCGCCCGCGGCCATACTTTTCCCAGGGAGTCTTGTGCATGAACTCCTCGAACGAATCGTAATGACCATCGGTGATCAAGTAACATGGGGCCTTCCAGCCCCTTGGGTTGTAGGTGGGATTACCCCAGGCCGTACACATCATTTCTTCACGTTCACCACGGAGGTAATCAAGGTAGATTGGGGAAGTCATCAACCTATATTTCTTGAGTAGCTCTCCGGCCATGCGAAATTTCTCGTGAACTTCCTGCCGGGACATGAAGATCTCTTTGGTCTGGACAGCCGCGTAGGAGTAAGCGGGTGAGATCATGTGACCATCTACGCCCAGGGTCTGGGTATACTCGAACAGTTCATCGATTTCGTTGAGATCGGTCTGTTTGTAAATGGTGGTATTCGTACAGACCTGAAAGCCCGCGGCCTTGGCGGCTTTAATGCCTTCCACCGCCTCGCGAAATACGCCATCACGCTCGACACAGATATCGTGCGTCTTTTCAAGACCGTCTAAATGGATGTTGAAGAAGAACCTCGAAGTGGGATTAAATTCCTTCAACCGTTTTCGGGTAAACATCCCGTTGGTGCAGAGGTAGATGTGTTTCTTGCGCCCCAGGATACCGCTCACCAGTTGGCCGATTTCGGGATAAATCATCGGCTCGCCGCCGCAGATCGAAACAATCGGAGCGCCACACTCGTCCACGGCGCGTAAGCATTGAGGCACAGTGAGTTTTTCGCGAATTGTCTCTTTGTACTCGCGGATGCGTCCACAGCCCGTGCAGGTCAGGTTACAAGCGTGCAGGGGCTCGAGCATCATTACCAGAGGAAACTTCTCAACTCGACGCAGCCGCTTGCTGGCAATATAAGAAGTCAGGCTGGCGGTCAAGGAGAGTGGGAATCTCATGAGAATTCCCCGTTTCCGTTTCCCCCAGTGAACTCCTCTTGCGGCGCAGGGCGAACGGTATGAGCCCGATGGCTGTCGTTAAGCAGGCGTAGGTAACGAGCTAGGGCGTAGAGAGGAAAACTGTTGCGGTAGAGGTGATATTTGAGATAGAAAACGCGGGGGAAGCCGGTGCCCGTGAAGGCCTCTTCGGCCCAGGAGCCATCCGGCTGCTGTTGATCAATCAAATACCGCACGGCACGAGTTACGGCAGCCTCGTCAGGATCTCCGGCTGCCAGTAGGCCGATCAGGCCCCAGGCCGTCTGCGAAGGAGTACTCGGCCCCTTGCCCTTCTGGTCCGGATTATCGTAGGTGGCGCAGGATTCACCCCAACCGCCGTCGGGGTTCTGGGTTGCCCGTAGCCAGGACGCCGCACGTTGACAACAAGCTTCGTTCCGCAGGCCGAGAGCTTCCATGGCACGCAAAACTCCGCTGGTCCCGTAGACGTAGTTTACACCCCAGCGACCGTACCAGGCTCCTTCAGGAGTCTGTTCGCGCTTGATAAACTCGACGGCTCGCTTCACCCGGGGATCAGATACAGACCATCCATTTCTTCCGAGGCATTCCAAGGCCCGCGCCGTTAAGTCTGCGGTCGAAGGATCAATCATGGCGTTGTGGTCTGCGAACGGAATTTGGGTGAGAAGCTTCGAATCATTGTTATGGTCAAAGGCTCCCCAACCCCCATCCCGATTCTGCATTCCCAGCATCCACTCGAGACCACGGCGTTCGGCTTCACGGAGACAACCAGAATCCGGATAGGCAACTCGCTGAAGAGACATCAGAACGAAAGCTGTGTCATCAACATCCGGATAAAAGTCGTTGCGAAACTCAAACGCCCACCCGCCTCCTTCGCATGGCGGCTCAGTGCGCCAATCGCCCCGAGTCAGAACTTGACGTTCAAGCAGCCAACGCGCGGCCCTGACCAAAGCGGGCTGGTCGGGAGGGATGCCGGCCTCCTGCAAGGAAAACATCGCAATCGCTGTGTCCCAAACTGGCGAGAGGCACGGCTGAAGACGGATTGAATCCTCTTCCTCGATCTCGAACCGTGCAAGCTGGCCCATTTCGCGCCGAGTAAGGGGATCTTCAGGGCTATAGCCAAGCGCAACTAGTGCAAATACAGCATTCATCATGGCGGGGTAAATCGCACCCAATCCGTCACTGTGCTGCAGGTGTGCCAGTAACCAGCGAGTCGAGGCGCGCTCGGCCAGCTTGCGCAACGGTTTCCACGGAAGCCTCTCGTGAATCTTCAGCAGGCGATCGACAATCAGGAAAAAGTTACGCCATGTAAACAGCTTACGGTCCCAGGCAAAGGCGGGAATCGGGACCGAGGGGTCGCGGAAGAGCCCATGAGTTTCATGGTCCGTGATTGCCTCGGGCAGAGGCCATCGGGGTTTAAGAGCGTAAAGAATCATCAGCGGTACCACGATAGCTCGAGTCCAGGAAGACATGGCGTAGATGTTGACCATGAACCATCGCGGCGAAAGCATTAGTTCCGGAGGGATAGCGGGAACATACTCCCAGCTCAGCGCGCCGGTTAAAGCCAAATAAAAACGGACATAGGAATTGCTACGTTCTAAACCCCCGAGGTCGTGGATTCGTTGCCGGGCCTTAATCATGTGGGGCGCGCTTGCAGAATCCCCGGCCAACCTAAGCGCCAGATAGGCCTTTAGCGTCGCATTGAGCTCCGAAGGGCCGTCAAAATAAATATTCCATCCACCATCCGAAAGTTGATAGCGCCGGATGTAATTAGCGAGTTTAGCGATTCGGGCGGGTTCGGACTCGCCAATCACATGGAGATAGAAAATGTAGTCGGACTCGAGGGTTGTGTCTGCTTGCAGTTCTCCCAGCCAATAACCCTCGGGCGCTTGCATGGAAAGCAAGTGCTGAACTGACCGCCGCACGGCCTCCCTGAGGCGATCCTGCAGCGTCGGCGCCGCGGAGGTGGCGATGGTTTGCGTGCTGGATTCGCTACTCTGCAGCATATGCCTCCCCGAACCGAATTGATGACCGGCCCGCTCTCAACTCCTGCGGCAGGACGAAGCTTACGTTCTCCTCAATCCACTCCACTTCTTCAACGCGGTTGAAGCCCAGGTCTTTCAAACGACTCACCACCTGCTGGACCAGTACTTCAGGCGCAGAGGCGCCAGCGGTGACCGCGACGTTTCGTAGCCCGTTCACCCAATCTGGAAGAATGTCCTGAGCTTCCGAGATCAGGTAGGCTGCGGTTCCTCCGCGCTGAGCCACCTCTACCAGACGATTCGAGTTGGAGCTATTCTTGGCCCCGACCACCAGAACCGCCTCGGCCCCGTGGCCCAGATTCCGTACCGCCATCTGCCGGTTCTGGGTAGCGTAGCAGATGTCCTGGCTGGCAGGCCCGATGATCTTGGGAAACCGAACCCGCAGACGACTTATGATTTCTTGGGTATCGTCAACGCTTAACGTGGTCTGCGTTAAGTAAACGATACGTTCGGGGTGTGGAACCTCCAATACATCGACCTCTCCAGCCTCAGAGATTAGCCGAATGGAGCCCGGTGCTTCCCCAATTGTACCAATAACTTCATCATGGTCCCGGTGGCCGATAAGAATGATCGTGTAATTCTGGCGTGCGTAACGAATCACTTCCAGGTGGACTTTAGAAACCAAAGGACATGTAGCATCGATGACCTGGAGCTTTCGTTCTCGGGCCTTTTGGCGGACCTGTGGTGAAACTCCATGGGCGCTGAAAATGACTAGGGCGCCCGAGGGGACCTCGTCGAGCGACTCGACGAATACGGCGCCCTGTTGGGCTAAATTGTTGACAACATGACGGTTATGCACAATTTCCTTGTGCACGTAGATGGGGCCACCAAGTTGCTCAATCGCCAATCGAACGACTTCGATGGCGCGGACGACACCGGCACAAAAGCCTCGCGGACGAAGAAGCAAAAGCCTCCTGTCTTCCGCCGGGCTCTTCGCGGCCCCGGGCCACTCGATACGCTTTTCCGTGTCCATTCTCCTCCAAGCACAAACAAGTGCGTTGTCGGCAGACGACAAGTTATTTTGCTTGTCAATTACTAAACTTCCGTGGACCGCTATAGCAAGCCCCGGTTTTAGAATTTACCCAAATTACACACAGAAATCAAGGGGAGCGAGTCAGCACCTAGCGTCTCAGGAAGAAGTACAGGCTCATCGAAATGCCTACTGCGATGACGAAGCGGCGGACGATTAGCGGGTCGAGTTTCTGGGCGAAATGCGCCCCACCATAGCCGCCCATTACGGCCCCCCCAAGCATCACCAGGGCCTGTGGCCACAGCACCGCGCCCGCCGCGATGAACGTGACTACGGCTGCGCCATTGATGGCGGCGTTGAGGAGCGTTTTCAAAGCATTCATAGCGTGGATATCTTCCATGCGCAGCAAAGTGAGCAAGGCAAGCATCATGATGCCGATGCCGGCGCCGAAAAAACCGCCGTAAAGAGCAATCAAGAACTGAAAGAAGTTTGACGCCACCACCATCATCCAGCGCGGCTGTTTGGAAGTCTTGAACGTCGCCTCCACCCATGTCGCGAGTTGCTTACCAAAGATGAGCAGCAGCGTGGCCAGCAAAAAAAGGTAGGGGACAAAACGCATGAAAGTAGTCTGCGGGGTTCGAAGCAGGACGACCGCCCCCAAGGTTCCGCCGGTCACGCTGGTGGCGAGCATTTCCACGAGAATCTTGAAGTCTTTGGGAAAGCGCTTCCGATAGGCGCCCGCGCTGGCGACGGTGCCAGGCCAAAGCGCCACCGTGGAAGTGGCATTGGCCGGGATGGGAAGCACACGCGTGAAAATCAGGGCTGGAAATGATATGAAGCTGCCGCCGCCGGCAACCGAATTCATCGTGCCCGCGAGTCCTGCAGCGACGAAGAGCAAAGTGGCGTTCGGGAGGGTCATGGTAGGCAATTAAAAGTTGTCCGTGAAGGCTAGCAGTGGCTAGTGCCTAGTGGTTAGCTAGCCACTAGGCACTGGCGACTAGGCCCGCAGGATGGAACGATACTTCGCGGGGGCGCGCCCGGGCCACTCGTCCGCGAAGCCCTTGATGCGGTTCACGATGCCGTCGACGTCCAGGCCATATTTGGCGTGCAATAAATCGGACGCGCCGTGCGGAACAATTCGGTCGGGCACCGCAATCCTCAAAATGCTGGCTGCAACTCTTCGGTCGTGAAGCAGGGCAGCGATTTGCGCGCCAAAGCCCCCCGCTTCCGTGCCTTCCTCCGCAGTCACCAGGAATTGCCTTTCAGCCGCCAGGCAGCAGATCAAGTCGGCATCGAGCGGCTTCATAAAGCGGGCGTTGATAACGGTAGCGCCGATGCCCATGGCCTCCAGGCGGGTAGCGGCTTCAAGGCAGGGATAGACCATGCTGCCCAAGGCAAGAATGCCGATATCACCTCCCTCGCGCAGTATCTCACTCCTACCGATCTCCAGCTTCTTGAGTTCTGAGTCAATCGGTACGCCGATGCCATTGCCGCGCGGATAGCGTAACGCGGCAGGCCCCGCGACCGTGAGCGCCGTATAGAGCATGTGGCGCAGTTCGTTTTCATCCTTGGGAGCCATGACCACGATACCGGGCAGCGCAGAGAGATAGACCAGATCATAGAGCCCGTGATGAGTTGGCCCGTCGGCGCCGACAATACCGCCGCGATCGAGCGCGAAGGTGACGGGAGCCCGCATCAAGCAAACATCGTGCATCACCTGGTCGAAGGCGCGCTGCAGGAAGGTGGAATAAATGGCCACCACAGGCCGCATCCCTTCGCAGGCCAGGCCGGTGGCAAAGGTCACGGCATGCTGTTCCGCGATGCCTACGTCGAAGAAACGATCGGGAAAGCGCTTGGAGAATTCATCCAGGCCTGTACCCTCGCTCATGGCGGCAGTAATACCCACGATGCGGGAATCTTTTTCCGCCAACTCGCACAGGGCCCTGCCAAAGACCGAGGTGTAGGAAGGAGCGGAAGCCGGAGCTTTGTGGAAAGCCCCGGTCGAGACATCGAACTGCGTCACCCCGTGGTACTTCACCGGCAGCTTTTCGGCGATATGGTAGCCCTTGCCTTTCTGCGTAACGATATGGACCAGCGTGGGCTTGGAATTGTTTTTCACCTTGGCAAGAACGGTCAGAAGCTCGTTGATGTCGTGGCCGTTGATGGGCCCAATGTATCCGAAGCCCAGCTCTTCGAACACCAAGCCGGGAATGAGCACCGCTTTGACGGACTCCACGATGTCCCTGGACATCTTCCAGAGCCGCGGCCCCACGCGTGGAACCGCCGACATCAACTTCTCCACCTCTTCCCGTATGCGGTGGTAAGCCTGGCCATGGACGATGCGGTTCAGATACCCGGCCAGGGCGCCCACGTTAGGCGAAATCGACATCATATTGTCATTGAGAATGACCAGAACTTTCTTCTGTAAGGTGCCCAGGTTGTTGATTCCCTCAAGCTCCTCACCGACGGTCAGACCAGCGTCTCCCACTACGGCGACGACGTGATAATCCTCACCCTTCAGGTCGCGGGCTACCGCCATGCCCAGCGCGCCGGAGATGGCCGTGCCGGCATGAGCCACGTTGAAGGTATCGTAAGGGCTTTCGTCGCGCGACGGGAAGCCGGAGATTCCCTCGTACTGGCGGATAGTAGGGAAGCGGTCACGTCGTCCGGTCAAAATTTTGTGCCCATAAGCCTGGTGGCCGATGTCCCAAACGATCTTGTCCTTCGGCGTGTCGAAGGTGTAGTGGAGCGCCACGGTCAGCTCTGCGGCGCCAAGGCTGGAAGCAAGATGACCGCCGATTTTCGAAATCACGGAGACCATATAGTCCCGCAGCTCACTCACCACGAGGGGCAGCTCTTCGCGTGGGATCTTGCGAAGGTCCGCGGGTGAATCAATGCGCGGAAGGTATTTGTATTCCATCAGTTCTTCCTCACGAGCAAATACTGAGCTATGCCTTGCAGGATGTGGGCGCGGTCTCCGTAAGGATCGAGAACCTCACACGCCTCCGCGACGAGCTGCGAAGCCATGCGCTGAGACGCTTCAATGCCATGGATGGCCGGATAGGTGGCTTTCCGCTGCCGGATATCCTTGCCCACCGTCTTGCCCAGCGATTCCTGGATGCCTAGCACGTCCAGCAGGTCATCGACAATTTGGAAAGCCAATCCAATTTTCTCACCGTAGGTGCTGAGGCGGGCCAAATCCTCTTCTCCGCACTGCGCGTAAAGAGCCCCGGACCTTATCGCGGCGCGGATAAAAGCGCCGGTCTTGGCGGAGTGGAGATATTCCAGCGTGCGGCTGTCACTCTCCTGTCCAGCCATTAGGAGATCAATCACCTGGCCGCCAATCATGCCACCGTCTGTTCCAATGGCACGGGCCAGTTCGTGGATCACCCGCAGCTTGCACGCTTCCGGAGGCGGACCCGGAGAGGAAAGGACTTCGAAGGCAAGGGTCAGAAGTGCGTCGCCGGCCAGGATGGCGGTTGACTCGCCGAAGGCGCGATGTGAAGTAGGTTTGCCTCGCCGTAGATCGTCGTTATCGAGGGCCGGCAAGTCGTCGTGGATCAAAGAGTAAGTGTGGATCAGCTCCAGCGCGCTCCCCAGGCGCAACAGGGTTCGCTCGTCACCACCCAGCAAGCGTCCCGCTTCCAGGCAGAGGATCGGCCGCAGTCGCTTTCCCCCCGCCAACACCGAATAGCGCATGGCCACATGAATACTCGCCGGGAACAGATCGGCAGGCGGGAGCAGCCGGTCCAGTTCCTTATCGATTTGGCTACCCGCCGTCTCGAGATACTGTTGGATCGTTTCTGTAGCAACCGTATTCAAGGTCCTATGTCGGGCGGCCGACGCCCCTTCGCGCTCACCGCGCGGCACCCCTAATTGTGACCTGAAATTTGTTTAAGGGGAAGCAATTTAGTAGCTATCAGCTTCTTCTCAGTTGTCACCTGGTGGTTCGCCTGGCTCGAAGGGTTCAGCAACTACTTTGCCCCCGGCCTTTTTGGTGAGGATCTCCACTTTTCCTTCCGCCTCTTCCAGTTGCTTGTGGCAAATCTCGGAGAGTTTCATTCCTTCCTCATAAAGCTGCAAGGCCTTCTCGAGCGGCAGGTCTGCGTCCTCGAGTTCGTGCACGATTCCATCCAAGCGTTCCAGGTTTTTTTCAAAGGAGTCGGATTTAACGGGTTTGGGTGTTTGGGTCATATCAGCCTTCAGCTCTCAGCCTTCAGCTCTCAGCTTTCCTGTCCGCTGACAGTTGAGAGCTGACTGCTCTAGTACGTTCCCCCAGGACCTCCGCCACCTCCACGGCCATGGCGTAACGGCCAAAGGGAGCAGCGATCTGCGCACCCTGGACTGAATTGCGGATTGAGAGTAGGATCTCCTGAGCGATTTTAACGCCTTCCGCCCGAGCACGCTCTCCCGTATCCACCTTTCTCATCCGATCCATGATAGCCTGCGGGACAGAGATGCCAGGCACTTCATTGTTCATGAATTCGGCGTTGCGGTAACTCGTGAGCGGGCAGATCCCTGCCACCACTGGAATAGCGCCCGCGGCAGACTCCATGCGCTTCAAGAACCTCGCCAACTGCTCCACGTCGAACACCGGTTGGGTGACGGCGAAATTGGCTCCCGCCTCTAATTTGAGTTGGAAGCGGCGAAGTTCTTCTTCAGGATTCACGGCGTGGGGATCGAGCGCCACGCCTATCAGGAATCCCGTCTGCCTGCTCAAAGGATTGCCCCCCACGTCCAGCCCTTGATTCAGGCTGTGGAGGAGGTTGACCAGCCCAATGGAATCGACCTCGAAGACGGCGGGCTCCAGAAGCGTCGAAAACTGAGCGGTGTCCCTGGTTATGGCGAGGATGTTCCGTAGGCCAAGAGCGTGCGCTCCCAGTGCGTCAGCCTGAATGCTCAGCACGTTACGCTCGCAGGCGCTGTAATGCAGCAGGACTTCAATCCCCACTTGCTGCTGGAGGAGGGCAGCGAGTGTGAGGGGACTCATTCGGCCCATGACCCCGGTGCTGTCGGGAATGTTGATTGCGTCTGCTCCCTTCGACAGCAGGTACTGCGCGCCTTCCACCTCCTTCGTGGCGTCGCAGCCCTTGGGGGGGACCACCTCCACCAGAATTGGAAACTCTGACCGCGCCAACTTTTGCGACAGCCGCGAGCGCTGTTCGACCGGAA
>Ga0187808_10000122_pt1 | contig 18449 bp, 18 predicted proteins | sample NC_wetland_sal_i_5_FD_132427 | JGI IMG/M metagenome (GOLD analysis project Ga0187808, IMG submission 132427) | Wetland sediment microbial communities from Neuse River Estuary, North Carolina, USA - ASW_3 | ecosystem: Environmental > Aquatic > Freshwater > Wetlands > Sediment | place: USA: North...
CGCCGCGGCCCAGGAAAAGAGCGGTCACGGCGACGTGATCAGGCACAAGGCGGGCCTGCCGCCGGCCACCTATTTCTCGGGCGGCAAGCTGCAGTGGTTGCTTGAGGACGACCCGAGGCTGCGGGCCGACGCGGAGCGCGGCGACGCCCTGTTCGGCACGATCGACAGCTGGCTGCTGTGGCACCTGACCGGCGGCCCGTCCGGGGGCGCGCACGTCACCGACGTGACGAACGCCAGCCGGACGATGCTGATGGACCTGCGCACGCTGGACTGGGACGACGAGCTGTGCGGGTTCTTCGGCGTGCCACGCGCGATGCTGCCCAGGATCGCGCCGTCCGTCCACGAGTACAGCGTCACCGCCACGCCAGGACCGTTCGGCGGCGAGGTGCTTATCGGCGGCGTGCTCGGCGACCAGCAGGCGGCGACGATGGGCCAGGTGTGCTTCGCGCCCGGTGAGGCGAAGAACACCTACGGCACCGGCAACTTCCTCGTGCTGAACACCGGTGCCGACCTGTACGAGTCCACGTCCGGCCTGCTCACCACCATCGCCTACCAGCTCGCCCGGCGACCGGCCGTGTTCGCGCTCGAGGGGTCGGTCGCGGTCACCGGCGCCGCCGTGCAGTGGCTGCGCGACCAGCTCGGCATCATCAGCGGCGCGGCGGACAGCGAGAACCTGGCCCGACAGGTCGAGGACACCGCGGGCCTGTACTTCGTCCCGGCGTTCTCCGGCCTGTTCGCGCCGTACTGGCGGGCCGACGCGCGCGGCGCGATCGTGGGCCTGTCGCGGTTCCACACCAACGCCCACCTGGCCCGCGCCACGCTCGAGGCGATCTGCTATCAGACCAAGGACGTGGTGGAGGCGATGGCCGCGGACTCCGGGGTCAGCCTCGACGTGCTCAAAGTGGACGGCGGCGTCACGGCCAACGACCTGTGCATGCAGCTGCAGGCCGACATCCTCGGCGTGCCGGTGAGCCGCCCGGTGGTCGCGGAGACCACCGCCCTGGGGGCGGCATACGCCGCCGGCCTGACGGCCGGGTTCTGGCAGGACGAAACCGAACTGCGCGCCAACTGGCGCGAATCGCGGCGCTGGGAACCCACCTGGACACAAGACCGGCGCGAGGCCGGCTACGCCGGCTGGAAGAAAGCGATCGACCGCACCCTCGACTGGGTAGATCTGAGTTAACCTCTGCCAAGCGCAACAGGGTTACGAAGGGCGGCCCTCAATGATGGAGGTTCGTACGTCGGTCGAGGCCGAGCCGGTAAACGAGGCGACCGCCGTGCTCGGCGAGGGACCCTACTGGGTCCCAGAGGATTCCGCCCTGCTCTGGGTGGACATCCCGAACGGGCAGCTGTTCCGCACGGAGTTCCCGTCAGGCGTGACCCAGAGCATGTCGCTCGGCGCGGTATCGGCCGCGTTCCCCGCGCTTGGCGGCGGAATCCTGACCGCGGGCGACAACCGGCTCATGTTGCACACGCCGCCGGCGGCCGCCGGTGACACGTGGGTGTCGCGAACGATCGCCGAGGTACCCGCCAGGGAAGGCATCCGGTTCAACGACGCTTCGGTTGACCCGGCCGGGCGGATCTGGGTCGGTTCGATGCACATCGCGGAGTCCGAACCGCTCGGCACGCTCTACCGGCTGGATCCGGGCCGGGTACTCACCCCGGTCCTGAAGGGCGTGACGGTCTCTAACGGGATCGGCTGGAGCCCGGACGGGTCACGCATGTACTACGCGGACTCGCCGCTGCGCCAGATCGACGTCTTCGACTACGACCCGGCGACGGGAGAGGCGTTCCAGCGACGCGCCTTCGCCGACCTTTCCCGCGTCGAAGGCATACCCGACGGGCTGACCGTCGACCTCGACGGCTGCATCTGGGTGGCGATGTGGGGCGGCGGCGCGCTGCGCCGGTTCACCCCCGGCGGCGAGCAGGACGCGGTCATCCCGCTGCCCGTGTCACGCCCGACGAGCTGCGCGTTCGGCGGCCCGGACCTGACCGACCTGTTCGTGACCACCGCCAGCATCGACCTCACCGACGACCAGCTAGCCGCCGAGCCGCTAGCCGGCCGCCTGCTCCGCCTCCGCCCCGGCCCCAGCGGCCTCCCCTCCACCTCAGCCTGGGCCGCCATCCCCTCCTAACCCCCTAACCCGCCCCCACGCCCCGCCCCCGCCCCCCGCGCCGCCCGCCGCGCCGCGCGCCGCGCGCCGCGCGCCGCAAGATGAATGTCCCTTTCAGCTGGCAATAGCAAGATGGGTGGGACATTCATCCGGCTGCAGCGAGCGGTCCGGGAGTGGGCGGGCCGGCGAGGCCGTCACTTCCTCCCCAGACGACGCGTAAGCGTCGGGGGGGTGGCCACACCGGGTCGGCAGCAAGCGCGCGGAGGCGACAGAAGTGGCCAATGTGACTAGTGATACGCGTAATTCTGCCTGGCGTCGGCCGCTGTAAAGTACTGCTCATGTCGGCCTGGATCTGTGCGACCTGCGGCAATCACTATCCTGGGCAGGATGCGCCGCCAGGTCAGTGCGTCATCTGCGCCGACGAGCGTCAGTGGGTCCCTCCGTCCGGTCAGCGGTGGACGACCCTGGTCGAGCTAGCCGAAGCCGGGCATCGCAGCGAGATGCGCCAGGTCGAGCCTGGCCTGCTCGGGATCGGCGCGGATCCCGCCGTGGCGATCGGCCAGCGCGGGCTGGTGGTAACGAGCCCCGAGGGGAACCTGCTGTGGGATCCGCCGGGATTCCTGGATGACCGGGCCATCGCGGCGGTCGCGGACATAGGCGGACTGCGGGCGGTCACGGCTAGTCATCCCCACTTCTACGGGTCCATCGTCGAATGGAGCCACGCGTTTGACGCCGAGATCCTTCTTCCTGAGGCGGACGCACACTGGCTGACCCGCCCGGACCCTGCCGTGCGCACCTGGTCCGGATCGATCGCGGTCCTGCCCGGCGTCACCCTCATTCAATGCGGAGGGCACTTTCCCGGAAGCGCGGTCGTCCACTGGGCGGAAGGCGCCGACGGCGCCGGCGCCCTGCTGACCGGTGACACGATCTTCGTCACCCCTGGCGAGGAACGGGTCACGTTCGTCTGGAGCGCCCCGAACCGGCTGCCGCTGCCGGAAAGCGCGGTCCGTAGGATCGTTGAGGCCGTGCGCCCGTACCGGTTCGACCGGATCTACGGCGGCTGGTGGCGGCCGGTCCTGCGAACCGGCGCCCATCAGGTCCTCGAAGCCTCGGCTGAGCGCTACATCCAGTTCCTGCGCGGCGAAGTGCCCGTCGACTGAACGACTGCCGGCGTGTGGCGGGGGAGGGGCAGTTCCTCCGCGAGCACGCGCCCGCTACGGATTGAAGCCCGCCCACGGGTCGTAGTCGATTTCTAGCGGTTCCTGGGGCGGTCGCTCGCCCTCTGGCACGTGCTCCAGGTTGAGCCGGATCCGGTACCACGAGGAGCTTCGGCCGCGCATCGAGTCGACGAGCACGTCCTTGGGTTCCAGGTGCGGCCACACCCCGGCGTGTCGGGCCTTCCAGCGCTCGAGCCCCTCCATCGCCTCGGCCTTGCTCGCGGCCCGCGCGATCTCGATCAGCGGCTTGGTGGACTGGCGCCGCCCCGTGGGGTTAGGTTCGCTACCGCCAGTGCCGTCGGCCGCCGCGCGGCGCTTGGACGGCTGTACCCGGGGCGCCTCGCCGGTCTGTTTCTCGTAGTGCGGCGGCCACGGCGCGTCCGGCAGGCCCGCCGCCTCGTCACGGACGGCTAGGTCCAGCAGTCCCTCGAGCGATCCCACGGCGTCATTCATGCCTTGCCACGGGTCGCCGATTTCGGCGAACCGGGCGGGCACGGTATCGATGGTGAAGGCAGCGGGGTCGCAGTCTGGGACCTCGTCCCAGCTCAGCGGGGTGGAGACCCGTGCGTCCCGCAGCGGCCGGACGGAGTAGGCGGACGCCACGGTGCGGTCTTTCGCGTTCTGGTTGTAGTCGACGAAGACGCCGTGCCGCTCCTCCTTCCACCACTTCGACGTCGCCAGGTCCGGCGCCCGCCGCTCGATCTCGCGGGCCACCGCCACCGCGGCCCGGCGCACGTCGCCGAACGGCCAGCGCCGCTCGATCCGCGCGTAGATGTGCATGCCGCGCGAGCCCGAGGTCTTCGGCCACCCGGTCAATCCAAAGTCCGACAAGACAGACCGGGCCACCAGCGCCACGTCACGGATCTGCGGCCACTCGATCCCAGGCACCGGGTCGAGGTCGACGCGAAGCTCGTCCGGATGATCCAGGTCAACCGCGAGCACGGGGTGCGGGTTGAGGTCGATGCAGCCGAGGTTGACCACCCAGACCAGGCCGGCCGGATCTCGCAGCACCACCTCGTCCGCCGTCCTGCCGGACGGGAAGCGCAGCTCGACGGTCTCGATCCAGTCCGGGCGCTTTTCCGGCGCGCGCTTCTGGAAGAACGGCTCGGACTCCGCGCCGTTGACGAACCGCTTCAGCGCCATTGGCCGCCCGGCCACGCCGCGCAGCGCGCCGTCGGCGACTGCCAGGTAGTACTTGATCATGTCCAGCTTGGTGTGCCCGGTGCTCGGGAAGAACACCTTCTGCGGGTTGGACACCGGCACCTGGCGGCCGGCCACCTCCACCACAGTCTTGGGATCGGCCATGAGGGTCAGCCCGCTCCGTTCTGAGTGATGGGTTTTTCAGCGAGGATGTCAGACAGGCTGTAGCTGACCGGCTCCTCGAGCTGCGCGTACGTGCACGACTTCGGCGAGCGGTCAGGGCGCCAGCGGACGAACTGCGTGGTGTGCCGGAAACGCGGCCCCTCCATGTGGTCATAGCGGACCTCGACGACGCGCTCGGGGCGCAGCGGGATGAAGGACAGGTCCTTGCCGGTGTTCCACCGGCTGAACTCGGAGCTGCGCGGGGTGCGGACGCCTTCCGGCGGCCGGGCCCAGTTCCACGGGTGCTCGTCGAACGTGGTCACGAGCGGCTCCAGTTCGGTCCGCAACGCACGGCGCTGAGCCATCGGGAACGCGCCGACCACGCCGACGCTGGCGAGTACCCCGTCCGCCCGGTAGAGGCCGAGCAGCAGCGACCCCACGGCATCGGCTCCGCTCTTGTGCGGGCGGTAGCCGGCCACCACACAGTCGGCGGTGCGCTCGTGCTTGATCTTGAGCATGACTCGCTTGTCCGGCTGGTACGTCAGATCGGGGGACTTGGCGATCAGCCCGTCCAGGCCAGCCCCCTCGAACTGGCTGAACCACTGGGTGGCCAGCGCCTTGTCCGAGGTCGTGGGTGTCAGGTGGATAGGGGCGCCGGCGTCGGCGAGCGCCGATTCGAGCGCCGCCCGGCGCTCGGCGAACGGCCGCTCCGTGTAGTCAGCGCCGTCGAGCGCCAGCAGGTCGAACGCGACGAAGTGGGCCGGGGTCTGGCCGGCCAGCAGCGTGACCCGGCTGGCAGCCGGGTGGATGCGCAGTTGCAGCGCCTCGAAATCCAGCCGGCCGGACGCGAAGTCGGGGAGCACGATCTCCCCGTCTATCACGCATCGCGACGGCATGTTCGCGAGCACGGCGTCCACGAGTTCGGGGAAGTACCGCGTCATCGGCCGCTCGTTCCTGCTGCCGATCTCAACCTCGCCCCCGTCGCGGAACACGATCGACCTGAACCCGTCCCACTTGGGCTCGAAGACGTAGTCGCCGTCCGGGATCGCGTCGACTGGCTTGGCCAGCATCGGCGCCACCGGCGGCATCACCGGAAGGTCCATCTCCCCAGCTTCCATGATCGTGGCTGCTCGCGGGACACATTCCCCCGCTACCCGCCCTATGATCATGCTTGACGTTTTCCGGCTGGGAAAATCACCGGCTCTTGTGTTCGGAATCGGCCGGCGGGAGACGACTTACTACCGTGGGCGGTCAGGAAGCGATCTCCGGGCCCGACCCGGTGGCGGCCATTTACCGCCGGGCGCTGCCGCATGTCTACGGATACGTGCTGTCCCGCTGCGGCAGTGTCAGCCTGGCCGAGGACCTGACGGCGGACACGTTCTTGGCCGCGGTCGCCGCGACCCGACCGACCCGGAAACCGGGCGAGGGTGTGCCGGAAGTGACCGTCGCCTGGCTCGTCGGCGTGGCGCGGCACAAGCTGGCCGATCACTGGCGCCGCAGCGGCAGGGAAGAGCGGACGGCGGCCGTCGCCGGCCAGTCGGCGCAGGCGTACGACGACCCCTGGGACGAATGGCTGGACACCGAGGCCGCGTACGCCGCGCTGCGCTGCCTGAACTCTCATCAGCGGGCGGCGCTGACCCTGCGCTACCTCGATGGCCTGCCCGTCGCCGAGGTGGCCGCCCATCTCGGGCGCAGCCTGACCGCGACCGAGACGCTGCTGGTCCGGGCGCGGGCCGCTTTGCGCCGCGTCTACCAGGACGCTCGCCAGGACTCCGAGCACGAGGAGGAGGGCCATGGCCGCTGACCCGCTTGACGCCCTCCGGCTGCCGATCGTGCCCGTCGAGCCGCGACCGCGGTTCGCCGACGCCCTGCTGCGCCAGATCGAGGCCGCCGCCGAGGGGCGGGCCGACCCAGCCGCCGTCCGCGAGAATCCGACCGTCCGCTACTTCGTCGATGACCTCGGTACCGCCGTGTCGTTCTACCGGGAGCGGCTCGGCTTCGAGGAAGAAGTGATGTCCGCGCCCTCGTTCGCGATGCTGTACCGCGGGGGCCTGCGGCTGTTGCTCAGCGTTCCTGGGTTGCCTGGCGCGGGCGCCGCGCTGCCCGATGGGAGCGTGCCAGAGTCCGGGGGCTGGAACCGGATGACCCTCCAGGTGGCCGACGTCGCCGGCGCGGTCGAGACACTGCGGGCGGCGGGAGTGCGTATCCGGGGCGAGGTCAGCGCGGGCGTCGCGGTGCGGCAGGCGCTGATCCAGGATCCTTCAGGCAACCTGATCGAGCTATTCGAGCCCAACGCGGGCTACCACGAGAGAGCGTGACTGACGAGAGGAGAAGTGCTCCAGTGAGTACCGTGAGCGTCCGTTACATCGTCGATGATGTCGACGCGGCCATCGCGTTCTATTGCGGGTATCTCGGCTTCAGCGAGCAGATGCACCCGGATCCGGCCTTCGCCATGCTCACCAGGGGCGACCTGAGACTTGTGCTCGTCGCTCCGGTCCCGGCCGATCACCCGGGCGGTGGTTCCCGGCCGATGCCTGACGGCACCAGGCAGCGACCCGGCGGGTGGAACCGCTTCATGCTTGAGGTGCCGGATCTCCCCGCCACCGTGGCGGAGCTACGGACCAACGGCGTCCGGTTCCGCAACGAGATCGTCACGGGCATCGGCAGCCGGCAGGTCATGATCGAGGACCCGTCAGGCAATCCGGTCGAACTGTTCGAGTCCATCCGCCCGGAAGCACGGCTGAGCGGATCAGCCTAGCCCCGTCCACTCGGTGCTGTATTTCCACAGCAGTTCGCCTAGTTCCGGCGTGGCGACCGGATTCGGGGCACGAACCGCGCACTTGTCGTAGTAGAGCCCGCTTTCCGATGCCACCGCGTCGGACGTGGCGCAGTACACCGAGGTGACCGACCCCTGCTCGACGGTGAGCATCCGCCGCTTGATCAGCCCGCGCGCTGGCCACGGCACGCGCCGCCAGATGTCCGAGGCGACCACCCCCGGGTGCAGCGAGTACGACGTAACCCCGGTACCGGACAGCCGCCGCGCGAGCTCCTGGGTGAACAGTACGTTGCACAGCTTGGAGACCGCGTACTCGCGCATGCCCGCGAACGACCGGGTGGGCCGGCGCAGCGCGTCGAAGTCGACGCCCTTCGCGCTGTAGTGCACGTCGCTAGCCACGTTCACGATCCGCGCGCCCGGCCCGCTCGTCTTCAACCGGTCGAGCAACCCCATCGTCAGCGCGAAGTGACCCAGGTGGTTCACGCCGAAGTGCCGCTCGAAGCCGTCTGAGGTGACGCCCCGCTGGCCGCCCACGCCGGCGTTGTTGACCAGGACGTGCAGTGGCTCGTCACGCGAACCGAACTCCGCGGCACACGAGCGCACCGACTCCAGGGAGGCCAGGTCGAGCGGCAGCAGCCAGACAAGGCTGGAACCGGACTCGGCCGTGATGAAGCTCACTGCCGCTTCTCCCGCGGACGCCGAACGGCATGCGATGAACACCCGCCCGCCGGCCCGCGCGAGCGCGACCGCGGTGGCGCGCCCGATGCCGGTGTTGCCGCCGGTGACGAGGAAGGTCCGGCCCGAAGCGCTCGCAGCGCCCGCAGCGTCATTCATGACAACGATTATCCGCCGGCCATCGCCCCCACGACGAGAAATGGCTCGGTCCCGGCGGCGACCGCCGCCGCCACCGCGTCGGGCAGCGGCGCGTCCGGCGGCTCGTTGGACAGGTCCTGCTCACACGCGAAGAACCGGATGAACGCCCGCCGCTTGCCCGTCTTCCTGTCCCTGATCGTGCCGCGCAGCATGGGGAACCGCTCCTCCACCGCGTCGAGCACCGCGCGCTGCGTGAGCACCGGGCGCGCCACCGGGACGACGACCTCGCCGTGCACCCGGGCCAGGTTCTTCAGGTGCGCTGGCAGCACGACCCGGACCGAGGTGACCGGGGTGGCGGCCGCCGCACTCATTGCAGCACCTGCACCTCGACCGACAGCACCGCGGGCAGGTCCCGGACGATCGGCGCCCACGAGTCACCAGAGTCGCCCGACACGTACACCTGGCCTCCGGTGGTGCCGAAGTAGACCCCGCACGAGTCCAGCGTGTCCACCGCCATGGCGTCGCGGTACACGTTCACGTAGCAGTCCCGCTGCGGCAGCCCACGGGTCAATGGCTCCCACTCGTTCCCGCCGGCGCGGCTGCGCCACACGCGCAGTGACCCGTCCGGCGGGTAATGCAGGCTGTCGCTGGTGATCGGCACCACGTACACGGTCTCCGGTTCGTGCGCGTGCACCCCGATCGGGAAGCCGAAGTCGGTCGGCAGGTTGCCGCTCACCTCCGTCCAGGACAGGCCGCCGTCGTCGGACCGCATGACGTCCCAGTGCTTCTGCATGAACAGCGTGTCAGGCCGGGTCGGATGCGCCTCGACGTGGTGCACGCAGTGCCCGACCTCGGCGTCCTCATCGGGAATGCCCTCGGAGTGCAGCCCGCGGTTGACCGGCCGCCAGGTGGCGCCTTCGTCGTCGGACCGAAACGTCCCGGCCGCGGAGATCGCCGCGAACATCCGCGTCCCCTGCAGGATGATCGTGTGCACGCACAGCCCGCCCGCGCCGGGCGCCCACCCGGGCGCGGACTCGTTCAGCCGCAGGCCGGTGAGCTCGTTCCAGGTCTCCCCGCCGTCGGTCGACTTGAACAGCGCCGCGTCCTCCGCCCCCGCGTACACGGTGTCCGGGTCGGTGTGCGAGGGCTCCAGGTGCCAGATCCGCTTGAACTCCCACGGCCGCGGCGTGCCGTCGTACCACAGGTGCGTGCCGGGGTCGCCCACGTAGGAGAAGTCGTTGCCGACGGGCTGCCAGGTCGCGCCGCCGTCGTTAGAACGCTGGATGAGCTGGCCGAACCACCCCGTGTTCTGCGAGGCGTACAACCGGTCCGGGTCGGCGGGTGAGCCCTTCATGTGGTAGATCTCCCAGCCGCCGAAGTGCGGCCCGCTTATCGACCACTTCTCCCGCTTGCCGTCCGAGGTCAGCACGAACGCGCCCTTGCGCGTGCCGGCGAGCACCCGTACCTGAGTCATGGCGACTCCTTCCGCGTCAGTCGTAACTAAGACTGCGGAGGGCCGCGGGAATCATCGCCATCCTCCGGTTCGGTTACGTCACCACTGTGTCACAAGCAGGCAAGGGCATGGCGGGGAGGATTGTGACAGGATGTCGGAACAGACACGTTGCCCGCCTTTTATCCAACTCGGATCAGCCCCCCAGGGAGAAGACGTTGGCCGGTCAGCCGCACGAACCTTGGCAGTCGTACTCCCCGCCGCCTGCCGACAACCATGACACGTACGCCTACCCGCAGCCAGGCGGCCAGCCCGCCGGGGGGGGCGGCCAGGCCTACGCGCGGCCAGCGCCCGGCTACCCTGACGAGGCCTACCCAGGCCGCGCCGCGGAGCAGGCGCGCCGTGACCTGCCGCTCCACGGCCAGCCCGGCCAGGATCAGGGTTACCAGGGCTACCCCACGCCGCAGGGTTATCCGACACCGCAGGATCAGGCGGCGGCGCAGTGGCAGGCGGCACAGGACATGCAGGCCCAGGCGATGCAGGCGCAGGGCCTGCCGGCGCAGGGCATGCCGGCGCTTCCGCGGGGTAGTCACGGCAAGGGGTTCTTTGGCTCGCTGTTCGACTTCAGCTTCACGTCCTTCGTGACACCAAAGATCATCAAGGTGATCTACGTGCTCTACACGATCTGGATGATCGTCTGGGCGCTGTTCTTCCTCCGCCTCGGCTTCAAGTACGGCGGCGCGACGGGGGGGTTCGCGACGCTGATCGTCGTCGACCCGATCTTCCTGGTGCTGTCGCTCGGCCTGTTCCGCGTGGTCCTCGAACTCTTCATGGTCGTTCACCGGATGCAGGAGGACCTGCAGGCAATCCGCGAGCGCGCCGACAGACGCGGCTGACGCGACAGAAAGATCTTTTTCGCCGCGGTCGTCCACAGCCATGCCGGGACCTCCACAGGACGTAGGCCAAGGCCATCGGGCTTGACGACGCTGGAAGTCCACAGCCGTGGGCCTCCTAGCCCACCCGGGATCCACAGCCAAAGCGGGATTGTGCACGGCTTGTGCACATGGCGATCCACAGGGTGGCAGGAGTACGTTACCTGTCCCAGGGCGCGCGTGCCGCTGTCCTGAACCGGGGAGACAAGATGGCGAGCCGAGCAGGACATCAAGCGATGATCACAGCCCTCAAGCAGCCGCAGACCGCGGATTCGGCCAGGCATAACCGCCATTTCCAGCTGATCGTCGACGTTCATCTGTTGCTGCTCCGCGACGGGGACGTCCTGCTGGGAAGGCGCGCGAACACGGGGTACGGCGACGGCGCGTACGAGCCGCCGTCGGGACGCCTGGCCGAGCGTGAGACTCTCGTGGAGGCGGCGGTCCGGGTCGCGGCGGCCCAGGTCGGCATCGTGCTGGACCCGGCCGCGGTGACGCTCGCGCACGTCATGCACGACGTCTCGGGCGCCGGCCGCATGGCGTTCTTCCTCACCGCGGAGGGCTGGGAAGGCGACCCGGGGGCGGTTCCCGGCAGCTACAGCGATCTCGCCTGGTTCCCGCTCTCGGAACTGCCCGCGAACATGATCGACCGCGCCCGCGTGGCCGTCCGTAACTTCGCGGCCGGCGCGCGCTTCTCGACGTACCCGGCTTTCGGCATGTGACGGGTTCCTGGTCGCGGTCCCCTCGCCGCGTACCGCGTTCGTACCGGACGGTCGGCGGGGCTGCGGATAGACTCGGGGGCGATGCGACTGGTTAAGACCCATGGGTCACTGAATGAGATCTTCGCGCTTGCCGCGGCGCCTGGGGACTGGGCGTCGGATTCGGAGTTGCGGGAGTTCGTGCGGCGGGTGTGCGGCCGTGGCTCGTGGACCGGGGGCAGCGACGGCATTTATCTCTATGACGCTGGGTCGCCGCGGGTGCGGGCGTGGTTCTTTAATCCAGACGGGTCGTCGGCCGAGTTGTGCGGCAACGGCATGCGCGGCCTTGGGCGGCTGATTCTCGACCTGCGGGGCACCGACGCCGAGGTGATCGCCAGCGGCGACCGTGACTACACGGTGCGCCGCGCCCCGTCGACGCGAGAAGGTGTCCGCCAGGTCCTGCTGGAGCTTCCCGAGCTGCGGTTCCCCGGACCGCCCCCGGCACCGTTCGAGGACTTCACCGCGGTGGCCGTGCCGAACCCGCACGTGGTCGCCGTCGTCCCCGAATACTCCGAGCCCGACCTGATCGAGGCCGGCAAGCGCGCCGATGAGGTCTTCCCGGAAGGTGCCAACGTCTCCTTCGTCGTCCCGCTACGCCCGGACGAGGTCTTCGTGCGCACCTTTGAGCGCGGGGCGGGTCTCACGCCGTCCTGCGGGTCCGGCGTGGTCGCGTCCCGGGCCGTCTACTCGCGGGTGACCGGCCTGGACCCCGGGCGGCGCCTGATCGTCCGCAACGCCGGCGGCGTGGCCGCCGCGTCCATCGTGGTCCGCGACGGCGAGTGGTTCCCCGTCCTCGAAGGCAACGCCACGGTGGTCTACCACGCCGAGGTCGACCCGTCCGGTCGGCAGTCGACCCCGATCGAGTACGCCGCGGAAGAAAACGCGGCTTACGCCGCCCTCGACGAGCAGAACACCGCGTACCTCAAGGCCAACGGCGTAACAACCGCCCACGCGTAGGTGCCCCTTCAGCTCACTCCGACCTTTACGTGGATCGATTTACAGGTCAGGACATGGAAACCGATCCACGTAAACGCGAAAGCGGCGCAACGGCCGCGGGCTGGCTATTCGTCTGGGCGTGGCAGGCGGCCCAGCGCCTGACGGGCTTTGCGCTCGGCGGTTTCGGCTCGCCGGGCGCGCAGGCGGGCGTCGGCGAGCTGGGCGCGCGCCGACGTGAGACGGTCTTCAAGGTCCCTGACCTCGCGCTCCAGCCGGTCTTCCCTCGCCACCGCGTCCAGCGCGACGGTCGCGGCAGAGGCCACCTCTCGTTCCGCATCCTCGAAGATCTGGCGGCGCCTGGCGGCCGCCTGTGCGGCTTCCTCAGCCTGTCGCCTCTCCTGCTCAGCCTGTCGCCTCTCCTGCTCAGCCTGCCGCTGCCGCCGCCTGTCGTCCTCGGCCTGCCGCCTGCTCTCCGTTTCGGCCGGCCGGCGCTGCCCGTCGACCTCGCCGCGGCGCTCCTTCCGCCGGCGGGCCTCCTCCAGCTGGGTGACCCGTGCTTCGCGGCGGGCCGGTGCTCGCGCGGAATCCGCGGGCCCGGGCAGGGCGAAGCCGAAACCGGCCCACTGGGCGGCCCGGGTCAGCGTGCCGGCCGCGAGGTCGGCGGCCACCTCGGGGTCGGCCAGCGCCGCGGTCAGCGTCGCGGAGACCTCGTCACGCAGCGCCGCCGGGACATCCGCCACCCCCGCGGCGGTCAGCGCCTGACCGGTCAGCGCGTCGATGAGCGAGCCGCGCTCCGCGGAAAGCTCGCGCAGCCTGCGGCCGTCCTTGGCCTGTTCGGCGGCGCGCAGGCTCGCGGCCAGGCTGGCCAGCCGGTCGCCCGCGCCCGGGTCGGCGCGGGCGAGGCTGTTGACCACCCACGCCGCGCGGGTGGGCTTGCGCAGCGCGGCGATCCGCCTGGCCGCGTCCGCGTCGCCGGCGTCCCTGGCCGCGGCGGCCAGCGCCTTGCGGCGGTCCGTGAACTCTTGCGGGTCCGCGCCGTACAGTTCCGCGGCGGCCGCGGCCACGCGGTCAGCGGTCTCCTCGCCGCCGCGCCGTCCGCCAGGAACACCACTCACATACCGGTCATGCCCCGGTTCGCAGCCCGGCGAACAGATCGGTCTCCGGCACTGGGGCGCCGGTCGTGTCGACCGATCGGATGAAGTACTCGTAGCCGAAGGCGGCCTCGGTGACGTCCACGGGGACCTTGCTGAACCATGATTCGTCGATCTGGCTGCCGTGCGCGAACAGCGCCTCGCGCTTGCGACCCAGCACCGGCCGGATGTCGATGGTGGTCGTGATCCGCTTCTCCGCCTCGGCCGCACGGCGCGCGCGCTCTTCGTCGATATCCCAGTCCGGCACTTGCTCGCCGGCGGCGCGCAGCGCGTCCCAGATCTTCCGCCAGGAGCTGCCGCGCATGGTGGACAGGTAGACCTTGGCCGGGATGCCGGTGGCCGCCGCGGCGGCCTGCGCGGAGAGGCTGGCGTGCACATGGTCCGGGTGCTGGTAGGCGCCCTGGTCGTCGTAGGTGACCAGCACGTCAGGACGGTACTTGGTGAGCAGGACGCCGATTCGGTCCGCGACGACTTCGATCGGGATGTTGGAGAAAACATCCGGGCTGTTCTTGTACTCCCAGTCGGGCATCCCCGAGTCGTGGTAGCCCAGCATCTCCACGTCACTGACGCCCAGGATGCGGACGGACTCCCTGAGCTCGGCGAGCCGCAACTGCGCGACTTTTTCAGGGTCGTGACCTGGCTGCCCAGGTTTGACTCCGCCTGGTGCGTCGCCGTACTCGCCGTTGGTGCAGGTAACCACGATCGTTCTGACGCCCTCGTCGGAGTAGGTGGCGAGGATGCCGCCGCCTGAGGCCTCGTCGTCTGGGTGGGCGTGTACTGCCATCAAGGTTAGGGGCTCTGCCATACCCCCAAGCCTGCCATGCCCCCCGGAGTGGTCGATTCGCCCGGCTGCGCCTGGGCGCGTCTCAGCTGACGCTGGCGAGGTCGTGGCCCGGATCTTGCTGGCGCCGCCGCGACGCCGGCACCCGGACCGTCAGCGCGCTCGGCCGCACCGTGACGGTAAGCGTCCTGCCGTGCGCGACCACCTCGCCGTCCAGCTCGCGGGGGAGCGGGGCGTGCGCGGTGATCTCGATCTTGCGCGCCTGGAACCGCTCGAGGTGCCGGTCCTGATGGGGGCTGTGCGTGAGCACCCTGCTGGCTACCCGTGGCCAGCCGAACGGTCCGTGCGGCGCCAGCACCCCGACATCGAGCAGGCCGTCATCGATTCGCGCCTCCGGCAGCAGGGTAAACCCGCCGGGCAGCAGGCCGGAGTTGCCGACGACAACCGACCGCGCCTCGCGCTCGATCGGCGCCGCGTCGTCCATCCTGATGGTGAACCCGACCGGCGGGAGCGCGAGGTGAACCGTGCCCGCCATCGCGTAGGCGAGCCAGCCGAGGCGGTGCTTGAGCCTGGTCGCGGCGACCACCGCGGCGTCGAGTCCCATGCCAGTCATCGCGGTGAACGGCTTACCGTCAGCGATCGCCACGTCGATCCGGCGGTCCTGAAAATCTCCCGTGGCGCCGAGCGCGACATGAAGTGCCGTCTTCGGATGACCGGGAATGCCCAGCGTGCGCGCCAGCAGGTTGCCAGTGCCGAGCGGGATGATGCCCAGCGGCACCCCGGTGCCGGCCAGGGCCTCCGCGCAGCCGCGGACCGTGCCGTCGCCACCCGCGGCTACCACGAGGTCGGCGCCGTTTGAAGCCGCCTCCCTGGCGGCGGCCAGGCCGGCGTCCGCCTTCTGGGTGAGGCGGAACTCCGCCCGGTAGCCAGTCCGGTCGGCCGTGTCACGGCATAGCGAAAGGAAATGACCGCTGGCGTGCGCGAGCGTGCCATTGATGACGAAAGTGACGACAGCCATGACCACGTCGAGGTTACCCGCGATGGCGGCCGACCGCTGCGCGGTCGGTCAGCGCAGGTGCCAGCGGTGCGGGTCGATGAGCTTGTCCACGCCCGGTGGCCCCCAGGTGCCGGGTTCGTAGATCTGCGCTGGTGGCGGCGAGGTAAGCAAGGGCTCGGAGATCTCCCAGACCCGCTCGATCCCGTCGGCCCGGGTGAACAGCGACTGGTCGCCTTGCATCGCCTCCAGGAGCAGCCGCTCATAGCCTTCGAGCGCCATCGACTCGGCCAGGGACGTAGCGTAGCTGAACTTCATCTCGGCCGATTCCAGGTTCATCTCAGGCCCTGGCTCCTTGGCCATGAAGTCGATGCTGATCGAGCCGGGGTCGGCGAAGTCGATGAAGATCTCGTTGACGCTGCCCGTCGCCGACCCGTGCCGGCTCTCGCGGAACATCCGCAGCGGCGGACGGCGGAATCCGAGCGTTACCGTCTGACGGCTGGCCGCCATGGTCTTGCCGGAACGCAGGTAGAACGGCACTCCGTGCCAGCGCCAGTTGTCCACGTAAACGCGCACCGCGACCATCGTCTCGGTGTCGGAATCGGGTCGCACGCCGGGAACCGAACGATAGCCGTCGTACTGTCCGCGCACCACGTGCCGCGGATCGATCGGGTTGAGCGAGTCGAAGACCTTGCTCTTTTCGTCCCGCAGCGGCTTGGCGTCCAGCGACGTCGGCGGCTCCATCGCGACGAAACCCAGCACCTGGAAAAGGTGCGTCACCACCATGTCCCTGTAGGCGCCGGTGGCGTCGTAGAACGCGCCGCGGTCCGCCACGTCCAGCGTCTCTGGCACGTCGATCTGCACGTAGTCGATGTGGTCCCGGTTCCAGATCGGCTCGAACAGGCCGTTGCCGAACCGGAACGCCAGGATGTTGTCGACCGACTCCTTGCCGAGGAAGTGGTCGATCCTGAACACCTGCGACTCGTCGAAGACGGCGTGCACCGCCGCGTTCAGCTTCCGCGCCGACTCCAGATCAGTACCGAACGGCTTCTCGATGATCACCTTCGAGTCCGGCTTGGCCAGCCCGGACGAGCCGAGCAGCCCGATGACGGACTCGAAGGCCACGGGCGGCACCGCGAGGTGAAAGAGCCGGCGGGGCGGGTGAGCGGGGCCGATCGCCTTCTCGGCGGCCTCGACGGCGGACACCAACGGCGACGGATCCTCCGGCGACGCCGCGCCGAACGACAGCCGCGACGCGAACTCGTCCCACGCCTCGCTGGACGGCGGGGTGTTCCCGAACTCCGCCACCGCGGACTTCGCGTGCGCGATGAAGTCCGCGTCGGACAGCGCGCTCTGCTGCGGGGCGGAGCCGATGATCCGGTACTCATCCGGCATCAGGCCGGTCACCGACAGGTGGTAAAGCCCCGGCAGGAGCTTGCGCTTGGCCAGGTCTCCCGTCGCGCCGAACAACACGATGACGTGGTTGCCCGGCCGCAGCCAGGCATATTTTTCGTACGGCTTCGAGGACGTGCTCACCGCTTCTTCTCCGCGTGACCGCCGAACTCTGAACGCATCGCCGACAAGATCTTCCCGGTGAACGCGCCGTTATCCCTGGATTCGAACCGCTCGTACAGCGACGCGGAGATCACAGACGCGGGCACGCCCTCGTCGACCGCGGCGAGCACGGTCCACCGGCCCTCGCCGGAGTCGGACACGTGACCGCTGAAGTCGTCGAGGTCGGGCGACTTGGCGAGGGCGGCGGCGATCAGGTCGACCAGCCAGGAGCTGACCACCGATCCCCGGCGCCACACCTCGGCCACGTCGGAGACGTTGATCTCGTACTCGTACGCCTCGGGGACGCGCAGCGGCGCGGTTTCCGCGTCGATCTCGTCCTGGTGCAGGCCCACGTCGGCGTGCTTGATGATCGACAGCCCCTCGGCGATCGCGGCCATCATGCCGTACTCGACGCCGTTGTGCACCATCTTGACGAAGTGCCCGGCGCCGGAGGGCCCGCAGTGCAGGTACCCGTGCGAGGCGGGGTCCGTCGTTGACCGGCCCGGCGTTGGCTCAACGTTGCCGAGCCCCGGCGCGATCGTCTTGAATATCGGGTCGAGCCGCGCCACCGCCGCGTCGTCACCGCCGATCATCAGGCAGTACCCGCGATCGAGCCCCCAGACGCCGCCGCTGGTGCCGACGTCGAGGTAGTGGATGCCGGTGCCTTTCAGCTCCTTCGACCGGATGAGGTCGTCGCGGTAGTACGAGTTCCCGCCGTCGATCACCACGTCGTCGGATTCAAGCAAGGGCACGAGCTGTTCGAGGGTGGAGGCCACGACGCCGGCCGGGACCATGATCCAGATGTTGCGCGGCTTGTCCAGCTTGCCGACAAACTCCTGCAGGGAGTTGGCGCCGTCCGCGCCCTCGGCCGCGAGCGCCTTGACCACGTCGGGGTTCCTGTCGTACGCCACGCACCGGTGGCCGTCGCGCATCAGCCGGCGGACCAGGTTGGCGCCCATCCGGCCGAGTCCGATCATTCCGAGCTGCATCGGCTTGTCTGTTGCCATGGGGAAGTCACGCTCCCTTGAGTGAGCGGTAGCGGCGGATCAGTGCGTTGGTGGACGAGTCATGGGACAGCTCCGGCTCGGATTCGGATTCGAGCTCGGGAATCATCTGCTGCGCGAGGACTTTGCCAAGCTCGACGCCCCACTGGTCGAACGAGTCGATGTCCCAGATGGTCCCCTGGGTGAACACGCTGTGCTCGTACAGGGCGACGAGCGAGCCGAGCAGTCGCGGCGTGAGGATCTCGCAGAGCAGCGTGTTCGTCGGCCGGTTCCCCTCCATCACCCGGTGCGGCACCACGGCCTCGGGTGTCCCCTCCGCGCGCACCTGCTCCTCCGTCTTCCCGAACGCGAGCGCCGCCGCCTGGGCGAACACGTTCGATGAGAGCAGGTCGTGGTGGTCGCGGATGGGGTTAAGCGACTTCCCGAACCCGATCAGGTCGACGGGGATGAGCGTGGTGCCCTGGTGGATGAGCTGGTAGAAGCTGTGCTGCCCGTTGGTGCCGGGCTCGCCCCAGAACACCGCGCCTGTGTCGTAGTCCACGTGCCGCCCGGCGAGCGTGACGTGCTTGCCGTTGGACTCCATCGTGAGCTGCTGCAGGTAGGCGGGGAACCGCTTCAGGTACTGCTCGTAGGGCATGACGCCGTAGCTCTGCAGGCCGAAGAAGTCGCG
>Ga0187808_10000123_pt1 | contig 18438 bp, 18 predicted proteins | sample NC_wetland_sal_i_5_FD_132427 | JGI IMG/M metagenome (GOLD analysis project Ga0187808, IMG submission 132427) | Wetland sediment microbial communities from Neuse River Estuary, North Carolina, USA - ASW_3 | ecosystem: Environmental > Aquatic > Freshwater > Wetlands > Sediment | place: USA: North...
CCCGTCGGCGAACCGGCGGGCCAGCGTGCACTCGTGTGCACCTCGGCGCCCACCACCACGGTCACGGGCGGCGCGCCCTCTCGTCTTCGCTGATAACAGCAAGAAGCGGAGACAGCGGCCTGCAAAACCGAACGAACCCAGCAGCAAAGGCCGGACCAGGCGTGCCCCAAAGGTGACAAGGCCCGCGCTAACCGTGGCTACACGATTCCCCGGAACGCGGCGTAGGCGAGGGGGAGGGCGACGATCAGCGCGCAGATGCCGAAGTTGACCAGCTTGTAGCTGACGAACACCGCGGCGAACTCGCGGAGGATCGCCGTCGGCCAGTAGTAGGCGGCCGTCGGCGCGCCGGTGACGTGGCCGTTGACGCCGAGGCGGCGGGCGATGATGGCGGCGCGGAACGCGTGGAAGCTGCTCGTCACGATCACGCACCGGGAGCCGGGCCGGGCCTGATCCATGATGGCCTTGCTGAAGGCCAGGTTCTCCTCGGTCGTGCGGGAGCGGTCCTCGCGGATCAGGCGGCCGGGCGGAAACCCGCGGTCGGTCAGGTAGCGCGCCATCGCCTCGGCCTCGGTCAGGTGCTCGTCGCTGCCCTTGCCGCCGGAGACGATCAGCAGCGGGCCCGCCGTCTCGCGTGCCGCGAGCGTGCGTGCCACGATCGCGCCGTACACCTGGCGGCCGCGCTGCAGCCTGCTGGCGAGCAGCGGCGTCACCCGCGTGCCGCCCTTGAGCCCGGAGCCCAGCACGACCACGAAGTCGGCGTCGTCGTCGACGGCCATCCGGCTGTACAGGAAGGCGTAGATCACGTAGGACACGAGCAGGAACGACACGTACCCGAACACGAGCGTGGTGACCGCTGTGGCCAGGGTGAGTTTCACCGAGCCTGCCCGGTCGGCCGCCACGTCCAGGGCGATCACCGCGAAGATTGCGAGCCCCGCGAGCAGCGAGAGCAGCGTGGCCGGGCGCACCCCTTCGCGGCGGGTCACCGTGATGCCGTTCATCACGAGGTATCCGGCTGTGAGCAGCGGGCCGAGGATCATGAGCAGCAGCAGCGCCAGGATCAGCAGCCGGGCCGCCCGGCCGGGGGTGTCAGCCAGTCGTTCGGCGAAGCCAAGCGCGCCGAGCGCGAGCCCGAGGCCGAGGAAGACCGCGTTGCTGAAGCTCCGGCTGTCCCTGATCACGCCCACTACGAAGAGGACGAGCGCGACCGCGGCTAGCTCGAGAACGAACACCTCCCGAGGATACTTGACGCAACCAGGTGGTTGCCATAATATGGCAACTGTTAGGTTGCTACTCACTGGAGGCAGTCATGGGCCAGGACTTCACCACCACGTTCACCGTCGACCAGACCCCGGACGAGGTCTTCACGGCCATCAACAACGTCCGCGGCTGGTGGGGCGAAGACATCCAAGGCGGCACGGACAAGCTCGGCGACGAGTTCACCTACCGCTACCAGGACATCCATTACTCGAAGCAGCGGATCACCGGGCTCGAGCCCGGTGCCAAGGTCGTCTGGCACGTGCTCGACGCCAAGCTCAACTTCACGCAAGACCCGGCCGAATGGACCGGCACCGACATCACCTTCGACATCTCCCGCCACGGCGGGCAGACCGAGGTCACGTTCACCCACCGCGGCCTGATCCCCGAGGTCGAGTGCTTCGACCAGTGCTCGAACGCGTGGAGCTACCTCGTCAACTCGAGCCTGCGGGAACTGATCACCTCAGGCGCGGAAGGAGGCCTGCGATGAAGACGCCCCCTGTCGTCACCAGGGAAGAGTGGGACGCGGCGCGCGAGCGGCTGCTCGTCAAGGAGAAGGAAGTGACCCGCGCCAAGGACGCGCTGGCCGCGCAGCGCCGACGGATGCCGTGGCTGGCGGTGGAGAAGGAGTACGTGTTCGACGGGCCGAACGGCAGGGCGAGCCTGTCCGGCCTCTTCGAGGGCCGCCGTCAGCTGATCGTCTACCGCGCGTTCTTCGAGCCCGGCGTGCGGGGCTGGCCTGACCACGCGTGCGTCGGGTGTTCGATGGTCGCCGACCAGGTCGCCCACGTCGCCCACCTGAACGCCCGCGACACCACGCTCGCGTTCGCCTCCCGCGCGCCGCAGCCAGACATCGCGCGGGTCAAGGCGCGGATGGGCTGGACGATGCCCTGGTACACCATGACCGACGAGTTCGACAAGGACTTCGGCGTGGACGAGTGGCACGGCACGAACGCGTTCATCCGCGACGGCGACACGGTGTTCCGCACCTACTTCATCAACGCCCGCGGCGACGAGGCGATGGGCGGCACGTGGGACTACCTGGACATCACCGCGCTCGGACGGCAGGAGGAATGGGAGGACTCGCCCGAGGGCTATCCGCGGTCCGCGCCGTACCAGTGGTGGAACTGGCACGATGCCTACGGCGAGGCCGGGCCGTTCCACGCGGGCGTGCCGGAGCCTGCTTGACGCCTCGGAACCCGGTCAGCTACACGCGCCCGGTGACCAGGGACAGCGGGACGCTGCGGGCGGTGGGCACGGTCGTCAAGCCGGGCCGGCGCGTCGCCTTCTCCCGCGCCGACATCACCGACGCCGCGGGCAAGGTCGTCGCCACGGCCACCAGCAGCTGCCTCGTCATGCCGGGCGCCCCCGCCGGGCCGGTCAGCTGATGAGGCTGATCGCGCCGCCCGCCGTGATGCTGAACACGGAGACCGCCGAACCCACCTGAACTCGCAGCCGGTACGGACCGCCGGGCCGACCGGTGATCGCCCTGGCCAGGTACGTGCCGGGGGCGGCGGGGACGATAAGGGTGAGCATCGCGGTGCTCGTTCCATTCCGGGACATCGTGACCACGTCGGCGGGGATGCGCTGCAGCATCTGGTGGGAGACCCAGCCCTGGTACGGGTTGACCTGGCCGCGGACAACCTGCGTCGACCCACGGGGGATGGCCTGCCCGGGCAGCGGGATCTGGAGCAACTCCAGCTGGGTGGCCGGCGTGCCGCGCGTGGCCGGCGCGGACGCGATCGCGTAGGACCGGCTGAGCTTAGTGACGTGCAGCGACGGGTCCAGGTGCCAGAGCTGCTGATAGTGGCTGGCGCCGGCGGCACGGTCGAACACGAGGACGAAGTTCGGCCGCTGGCTGACGTACACGCTGCGGTACCGAGGGTCGCCGCTGAACGCCGTGTCGAAGAACTCGTAGAACTGGCCGTAACGGCCGATCCTGTCACTGACCAGGGACGTGGACGCCGCCGCGGCGAACGGCACGCCGGGCATCACGAGCACGCTGCTGGCCTCAGGCGACTGCAGGAACGTGCGGTACGGCGTGTTCTCGTAGCCGGTGTGCCCCGCGTTGACGATGAGGTCGCGGCCGCGGTCGTAGTACGTCAGGCCCATGTGGTCGTCGTGCCCGTGAACCTGCCGCCCGCGCCCGAAGCGCAGCGAGTAGAACGACGCGGTCGATGTCCAGGCTGACCGGCCGAACACGTACCCCGCGGGGTACACCGCGACCAGGTGCGGCTGTCTCGGTGACGTCTTGGGCCGCTCGACGTAGGTGTCGCCGATCTGCACCAGGTCGCCGTCCGGCTCGGTGGCGTTGGCGAGGAACGCGGGCATCCGCGCGATCCGCGCCGTGATCCACCCTGGCAGCTTGTAGCCGCAGGCGGCGAGCTGCGGCAGGCCCTGCTGCCACAGGCCGTACACGAAGTCCTCGTAGAGCGTGGCCTGCTCGTTGACCGCGCCTTGCGCGTCGATGGAAGGACCGAGCGGGTTCGGCTCGAAGGCGGCGATCATCTGCGCCACGGCGGTCCGCCGCCAGCGCAGCGCGGCGCCGCCAAACGCCTGCGCCGGGTACCCGCAGCCGATTTGCAGCAGGTCCAGGTCCTGCTTCAGCCCGTGATTCCACGCGCCCATCCAGTGCGCCGCGTAGTAGTCGACCGTCGGCGGGATCTGGTCCTGAATCCACGACTGCCCAGGGAACGCTTCGGAGATACAGATCAAAATCCCGGGATTCCGAACGGTGACCGGTACTCCCCGCAGCCAGCTTCTCGCGATCTGGGCCGCGCGGGCCTGGTAGGCGCGCGCTTGCGGTCCGCCCGCCAGGTACCCGGAGACCAGCATCTCGATCCAGCCGCCGGACTGGAAGTCCTGGAACCACGTGGGGTCGTGGAACGGGTCGAACTGCCAGTTGATATCCCCGTCGCGGCGGGCGTCGATCGTCACGGCGTGCCACGGCGCGATGGTCAGCCGCCCGGCCATGATCTCGTTCGCCACGGCCTTGCTGAACCCCGGCAGCGGGCCGCAGGCACGCGCGGCGCCGGACGCTGTCGCTAGCGCTGGCGGCGCTGGCGCCGCCGGGCTCGCGGCCGGGGAGAGCAGCCCCGCCGGGCACAGGAAAGTCGCGAAGGCGATGACGCTGAATCGTCTGCCGATCATGCCCATCATTGTCGCGCCAAAGTTGCCATCATTGTCGCGCCAAATTGGTGAACCAGTCCGCCACCGATTACGTACTTAAAGGTCGAGAGGCGACAATCCATGCCACGAGCGATCACCTATCGTAATGGGTCGATCGCTATTTGTTGCTGCTCATGTCCGGGAGAGGTGCCGGACGGCGATTGTCCGGCATTAGGGACGACGACAACATGGAGGCGCACTACATGAAACCGCGATTGTCAGGCTCACGACACCTGCCCGGGCCACTGCTCATCGCTGCCGCGGTGGTCGCGGCCGGCTCCCTGACCTGGGTCGGCGTGGCCGCCGACGCGGCCCCGGCGACGCCGAAGGCGCCTGCCGGCGCCGCAGGCGGCACGGTCCTGCAGACCAACCTGGTGTCCGACCTGGCGGGCGTGGCGGCCGTCACCGACCCCAACCTGCAAAACCCGTGGGGGATTTCAGAAAGCACCGGTAGCCCCTTCTGGCTCTCCGACAATAACTCCGGCCTGTCAACGCTCTATACGGTGTCGAGCAGCACGCCGGTCTCGGTCTCCCCGCTGGCCGTGAACATCCCGACCCCGGTCAGCGCTACCGGTGGCGCCCCGACGGGAACGGTGTTCAATTCCGCCGCCGCGAGCGGCGCCTTCCAGGTCACCGGCCCGAACAAGAGCGGGACGGCCACGTCGGCCGCCGCCGACTTCCTGTTCGACACCGAGGACGGGACCATCCTCGGCTGGAACCCTGGCATCGACCCCACAGGGAAGTTCGCCGGCCCGGGCGGGGCCAGCGAAGAGGCCGTCATCGCCGTCGACAATTCGGGAAACAACTTCACCAACCCCAACCCGAACGCGCAGACCGGGGCCGTCTACAAGGGCCTGGCCATCGCGACGAACAGCACACCGATCTTCGCCGCTGACCCCGCGAGCACGGCCGTGATCTATGCCACCAACTTCCGCGCCGGGGCCATCGAGGTCTACGACGCCAACTTCAGTAAGGTCGCGCTGCCGTCCGGCGCGTTCACCGACCGGCGACTGCCCCGCGACTATTCCCCGTACAACGTTCAGGTGCTGAACGGCCAGCTCTACGTCACCTATGCCAAGCAAGACCCGAGCAAGCACGACGACGCGCCCGGCCCGCACCGCGGTTTCGTGGACGTCTTCAACCTGAACGGCACGCCCGGCCTGCCTGGCGGGCACGTTCGACTGGTCACCCGCGGGGCGCTTGACTCGCCGTGGGGGCTCGCGATCGCGCCGTCCGGCTTCGCCGGCCTCACCGCTCCCGGCGGCGACCCGGTGCTGCTCGTCGGCAACTTCGGCGACGGATTCATCCACGCCTACGACGCGACCAACGGAGCATGGCTTGGGTCGCTCAAGGGGCCAGACGGCGCGCCGATCGACATCAGCGGCCTGTGGGCGCTGCGGGTCGGCAACGGCGGGTCCGGCGGCCTCACCAGCACCGTCTACTTCACATCCGGCCCGTTCAACCAGACGCACGGCATCTTCGGCGCGCTGACCACGGCCGCCCCCGGGTCGGCTGAGGGCCCGGCCGAGCAGCAGTGGGTCCAGGCGAACCTGGACGTCGTGCAGGCCGACGTGCAGCAGGTGAGCACGGACCGGTCAAGCGGCGCGTCCGCGGCCACCATCGCCGCCGACGTGCGGCAGCTCAACGCGGACACGCGCAACCTGGTGCTCGCCGAGCAGCAGTTCGCGGCGGACGCGACCGGAGACACTGGCGTATAACCCGCGAAACTGTGGGGGGAGTCAGATCTCCGGCTGGCTCCCTTCACTTCGCTAGAACAGCGAGGCTGTCTCTTGCAGCTCCTGCATGGCCTGTTCCATTGGAACCGAAGGCAGGATGCGAACCTGATTCCACTGAGGGAGCCGGCTGTCGACCAGGAATCTATCGAGGGCGTCGGCACGGTCCGTCTCGACGATCATGACCAGCGTGTGCTCACGGTTGGCAAATGGTCCCGCCACGATGTTCACCCCGTGCTTCTCCGCAAGAGAAGATACCCGTGGAGCTATCTCCATCAGCAGTGCCTTGGTCTTGGCGTTGCTGGTAGGGCACACCTCGGCAGAGTGGGTGCCCAGTACGACGAAATGCATGTTGTCCCCCCGGAGACGTACTGCCACCGCTGATGCGCAGTCTGTTACGACCAGGTCAAGGTGTCAAGGTGCGCCTAGCGGTGGCCGACCGCGAAGACCCGGCGCTGGCGAAGAATCTCGACGGGTCGGCCGCCGACGAGGCGAGCCGGTTGGGCGGCTCGCTGTCGCTGCGCGTACTCGCTGAGGAACCGGTCCGCGTCAGCGGGGCTGAGGCGAGCGAGCGCGGACCTGAGCACCGATCCCGCGGCGTACTCGGTCAGGCTGTTCTCGCCGGCCAGCGGGAACCAGTAGCGCGTCTCCCATGCCTCAGCCTCGAGCCCGGCGTCACCAAGGACGGTGACATAATCCAGCGGCGCGTGCACGGTCGCCGAGTCCAGCGCGTCGTTGAGCTTGTCGTGCCACGCCTGCGTCGCGATCAGCTCGCGCGCTATGTCGATGATCGAGCCGCGAACCCCGCCTGGCATCTGGAATCCCAAGACCCCGCCGGTGGCGAGGAAGCCAGCGATGCGCGGCAACAGGGTCAGATGTTCGGGCAGCCACTGCAGCACCGCACTCGCAAGCACGATATCGGGTGGTTCGTCCGGCGCCCAGTCGCTGATGTCGCCCTCGCGGAACTCCAGGCGGCCGGGACGCTGCCTGGACCGCGCCGCCTCGATCATGCGGGGCGAGCTGTCGATGCCGAGGACGTAGGCGTCCGGCCACCGGTCGGCGATCAGTTCGGTGTTGTTACCGGGACCGCATCCGAGGTCGACGATCAGGCGCGGGCCGGGATGATCGACGTTGCCGAGCAGGTCACGAACCGCGCGAGTCCGGGGGCGCGTCCACAGGAGGTAAGCGTCTGGATCCCATACATCCATATTCGCCACGAGAGCACGCTAGCGAACATTAACCGCGCACGTCGGTCCGTTGCCCCCAGATACTTCGTGAATGTTACCTATGCACCCATTATGATCTGGACCAAGATGGCCAGCCTGCGCGGCTGCATCCGGGGTGGTCACCGGGTGTCTTGGTTGGTCCGCCATCGCCATGTCACTCGTCCCACGTGAATCCGGGGGTCAACTGTGAGCGACGATCCTGTCAGTATCAATTCACCGATCCGCCTGATCTCGGTTAGCGGTCCTGGTGAAATAGACGACTTTGATTATGTGGCGGCCCACCTGCTGTGGGAAGCCCGGGCGACCCTGGCGGACGCCCGATTCCGCCCTGTCGGCGGCGAGCCCATCCCCGATGACATGCCTGGCATCCTTTCCGGTATAGCCGAACGGGACGCCCACGTGTTCATCTTCCGTGATCCGCCTGCGCCGACCGGCCGAGAGGCTTTCGACGTGTGGCTGGCCAACCCCGAAAGCACCGTCGTCAGGTCCAGGCTGATACGAAGGCTAGTGGCGCGTATTCTCGAATTGGCGAGGAATCTCGGCTTCACCATAAACATCGAGCGGTCGGATGATGGCCGTGATTGGTCGGAAGTATTCCGCAATCCTCGGTGCGTGCTCAGCATAATGAGCCGGTATGACTCAGCGGTTACGTCAGGAACCGATCAGCTCGATGTCGTTGGAGGTCCCTCGGGCCGCGTGTTTGAAGCTCCCTCTCCAATGGCACCAGCACACGCATCGCCCGATCTCGCGAGACACGCCGCAATGCCGGACGAATATGTTGTGGGGGCGATGGCGAGCGGGGCCGCGAGCGCTGCCCTAGGAGCGGTTGACTACTCGCGCTTGAGCCAGAACGGCCCGTATGGGCCTCCGAGGCCGCCGGATGAGCCGAAACGCGCGCGCGAGGAACCACTTCCGCACGATGGGCTGTTCATCCGCCGCAACAACTCGTTCGGCACCAAGTCGACTCTCGGCATCGCCGATCTGATCGAGCAGGGGGTGCTGATCGATCAGACTCAGATCAGGTTCGACGACTTCATGATGTCCCGCAGCGACGGTATCTCGCTTCCGCCCGCCGGCGAGGCCTTGTCGGTCAGCCATGGGTACGCCGCGGCGCCAAGCGTCGCTAAGGCGTTCCACCGCACCACGCATTTCCTTGAGGTCGCGTTGCGGGCAGCGGATAAGCCCGCTGACGGCGCCCCGCACGGGCAACCGCTGCCGGTCAACTTCGTGTTCGTGGTGGATACAAGCGCGTCTATGGCGGGGGACAAGCTGACGATAGTGCAGGAATCTATTCGCCAGCTTTACGACCAGCTTCGTGACGACGACATTCTCGGAGTGGTCTCCTTCGACACAAACGTCCGCACCGTACTCAGGGCGACTCGCAAGGCGGACCTAGAGTCTGACCAGCTCATGGACGTCGTCTACGGGCTGCGAGCCGGGGGCGGTACGGATCTCAATCTCGGCGTGCTCTACGGCGTCGACGAAATCGGTCGCCATGCCCGAGAGCAGTCTGATCTAGTCAACTGCCTGTACCTTTTTTCTGATGGCGACCCGACGTCAGGGGAAACCAACTGGCTCAAGATCCGCTCGAATATCGCCGCCCAGTTGCGCGGGGACCTGACCATATCGTGCTTCGGGTTCGGGGCGGACGCGCGGATACGTGAGCTCGAGGCGCTCGCCGGTTCGGCGGGCGGGCACTTCACGTTCGTGATACGGCCAGAAGACGTCAAGCTCAACCTCGGAGAGGACCTCAGGCGGCGTGAGCATCTGGCCGCGATCAACATTCAGCTGCAGATCGAGATCGCTCCGGAGGTAGAGATCTGGCACCTCTACGGGCATGATCTGGTCACCGATCCGGCGGTGCGGACGGCGGTGATCAGGGAAGCGGATGAGGCCCGGCGCAAGGGAAGGGAGGAATTCGGCACCGAAGCGCTGCCAGATCTGATCACTGGGGAGCACGGCATCCGAATATTCGCGCCGGACCTGGCGTTCGGCGAGACGTACTGGCTTGTCTTCGAGCTTGAGGTGCCCGACGGTGCCGACCTTGCGAGCCTCGGCCGTGCCCGCGTGCAGTACGTCGATACGATCGCCAGGGACAACCGGCGTCACGATCTCACGCTGAGCCCGGGTGGCACGATCCCCGACAGCACCGTCGTGGTGCACGCCGTTGGCCTGTGGACCAGCGAGATCACCTTCTACGCGCTCGACGACCTTTACCAGGACGATCGCGCGGCCGCGAAGGAAAGGCTCACCAGGCACGCCAATACATTGCGGTCTCTGCACCAGGTGGTGCCAGCCCGGCAATTCCTCGATGACCAGGTCACGGTGTTCAAGCTGGTTTCACTGAGCGGGAACCTGGGTCGCCCGATGGTCTGGGCGGACTCCGGCCTGCCAGGCGGAAGTGTCTGGGATTACGGTGTCTATGCCCTGAACAAATTCGGCCAGGTACGGGCCGGATACAACAGGGTTTCTTTCGGCCCATGAGCACCCGTCGGCCGCCCGCCGACTGGCCACGCTGCCGGCTGGCTCGGGACGCGAACTGCGACGGTAGCCAGATTTCGCCCTACGGCCGCTGTCTCGCTCATCTGACCGGCGGCGAGCTTGACCAGTTCCTCGGTCAGCTAGGCCCCGGATCTGATCTCGACGCGCGCGGGACGAATCTCACCGAGCGGCTTGTCGACCGGCTGATCGGGACTTTCGGCAGTGGCCGGCCGGCGCCCCTCTTCGGTACCGCACTGTTCAGCGAGACCAGGTTCCAGGGTGCTGTCCGGTTCGCGAACGTCCGCTTTACCGGGGACGCCTGGTTTGACGGTGCCCAGTTCGCCGGGAACGCGATGTTCGCCGGTTCCGAGTTCGCCGGGAATGCGATGTTCACCAAGGCTGAGTTCAGTGCCGACGCACTGTTCACCGACCGAGCCTCATTCCGGAAGGATGCTGTATTCGATCAGGTCCGCTTTGCTGCCCGTGCTGATTTCGGCACCGCCAACATCGCGGGGAACGCGAGTTTCAAGAGCACGCGGTTCAGCGCGGAAACGGTATTTTCCGGCGCCGGGTTCGATGCCGGCGCCCATTTCACCGGGGCCAGGTTCGACAAAGCGGGCAATCTGGGGCCGCTCGTCGTTCGCGATGACCTAAAGCTGGACGGGGCGGTGTTCGAGCAGCCAGTCCTGATCGAGGCGGCGGCCATGGCGGTTTCCGCGCGGCACACCGTCTTCGCCGACGCTACGCTTCGGCTCCGTTACGCGGGGGTCGAACTGGACCATGCCACGTCCGCGGGCCCACTCACTCTCATGGCCGCCCGGCAAGAGTTCACCGTACCGGACGCCGACCCTTACAGGCGCGGCCCGATCGACGAGTCGGCACTTGCCGGAACCGGCCGGGATCCCGGGCCGTCGCTGCTGTCCTTGCGCGGCGTGGACGCGTCGCTGCTCGCGCTCGTCAACGTCAACCTGACCTGGTGCCGTTTCGCCGACGCGCACAATCTCGACCAGTTGCACTTCGAGGGCTACCGGAGCTGGTATGCCGACTCACCGGGGTATTTGCGACTGGGCGGGATCCCCGTCTGGCACTATTCGAAGCGCCTGATCATCGCCGATGAGTGGGACTGGCGCACGCAGCGCCGCCGCTTCGCCTGGAAGCCTCGGCCTGGTCAGCAGTGCCCAGCGCTGGACCCCGAGCGTCTCCTGACGCTGTACCGGCAACTGCGCAAGGCGCTGGAAGACGCCAAGAACGAGCCGGGTGCCGCCGACTTCTATTACGGCGAAATGGAGATGCGCCGGCGCGCTTCCACCACGCCCACCGGAGAGAGATTCTTGCTCTTTCTCTACTGGGCCCTGTCGGGATACGGACTGCGCTCTTCCCGTGCCCTGTCGGCCCTGGTCATCGTCCTCGTGCTGGCCACGGCCGGATTCGCGACGGTCGGCTTCGCGGCCTCCGCGGCCATCACCTACCTGCCCATCGGCCACCCGCACCCTGGTGCGGCAGTGACCTACCAGCAGACGACCACCGCGGGGCCTCATCCGGGCTGGCTCGCCGCCATCGTCTACAGCATCGACAGTTCGACCTCGCTGCTGAGCACCAGCCAACCGGAGCCGCTTACCGAGATAGGCAATGTCATACAGATTCTCCTCAAGCTGCTCGGCCCGCTCTTGGTCGCCCTGGCGCTGCTCGCCGTTCGCAACCGGGTCAAGCGCTGACAGGGCTAATCGGGACGCCGTTCGACCGCAGCACGCCGCGGACATCGAGAATCAGCGGGAAGACCTCGTTGTTGAGGTCCTGGCCTTGCTCATTCCATGCCCGCTGCTCGGCCTCGACCGCCATGCGGTCCTCGGCGAAAACCCGCTCGGTGAAGCGGCGGATGAATGGCCAGGCCAAGTTCAGCGCCAAGGGAACAGGCGGCCTGGGGATCATGAGCAGGCCGAAGGCGTGGCTTGTGCGCTGCCCGGCATCTTCTGGCACGTAGGCCGCCCACAGGGAAAACGCCGGCGGACCGGACTCGGCTGGGGCCAACTGGAGGGTCTGGTAGGGGTAGCCAGTGCGGATGGTGATGACGTGCCCGGATGAACGGCCGGCCAGCCGGGCGGCGCCGCGGGACTTCTTGCCTCCGGTATGGGTGAACAGGTAGCGGGCCTCCACGAACCGCGGGCCGGATTCATAGCCAAGCAGCCGCGGCTGGATGCGCCCGACCACGCCCCGGTGCAGGAACTGATGGTTCATGTCCAGCAGATTCTCGTGCAGGAACGAGTAGTGGCAGGCCACGGAGCGCGAGTACATCATGACCTTGGGCTCGGCCGAACCGGATTCCGGCAGCTCAGGCAGCGGCGTGACAGCCGCCTGGCCGGCGTCGCCGGGAAAGACGAACACCAGGCCATGGGCTTCCCTGACCGGGTAAGCACGGACGCCGCGAGGCGGCCGAGGGCCGCCCTTGGACAAGTACGGGATCTGCGAGATGCGGCCGTCGCCGCGGTAGGCCCAGGCGTGATAGCAGCAGCGCAGCACGTCGCCTTCCACCACGCCCATGCTCAGCGGCATCTGGCGGTGGGCGCAGCGGTCCTCCAGCGCGTAGACCGCGCCGGTCGCCCCGCGGTACAGCGCGATCCGCTGGCCCGCGAATCTGGCCGCGAACGGCTTGTTCTTCCGCACATTGCCCGATACCGCCACCGGGTACCAGAAATCCGGGTTGATCCCGACCCGGCGCAGGTCCGCGATCTGCGCCGAAGCGATTGTCCCGTCTTGCGCGGGAATTGTCTGGCTCACATGCCCCTCCCGGCCGCCACATCGCGAAGCTCGCGGTCCGCCTCATCACGCAAGGTGCTCAGCTCCTGGCCGAGCTGACGCAGCCCCTCGGCCTCGTTCTGCCCGGCCTGTATTCGTGACCGGACCAGCCGGGTGCCCAGGCCCGCGGCGGCGCCGAGCGGATGAACGCTGACGGCGAGAGTGACGGTGGCGCTGACCGCGTGCGAGATGCCGGTCTCTTCGAGCTGGCGGGCTACCCGTGCCGTCCGCTGAGATCCTGGCGAGCTGCCTGTCGTGGCCAGTGGGCCGCCAAGCGGCAAGCCCGCGAGGTGCTGGGCCACCAGCTGCCAGTGGTCTTTGACTTCGCACGTGCCGACACCGTGCCCGCCCTTGATCAGTTCCAGGTCGGGTCCGTCGCTGCGGCCAACCAGCCGGACGCTGTCGGCGTCCCCGCACAGCGGGCCGAACGCGCCGTTGTTGATCAAATCGACGAGCAAGCGCGCGAACTGTTGTCGCCGGTCCGGGCGCCGCCACGTGGCCCGCTCAACCGGGCTCAGCTGGGCGTCAAGGCCCCGCCCTGTCTTCGGCGCAAACCGGGCCAGGCGCATCCGCCACATCGGCTCGGCCAGCTCGTGAGGCCATCGGCCGGGCGGGAGGTCGTCGGTCCCGATCAATCCGGCGAGCAGCGCGCTGTACAGGTAGTACGCGGCGAGCCGCTGGCGTCCGGCGTCCTCGATCACTTCGTCGAGCCCGGGGTCAGCCACCGTGGCCAGCTCCTGGATCGATCCCCGGCCGCGCTTCAAGCTGCGCGACCCGGTCGAGAAGGTCGAGGATCAGAGCGTGCTGGGCGCGGGCGATCTCGGTCAGCATCGCCACGTCGGCGCGCAGCTCGTCCCACGCGTCTTCCTGGCCGACCTTCCTCGTGACGGTCTTCGACGCCCCCTCGGCCCGTTCGGCTAGGTCCCTGGCGGTGGCGGCGGCTTGTTTGACGCGGTCGTCTCGACCGACGTTCGACAGAGCCTGTTGCGCTCTCCCGGTGAACGAGCCCAGGCGGTGATGTTCACTGTCCGTCATCCTCCAGCCATGCCCTGTCACGGGTGTGCCTATGCACAGTGGCTGGAAAGCGCGGGCTGGCGAAGGCAAGCTAGCCTTCGCCAGCCCGCGCGCCGTTACCTTGTGAAGTGCTCGAAAACGTGGCTGAAGTACCACGTCGGCTGGGCGACGCCGGAGCAAGTGCCGGCGCCCTTGGTGCCCGGGCAGCCGCCGTTGTCACGCTGCGCCGCCCAGAACGAGATCATCCCGATCCCTTGCTGCTGCGCCCAGTGCAGGATCGTGACGGCGTTGGCCGTCGAGAACGTCTCGTCCGGCCCGAAGTCGTCGATGCCTGGCATCTCGGTGACGCCGATCATGTGCCACAGCTGCCGGGCGCTCGCCGTCGGGTACAGCGCCTGCAACTGGCTGAACAGGCCGTTCGCGGCGCCTTCTGTGTCGGCGACCATGTCCTGCTCGGTGCCGTAGTAGTAGTCGAATGTCAGCAGGTTCACGGTGGAGATCTTGGCGCCGTCGGCAACCGCGTTCTGCAGCACGCCCAGTTCGGCGGCCGGAAGGCCGGTCGCGAACGTCGGCAGCGTGTACGAGAACTGGATCCGCCGGTGGTGTGCCGCGGCCCACGCCTCGGTCATCGCGACCGCCTCGTTGCGCCGGTCGATGCCGGTCGTGTTGGTAAGCGAGGTGGCCTCGACGTCCAGGTCGATGCGAGGCACGTGGTAGGTGGTGATGAGGCTCTCGTACACGGCGGCGATGGCCGGGACGCTCGTGCAGCTGTCGGCTATGTCGGTGTTGGTGGTGTCCGCGGTGTATCCGCCGAACGACGGGATCACGTTGCCGCCGTGTGCCTGGATCTCCGCGATGTCGCTGCCAAAGCTGGACGCGGCGATTGGCTGGCTGGTGTCGCCATCCCAGTAGGCGGTGCAGGAGCCGGACGTGGCGGTCTCGAGGAACGCCAGCGACAGGTCCTTGGCACCCGACTGCTGCGACAGCGTGGCGAGGTCGGTGCTGGTGTCATACATCTCGTAGTAGGGGGCGAATACCCGGTACGGCAGCGGGCGTGAGCTCGCGCCGTGCCCGGGATAGGCACTGGCGCCGACGCTCGCGCCTGCGGTGGTGACACCGAGCGCCACCAGCGCGGCCGTGCCGCTGGCCAGAGCCGCTGCCAAAAGGGTTGCTTGTCGTCGTCTCATGCGCGGATCCCTTGCTAAGTGCTGAAGTGGCCGGGAGTCAAGCACGATCAAAACAAACAGTAAAGTTTCCTATTTGTTTTCTGGGCGAGACGTTAGTCCCCCGTCAAGGCGTCCGTCAAGACGCGCGGACAGCGGATAAATCCGGAACGCCGACCGGTAAAGCGTTAGTGGCCGCGACGGCGGCAGCCCGAATGGCGGGCACGGTCTCGCTCGTGACAAGGCCCTGCTGAGTAGTCAGCTCGTCGATGACGGAAAACGCGCTGGCGATCCGCTCGGGGGTGTCGACCACGATCGTGACCGCGGGAACACGGCGGCCTAGTTGCAGCAGGCGATCACCGTGGGGGGCGTGGTCACCGTGGAAGCCCCAGACGCCGCGCACGGTGGTCGCGCCGCCGATTCCGGCGGCGCGCAGACGGCGGACGATAGCGCGGTGGATCGGCTGGCCTTCGCACTGGGCCGCCTCTGAGGTGTAGACCATGAGCTTGTGCCACAGCGCCATCCCCCGCTCGTCCGTGCCAGGCAGAGCGGATGGGGTGGCGATGCGGTCCCCGTCGCGCTTACAGATCCTGATCCGCTCCAGGGTCAGCAGCGGACGGCGCAGCAGACCGCCCAGTTCCGGCAGCACCCGGCCGATCTGCTCGCCAGAACCGACCGAGATGACCATCATCGGCGTCTGCGCGTTGCGGCCGAGGAACGTGGCCCGCTGCCGCTGGCCGTGCGCGGTGCCGTCTACGCCGAGCAGGGCGGTGGCTCCCGCGACGCCGCGGCTCCGCAGCAGATCGCAGACGGCGATGTACGCGGGCACCCGGTAAACCCGTTCCTGGCGGCCCAGGTAGATCGTCAGCTTCGTCGGCTCGCTGAGGTCGCCGGGGAGCTGGAGCGGACCGAAGTCGCCGGTCAGCATGCGTGCCCGCTCAAGGGTGACCAAGCCGCTCCTGGTGAGCCGCACGCTCTCGCGCAGGAGTGCCTCGATGCGAGGTCTAGTATCGACCGCCACCGCGACCAGCGGCAGGTCCTCCGACAAGGTCAGCGACCGGTCCGTGCGCGGATGCTGTCTGGCCCCGAATCCCTCGGTGCCGCGCAGCAGGACGCTGGTCGCGATCTCGTGCCGTCCGTACAAGTCGAGCAGCGCGTCGGCGACGAACCCGTTCCCGGTGCGCTGACGCTCACCGAAGTAGCTGGTGAGCTTGAGGCAGTCCGCGTTCACCGCGTCGGGGCCGGTCACAGGTGGACTCCGATCAGCTGGCCGAGCGCAGCGGCGGCGACGCCGAGCACGAGGCTGACGGCCACGTTGGCGATCGCCTTGCGGTGCTGGCGTTCTTCCGCCAGCCGCTGCGTTTCCAGCATCCAGGTGGAGAAGGTCGTGTACGAGCCGACTGCCGCGGTGCCGGCCAGCAGCGCCTGGGTGTGGCTCAGGGCGAGTCCGGTGAGCAGGCCCAGGATGAGCGCGCCTGAGATGTTGACCGCCATGGTGCCGAGCGGGAAGTCGCGGCCCGCGGTAGCGGCGGAGATGGCGCCGTCGAGCAGGAACCGCGCCACAGAACCCGTCCCGCCGATCAGGATGACCCCGGTCCAGATCAGGATGTTCATCGCCGCACCCGTACTCTGCGCACCATCGCGGTCGCCAGGTGGATCGCCGCGTACCCGCCTGCGATGCTGGCCGCCGCGTACCCGGCGGCCAGCCCCCAGGCGTGGGCACCGAGCATGTTCAGCAGCTCTACCTGCATCGTGGAGAACGTGGACAGCCCGCCGCACAGCCCGGTGCCGAGCAGCGGCCGACGATAGCTAGACAGCGGCAGCCGTTCCTGTAGGCGGGTCACGAAGTAGCCGAGCAGGAACGCCGCGGTGATGTTGACCGCGAACGTGGGCCACGGCCAGGACGTGGCCGAGTGCGGGAACGCCTCGGCGAGCGCGGCGCGTACCAGCGTCCCGATCGCGCCGCCCGCGAAGATCGCCGCGATCTCCCGCCGGTCGGCCCGTGGCAATATGCGCCGAGTCTCCCGCGCCGGGGTAACGGGCTGCTCACCCGGGACGACAAGGCCGGATAGCGCCGGCATCGCTGGGCCGGGGGGCGTTTGGGGCACGCGGAAGGACTCCTCGGTCACGGTAAAATCCCGAAGTCAGAAGCCATCAGCCGCTGCACCGCGGCGGTTCGGGAGGCGCACACCCCCACCCCAGGGCGTCATCTGGTTGCTCGCCAGTTTACCGATACGCCTGTGCTGCCTGATCCAGAGGGGATCTGAGATGCCAGACAGAATCCTGACCAGCCACGCGGGCAGCCTGCCGCGACCGGAGGACCTGATCGCGCTCAACCAGCGGCGGGCGGCGGGGGACTTCGCCGACGAACCGGAATACCTGCGCGAGCTGCGCACGGCGGTCGGCGACGTGGTCGCCCGGCAGCGCGGGATCGGCATCGACCTGGTCAACGACGGCGAGTACGGGCACTCGATGGGCCAGCGCTACGACTACGGCTCGTGGTGGACGTACGTGTTCCAGCGGCTCGGCGGCATCGAGCTGACACCCATCTCGATAGCGGAGATACCCCAGGCCAAGGCTAAGCCGGGAGAGATCACGCTGGCGTCGTTCGGCGAGCGCAGGGACTGGCAGGCGTTCGCCGACGCCTACCTGGACCCGAGCTCGGGCGCGTCGCTGCCCAACCGGGAAAACGCGGTGGTCGCCCCGGTCTGCCTCGGGCCGATCACGTACGCCGGCCAGGAGGCTGTGCAGCGGGACATCGCGGACATGAAGGCCGCGATGGCGGCCGCGGGGGTAACCGATGGCTTCCTGAACGCGGTAGCACCGGGCAGTTGCGCCCGGTTCGGCAACCAGTACTACGCCGACGACGAAGAGATGATGCACGCCTGCGCCGACGCGATGCGCGAGGAGTACATGGCTATCATCGACGCTGGCCTGATCCTGCAGCTCGACGATCCGGCGATCGCGGAGAACTGGGACCAGATCAACCCCGAGCCGAGCGTGGCGGACTACCAGCGCTTCACGATGAAGCGGGTCGAAGCCCTCAACTACGCGATCCGCGGGCTGCCGGCCGAACGGATCCGCTTCCACCTGTGCTGGGGAAGCTGGCACGGCCCGCACACCACCGACCTGCCGATGGCCGACATCGTCGACGTCATGCTCGCGATCAACGCCGGCGCGTACTCGTTCGAGGCGGCCAACGCGCGGCACGAGCACGAGTGGAAGGTCTGGCGGGACGTGAAGCTGCCCGACGGCAAGGTCATCTTGCCCGGCGTGGTCACTCACTCCACCAACGTCATCGAGCATCCCGAACTCGTCGCGGACCGGATCGTCAGGTTCGCGGAGGCGGTGGGCCGGGAGAACGTCGTGGCCTCCACCGACTGCGGCCTCGGCGGCCGCGTCCACCCCCAGATCGCCTGGGCGAAGCTGGACACGCTCGTCAAGGGCGCCGAACTGGCCACCCGCAGGCTCTGGGGTTAGCTAAGTGGGTGACTGCGTAAGTTCGTCGGGGTCAGGGTTCGGGTTCGTGTCCGGGCTGTGTGAGGTGGACGGTGCAGGCGGTGTCGAGGGCTTCTTGCGGGGTGCCGGTCGGGAGTCCGGTGCGCA
>Ga0187808_10000124_pt1 | contig 18403 bp, 16 predicted proteins | sample NC_wetland_sal_i_5_FD_132427 | JGI IMG/M metagenome (GOLD analysis project Ga0187808, IMG submission 132427) | Wetland sediment microbial communities from Neuse River Estuary, North Carolina, USA - ASW_3 | ecosystem: Environmental > Aquatic > Freshwater > Wetlands > Sediment | place: USA: North...
AAGCCCGGGACGCTGCGCGCGAGTAACCGCCTAATCTATCGGCCACACCGCCGCGCTCTAACGGGCATTTTCCGCTACTTACCGCGGACGGCTACGTGCTGGGAGGAAATTCAGAGCTAAAGAACCTTCAGCCTTGAATGGGCAACGCACCCGGCGTCATGGAACGCAAGCTCTTCACCTCTATCACGCAGCGCTCAGATGTGCTCTCGATCTCTGATTCGGTATTGAACCGGCCGATTCCGAATCGTACACTCGCCTGCGCCAGGCCATCACTCAGGCCGATCGCTTTCAACACGTGCGATGGAGCGATATCGGCAGACGTGCATGCTGATCCTGAAGACAGTGCGATATTATCCAATGCGAACAGGAGTGAATCGGCATCTATCGACGTGAAGGAGATGTTAAGTAGGCCCGGCAGGGACCGCGTGGGGTGTCCATTGCGTCTAACTCCATCCAGCCCGGCGGCAAGGGTGTCGTAGAGTTCGTCGCGCAGAAACCGCAGGCGTTCGGCTTCTGTTTGCATTTCAGCGACACAGATTTCCAGTGCTGTTGCGAACCCGACGATTCCCGGAACATTCAGGGTCCCTGACCGACGGCCACGCTCATGGCCGCCACCATCGATCTGCGCGGCCAGTCGACGTCCTTGGATTGTCTCGCTAGAAACGTAGAGGGCGCCAACCCCTTTAGGTCCATATAGCTTGTGGGCGGTGAATGAAGCCATATCCACCGTCATTTCACTCACCGAAAATGGGATCTTCCCTACACCTTGGGTCGCATCAGTATGGAATAGCACACTTCTGTCTCTGCAGATTTGTCCGATTGCTGTGATATCCTGCACTGTCCCGATCTCGTTGTTCGCAAGCATTATCGAGACTAGGCACGTCTCGCCTGTAATCGCCTCGACGAGTTGGCCTAGGTCGATTAGGCCGGTTGCGTCGACCGGCAGATATGTAACCGCGACACCTTCGGACTCAAGACGCTTACAGCTGTCGAGAACAGCTTTGTGTTCGATTTGACTGGTGATCACATGCTGACGTCGTCCAGGTACACGAAGGCCTTTAATGGCCAGATTGATTGACTCCGTCGCTCCGGAAGTGAAGACAATCTCCTGTTCGGAACGCGCGCCAATGGCCTCAGCTATTGATGCACGAGCGCCTTCAACGGCCGAGGAGGCGCGCCAACCGAAGGCATGGCTAGTACTCGCGGCGTTACCGAAGTCATGTGTGAAGTACGGGAGCATGGCGTCAACGACGCGCGAATCAACCCGGGTGGTAGCGTTGTTGTCCAGGTAGATTAGCTTCTCTGAATTCATTGGTAGACCCCGATCGTGATAAAATACTCATGAAGCGTCAACCGGGATGGCCCGCTCTCCGTGGTGGACCGTGCCGTCAAGGTCCACGAGATTCAGTTGGATGCTATATTCTGCGCCAAGAGCCCGAGCGACCTGGAGGCCTCGGACATATGCGAGAACACGCGACCACGGGGAATCCTCAAAAAAAACTTCAAGAGCGTACTCGAACGGGACGGTTCCCAGTACCGCTCTGCGGAAGTACTCGCTTGTCACGGCAGCACACGAGACCCGAGGCCGATCATTGCCCCCAGCTTGATCGTTGGTGCTCTTCCCGTCGGAATTGGACTGCACCACGAGCCGTTTGAGTACGGAGGGAGGCGGGGGCGTCATTGCGAGAAAGTGATCGATCCGCGTTCGCGCTGAATCTTCGTGGATTGCGAGTATAGCGTCCATCGGAACATTCCACTTTTTCGCCGCGGATGCAAAGATGTCGATTATCTCTGGTCTCAGCTGCGAAAGTCTCGGATGGCGCTGCTGAGAGTTACTGAGGCCTGCGCTAAGAAATTGCCGACGAAAAATTCCTTGATGATCAAATGCTATCGATATGGGGGGCAGCGAACCCGTTAGGGTGCGAACCTCGTTGGCGCGAGCTAATCCCGCATCGAATGCAGCAATCTGGGCATCAACATGAACTTTAGATTCCTTCGTTATCTCCAGTCGCGAGTTCCCCGCAAGTATGCAGATCTTCGGCTCGCGAGAAGGGTCGTTGAGCATGGATTCCCCCGCGGAATCTGTGGATAATCATCTCAGAGCCATTGCGGAATGTTGGAGATTGTGCGAATCGCGACATTCGTAGCTGGCACCGGACTGCCCCTGAACGAGTAACTAACATCCCTCCCATACTACCCGTTCCAGGTCTAATTGAAAAGTGTTAAAGCCATGAGATGTCGGTCCGCGCACCTCTGAGAAAGAGATCTGGTCTCGCGTGCCAGTTGAGACAGATGCGGCTCTATCGGCCAAAAGAGTATTCAGGTGCTGGTAACTATACAGATCGTGATTGAGGCTGATGATGACGATTATCGCTTGTTTTAGTACTACAACGGCGCGCCGAAACCGAGAGGTGATACGCCCGGCTTGCCGCAACCTGGGATTCTCCAGGGACACTGACTTTCTATCAGCTGTGACTACTTTTTGACTTCTTGTCGGTTATGACCACTTCCGCGTCCGGTTTGCGCCGTAACTGGCGATCAGCACCAGCATGGCGTAGTTGCGCCGCCCGTTCGGCTCACCGACGTCGACCATGCCGAGCAGGCGACGCACTTGCCCCCGCGACAAGGCGCAGGGCACGGCGGCGAGCCGGTAGCGCCGGCGCGATGGCACCGCGCCCACCAGGTGCGCCCCGCCGTGCCCGGACATATCCAGCCACCGGTAGAAGCCAGACAACGCCGTGGCCAGATGGTTCCACGCCGTCCGCCCCAAGCCAGCCCCGCGCTGGCGGCTGAACGCGAGCAGGTCGTCCGCGCCCAGCGCCGCCCGCTCGACCGGGCTCACCACAGCGCCGCGGCTGACCAGGAAGTCGCGAAGGTAGCGCCGGTAGTTGGCTACCGTCGTTTCGGCGAGCCCGCGATCCTGACGCAGGAACCGGCAATAGCTCTCGATCAGCTGGCGGTACGGCGGCTCGCCCGCCGTGACCGGGGGGAAGGCGCCTTCCTCACCCAGCATCACGAACAGGTGCGCCAGGCCCCGGCGGGCCAGTTCTTCTCGCCGGCCCGCCGGGCGGCGGCGTGCCCGTAATCCCGGCACGTCCGCTCGGCATAACCGCGCACGCGCAGCCTCTGGACCAGCCGGATGGCCTCCGGTCCGAGCGGGGCCTCCTCCCAGCGCACGTCGAACAGCCCATTCCAGAACGCTTCGTGCATCGCCCACCCCCATGACTTGTGTTTGAGGTGAAGCGTCGCGGGGCGCAGAACTTATGTGAAGCGCTGGCGCACACCAGACCGTGAAGGCACCTAATCAGCCGCCAGACTCCACATAATCTCCGGGTCCACATAAGTCGGGTTCTCCCGCGCCATCCGGACGATCAGCGCCTTGACCGAGGTCCCGGTGGAGGGCCGTCCTGGCCGGCGGCGGCTGGAGTAGTCCCGGTTGCGGGCGACGAGGTTACGGTGCCAGCGCAAGATCGTGGCTGGCGTGACCGGGAAGACCTCCGCCCACCGGCGGCGGCTCACCAGCCGCGACAACGCCGCAAGCCACACCCGGTCGGCATGATCCCACCGCAGGCGGCCGCTGAGCTGACGGCGCAGCACCTGGTTCTCGTGGCGCACCACCAGCAGCTCGATGTCCTTCGACTGGTCAGAGCGGACCAGCTCACACTACGAGACCGAGTTTCCGAGCGGGACGAATTCCAAGAGCTGAAAGGTCACAGTCCGGCCTGAGGCGGTCGTATGGCGTTCTTCGATGAAGGTATCCGTACGGTAGCGGTAGCGCTTCGCGATCTCTTCCAGGTGTTCCCGATTCCCCAGGTCGGCGAAGCCGAGTAGTAGGCGACCGTGTGGCAGGAGATGTTGACGTGCCCCGGCGAGGTATCGCTCGTGAGAGGCATACCCCGGGTCAAAGAAGGCCCTGTCCAAGTCAGACTCGTAGGCAGCGGTGGCGGGTGCCTCCACAAAATTGGAATTCCAGAAGATCAGATCGAAGGTTTCTGTGGGATCCAGCGCTTCGTACATGTCGCTCGTCAAGACGCGCACCCGTCCCGCCACACCGTGTCGTATGGTGTTGAGCCGGGTGTTCTCGACCGCCGCCGGATTGATGTCGATGGCAACCACGGAACGGCAGTCGGACAGCGCCGCCATCACGGCAGTGACGCCCGCGCCGCAGCCCATCTCCAGCATGGAGCCGCCTTCGGGATACTGGAGCCACTGGGTGAACAGTCTTGTCGAGGAGGCGTACACGGGTGCGTAAACCTCGGGAACGAGGTCCCATTCGCGGTCGAAAAGGGTAAACAGCCGCGGACGATCCGGCGACCGGTGTCGTTGAATGGCGAGCGTCTGTCCTGCGTCACCGACGCTGGAGGATTCCGGCCTAGTCATACGTTGTATCATCCCGCCGCGAGCGATATCCGGAGCTTAACGCATGGACCGCAGGGCGCGCAAGCCCGTCGAAAGCAGACCGCGCGCCTTCAGCCATAACCGCTTGAATTCATGAAGAAACCGGGGATTGTCAGCAGCCTCACCGTCAGCGGTTATCCGGTCGTAGACGTATTTAGCGACGGTCAAGTCCAGAACGCCGAGACCGAAGGGCGAGAAGACGACTGGCATATCGGCGGGCGGCCTCGCCGCGTCGGACAGAACATCATACAGGGTGCCACCGATGAACTCCCTGTTGCGAACCTGCTGCTCGGCAAGGTGCGGTGAACCCCTGGCGCGCCGGCCAGCTCGCCAAAGCCGTCCACGTTTTGCAGGCCCGCGAGGCATAACCAGGATGGAAAAGGCTAACGGTAGCACGCCATGCGTGCGGCGCACGGCACGCGGCCCCTCCGGAGGATCGGAGGGGCCGCGACCGGGGCGACTCGGCCAGCTTCAGATAAGCGGGTCGGGCAGTCCGTCCCAGAACTGGAAGTCGCACGCGGCTATATATCCCTCTAGGAGCATATCCGCGCCCTCTTTGGTGGTGCCGGCCAGGGAACCGATTACATAAAGTCCTTTGCTGCTGGCGGCGTAGCTAAACAACGGCCAGTAATCGACGTTGCCATGCGACGTCATGCGTACGCATTCCGCAGCGGTCCGCCAGTACTGGTCGGCACGGCCAAGGCATTGCCCGCTGATGACCGGGGTCCCCGCGATAGTGCCGCCGCCGCTGAGGCCGAGGCAGTCGCCGCCCCCGTTGACGAGCTCGTAGTAGCCGGTGAAACCATTTTCGCTTCCCCAGTGCCACGACTGGTCAGACTCGCCGTCGCATGCCCACTGGATTACCTGCCCCGCGGCCGCGTCGTTGGCGACGCCCAGGCACCAGCCGGGCGGGCTAACCCAATTTTGCTCGATGAACGATGTCGCGGTTGATCCGGCGGGCGCGGTTACCGTGATCGAGATGGCGGTCACAAAGGCCACTATGATCGCGGTCACGAAGGCGCGAACCTTTGTCTTTCCGGTACCATTGTTTAACATTTCCACGCCTACCTTTCTGAGGCTCCCCGGCTAGCGACCGGTCCGGGTCAGTATCATCCGCCGATGCCCTGGCGTCAATTAGCCGCAGTCCCGGGGTATTGCACCCGGCCGAAGCAGGGACTGAGCTAATTTCGTCCTGCTCGAAGCTGGTTCGTCACGGTCTGGTGACGGTGCGGTCTGTCTCCCCAGGGCGCGGCAGAGCCCCCGGTAGTTGAGGCAATCGACCAAAATCCACAGCCAGTACCAGGGGCTCCAGTTGCTTTTCTATCGTGCCGCTCTGCCGTTGTCCCGGAAGACCCTCACCTTCGTGACGGGGATCATCCGCCGCCACCGGAAGGCGATCGGGTCGCGGTGGCGGAAGCTGGCCTCCATTGTCACTGCCGACCCATGTCGCTGTCATCGCGCCGATCAGCACAGGCTTACAGCGGAGTCCGCACTGTCGCGCGCGCTCCTGAAACAACTTTTATATCATCCATAACTGATAGCCCTAATTTTTCTAATCTGTCAATCTAGTTGATCGGACATTGCGCCCTTCGCGGACCGTCCGTTAGAGTGGCATCTGCAGGCTTCCGCCTGGCGGATCGCCACGGCTAATCTTTAAACATCATCCCTGACGAGCCGGCCGTCAGCGGCGTTACCGGGGTAAACGACACAGTCGCCAGTCGGACAGGATCCGGCGCGTTCGATTCCGACATGTTTTTGCGATGCTCGGCGTACCGCCAGTTGATGAACCCTCTCCGATCGTGCGCAAGTCAAAGGGGAACTGCCCATGCATGCCGCTGGAAAGTCTCTGCTGATCCGGAATGCGCTGGCAAGATACGCGCCAGAAATACAGGCCGCACTGCTTGAGGCAGAGGTCGAGAACGGGCGCGAGGACGCCTTCGTCCCCGGTTACCGGCTCCCCGTCCTGGATGCGGAGCTGGAGTCCTACTTCGCTTCTTCAAGCATTGGAATCTCTGAACTCGGAGATTACAACGGCAGGAGGCTCAGGCTCCTGGACCTGATGGGCAACGCGCGGACCAGGACGACGAAGACCTATCCGTCGCTGGTGATGGTCGCCCGGGCGGTACACTACATCCGCGAGACTGGCAACTCCGTGGTGATCGTAACGCCGTCCTCGGCGAACAAAGCAACCGCGCTGCGTGACGCGGTGCTCGGTGCGTATGAGATCGGAATTGCCGATCCCGCCCATCTCAGCATAACTGTCGTGGTTCCAGAGGGATCGCGTGATAAGCTGTGGGCATCCCGGCTCTCTACCGACCCGGGGCTCCGTGAGCGTAACCCTGTTGTGAGCTATGCGGGCGAACCCGCGGATGGCGTTAAGCCACTCGCGTACAATTTCGTCAGCGAATATGCTGAAGAATTCCGTAGTCGCTACAACGTAAGACTCTGGTACACGCTGGACATCACTAACTATAAGGTCGCGGACGTCGTCCGCGCGTACATCGAGCGTGACTTCCTGCCCGCCAACCCTTACCGTCTGCATGTTCACGCGGTCTCCAGCGCCTTCGGGTTGCTCGGGCATAATCTCGGCGTCACCCGCATCACCTCGGCCGCCGGCACGACTCCGGCGTGCCGGTACTTCCTCGTCCAGCACCTGGGTACACCCGACATGGTGCAGAGCCTGTACCGCGGATCGGTCGGCCTGGAATACCGCCCAGAATACAAGCTCGACGAGAGCACGGGACTGTACCGGCAGTTCGCCGACCCGCGATTCCCGCAGGAGACGTTCGATCCCTACGAGTATCTGGACTCCACCTTCTACACGCACGCGCCGGTCACCTCAGCCGAGATGAACGCCATCATCCATAGCCGAGGCGGAGGCGGGATCGTGGTCTCGCTGCACGAGTGCCTGGAACGGTACGCCTTTATACGGCAGACCCTCGGCCCTGCTGGAGTGGTGCTGCCCGCTGACCCGCGTGAGTTGCGCGAGTGGTCCCTGGTCATGGCGGTCACCGGGATCCTGAACGCGATCGACCGTGATCTCATACTTGAGGATGACATCCTCATCCACGGCTCCGGGAGCTACAGCAGGACGGATTACGAACCTATCAGCAGAAAGGACCTGTCACCCGTTGCCGACGGTGACGGCCTCGCCCGCCGGGTGGCCCAGGCGGTGCAGGCAGGTGGCGGTGCCGGGTGTGATTACCAATGACCTCGGTACGTCTGGGCACCGTGATCCTCCCCGAAGATCCAATCGAACAGGGAATTGAGCGCTTCAGGCAAGCAGAGGAGATGGGTCTTGCCCATGCCTGGACTTTCGACCACGTGTCCTGGGGGCCGCTGCGGGGCCGTTCGTGGCTGGAGGCGATGACATTTCTCGCGGCCGCCGCCAGTGCAACCACCTCCATCGGCATCGGCACGCTTGTTAGCTCTCCCAACCATCGGCATCCCGTGTCCCTCGCACACCAGACGGTGACCGTGGATCACCTGAGCCGCGGGCGGTTCGTGCTGGGGATGGGTGCCGGAGCCGTCGGACCCGACAGCAACGTCCTAGGCGGCCCGGCAATGTCGGGACCGGAGCGTGCCGCTCGCTTCGAGGAGTTCGCCGTGCTGACAGACCGGCTCCTGCGCGGGGAGAACGTGACATATAGCGGCAGGTTCTTTGCCGCCGCCGACGCTTGGCTGAGACCGGCGTGCAGGCAGCAACCCCGCGTTCCGTTCGCGATCGCGGCAGGCGGTCCTCGGGGCATGCGGCTAGCCGCGCGGCTGGCGAGCATCTGGGTGACCATCGGTGACGGCTCACGGCCCGGGCAGCAGGCCGAACGGGATGCTTTCGCGACCCTGCGGTCTCAGCTACGGAGGCTAGAGGATACGTGTGTCGGGCTCAGCCGAGATCCCCTCGGGCTGCGCATGCTCGTCAACGCCAGCAGGATCGTCGGCGACCCCTTCTCCTCGGTTGACCGGTGGAAGGACCTCGTCGGCCGGTTGGGCGAATTGGGCTTCACCGATGTGGTCGTCAATCAGCCGCGATCCCACGGGGTCTTCGCCGGGGATGAGTCCGCATACGAGCGCGCGCTCACCAGTTGAATGTGGGATGACAAAGTGGGACGGAACTCGGCACCCAGCACCGCCTCCGCTCTCCGGCATGCCCTTAGTCCAACCCCCACGATGACCGCAGCCGTTACCCGCCGCGACATACGCCGCGGGTTCAAGCTCAAGCTCGAAAGCCACAACGTGACTGGATCGATCAAGTACCGCACGGCGATCGGCCTGATCCTCATGCTTGAACACGAGCGGCCGCTTATCCCGGGCAGCGTCGTCATCGAATCGACATCGGGCAATCTCGGCTTGGCGATGGCCGCGCTGCTGCGACAGATCGACTGCCGCTTCATTGCGGTCATCGATCCACGGACACCCGCCACCACACGTGAGCGCCTGACCCAACTGGGCGCGGAGTTCGTCCTCGTGGAGGAGCCAGATCAGTGCGGCGGGTACTTGCTGAGCCGCTTGCGCGAGGTAACGCGGCTGTGTAACGCCAATCCGGGCTATCGCTGGCCCAACCAGTACCGGAATCCAGCCAATCCCCGAATTCATGAGGATACGACCGGCCCGGAGATCGCTGAGCAATGCGGCGCGGCGTGTAACGGTGTCTATGTCGCCGTCTCGACCGGAGGGACGCTCGCCGGCATTTCTCATTATCTGCGTCACAATCGTCCAGATATTCGAATAATCGCAGTTGACGTGGTTGGTTCGCAAGCGATTTCCGACAGCAGGGGACGGCGGCTGGTGCCCGGGATCGGATCCAGCATGCGTTCGAGCTTCCTCGACGAGAGTTCTTATGACGACTTCGCGTCAGTCGGCGCGGCAGAGTCCTTCGCGATGTGCCGGATGCTTAGGGACGACCTCGGATACGCGGTCGGCGGGTCAAGCGGCAGCGTCATCTACGCGATGGTGATGGATGAGAAATGGCGAGAAGCATCGCTGCCCCTGTGCGTGTGCCCGGACGACGGCACCAAGTATATGGACACCCTCTATTCGGATCGCTGGCTGGTGGATCAGGGCCTATTCGAGGAAACGCTTGCAACCATTGACCGGCTTCGCGCCGAAGGGCTGAGCTTCCTGCGGAGCGGTGACGATGCCTGAGGCGGAGACCACAATGGCCGCATCAGCAGCGGCGCTTACCCAGATAAACAGGACTATGTGGTCCTACGGCGATTATGCGCGGGTGGCACGCCTGCTGCAACCGGGCGCGGCCAAGCTGATGGAGCGACTCGGCAGCCTGTCGGGTGCCAGGCATCTCGACATCGCCACGGGCAACGGCAATGTGGCGCTGCTGGCGGCCGAGCGCGGAGCCGTTGTCACTGGGTTGGACCTCACAGCCGAGTTTTACCCGGACGCGGCCCGCAGGGCGGCCGAGCGTAACCTCGATATCCGCTTCGTGGTGGGCGACGCGGAATTCCTTCCCTTCTCGGCCTCCTCCTTCGACATGGTCACCTCTACTTACGGAATCCAGTTCGTGCCGCGTCATGACCGGGCTGCGGCTGAGGTGGCGCGCGTGTGCCGACCTGGTGGCGTGCTTGGCATGTGTAACTGGACGCCGCGGAGCTGGACAGCCCACTTTCAGCAGGCGATATCCGGCTATTTCCCGGCTCCGCCGTCCTTCGCCGGCCAGGCAACGCGGTGGGGTGACCCCCGGTACCTGGAACGCCTACTCGGCGCGGACTTCCGGCTTGAGGCCCGGTTGATGCAGCTGTGGTACCCATTCTCCACAGGGGAGAGCCTGATCTCGTTTTTCGAGTCTTGTTTCGGGCCGCTCATAACGGCCAAGCGCTCGATCTCGCCCCGGAGCCGCTGGACGGAATTGCGGTGCGAGCTCGTCGCGCTTACCGACCAGTTCGTGACGACCGACGAGCGCGGCACCGGCGTTCCTGTCGAGTACCTGCTGGTGGTGGGATACCGAAAGGATGCGTCATGACGTACACGCACGGAGCACTGCCGATCGGGACGGCGGAGATCGCCAAGGCCAGGAACTGGTCACTGCGGCGGTCAGGCCCGGCCGATTCCGCGCGTACCGTCGCGGAGGCCGTCGCCCGCTATGCCGAGCATGACCCGGGTAGGCTCGCCGTTGTCGATGGTGCCGCCAGGATGACCTACCAGCGGCTATGGCGGCGCGCGAACGCGACGGCCGCACTGCTGCGGCGGGCTGGATGCCAGGCGGGGGATGTGGTGGCCGTTTGCGGACCACGATCAGCTGCCCTTATCGTGGCGTGGCTGGCGATTGAGCGCTGTCAGGCCATTTATCTCCCGCTTGAGGAACGATGGCCCGAGCGTCGGCTGACGGGGCTGGTGATGAGCAGCGGCGCGGCGTTCATCCTGTCACTCAGCGAACGGCGTTACGACAACGATCCCGCGCGCGCTGCCGCCAAGAGCGCGGGCGTCCATTTCCTCACGATGGCGGACGACGGCGAGGGACCTGCCGCACCGGTGCCTGGCCTAACTCCTGACCGGGTTTGCTATCTGCTCTACACTTCGGGATCCACGGGAGTGCCCAAGGGAGTGCTCATCGAGCAGCGCGGCATGCTCAACCATCTCCGCGCCAAGGTGACGGACCTAGGGCTGACCGAACGCGACTCCGTGGCCCTGACCGCGCCGTTGGCGTTCGACATCTCTATCTGGCAGATGCTCGCACCAATGCTCGTGGGCGGGGCCGTGCATGTGGTGCGGGCAGCCGATGATCCGGCGCAGCTCGTCGCCGAGCTGGCACGGCTGTCGATAAGCGTTGTGGAGCTGGTTCCCGCAGTAATCGCGCTTGTGCTCGACGAGCTGTCCGCTTGCCCGGGCGACCCGCCGCTGCCTGACCTCCGCTGGCTCTTGGCCACCGGCGAGGAACTGCCGCCCAGGCTCGCCGCGCGCTGCTTGACCGACCTCCCGCACGTCCGCTTGATGAACGCCTACGGCCCCGCCGAATGCTCGGATGATGTCACTCACCACGTCCTGAGCGGCAATGTCGCTAGCTGTCAGCATCTGCCGATCGGCGGCCCGGTCATCAATACCGCGCTCTACGTCCTCCGCCGGGACGACAGCGGCTGGGCGGCCTGCGCACCCGGTGAGCCCGGTGAACTGTTCGTCGGCGGCCATGGCGTCGGCCGAGGCTATCTGGCCGACGCCAAACGCACTGCCGAGGCATTCTTCGCCGACCCGTTCGACTCAGGCTCGCCCACAGGCCGCCTCTATCGCACCGGGGACATGGTACGGGTCGTGGGTGACGGGATCCTTGAATACCTCGGAAGGGCCGACCGCCAGGTCAAGGTGGGTGGCGTCCGCATCGAACCCGCCGAGATCGAGGCCGTCCTGCGGCAGCACCCCGCCGTCCGGGCCTCTGCGGTCACGCTCATGGCCAGGGATCCAGCGGTCGCGCTTGTCGCGCGCGAGACCCGGCTCGGCGGCTCGCGCGAGCTGGCCGCCTACTACGTAGGGGAGGATGTCAGCGGGCGAGATCTCGCCCACTTCCTGCGGGAACGACTTCCCGAGCAGTCAGTGCCCCGCCGTTGGTCGCGTCTGGACATTCTGCCGGTCACTCCCAATGGCAAGGTGGATTACGGTGCGCTCCCGCTACCCGAGGACAGGGACACGCCGGGCCGGCGGGAATTGCCCACGCCCGCGAACGCCATGGAGCGGGTGGTCTTCGATGCGGTTACGGAGGTACTAGGGACTGGATGGGCCCGCGACGAGTCCTTTGTCGAACTCGGCGGGGATTCCCTCCAGGCGATGGTGCTGGCGGCCAGGCTACGTGCGGCCAACTACCGCGTTAGCATCCGCGACATCCTCACCGCCGTTGCAATCACCCAGCTCGCAGAGGCTCTCGAGCCCATGGACGCGGACGTGCCGACGCCGCGCGGCGACAGGCCTTGCGATGGTGTCCGTACCCGCGGCCTTACACCGGAACAGCAGGGCGTGTATTTCCAGTGGCGGCTGGAGCCAGACAGCCCCTACTACACCTATCAGGGAGTGCTGCGGATAGCCGGGCCCGTCAACTGGACGCAGCTGGCCGGCGCGTGGTCGGCGCTGCTTGACGAAAATCCCAACCTGCTGGCGAGGATCACGGAAGAAGACGCCGGGGCGGTACAGCACTTCCCGAGCTGGTCCATTCCCCTCGGCCCGCCGGAAGACCTCAGCGCGCTTCGCCGGGCAGCGGGGGAAGCGGCATTCCGTGAACGAGCGGCGCGGGAGGCGACGCGTCCATTCCGCCTGGACCGAGAACCCATTTTGCGCGTTGCGGGCTTTCGCCTAGGGGATGAGGACCATCGGCTCCTCCTGACTATGCACGAAATCCTCCTGGACGGGTGGGGTGCCATGGTACTCATCCAACGCCTCAGTGTTCTCTATGCTGAGGGTCAGTCCGCCGCGGAATCAGCACGCCGTCTGAGGTTCGAGCGCTACCTTGACTACCGGGAGGGCCGGCTGCGTACCGCAGAAACCGTACAGGCCGGGGAATACTGGAGAAAAGAACTCGGCGGTCACCTGCCGGTTCTCGACCTGCCAGCCGCTCTTCATGGCGGCCGTTCCAGGAGCGGATATCGCGGCCGGACCGTCGAACGCGTCCTCGATGGAGACTCGCACGCCCGTCTCAGGCGCACCTGCCGGACGACCGGATGCACGCCGTTCATGGTGGCACTCGCCGGGTACGCCCTGACGCTCGGCTACTACACCGGCGCCGATGAGGTAGTCATCGGCGCCCCGATCGCCAACCGCGAGGGCCAGGAGCGGATCGACATCCCGACGTTCGCGCTGAACATGCTGCCGCTGAGGATCGAAATGCCACCAGGCCGGACGCTTGCGGGACACCTCACACATGTGCGGCGTAAGGTGACGGACGCCTACGTAGCGGCTGACTACCCATTCGCCTGGATGCTTCAGGGGTCGCATCATTCGCGGTCCGGCCCCCGCACGCCCGTTTTCCAGACAATGCTTAACGCGTTGATGTACCCGGCTGACCAGATCAGCGTGAACGGGGCACGGTGGTCCTTCACCGAGCTGGATACCGGCTACGCCAAGTACGACTGCGCGCTCTACCTGCAGCGCCACGGCTCCGAAGGCCTGTCGTTCCAGTTCGTCCACCAAGCAGACCTGCTACCGGACGATCTCGCTGGATCCCTCTTGGAAAGCGTGCTCATCGCGGTATCGGCAATTTCGGCCAGGAGCACGGAAACGATCGGGGCGGTCGATCTCCTCACCACGTCGCATCGTATCGCCCTTGCGGAGTTCGGGCATGGAGGAAACTATGACCCCATCTAACGGCAGCGACCCGCGCGCCGTCATGGCGGACCTATTCGAGCGCCAGGTACGGGCTGACCCGGATGCCATCGCGATTCATCATGATGGAAAGGACGTGTCACGCGGCGAGCTTGACGTCTGGAGCGATGCGATCGCGGCCGAACTGCAGGATGCTGGCGTCCGCGATGGCGATCTGGTGGGCCTGGCGGTCGAACGCGGCCCAGTTGCCGTCGCGAGCATCCTCGGCCTCATTAAAACCGGTGCCGGCTATCTCGCCCTCGGAGCCGAGGTACCCGTACGGAGGCTACGCGCGCTGTTCGAGGCCACCGCACCCGTCGCCATGCTAGTGCAGGATCACCTGGACCGGCTGACCACCGTCAGCGCACCAACCGTCTGGGCCGACCCCATGCGCGGAGCGGCGCGGCGCAAGCCCGACCCGCCTGCGTTCGGCGATGGTTCGCGTGCCTTCCAGTTGGCCACGACGTCAGGGACGACGGGAGCGCCCAAGGCTGTGCGAATCGGGTACGGTGCCGTGCTCAACCGGTTGCGGTGGATGTGGGATGCCTATCCGTTCCCCGCGAACGCGGCGGTTCTGGTGCACAAGCCATACGGGCTGGTAGCAGCTCCGTGGGAGATGCTCGGCGGGCTGCTGCAAGGTGTGCGTTCGGTATCGCTGCGCCAGGATGAGCTTCTCGACCCCACGTTGCTGGTCAGCGCCGTCCTCGGCCAGCAGGTCACTCACCTCTATCTCACCCCGCAGTTGATCGAGGGACTAATCCGCGAGCTGGAACGGCGGGATGCTGACGCACCATCGATCAGGTTCGTGACGAGTGGCGCGGATGCCATGCCCGTAGGCCTGGTCCACCAGTTCAGGCGGAGGCTCCCGCGCGCGGTCCTGCTCAATCTTTACGGTGCCACTGAGACTTCCTCCAACACCGCTGCCTTCGACACCGCCCTGCTCCCAGACGGCGCGACCATCGTCCCAGTTGGCAGACCGGTCGCCGGAGCGCAGATCAGCGTGCGGGACAGGAACTTGCGCCTGGCTCCGCTCGGGGTCAAGGGTGAGGTCTGCGTCGCGGGGCCACCGTTGGCGCTGGGCTATGTCGGCGACGCCCAGGACGAGCAAGTCCGGTTCGTCCGGATGCCGGATGGCTCAGTACTCCATCGCACGGGCGATCTCGGCCGCTGGAACTCTGACTGGCAGCTGGAGATCCTCGGCCGACTGGACAACCAGGTCAAAGTCCGCGGGCACCGGGTTGTGCTGGAGGGCGTCGAGTCGGCTATCACCGAGGTGCCCGGTGTTACAAGCGCCGGCGTCCATGCGATTACGCGTGACGGCGAAACCTCCCTTATCGCCTGCGTAACCGGAACATCCGCGCTCGACGCCGCCGGCTTGCGGGTGCAACTCAGGGACCGGCTGCCGGAGCACATGATCCCCAGCCGTTTTCACGTGGTGGGCACGCTACCGATGACCTCCACCGGCAAGCTTGACCGCGGTCGGCTCGCTGAACTGGCCGTCAGCGTCAGTACCGAGACCCGGATTCCTGAGCTGACACCGCGGGGGCCGATCGAGACCGCGCTGGCCGTGGCGTGGACAGAACTGCTGGGACAGGGTCCTGTCACGGCTGAGGAGGATTTCTTCGACGCAGGCGGCCACTCCATGCTGGCCGTGCGCCTCATCGTACGGCTTGAGGAGCTGACCGGCGTTTCACTGCCGCTGCGCGAGGTGCTTGAGAATCCGACTTTCACCGGCGTCGCCGACGCGCTCACCAGGCGGGCGAGCGAATGACGGAGGTCCCCGTCATGCTGTCCGCGAAGCAACGTTACATGTGGCGTGAGATCGCCGGGAACCCTGGAGTCGCGTGCCGGAACATCGTGGCCCACTACGCCGTGCAGGGACCGCTCGACCTCGACCGGCTGCACGCCGCGCTCTGCCTGGTCGTCGGCCACCACGAGCAGTTGCGACTGCGGGCGACAGGGCCGGTCGACGCCCCAGTCGGCACATTGCGCCATCACCCGGAGACGTTGCCGCTGTCCGTGGTCGATCTCACCGGCCTCGACGAACCCATCGCCGAGAATCTCGTCGCGATGTACTGCGAGCGGCATACGGCCTCCTACCTTGACCTCGGCACGCAGTGGGCTGTCCGGGCGCTGGTGCTCAGCCGTTCACCGGACCGGCACCTGCTCCTGCTGTCCATCCATCATCTGACCACCGATGGATGGGGTGCTGGCCTGGTCGGCCACCACCTCGAACACGCCTACCGCACCAGTGACCTAGCGGGGATCCCCGTGTCCATGCCGTACACCGACTACATCAAAGCTGAGGCGGCGGCGCGCGAAGGCAGACAGCGCACCGCGGATCTGCGCTGGTGGCAGGAGTCGCTGCGTACCGTGCGGCCGACCCCTCTGTTCGGGTCGGCGCCTAGGCCCGGACTCACCATGGACACGATCGAGTTCGACGAGGCGATGCCCGCGTCGTTTCGAAGCGACCTGCGCCGCATCGCACGGCCGGTGCGGGCGTCGAACTTCGTCGCCGCGATCGCATTGCTCGCCGCGGCATTGTGGCACCGCACCAGGGCCGGGCAGCGGGTCCTGATGGTGTCGCACATGGGGCCGCGCCTCCCTGGTTACGAGCACACCGTAGGCGTCTTCTCCAATCGCCTTCCCCTCGCCATCCGAGTCGAGCCGGACCAGGCGGTCGCCGACGTCGTCCGCACGGTGCAGGCCGGCATGCTGGACCTGCTCGAACACGCGTCCACGCCCTTCTTCGAGCTACTGAATAGCGTGCCCGACCCGCGCGTTCTCAACGCCCAGTTCTCCGTCCAGCACGTCCCGCCGGGAATGGCCGGCCCATGTGCTCCCCTCGCGACCTTCCGCTTCCAGCGGTACCAGCTCGTCGCTGGCATCCTGCCTGTGCACCTCTTGCTCATGGAGGAACCCGGCGGCCGCATGGGGTGGCACTGCGAGTTCCGGACCGATGTTTTCCGGTGCGCCGAGGGAATGAGCCTCATTAAGGAACTGCTCGCAGACATGACGACGCTGGCGGGAGACGAGACGAGGCCGATGGTGGAGGTGCTAGGCAGGTGACTTGGCTGCGGGCGATCCGTGGCTTTCTGCCATGGCTGCTCACCGCCGCCCTCATCGACTGGCTGGGGACGGGCCTGTTCCTCGCGATGTCCACCGTATTCTTCGTCCGCGTCGTCGGCCTGCCCGTGACCGAAGTCGGCTCGGGGCTGACGATCGCCGCGCTTGCCGCGATGCCCTTGATCGCGCCAGTCGGGCGGCTAGCGGACCGGTACGGGCCGCGTGACATGCTGATCCTGACGGAAGTGCTGCAGGGGGTGGCCACCGCCGGCTATCTCGCAGTGCACGGCTGGTGGGGCTTCCTGCCGGTCACCTTCCTGGTCGCCGTCACCCAGCAAGCCGCGCCCCCCCTGATCCAGTCGCTGGTCAGTGAACTGGCGACGGGAGAACGTCGTACGAAAATCCTCGCCGTGCACCGTACTGTGATCAACGTGGGACTCAGCGCTGGCGGCCTGGTGGCGGGCCTGCTACTCGGCCTGGGACTGCACCACGCACTCCAGGTGCTGCTCATCGCGGACGCTGTCGCCTTCGTCGTGGCGGCGCTCGTGTTGTGCGCTCTTCCCAACTCGCCGGGTTCGCGCGGCCGGGCCGTCTCCAGTCACTGGAAGGCACTTCGAGACAGCCGGCTCCTCGCACTCAGCGCTTACGACGCCCTGATGAGCCTCTGGCAGCCCATGCTTAACGTAGCGTTCCCGCTCTGGCTGGTCACCAGGACGCGCGCTCCGCTGAGCCTTGTCGGCATGCTGTACGCGGCCGCATGCCTGTGCGCTATCTTTCTCCAGTATCCGGCCAGCATAATGACCGCGACGCCGGCCCGGGCGATGCGCGGCTACAGTTATGCGGCGCTTTGCCTGTCGGCATCGAGCCTAGGCTTCGCGGCAGCCCCCGTAGGCCCAGCCTGGGCCGCCATCGCACTCCTTACCGCTTCCGTCCTTGCCCTCGTTGTCGGCGAGATCGGCCAGGTCAGTTCCGCATGGAGGCTTTCATTTGCCATTGCCCCGCCAGAGGACCGCAATGTCTACCTTGCGACATTCAGTATGGGCCGGTCTCTCAGCAGGGCTATCGGGCCACTGCTGATGACAGGTGTCGTCCTGGCCCTGGGAGAGGCCGGCTGGATCGCGCTGGCCGCAGTTTTCGCCGGAGCCGCGGTCTTGCCCGTCCTGGCTGTGAGACTAGCCAAACCAGGGATAATGACATCTCTTGGCATGGGAGAGCAGAGCCAACGGACCGTGGCTTCAGTTATCCGGTCCGGGTGGCCGTGGGTCCGGTGTGTCCCTCAGGGTACGGCGGGCCCTGATCTGAGGCGCGGGGACGATCCGCCCGGCCTCGGCTAGCGCGCTTCGCCACAGCGCGCCAGCCCAAGGCGCCCCCGATGGGACGTCTTTCGAGACGGAATACGCGGAGGTGACCTACTCCCTGCTGGATCTGGCTCTGTCTCGCATCTCGTGACGATGACGTAAAGGTCACGTACTGGCAACTGCCCACACGGGCAAGCGCCCTCGCTGGCGCTGGCCCCAGCATCCTGGGACACAGCCGGGCTGGCAGTATGCCAAATGCGCGATCGACCCACTCTAGCCAGGCCAAATGCGCAATCGGCATACCGCCGCTAAACCATTCCGCATACCGAATTACGACATACGGAACACAA
>Ga0187808_10000125_pt1 | contig 18388 bp, 17 predicted proteins | sample NC_wetland_sal_i_5_FD_132427 | JGI IMG/M metagenome (GOLD analysis project Ga0187808, IMG submission 132427) | Wetland sediment microbial communities from Neuse River Estuary, North Carolina, USA - ASW_3 | ecosystem: Environmental > Aquatic > Freshwater > Wetlands > Sediment | place: USA: North...
GAACAGCGCCAGCACGCTGGGCGCGGCATAGCCGGCACTCTCGCCGTTGATGATGCCGAAGATCAGGGCAGCGAGCGCGCCGCCGCCGAGCACGGTGCCCGGCACATCGACCCGGCCGGCTCCCGGGTCGGCGCTCTCGGGCAGGACCTTGGCCGCTACGACTAGCGCGGCCAGGCCGAAGGTCACGTCGAACCAGAAAATCCCGCGCCAGCTCCACACCCCGACCAGCGCTCCGCCTAGGACTGGGCCGAGCGCGAGCGAGAACCCCGATACAGCGGCCCAGACCCCGAGCGCGCGGTTGCGGCTGCGTTCATCTGGATACAGCTGCCGGATCATCGACAACGTGCCGGGCTCACTCGCCGCCGCCCCTAGCCCCATGACCGCCCGGGCCGCGATCAGCATCCCGATGCCGGGGGCGACCGCGGCCAGCCCCGCGCCGACGCAGTACACGCCCGCTCCGGCCAGCATGATCTTCTTACGGCCGAACTTATCGCCCAGCATCCCGAAGACCAGCATGAAGCTGGCGAACGTAAGCGCGTATCCCCCGACCACCCACTGCAGCGCGGAGACTCCGCCGTGCAGGTCCTGCTGAATGCTGGCCAGCGCAACGCTGACGACGGTGTTGTCGAGGAAGGTCAGGAACAGCAGCGTGCACAGGGAGGCGAGGGCCAAGGGACGGCGCCGCGGCGCGAGCATGCCAACCGGGGCGCGCGGCAGCGTATCGGCCACCCGGCTAACTCTGGCAGACAGCGGGCAACTGTTTGCTCCCCTTGGGGAATTCCAGATAGGCCAGCGCGCAGAAGCTCGCGATGGCGACCTGCCAGACGCCGTCCACGTAGACGGCGGTGCCCACCTGGTTCTTCAGCAACGGCGTGCCGAGCAGCAGGACCTCGTAGTGCACCGTCGCCTGCGTGGGCGACGTGATCGTCACCGAACTGATCGTCGCGGTGGACCCGGTCGCGGCCTGTCCGAACGCCGTCTTCGCCTGGGCCTCGACGAACGCGGCCACCTGCGGCCCGTCTTGCACCAGGGCGCTGCGGCTCGGGATCGGCGCCTTGCCGTCGAAGACCGTCTTCCAGTTGGCCGTGATCGCGGCCACGGCCGCCGGGCCGCTGGTTGGTTCGGCCGCCGCGGTGGCACTCGCGGTCGGATTTGTCGAGGATTGATGGTTGCCGCCGCCACTTCCGCAGGCGGCCAGGATCAGGCATCCGGCCGCCACCGCGGCGGCCGATACCTGACGCGGGCCCGGCCAGTGCATGCTGCGCATGGCCGCAGTGTGCCTCATCGAAGACTGGTGCGCTACCAGGTTTCGTGGCGATCAAATCAATTCGCACAATGTTCTACGAGGAGAGAACGCGTTCACCGCCATCAGGAGCCGTCAGGCTCACGTCAGATGGCATTGTTACGCTCCTGAAAGCGCGGGAAACAGAAATCTGAAAAATGCTGGAAGCGACGGAATAGCGGCCAGGAAAGGGCGGACAGATGGAGCCGATCCGGCCCGAGGTGATGATACGGCAGGCCGAGAGCCTGGCCAGCGACCTGCGCGAGCAGACAGAAGGGGCCTCCGAGCGGATCCGCGAACTGCTGCCCGTACGAGAGTGCGCCTCGGCGGGCCCGGTGTACCTCACCGGTGACGGGGACTCCTATCACGCCGCATGCGCTGCTGAGATGGCTTTCGAATCGCTAGCCGGCGTCGCCTGCGAGCCGGTAAGCGCGCTCAGGTTCGCCGAGTACGCGGCGCCCTGGCTGCCGTCCGCACCGGCGCGCCCGCTGGTCATCGCGATCTCCGCCTCCGGCAGGACGCCGCGGGTGGTGCAGGCTATCGAGGCGGCCCGCCGACAGGGTGCGCTGACCGTCGCGATTACCAGCACGTCCGACGGACCGGTGACTCGGGCCGCTGACCGCTGCCTGGTGTTCGATCTTGCGCGGCCCGAACGCTCGCCGGGCATCCGCACCTACCAGGCCAGCCTCCTCGGCTTGCTACTGATGGCGATCCGGCTGGCAGAAGCCCGCGACCGCGGGGAGCCCCGCGACCGTGCCCTGCGGCAGGAACTGGCCGCACTTCCCGCCATGGTCGAAGCCACCGCCAGCGCGATCAAGGACCGGTGCCGCGCGGTGGCCGACATGGCCGCCGACAGCCCGGTACTGATCATGACCGGCAGCGGCCCCAGCTACGGGACCGCGCTGTTCAGCGCGGCGAAGATGACAGAGGCGGCGGGCGTGTTCGCCGCCGGGCAGGACGTGGAGGAATGGTGCCACGTCGAGACCAACGCCTACCCCGAGGACATGCCAGTCTTCGTGATCGCGCCGCCCGGCCGGTCCCACTGGCGCGCCGCGGAACTCGCCGCGGAAGCCCGCCGGCAGGGACGGCTGGTCGTCGCCGTTACCGACGCCGCTGACACCGGGGTCGCCGCCCGCGCGTCCGCTCACCTGCCGGTACACGGCCAAGTGCGGGAGGAATTCTCACCGCTGCTCTACCATGTCTTCGCTAGTTATCTAGCCTCCTACCTGGCCGGACGCCTGAGGCGACGGCCGCTTTTATCGTGGCGATCAGCCGGTGCCGGCCGGGGTGGGGGGGTGACGCCGATCTCGGCTTACTCGCTCATTTCCGATCGCCTCACCCGGGAGCGGTGAACCGGGCGGAGGATGGGGCCGTCTGCAGAGTGGAAGACCGTTTTCGTCTGGGGAGTCGTGCCATGGTGGATGCGCTGCTGATCGGCGTTCCGCTCGCGGGCTGGCTGGTGGTGTTCACCGCCAGCCTGGGCGGGCGGCGGCTCGGGCGACCACGAGGCGGACGCCGATGGCGGCCGCTCGGGATGGCCGGGCCGCCGTCGCCGGGGGTGATCGGGCTGCTGGCCGGGCGGCCCGACCTGGACAGCTTCGCCGCAACGCTGCTCGACCTGTCCGCGCGCGGCTGGTTCGGCCTCGCGGACGCTGGCCAGGCGCGGCCGGCGCGTGAGCGCCGAACCCCCGGCCCGCTGCTGGCTACCATGATGCCGGAACGGCCGGCCGAGCAATTGGGGGCGTTCGAGCAGCAGGCGGTCGGGCACCTCGCGCGGCGCGCGGGGGCGCAGCGGACGTTCCCCGCGGACGCGCTGCTCGACGGGTTCGCCGGGGGCGACCACGAGTTCATGAGGAAGTTCCACGGCGAGCTGATCGCCGACTCGCGGGCACGCGGCCTGTCCCGGCCCACCCTGTCGCCGCGCCGCAAGGTCACGCTCTGCCTGCTCGCCCTTATCCCAGCCGGCGGGGCACTGCTGACCGTGCTCAGGTACCCGCCGCACGGCGGTCAACTGTGGCCCGTGTGTGCCTTTTACTACGGGATCCTTTTCGGGATCGTCGCCAAGGTAAGCAGCGAGCGGCTCACCGAGGCCGGCGAGGACACGCTCGGCGGTTTCGATGAGCCGGTCCAGGCCGGCCTGCCAGCACTGGGCACGCGGGAGGGCGCGTACGCGGTCGCGCTCGGGCGGGCCGCCATGCCGCTGACCCCGGCGGGGAACGGCGCCGCCTGGTCCGGGTTCGGCGACCAGTGGCGTCTCGTCACGATCGGCAGCAGCACCGAGCGGATGTGGCCGGGCATCACCGCCTGGGCGTTCTTCCGGAGCGTTTGGCTGATCCTCCCGGGCCTGCCGGTGATCTTCGTGGTCAGCTATGTGCTCGCGGGCGCGGCGGCCGCGAAGTTGGCGGTGCTTGGCATCGTGGTGGCCGACGCCGCGCTGTTCGCCCGGGCGTACAGCAGGTGGGCTCACCTGCCGCGGTTCGCCGAGTTCGACGGGCTCGTCGTCCGGCAATGGGAGATAGCCAACGGCGAGGACGGCACCGACTATTACGTGGCGGTCGATGACGGGGCGAGCCCGCGGGCGTGGGCCTTCAAAGTTGGGAGTCACCGGCTCCAGCGGCTCACGACCGGGACGATCGTGCACGTACACGTGAACCCGCGGCTGAACAAGCTGCTCAGCATCGAGCCGGTGCGCCAGTTGCCGGTCGCCCCACTGCTCGCGGAGACCGTCGACCCGCGCGCGCCGGGAGGCTCGTGAGACTGCGGGCGAGTTCTGATTTCGGCGTCGAAATAGACGGCTTACACCCGCCTGACCCAGCGCTGACCTCGGCGGAATTGCATCTATGGCGGCGGCCGTGCTTCCTATTTAATTGACTGAAGGCCGAAATGAAGGAGATGCGCGGTGTTCTCTGACCATCCCGTCACCAAGTTGAGCAGCTACGGGAATTCCACGGGCACTCCGCCCGGCATGCTACTAAACGTCTTCAACATGCCCGGCGGAGACGACCCGGTGGCCCCGTTCGAAGTTTCGCACTGGAGCCTGGAACGCGGTGCCGATAGCGGCATTGACCAGCACCCGGTCCGCGAGCTCTGGCTGATCGCGACCGGTAGTGGCGTGATGACATGCGGCGGAATGACGTTGGACGTATCGGCGGGCGATGTGATGTCGGTCGAGCCCGACCAGCCGCACACGCTAGTGAACACCGGGGACGGCCCGTGTGAGGTGTTCTCCGTATGGTGGTCTGAATGAGGCAGGCTTAATTTCGGCCTTAGCTCGTGCCGACGCCATGGTGCACGAAGAAAAGGCCAGCTGGGTCGTAGCGTTCCTTCACCCGCAGCAGACGGGCGTAGTGGTCGCCCCAGAACGCGGTCTGCCAGTCGGCTTCGAAGTAATCGGTCTCGTTGAGGTAGGAGGCGGGTCGCTCGCGGAGGGCTTTGAGCGGCGCCATGGCCGCGGTTACAGTCCTCGCCTCCAACCGGCCCTCCACGTTATCCGGCGCGTGGCCGGGGATGCCGGGATAAGCAGGGCCCTGGCCGGCCGCGGCGATGACCAGCGCGAAAGAGTCCAGGACGGCCGGGTTCGTCGAGGTGTCCGCCGCCCAGCGCCGGGCGTTCGCGGCGGCCCCGGCGAGGCCCTTGTTGCAGTGCAGGGTTACCGGCCAGAGCTGGCTGGCCCGCACGAGCGCGTCGACCAGGGCCGGCTGGCGCTGTGGGTCGAGGAGCCGCTGCGACACCCAAGTCGACTGGTAGGTGTACAGCCACTGGCCCACCTCGCCGGCATCGGTCTTCCAGTAGTAGTAGTAATCCGGCGCGCCCGGGAGGTTGTCGAGCACGATGACTCCGGGGTCGTATTGCTCGAAAAAAGCAGCATTCCAGAAATCCTGGGCCGGGAGCGCTCCCACTCCCTCCCCGGTGAGCGTGTAGTCGGCCGACCGGGCCGTGACCCAGTCGAAGAACGGGGCCCAGGTCTGCACGGCCTGGGCCTGGGTGAGCCCCTGGAACGCCATGGCGATGGTGATCTGGGGCGGCCCCGAGGAGAAACTGATCTGCTCCCCCCAGTGCGGGTTGAACAGGCTCTCGCGGTAGAACGAGATCATCTGTCCGACCAGCGCCTGGTAGGCGGCGTCCGACGCGGCGGTGATCGTCGCGTCCACCGCGCCGAGATAGTCCGGCAGCTCATGGGTGCGCAGCGTGAACCGGGTGACGACGCCGAAGGTCCCGCCTCCGCCGCCCTTGAGCGCCCAGAACAGGTCCGGGTTCTGGACCGCGTTGACGATGCGCACGGTCCCGTCCGCGGTGACGACCTCCGCCTCGAGCAGGTTCGCCGCGGCGGTGCCGAAGCCCTTCGAGAAGCTGCCGAAGCCACCGCCCTGCGTCAGGCCGGCGACGCCGACGGTCGTGCAGCCCCCGCCCTGCACATACCGGCCCCCAACGGTGGTGACGGCGTTGTAGGCGTCCATCCAGATCGCGCCGGCGCCCACGCTCACGGCTGTCTCGGGCTCGATCAGGCCCGCGGCGCCCCGCGGCACGAAACTGTCGTGGAGCTCGACGGCCGCCATGTTGGGCCTGGTCCAGATGAGCAGCGAATCCGGTGCGTTCGAAGTGCCGAGATAGCTGTGACCGCCCCCTTTCACGACGAGGCGGACGTTGTGCTCGCGGGCGAAGTTCACCGCGGCCACGACATCGGCGCTGCCGGCGGCCAGCACCGCGTACGCGCTGGGCTCGGAGGTGAACGCATCGGTCCAGCCGAGGGTCTGGGTCAGGTTCACGCTTTGATCGATGAAAAAGGGATCCGTCAGGTTCTGGCCCAGCTCGACGCACGCGGGACTGCCGACGTCGGGCTCGCACACCACGAAAGGCGACTGCACCTGCACCAGCCGCCCGCCGACGCTCTCGCTGAGGGCCGCCCACTCCGCCGGGCTGGGCCAGCCCGGCTCGCCGGGCCGGACATATCGCGCCAACTGCGCGGCGGCGCCACGCGTGGGCGCGGACGCGGGCGCGGGCGCGGACGTGGACGCGGGCGCGAAGCCACCCAAACGGGACGCCAGCGGCAACCCAGCCAGCGCCTTTAGTACCGTACGTCTTTGCATTTCCCCGTCCTCCGAATCGCATCCATCCCGTTCCCCTATCCCGGGACGCTACGGCGAAGTCGACCGCGTGCCATCAGACCGCGGGCTGAAATGTGTTATCAGCCCGCGGGTTGAAATACGGCGGGAAATCCTGATCCCTGGCAGGGCAAAAGCCGCCTGCCGTTCGGGGGCTGTCGCATGATTTTTCGAGCGGGCTTGTCATGCCGGCGCTTTCTCACTGGCACCACATGCAACTCTGCACACCGATAACGGGATGCTGAAGCGGGCCCCCAGTGATCCCGAAAATTATATGCACTAATAGCTATCAAATGCTTACCTAATAAAAAATGTTTACGTGATCATGAGCCTGGCAGCGGGCGGATCTCGGCACCGGCAGCTAATACGGCACCACCGGGATCCCCCGTCACACAAACCGGGGCCCCCTGAACCCGCCGACCCCACGGTCAACTGGCTTCCTTCCCCGACGGACGGGTTCCGCCTGATCCTGCGCACCTACCTCCCGGCACCGTCCATCCTGGACGGCACTTGGGTCCCGCCGACCCTGGTCCAGTCCAGCTACGTTCTCAGGCCCGCAGGCGCGAGCGTACCTCCCGCGCCTGCGGGCCCTCCCCCTCGCCTACTATCCAAGTCCGTAGTTATCTACTATCCTGCTACGTAGATGATCTACTATCGAGGTACGTAGATCGCTCGGAGGGCGCACGGCGATGGAAGGCGGGGCGGGCGTGGGCAGGTCAAGCAGGACGAAGCAGGATGCGAGCCACCGACAGAAGATCGCGGCGCAGCGCGAGGCGGCCAGGCGCGCACGGGTCCGTAACCGGATCCTTCTCGCGGCGGGCAGCATCGTCGCCGTTGCCGCCCTCGTGGTGGCCTTTGTACTCGTAAAGGTCAACTCCGGCCCGGGGACAGCGGCACCGGCCGCCCAGGGTCCGACGGGCCAGGCGCTGCACGGACTGGTTTCTGATGTTACCGGCGTGCCCGCGGGCGTCCTGGACAGCGTGGGTAGGGGCAGCCTGGCGACCAGCGACTTCGCCGCCGGCAACGCGGCCAACTCGCTGGCCGGCGTCGGCGGGCCGCCGCTGACCTCGGACGGCCGGCCGGAGGTGCTGTATATCGGGGCCAACTACTGCCCGTTCTGCGCCGCCGAGCGCTGGCCGCTGATCATCGCGCTCAGCCGGTTCGGCACCTTCTCCGGGCTCACCGCCACCTCGTCGTCGAGCACCGACGAATATCCCGGCACCCCGACGTTCACTTTTTACGGATCGTCCTACCGAAGCAGGTACGTGGCTTTCGACTCGGTGGAGGAGACGACGAACTACCGCCAAGGCAACTCCGCCTCCCAGACCGTCCCGTACGTCACCCTGCAGATGCCAACCGCATCCGAGCAGGCGCTGATCGACAAGTACGACCCAGGGTCCGACGGCAACCCGATCCCGTTCATCGACATCGGCGACAGGTACGTCGAGGTCAGCAATCTGGCGCCGTACGGGCCCCAGGACCTACAGGGCAAGACGTGGAGCCAGGTCGCCGCGGCACTGCGGGACCCGTCGTCCGCGATCGCGCAGGGCGCCGACGCTTCGGCCAACTACCTGACCGCGGGGATCTGCAAGCTCACCGGCAACCAGCCCGCCACCGCGTGCACCACGGCGGTCAGGGCGCTGGAACCAGGGCTGTAAGGACAGGCCCGGCCACCAGCATGGAGCGGCCGCGGTCGTGTCAGCCGCTGGTGAGCTGGTAGCCGCCCGCTTCCTCGACCGCCGCGCGGACCGCGTCTACGGCCAGCGGACCGTCACTGGTGACCGTGAGCAGGGATGTGCCGTCGGGCACGAGGTCTACGGTCACCGCCGACACCCCGGCGAGTCCGGTCAGCTCGCCGGTCACCGCGTTCACGCAGTGCTGACAGCTCATGCCTTTCACCAGGTAGGTGGTAGTCATCTGTTCAGGACCTGACTAGCCTGGCTATCGCGTCCGAGGCTTCTCGGACCTTGTCGGCCGCCGCGTCCCCGCCTTCCGCGACCGCCTCGGTGACGCAGTGGCTGAGGTGCTCTTCCAGCAGGCCCAAGGCAACCGACTGCAGCGCCTTGGTCGCGGCGGAGACCTGGGTGAGGATGTCGATGCAGTACTTGTCTTCCTCGATCATCCGCTGCAGGCCGCGGACCTGGCCCTCGATGCGGCGCAGCCGCCTGAGGTAGTTGTCCTTGTCGTGGGTGTATCCGTACATGCCGCCCTCCGGCTTACTCGTTTCCTGACAGCCCGAATCGCTGCAGCCGCAGGCTGCTAGCCACGACGAAGACAGATGACAGCGTCATGGCGGCCGCGGCGACGATCGGGTTGAGGAAGCCGATCGCGGCCAGCGGCAGCGCGGCGACGTTGTACCCGAAGGCCCACAGCAGGTTGCGGCGGATGGTGCGGAACGTGGCGCGGGAGAGCCTGATCGCATCGGGCACGGTCCGCAGGTCGTCGCGGAGCAAGATCAGGTCGGCCGCGCTCATCGCGACGTCGGTGCCGGACCCCAGCGCGAGCCCGAGGTCGGCCGCGGCGAGCGCCGGCGCGTCGTTGACCCCGTCGCCGACCATGGCCACCTGCTTCCCCTGGGCCTGCAGGGCGGCGATGACCGCGGCCTTGCCGTCCGGGAGCGTGCCGGCGATTACCTCGTCGATGCCTGCCGCCGCGGCGACGACCCGCGCTGTCGCCTCGTTGTCGCCGGTCAGCAGGACCGGATGCAGGCCGAGCGCGCGCAGCTCGGCGACGGCCGGGGCCGCCGACGGCTTGACGTCATCGGTGACCGCGATCGCGCCCCTGACCTTCCCGTCCCAGGCGACCAGTACCGTGGTGTGGCCGGATCGTTCCTGCTCCCGGCACTGGGCGGCCAGCTCGTCCGGGACGTCCATCCCGCGCTCGGCGAACAGCCTCTCCCGACCGACGACGACCTCACGGCCGTCCACCAGGCCGCGCGCGCCCAGTCCCGGAAGCGCCCTGAAGTCAGCGGCCAGCGGCAGGGACCCGGTCTCGTCGGCGGCCTCGGCCCGTGCCGCCTCGCTGATAGCGGCCGCCACCGCGTGCTCGGAGGCGTGTTCCACCGCCCTGGCGTACCGGAGCAGTTCGGGCTGGCTCACGTCGCCGAGGGTCAGCACGGTGGCCACCGACATCCGCCCGGTGGTGACCGTGCCGGTCTTGTCGAGCACCACCACGTCGACCGAGCGGGATGACTCCAGGGCCTGGTAGCCCTTGATGAAGATGCCAAGCTGGGCTCCCCGGCCGGACGCCGCGACCAGCGCCGCCGGGGTCGCCAGCCCGAGCGCGCACGGGCACGCGATGATCAGCACCGCCAGGCCGGCGCTGAACGCGTGCGCCGCGGGATCCCCCGCCAGCAGCCAGCCCGCCAGGGTCAGGACGGCACAGCACAGCACGACCGGCACGAAGTACCCGCAGATGCGGTCCGCGACCCGTTGGATGGCCGCCTTCTGCGCCTGGGCCTGCTCGACCAACCGGATCAGGTGGGACAGCTGCGTGTCCGCGCCGACCCGGTCCGCGCGGACGACCAGCCGCCCGGTGAGCACCACGGTGCCGCCGGTCACGGTGTCACCCTCGGCCGCTTCTGCGGGCACGGATTCACCGGTCATCATGCTGCGGTCGATCGCGGTCTGGCCGAACCGCACCTCGCCGTCCGCCGCGATGATCTCGCCGGGGCGGACCACGAACAAGTCGCCGGGCCGCAGCTCGCCGACAGGCACTCGCCGCTCGGCCCCGCCGGGGCCGAGCAGGCACGCGTCCCTGGGCGCGGCCGCCGCCAGATCCCGCATGGCCTCGCCCGCCAGGCGCCTCGCCCGCGCCTCGTAGAGCCGACCCGCCAGCAGGAACGTGGTCACCGTGGCCGCCGTCTCTAGGTAGATGCCGCCGCCGGAGCCGTGCACCAGCTGCTGCCAGAGCCCCTCCCTCGGCTCGCCCCGGTCCAGGACGAACATCGCGTACACCGACCAGCCGCTGGCCGCGAGGATGCCCAGCGACACCAGGGTGTCCATGGACGACGTGCCGTGCCGCGCGTTCTTCAGCGCGGCCCGGTGGAACGGCCACGCGCACCACAGCGCCACCGGCGCCGCGCAGCCCACGAGCAGCCACTGCCACCCGGGGAAGCGGTCAGCCGGAACCAGCGACAGGAGCAGCGACAGGTCCGTCAGCGGGATGAACAAGATGAGCGCGACGATCAGCCGGCGCCGCAGGTAGGCCGCGTCGGCGGCGGCGGGTGAGCCCGGCTCGTCCGTGCCGTCCGCCACGGAGGCGGCCGGGTGAGCGGAGTAGCCCGCCTGCTCGACCGCCTCGGTCAGCGCGGTGACGGGCAGCGCCGACGGGGCCGTCACCCGGGCGGTCCCGGTCGCGTAGTTCACCGACGCGGTGACGCCGTCCAGCTTGTTCAGCTTCTTCTCGACCCGCGCCCCGCAGGCAGCGCAGGTCATGCCTCCGATCGACAACTCGATCTCGCGCGTGCCCTCCGCTCCGACCGGCGGTGCCCCGGTGGTACCGACGATCGTCACGCGACGGCCTCGCGGAGACGGTCGCATCTGGTGTCCATGCCTCAATAGTGCCCCTTGACCGGGCCTAAAGTTCCCGGCCCGGTTCACCATGTTGGCGCTGGCTGCCGTACGCTTCTCCCCGTGGACGAGCTGACCTCCCTGGCCCGCGCCGCCGGGCGCGGTGATCGCGCCGCGCTCGCCCGGCTGGTGCGGCAGACCCAGGGGGACGTCTGGCGGCTGTGCGCTCACCTCGTCGACCCGGCATCGGCCGACGATCTGGCCCAGGAGACGTACCTGCGGGCCATTCCGGCGTTGCGCAAATTCCGCGGTGACGCTCCGATCCTGATCTGGCTGCTGACCATCGCCCGCCGCACTTGCGCGGCGGAGATAGCTTCGCGCTCCAAACACAGGCAGCTTGCCGCCCGGCTGGCCTTCACGCCCGAGGCCGCCATGGGGCAGCAGGCGCTAGGGCCCGACGCTCGCGCCCTGGCCGCGTCGCTGCTCGCCGGCCTTGACCCGGACCGCCGAGCCGCGTTCGTGCTCACCCAGATGCTCGGCTGCTCTTATGCCGAGGCCGCGCAGATCTGCGGCTGCCCGGTGGGCACCATCCGGTCCCGGGTCGCCCGGGCACGGGAGGATCTTGACGTGATAACGGCGGACTTCGCCGACACGCGGGAGCCTGGAGCGGCGCGGGCGTAAGGCCCCAATAAATACCCCCAGCGGGTTTATCTAATACCCCTCCCTAGTTTATCAAATACCCACGGGGGGTTTATGTGTAATAACGATCATGTATACCTTGGCTGAGTTATTGAATTAACTGTTGCGCTTTCCAGAGGCCCTCTTTATCGTTCCTGTGCATCTAGCGAACAGTCAAGGAGATTCCCTGATGAGTGAAGTCGCCGTCGCGGGCGGACGTACCGCGTGGCGCGGAAGGCTGGGCACCGAAGCCCAGCTCGCCGGGGCGAGGCTCGACGCGCGGCGGGCGCTGCAGCTCGCGCTCGCCGCCATCTGGCTGCTCGACGCCGTGCTGCAGTACCAGTCGTTCATGTACACCAAGGCGTTCGGCCAGATGATCGCCGCGACCGCTTCCGGCAATCCGTCGGTCATCGCCCGCCCGATCACCTGGAACGCCACCCTGGTCGAGCATCATCTCGCGGCGATCAACACGATCTTCGCGACGATCCAGCTGCTGATCGGCCTCGGCATCGCGTTCCGCCCGACGGTGCGGCTGGCGCTCGCCGTCTCGATCGCCTGGTCGCTCGGCGTGTGGTGGTTCGGCGAGGGACTGGGCGGGGTGCTCAGCGGCGCGGCCAGCCCCCTCAACGGGGCGCCTGGCGCGGTGATCATCTACGCGCTGCTCGCGGTGCTGCTGTGGCCCGCTGATAGGGACATAGCGGCTCCCTTCACGGCGGCCCGCGCCGTGGGCGCGCGCGTGGCCAGGGGCCTGTGGCTGGTGCTGTGGCTCAGCCTGGCCTACTTCGCGGTCACCCCGGCCAACCGGGCCCCGCAAGCGATCCACGGCATGATCGCGGGCATGGAGAGCGGCAACCCCGGCTGGCTCGCCGCGCTCGACCGGGGCGCGGCCTCGCTGGTCTCCGGCCAGGGGCTCGCCGCCTCGATCGTGCTGGCGGTGGCGCTCGTCCTGATCGCCGTCGGTGTGTACCTGCCCTCGTCGGCCGCCAAGGCGACCCTGGTCCTGGCGATCGTGGTGGCCCTGATGATCTGGGTGTTCGGCGAGGCCTTCGGCACGATCATGACGGGCGGGGGGACCGACCCCAACTCCGGACCGCTGCTGGTGCTCCTCGCGCTGTGCTACTGGCCGCTCGGCTCGGCGGACGGGCTCAACGCCACAGAAGGGAAGGCTGCCTGATGACTCCCGCCTGGATACTGGACATCCTCGCCGCCCTCATGCTGGTGGTCGCCGCGGTCAGCGCGGCCCGGCTCGGCCTGGCGAGGCCATGGCGGCAGGGCGCCGTCGTCACTGACACCGACGTGTCGCACCTGTTCATGGGCATCGCGATGGCGGGCATGCTGGCGTCGAGCCTGACCACGCTGCCCAACGCCGGCTGGGAGGTCATCTTCGCGCTGTTTACGGTGTGGTTCGGCTCCCGGGTGGTCAGGGACGCCCGGTCGAACGGCGCGCGGGCCCTGGCCGGCGGCCACTGCGCGCCGCACCTGGTGCACAGCGCGGCGATGTTGTACATGTTCGTCGCGCTGGCCGCCCCCGCCTCGGGGGGATCGGGCATGGGCGGCATGGGCGGCGGGACCGCCATGCAGACCCTGAAGTACCCGACCTTGGCCTTCGTCTTCGCCCTGATCCTCATCGGCTACACCATCTGGGACCTCGACCAGCTTTCCGGGAAGCGGTACAGCCGGGCCGGCGCGAGCCTGTCGCTGGCGGGCGTCGCGGCGGCCCGTGTGCAGCCAGCCGGCGTGCCGGCGCTGGCAGGCGCCGAGCCGGGCACCCTGGCCAGTGCCGCCGTCGCGACCGGGGACTCCGCCCAGGCGGTGCTGGCCAAGACCGCGCCCGCCCCGGTCGCCCCGGTCGCCCCGGCCCCGAACGCCGCGCCCGCCAGAGAAGCCGCCTGGCTGCGGTCGGAGGGCATCACGATCGGCTGCCGGATCGCGATGGGGGCCACCATGGCGTTCATGCTCCTCATCATGATCTAGACCTAGGCTCTGCACATGACAACCTGCTCATGTTCGCGGGGGGGTCTTCGTACCTGGAGCCCGGGCCGGTAAGCTGCGGTCATTCGTCACCGCGGCACGAGGGGATGTCTTGACGCCCGCGATCAAGCTGGCCGGCTTTCTCATCCTGCTTGCGGTGATCTTTGCCGGGGCGCACTTGGCCGGCGCCCGGCTGGGGCCAGTGACGACCAGCCACTCCCAGGTGCAGTACGACGGGGGTGGGGGCAGCCCGGGGATGGGCGGCATGAAGATGGGCATCACCCCGTGAGCGGTACCGGCACCTCGGCCGAGGGCACGGTGGAGGCGGAGCTCGTCGTCACCGGGATGACCTGCGGCGCGTGCGCGGCCCGGATCGAGCGACGGCTGAACCGGCTGGACGGGGTCCAGGCCACGGTCAACTACGCCACCGGGAGAGCGTACTTCGCCGCTGTCGGCGGCCGGGACACTTCCGAGCTGATCGGCGTGATCGAGTCGACCGGGTACGGTGCCGTCCTCCCCGCCCCGCCGGGGGACGGCGGCGCCGACGCCGATCCAGTCGCGCGCGACCTTGGCCGCAGGCTGGCCGTCTGCGCTCCGCTGGCCGCCGCGGTGATCGTGCTCGCCATGGTCCCCGCGTTCCAGTTCACCGGCTGGCAGTGGGTGAGCTTGCTGCTGACCGCGCCGGTCGCTGGCTGGGGTGCCTGGCCGCTGCACCGGACCGCGCTGCGCGGGCTGGGTCACGGCGCGGCCACCATGGACACGCTGGTCAGCCTGGCGGTCACCGCCTCGTTCGGCTGGTCGGTGTACGCGCTGGTGTTCGGCGGGGCGGGCGTGGCCGGGATGCGGATGCCGTTCGTCTTCACGTTCACCTCGGCCAGCGGGATGACCCTGTACTTCGAGGCCGCGGCGGGCGTCACCACCGCGGTGCTGGCCGGGCGCTACCTGGAGGCGCGAGCCCGGGGCCATTCGGGCTCCGCGCTCACCGCGCTGGCCGCGCTCGGCGCGGGAAGCGCCGCGGTGCTGCGACACGGCGCCGAGCAGCGGGTGCCGGTCGGCGAACTGGCCGCGGGCGAGCTGTTCGTGGTTCGCCCGGGCGAGAAATTCGCCGCCGACGGCACCGTGGCCGAAGGGAACTCGGCGGTCGACGCGTCGCTGGTCACCGGTGAGTCGATGCCCGCCGAGGTGGGGCCGGGCGATGCTGTGACCGGCGGCACCGTGAACATGAGCGGCCGACTGGTGGTGCGCGCCGACCGGGTAGGCGCGGACACGCTACTGGCGCAGATAACCCGGCTGGTCAGCCACGCGCAAAGCACCAAGGCGAGCGCGCAGCGGCTGGCTGACAGGATCGCCGCCGTCTTCGTGCCCTGCGTGATCAGCCTGGCCTGCGCGACGCTGGGTTTCTGGCTCGGGGCCGGGCTGCCCGGCGCCGCCGCCTGGAGCGCGGCCGTGGCCGTCCTCGTCGTCGCGTGCCCGTGCGCGCTCGGGCTGGCCACACCCGCCGCGCTGATGGCCGCCGTCGGCCGCGGCGCCGAGCTTGGCGTGCTCGTCAAGAGCGCCCGCGCGCTCGAGGCCACCGGGAAGATCAGGGTCGTCGCGCTGGACAAGACCGGCACGCTGACCGCGGGCATTATGACGGTTACCGCCGTGCGCACCGCACCCGGCACCGATGAGAAGGAAGCGCTGCTGCTGGCCGGGGCGGTCGAAGACGCTTCCGAGCATCCGGTCGGCCAGGCGATCGCCCGCGAGGCGTCCGCCCGGTTCGGGGGCCTGCTCCCTGTCGTCGGCTTCACCGCGCTGCCCGGCGCCGGCGTGCGGGGCAGCGTCGAAGGCCGCCAGGTCACCGTCGGAAGCCCGGTCCTCTTCGGCGAGCTGGGCGTCGAGGTGCCCGCCAGGCTCAGCGCCGCGGTGACCGAGGAGGAAAACCACGGCGGCACCGTCGTCCTAGCCGGCTGGGACGGCCAGGCCCAGGCGGCGATTACGGTCGCCGACCAGCTCAGGCCGGGCGCCGCGGCGGCGGTCGCCAGCCTGCACCGCCTTGGTCTGCGCACCATCTTGCTCACCGGGGACAACGAGCAGGCCGCCCGCCAGGTCGCGCGGCAGGCGGGCATCGCGGACGCGGACGTGTTCGCCCGGGTACGGCCAGAAGGCAAGGCCGAAATCATCCAGCGGCTCCAGGACGGCGGCCAGCGGGTCGCGTTCGCGGGCGACGGGGTCAACGACGCGGCGGCGCTGGCCCGGGCTGACCTCGGTATCGCGATCGGCACCGGCACCGACGTCGCGATCGGCGCCGCCGACCTCACGCTGGTCAGCGGCGACCCGGCGGGCATCCCCGACGCCGTGCGGCTGGCCCGCGCCACGATGAGGGTGATCAGGGCGAACCTCGGCTGGGCGTTCGGCTACAACGTGATCGCCATCCCGCTGGCGGCCCTTGGCTACCTCAACCCGCTGTTCGCCGGGATCGCGATGTCAGCCAGCTCGCTGATCGTCGTGGCCAACAGCCTGCGCCTGGGCCGGTTCGAGGCCGCGCGATGACGCCCGCCATGGCCCACGGGCGTGCGGGCGGCGGCTGGCTCGCCGAACTCGCGCGGGGGGCGGCCGGGCCGGTCATCTGCGCCCTGGTGCTGATAGCGGCCCTGTCCGGCTGGGTGGCGGCCCACGGCGCCGGGACACTCACCCCCGTCCGGCTGAGGATCACCCTGGCCGCCGTGCCGCAGCGCGCCTTCACCGTCAAGGCCGCCGACGCCGCGGGGGCGGCGTACACCTACCTCGCCATTAGCAACGTCAGCGGCACCCCGGACGAACTGGTCGCGGTACGCACCCCGATCGCCAGCCGCGTCGTGCTGACCGCGCGCACCGGGCTCGCGGGCAAGCGGGTGGCGGTGCCCGGCCTGGTCATCCCCGGCAACGGGACGCTGACGCTGAGCCCGCTGACCGCCGATGTGGTGCTGGAGAATCCGACGCCGTACGAGGCCACCGAGGACGTGCCGCTCACGCTGGTCTTCCGGCACGCCGGAACGGTCACCATCGAGGCGCCTGTGACCCCTCCTGGTACTCCCTGAGCTCTCGAAGCAGTGCCCACCGAGCAGCGGTCCCGGGAACTTTCGGCTGCCGCGGCCGCACTACTGGGACATGGACTGTGACAGTGCGCGGATAGCCATCTCGGCTCGCCTGGACGGGGAAGACCCCGGCATGCCCGGCGACCTGCTGGGCGGGCACCTGGACAATTGCGCGGACTGCCGGGCGTGGGAACAGCGGGCACACGTGGTGACCCGGCGGGCGAGGCTGGGCGGGCCCGCGCTCGATCATGACCTGGCGCCCGGCGTGCTGGCGGCGCTCCCGGCGGCGGGCGGCCCCGGACAGCGTCCGGCCGCGCCGCGAGCCGGGCTGGTAGTGGCCGCGCTCGCTCAGCTCGCTATCACGGTGCCGCTGCTGATCCTCGGCCACGATCACGACGCCGGTACGCACGCGGCGCACGAGCTGGGCTCGTTCGACCTGGCGCTGGCGATCGCCTTCCTGGTGGGCGCGGTCCGGCCGCGGCTGTCGGCCGGGCTGGCCTGGCCGTGCGTGATCGCCGCGCTCGGTCTGGCGGGCACCGCCATCGCGGACATGATCGCAGGGCAGACGTTCGGCGCCGACGAGGCGCAGCACTTGGTCGCCGTGGCCGGCGCGGCGCTGCTGTTCTGGCAGGCGCGGACCGTGCCCGTCGGGCCAGTCGGGTATGGCCCGGAGACGGCTGTGCCCGCCGCGCAGCTGCAGGCGCCGGACGAGTCCTCCGAGTGGCCGGACGAACCGGGACAGTCGTCCTCCGGTCCCGCCGCGGCCGTGGCGTAAGGCGGGCATGGGCCGCGCTGCTCGCCGCGGGCGCGCGGCAGGCGCGCTGCTCGCCGCGGGCGCGCGGCAGGCGCGCTGAGCCAGTGATGACCGCGCGATGGGCCGTCCTGGTGACCGGCCTGGGCCCGCTCGCGGGCTGCGCGTCCGCCGGGACGCACGCCGCCGTGGTGCCGTCCGACGTCGCGACCGGGGCGGGCGCCTGGGTCACCGTCGCGTTCCGGCCGAGCCAGGGCCTGACCTTCTCCCCGCTCGCCGCCACCACCGACGGCGGGAAGGCCTGGACCACCGGGCTGCTCGACGCCCCGGTGGCCAGTGTGCCGGACGCGCTGGCTGGTCGCGACACGAGCACGATGCTGGCCTTGCTCAGCGACGGCGCCGTGGACCAAGCGTCCGCGTCCGGCGCCGACTGGACGCGGCTGGCGGCACCTGGGGCGATAGCCTCATCCGCCGGTGAGAGCACGGGCTGGACCACTTCGGCTCCGCTGGCCGGAGCGGGGCAGGTAATCGGTTCCGGCACCGGCCCCGGCGGCGCCGTCTGGGTGCTGCTGGCGGGGAACCGCGCCGCCGTCATCTCCGGGGCGGGAGGCACCTGGCGCATGCTGCATGCGCCGCCGCCGGGAACGGCCGCCCTCGCCGCGCTGCCCGGTGGCGTCTTTGGGGCGCTGGCCGTATCCGTCGCGAAGCTGACGGTCTACCGGCTTAGCGCAGCGAGCGCCTGGAGCCGCACGCAGGTCATCAACGTGCCGATTCAGTACGGCTCATCCAGCTGACACCGACCCATAAGTGGCGGTCGGTCATGGCGGCGGCTCGCCGGTTGGCCGTGCGCGCCAGCGTCGCCAGCGTCGCCAGCCAACGCGCCGTCTCCTGGCAGACGCGGCCGGGGTAGCCGTGCGGATTATTTGGCTGTCCTAGGCAACCGCTGGCAACAGCGCTGCCTACTTCTCTTGCCGATAATGACGTCGTGGTCGCCGGTCCGGTGCTCTCACTCCTGCGCCGAGAGTCGATAGAACATA
>Ga0187808_10000126_pt1 | contig 18287 bp, 14 predicted proteins | sample NC_wetland_sal_i_5_FD_132427 | JGI IMG/M metagenome (GOLD analysis project Ga0187808, IMG submission 132427) | Wetland sediment microbial communities from Neuse River Estuary, North Carolina, USA - ASW_3 | ecosystem: Environmental > Aquatic > Freshwater > Wetlands > Sediment | place: USA: North...
CCCAGTGTCCAGAACAGAGCGCAGTCCGCTCCGCTGTTTTTAAGGCTCGCTGCGACCGGAGACAGATCGGGATCGTTGGACTGGTAGGTCGCCTGCGCGACCGGCTTGACCCCGTACTGAGCGCAGTACTTCACCATGGCCGCCATTCCATCGACGCCCAGCGCGGAGGTGTCGGCCACGAGGGCGATTTTCTTGTAACCGCGCTGCTTCGCATTTAAAACAAGGGAATTCGCCTGAAGGCCGTTTGGAATGAAGACGCGGAACGCATACGGGTATTTCGCGGCGTCGATGATGGTGTTGCTGGTGGCGATGGCCGTGACGCTGACAATCTTGTTGTCCTGGAGGAAGGGGATCACCGTCGCGGCGGGTGTGGAGTTGGTCGTACCGACCAGGAAATTGATGCCTTCCCGGTCGACCAGCTCCTGCGCGGCGGTCAGGGCCTTGGTGGGATCGGCCTCGTCGTCGCGGTAGACCGCCTTGACAGGACGCCCCATGATCCCGCCGGCCGCGTTGATTTCATCGACCGCCAATTCGACGCCCTGTTGCTGTTCCTTTCCGAGGACGGCGGAGGGGCCGCTCATGGCGCCTATCACGCCGATCACGATGGGCTGAGAGGCGGGTGCAGCTCCGAGGCTCAGGATCGCAGCCAGTGCAAGAATTGAACCCAACAGACCTTTCCGTTTCATGTGTTCCTCTCCTTGTGTGTGATCTCTATTGCAACGGGCTAATCCCGTTCAACAACCATAGAGAACCCTTGCCCTCCGCCGCAGCAGAAGGTGATGAGGCCTCGCTTCAGGTTCTGCTGCTTCATGTGGCGCACGGTGCGGCACATGAGAATGCCGCCGGATGCGGCGTTGGGGTGCCCGATCGCTATTGCGCCGCCGTTTGGATTGAGGCGATTCATGTCGATGCTCAGCTCCCTGATGCACGGCAGGGATTGAGCAGCGAAGGCTTCGTTCAATTCGACTATGTCGAAATCATCGATGGTCAGCCCCATCCGCTTCATCAGTTTACGCGTAGCCGGAACGGGCCCGATCCCCATGATGTTCGGATCCACTCCTGCGGAGGCGAAGCCGGTCACCTTGGCCAACGGCTCCAGGCCCAACTCCGATGCACGCTCCTCACTCATGAGCAAAACGGCGGAAGCCCCGTCATTCATGGGTGAGGAATTCCCCGCCGTCACCACGCCATCGGCGAGCAGGACGGGTTTCAACTTTGCCAAGCCCTCCAGCGAGGTATCGGCGCGGACGCACTCGTCCCGTTTGAAAATCACGGGATCGCCTTTTTTCTGCGGAATCTCGATCGGGAAGACCTCGTCGTCGTAGAAACCGCGATCCCATGCCTCGGCGGCCTTTCTCTGGCTGCTCAGCGCGAACTCGTCCAGTTCTTCGCGGCTCAGGTGATATTGTTTCGCCAGGTTTTCGGCGGTAATGATCATGGGAGGATCCCCGATCTCCTTCGTGGAGCAGGCCAGTCCGGTAAATTCCAATTCCATGGGATAGCCGACCTCGGGGCGCTTGACCATCAGTGGCATCTTTGAATAGCTCTCGACACCACCGCAAAGAACAGTGTCACAGGCGCCGGTCATGATGAGGGAGGCGCCGATGGCGGCGGCGTTCAAAGAACTGGAGCATTGCCGGTTCACCGTGATAGCCGGTACGGTGAGGGGAAATCCGGCTTTCAGCACCGCTATTCTGGCAAGATTGAGCTGATCAAAGTTGAGCAAATTCCCGAAAATAACCTCGTCGATGGACGCCGGGTCCAGCTCAGCGCGCTCCACCGCCTTCTGCATCGCCAGGGCGCCCAATACCGGCGCTTCGAAACCCGCTAATGCCTGCCCGCGTTTTCCTACCGGCGTTCTGGCCACGGATACGATGACGGCCTTCCTCATGGTACTAGCTCCTTACGCGCTATAGATCAATATTGACCAAGCGCAAGCAATTGATTGTTGTATATTATTATACATATACTCGTTGAAACACAGCCTTTCAAACAGCAGGCTCATCGATTCAGTTTCGTTATCTACTTGTAGCACATAATATTCTAGCTGTAAAGATAAATTTTACATGGGTTTGGCTTTTCCGTCGCTTATGCGCATTTCACTATTTATTGTCTTTTATTAAGAGATAAGAAAAATCAAGTGATGAAAAAATTATAGTCGTCCTAAGAAGCGGCTAAGACAGCCGCTCCCACCTTCCAGGCCATGCGTACTATTCGAGGATGAGCGCGAAGAACAGTTCCCTGGTTTTGACGAAGGGGATGCGGTCCGGATTCAAGAATTCCCTGACTAGGAGCATGCGCGGATACGCCCGTGGATGAACTCCACGAGCTCGGCTACTCCCGCTGCGTGATCATGGCCCTTCCGCTTGGGTTATGCCCAACCTGGTCTCTTGGAATCACGATGCCGGCGCGGATGATCACACTGGTTGCATATACTGTCTCGCTGGCCAATCGTATCCCCGTCAGCTCATTGCGGCGATAACTGCCGGGAGAAACGCCGACCAGCTTCTTGAACGTCTTGATGAAATGAAACACATTGTTATATCCGACTGCTCCGCCGATCTGGGCGACGTCCATATCGGTTCCCGCCAAGAGCTCCACTGCCTTGTTGATGCGTACATTGGTCAAATAAGAATTGATGGTATCCCCGGTGATCTCCCGGAAGATTCTGCACAGGTAATTCTTGCTGTATCCTATCTCGCTTGCCAAGTCGTCGAGCGAGATATCCTCTGCATACTTCGAATCCAGATACTCCTTGATCTTCACGACCTTCTCATTCGACACGTCGTTCGTGTCCACCAGCATGGCGTGCTCATTGCTCCGACGTATCATTTGATAGAGCAGCGCACACATCTGGTACTCCACGACCCTGGCGTAATAGATATCCTTTTCCATCCCTTCCCGGAAAGTCCGATGCAGGAGGTCCCTCATGTCTTTCGTGCCGCGGCAGACTACGGGAATCTGCTTCAATTCACTTTCAAACTCGTGGCTCAAGACCATGAACTTCGCCTCAAGGATTCGCAGTGGGGATCGAATATCCTGCGGCAGTTCCTTTATCCCGTGCCGCGTGTCCGGCCGGGCAAAAACGAACATGTCTTTGCCGAGCTCATACTCCGCGCCGTTGACCAGAAAAGTTCCGGCGCTCTCTATGACATAATAAATCTGGTAGTATTCGTGATGAGCATGTTCCTTCAGCGACGCCCCCGCACCGTATTCGGTCTCCGCCAGCCACATGACTTCAAGGTCATGGAAAGTAGTACCCACAGCCATACTCCAATCGCGTCAAAGCATCTAAATTATAATAGTGTATCTTGGACAATTGGAGAAAAACGATCCCGGCTTTCTCTCATGTCTCGTGGAGCCTCAGTATGCCTCGGCAACGGCCCCAGTGGCAAGCATCTCCATTCCGGCGCCCTGCAAAACGATGCTGCCGGTCGCCAGAGCGCATACACTGAATTGTCTTTTTTTATCTCGCTATATCATATAATATAATACGGCAAAATACAGCTGGAACAGTCCACCATTCGCCATTGTCCCAAGGATATTCGGTGATATGCACAGCGTGAACCAAACTTTTGCATGACCATACTCATGGCAATATTAACTTTATTTTAAAAATTGTCTTTTCTTATCTCTTTATCTCGTATAAGATATATCAAAGGAGAGGACATGAACGAGATATATCTACTTGGCGCCGCGCGCACGGCCGTCGGAAGCTTCAACGGCTCCCTTGCGAACCTTTCCGCAATAGACCTCGGCAGAATAGCGGTCGGGGAGGCGCTCCGCCGGTCCGGAGTGACGGCAGCCGACGTGGACGAGGTCCTTCTCGGCTGCGTGCTGCAGGCGGGTCTCGGCCAGAATGTGGCGCGGCAGGTGGCGATCAAGGCGGGCTTCCCCGCCGAAAAGACGGCCATGACGATCAACATGGTCTGCGGCTCGGGACTCCGCGCCGTCGCGGCCGCGGCCCAGGAGATCAAGGCCGGCGACGCCTCCGTGATCGCGGCCGGCGGCACCGAGAGCATGAGCCAGGCGCCCTACCTCCTCAGGAGCGCGCGCACGGGCTACCGCATGGGCGACGGCTCCCTCGTGGACGAGATGATCTGCGACGGCCTCTGGGATGCATTCAACGGCTACCACATGGGGATCACGGCCGAGAACCTCGCCGCGAAGTTCGGCATCAGCCGCGCCGACCAGGACGAGCTCGCCTGCGCCTCGCAAAACCGGGCGATCGCCGCCATCGAGGCGGGGCGCTTCAAGGCCGAGATCGTGCCCGTCCCGGTCCCCCAGAAGAAGGGCGACCCCGTCGTCGTGGACCGGGACGAATTTCCCCGCCCCGGCGTAACCATCGAGTCGCTCGCGAAGCTCAAGCCCGCCTTCAAGGCTGACGGCACGGTGACGGCCGGAAACGCCTCGGGCATCAACGACGGGGCGGCCGCCATGCTGGTCGCCTCGGCGGACGCGGTCAAGGCCAAGGGGCTCAAACCGATGGCGCGCATCGTGTCCTACGGCTGGCACGGCGTCGATCCGGCCGTAATGGGCTTCGGCCCGGTGGAGGCCGTCCGCCTCGCCTTGAAGCGCGCCGGATGGAGCGTCGCGGACCTCGACCTCATCGAGGCGAACGAGGCCTTCGCCGCCCAGGCCCTCTCCGTGGCGCGCGAGCTTGAGTTCGACATGGACAGGGTCAACGTGAACGGCGGCGCCGTCGCCCTCGGCCATCCCATCGGCGCCTCGGGCGCGCGCATTCTCACCACGCTCCTCTACGAGATGGAGCGGCGCGGAGCGCAGAAAGGCCTCGCGACCCTCTGCATCGGCGGCGGCATGGGCATCGCGATGTGCGTCGAACGATGACGCCGATCTCGGGGTTATATTCGACGGACTCCTGCGCGACCGTATGAGCTCAGGGGGGAAGCATGAAGATTCGAGGCAAGCTTTTCCTGATGAATCTCGTCGCTATCGCCGGATTCGGCGCGATAACCCTCGGGACGGTCCTGTCCGTCGACAACATGCACAAGCTGAATGCCTTGGCACGAGAAGGCCTGGCTCTTCAGGACGAGTTCCATATCTTCGTCCTGAGGGGCATGGACCTCAGCGTGACGACGAACCTCAAAGAATCCTTCAATAACTGGATTGCCCAGAGAGAGAAATTCCGTTCCCTTTACGAGAAGTTCGCCGGCTCCCCCGACCTTCGCGCGATTCCGGGCAGTCAAAAAAAGATCGATAGCTTCGCTTTCACCTGGCAAAGCGTGCAGACGAAAAGCGACGACCTTTCGACCAAGATCGCCGGCCTGATAGCGAAGGACGGGGCGGGGGGAAATGAGATCGTCGTCGGGCTCATACAGGGATATTCTTGGTACGGCGACCTTGGCTTCAATACGGCCCTCGACGATATCAACTCGCTGTCGACCATCATCAACGATTTTCTCGCCCCTCCCCTCGCCGACCTCGTTCAGCTTGCTGCTGCGCGGGCCCAGGGCTCGGAGAGGGCCCTCATTTCGCTGATCGTGGGACTGGCCGTCGCGGTGTCCGCTGCCTCCATCGTTCTCTTCACGCTTTTCGGAAACGGCCTCGTGGGGCGCGTACGGAGCATCGCGAGGTCCATGCGCAGCCTCGAGGCCAAGGATTTCAGCACGCGCCTCGAGGCGACCGGCGGGGACGAGCTCACCGGCATCGCCTCGGCGATGAACACCTTCATCGACGCCTTCGCCCGCATCATAGAGGGGATCAAGGCGGCCGCCGGCGTGGCGACCTTCCAGAGAAACGAAGTGGCAAGCGCCATGATCGAGTCGTCGGCCTCCGTCACGCAAATGACGGCCAACATCTCGTCCATCGGGGCGAGGGTCCACGAGCTCGTCGAGACCCTGGGAGCATCCAACCGGGCAGTGCGGAGCATCACCGAAGGACTCGATTCCCTCGCGGCTCGAATAGAAAAGCAGTCGGCGCTCATCGGCCGCTCCACCTCGTCCATCGAGCAGATGAGCGCGTCGATCGGCAACGTGGCCGGCATCGCTTCGAAGCGCGAAGACGCGTCGCGGGCGCTCATCGAGGTGACGAGGAACGGCGGCTCCCTGATCGACGAGACCAATGCGATGATCCGCGAGGTGGTCGGCCAGATCGGCCAGATAAACGAGATCGTCGCGATCATCGATGGAATATCCGGGATGACCGATCTTCTGTCCATGAATGCGGCGATCGAAGCCGCCCATGCGGGCAACGCGGGGCGCGGATTCGCCGTCGTGGCCGAGGAAATCCGCAAGCTCGCGGACTCGACAGCCGAGAACGCCAAGCGGATAAAGGCGATGATAGGCGCCATATCGGAGACGATCGCCAAGGTCCTCGAGAAGAGCGAATCGAGCAAGGCGGGCTTCGAGGCCATAGCCTCCGAGGTTGATTACACCACAGGGGCCATGAGCGAAATCTCGAAGTCTATGAGCGAGCTTTCGGCAGGCAGCCGGGAGATCATGGGCGCGACCGAGGAGCTCTCGCGCATAGCGACCGAGGTCTCGGCGGAGGCCGGGCGCATGCACGCGAGCACCGATGGCATATTGCAGGGCATCGCGGGCGTCGAGGAGATCAGCGAGGTCGTTCGGACCGGCATGGAGGAGATGGAGGCAGGCACAACGGAGATGGCCGGAGCGATGGCCGCGATGAACGACCTGGAATTGAAGAGCCACGCATCCATCGAGAGGCTCAACGAGGACGTGGCCGGCTTCAAGACCTCGGCCGAAGAACAAGAGGCGGGGATTCCAGGAGAACCTGTTGAGGAGGCGCCGGCGCCGCCATGAGCGAAGAGCTGCTTCTGGCTCTCAGCAGTCCTTTTTGGTGCCGCCCAGGTATGCCTTGACGACGGCCTCGTTTGCGAGCATCTGGGTCCCGGTGCCCTGCAGGATGATATTGCCGGTCTCCAGAACATACGCCCGGTCGGACACCTTGAGCGCGCTGTTCGCCATCTGCTCCACGAGCAGAACGGTGATCCCGGAATCCCTGACCTTCTGAAGCAGCCTGAACACCTCTGCCACGATGATGGGCGCGAGTCCGAGCGAGGGCTCGTCCAGGATCAGGAGCTCCGGATCGGTCATCAGCGCGCGGGCGATCGCCAGCATCTGCTGCTCGCCGCCGGAGAGCGTCCCCCCCAGCTGCCTACGGCGCTCCCCCAGCCGCGGGTACAGCGAATACATCTCTTCCTTCTTCTGGTCGATCCGCTTCTTGTCCGGCACCGCGTGCGCGCCCAACAGCAGGTTCTCCTCCACAGTGTGCTTGGGGAAGATCTGGCGTCCCTCGGGGACCAGGCGAATGCCCTCCCTCACCAGCTTGTCCGCCTTGGAGGAATTGATCGCCGCACCCTTGTAGGCGATGGCCCCCTTCGTGCAGCGGTGGAGCCCCACGACAGTGTTCAGTATCGTGGTCTTGCCGGCGCCGTTCGCGCCGAGGATCGTCACGATCTCCCCCTGCTTGACCTCCAGGGAGACATCGTGGACGACCTCCGTCTTCCCGTAGGAAATCGACACATTCTCGAGCATCAGCATGCTTTGTCCTCCTCCCCGAGATACGCCCTTCGCACTTCGGGATTGGGGGCGATCATCTCCGGCGTGCCCTCCGCGATCTCCTTGCCGTAGTCGAGCACCGTGATGTAATCGGAGATCTCCATGACCAGGCTCATGTGGTGCTCGATCAGGAGCACGGAGATCCCGGCGTTCCGTATTTTCAGTATCAGGTCGGAGAACTGCTCGGTCTCGGTCTCCGTCAGCCCCGCGCAGGGCTCGTCGAGCACCAGCAGCACCGGTTTCATGCACAGCGCGCGGGCGAGCTCCAGGAGCTTCTGCTGCCCGGACGACAGGCTCCCGGGAGCGTCGTTGAGCCTTTCACCCAGCCCGATCACCTGAAGATAATCCATGGCCGACTCGTAGGAGGCGCGCTCTTCGCGCCGCATCTTCCTCGAGCGGAACAACGCTCCCACCAGGCTGTGCGTATACGACAGCCTCGCACCGACCACCACATTGTCGATCACCGACATGCCGCTGAACAGTCGGACATGCTGGTACGTGCGGGAGACGCCCTTGTGTATCAGGTCCCACATGCGGATCCCGGTGATGTCCTGCCCGTCGAACTCCACCGACCCCGCGGTGGGCTTCTCGATCCCCGTGATCATGTTGACCGTCGTCGTCTTGCCGGCCCCGTTCGGTCCGATCAGGGAATGCACCGTCCCCCGCTTGACCGTCATGTTCAGCGCGTTGACCGCCGTCAGCCCTCCGTAGCACTTGGTCAGGCCCTTCATGGTCAGGATGTTCTCGGTGTCGCGGGTCGACGACACCGTGTAATCCTCGAAGTTGAACGCGCCCCTGCGGCTGTCCGCCCCGACGAAGATGTTGTCGTCGATCTCGTGGAAGAGCTTCTTCACGGTGCCGACCAGGCCCCCCGGCAGCACCTGCGTCAGGATGACCAGAAGCAGCCCGTAGACGATCTGCTTCAGATCAGGCGACGCGTTGAAGAACTCCGGGATGATGGTCGCGATGGCGGCGCCGATCACCGGCCCGCTCAGCGTCCCCGACCCGCCGACCACGACCATCAACAGCACAAAGAGGGAAAAGCTGAATCCGAAGGAGTCGGGGCTCAGGTAGCCGATAAAGCTCGCGTACACCGCTCCGGCGAGGCCGGACAGGCCCGCGCTGAACAGAAACCCGAACACCCGGTAGAGCGGATAGTTGATGCCCAGCCCGCCCGCGGTGATCTCGTTGTCGCGCATCGCCTTGAAGTCCCGGCCCCACCGGCTCTTCACCAGATTCCTCTGGAACGCGAGGCAGAGCACCATCACGGCGAGCAGGACGTAATACTTCCCCCTCAGGTCGAGCGGCAGGCCGAATATCTTCCACCGATCGATATGAAACCCCACCGAGCCGCCGGTCACGCCCTGCCACCCGATCATGACCTGCTGTATGATCTCCAGCACCCCTATGCTCACCAGGGCGAGGTAGTCGCCCTTGACCTTGATGGCCGGGATGGAGACGACGAGGCTGACCAGGCATGCAGCGAGCATCCCCCACAGCACCCCCACGCCGAAGGGCAGGCCGTATCTCGTGATCGCGATGGCGGACGCGTAGGCCCCCACGCCGTAGAGAGCCGCCGCGGAGAACGTCACCATGCCGCAATAGCCCAGGGCGATGTTGTAGCCGACCGCCAGAATGACATAGATGAACAACAGAGACCCCAACCGTGTATAGTAGTTCCCTGCCGAATGGGGGAGGATCAGGCTGGCGAGCAAAAGGAGGCCCCATGCGCCGGCGAACAGGGCACTATATCTTTTCTTTGCCTGTGCGGCCTTTCGAGAAGAATTTCGCACCGAGTATTCCTCCTGGCAGGAAAATTATCACGATGATCATGACGAAGAAGCTGATGGCGTCCTTGTAGGCGGCGGGCAGGAATGAGCCGATGAGCGCCTCGATCAAGCCGAGGGATATGCCGCCGATGAAGGCTCCCCGGGTGTTCCCCAGGCCGCCGATCAGGGCCGCGGCAAATCCCTTGAGCCCGATGAAGGACATCATGTTGTAGCTCGCGAAGGTGATCGGCGCGATCAAGGCGCCGCTGATGGCCGCGACCACCCCGGCCAGGCCGAAGCAGAAGAGGACCGTCGTCTCGCTCTTGATGCCCATCAGGCGCGCCGTATCACGACGGAACGACACCGCCCGCACCGCCCTGCCGAACCGCGTCTTCTGGATGAGAAGCTGGTACGCGAGACCGACCGCCAGGGAGACCACGATCATCATGATCTCGTGCAGCATGATGTTCGCGCCCAGAATGTGGACCACCTTCCCGCCAAACAGATAGGGATAGGGCTGGGGCTCGGTGCCGAAATACATCCTCGCCGCGTTGTCGATGATGATCGAGGCTCCGAACAGCGTGACAATCCACCCTATGTTGGCCGAAAGCCTCCCCAGCTTTTCCACGCAGGTCTTGTATATCAGCATGTTCACGAGAACGTTGATGACGACGGCGATCAGGATGGCGAGAATATACGAAAGGTGAAAATACGCCATGCACCAGTAGCTCGTCATCGCGGCGAGCATGATGACCGAGGCATGGGCGAAATTGATGATCTCGGTCGTGGAAAATACCATGCCGATCGCCAGCGCCATCAGCGCGTAGATGCTGCCGTTCGCCAGGCCGAAAATAAACTGTTGCACCTCGTTTGCCCTCTCCCTCGCTTGCAATCTTTATACGGCGCCGATTTCCTCAGGCTCCACTTTCAGGTGTTGGCGGCGCCGCTGACAATAAGAACTTGGCCGCTGACGAAACTCGCGTCGTCGCTCGCCAGGAAAGAGACCGCGCTCGCTATTTCCGAGGGCTCGCCCAGCCGCCCCAGCGGAATGGTCTTCAGGTACTCCGCGATGATCTCTTTCGGAATCGCCTGGAACATGTCCGTGTTGATGAACCCGGGCGCGATGCAGTTCGCCGTGATGTTCTTCGGCCCCCCCTCACGCGCCAGCGTCTTCGTAAAGCCGATCAACGCGGCCTTCGATGCCGCGTAGTTCGCCTGCCCCGCGTTGCCAAAGGCCGAGGTCGACGAGATGTTGACGATACGGCCGTACTTCCGCTCGCGCATATGGGGAACCACGACATGGCAAAGGTTGTAGGGACCGCCCAGATTGATGCTCAGGACAGCCTCCCAATCGGCCCTGTCCATCTTGTGGAACATCTTGTCGCGCGTGATGCCCGCGTTGTTGACCAGGATGTCGATGGCGCCGAACCGCTTCAGCGCGGCCTGGACGGCCTCGTCGACCTGATCCGCCTTGGAAACGTCGCACGTTATGGCGAGGACGCGCTCGGCGGAGGGATCCAGCTCGGCGGCCGTCTTCTCGACCAGCTTCCCATCGTAATCCAAAAGCGCGATGCCCGAAACATGATCAGCCAGTATCCGCTTCGCAATCGCCGCCCCTATCCCCTTCCCCGCCCCGGTCACAATCGCGTACCTTCCCGCCAGATTACCCATCTTGACCATCCTTCCTGCTGCTGCAAAATCGGCGCGCGAGGCATGCCCCCGAGATGCTTCCATCGCGGTCGAGGCCGACGCCCCGCGCGCGCCGGTGTCGGTAACGCTCAGCTACCTCAAGACCTGGAGGTCGCCGTTCACCTTGTCGGCGATATCCACGGGCACGCAGTCCTCCGGGCGGAAACCGTCATGGTCCGTCGCGCTGAACTTGTAGGAACCGCCGAAATTGCCCTGGTACGTGGAGCCCTTCGTCTCGATCGCGGCCTTGACCGCGTCGGGATCGGTCGTGCCGGCAGTCTCGATCGCCCACTTGAGCAGCATGACACAGTCGTATGCGGCCGCGACGTGGTAGGGGTTCGTATCGCGCTTGCCGGGTGCGTAGGCGCCGTACTTGGCCATGATCTTTTTGTAGAGATCGAGGAAGCGGCCCTTCAGTTGGCTCTTGGAGTTGGCCACCGCCCAATCCTTGACTCCCAGGGAGGCGACTCTGCTCGCCCCGGGACCGGCCAGTTCGTTGAAATTCGGCATGCCGATGCCGGTGTAGCCGTAGATGCGCAACTTGTCGATGTAGCCGATGCGCTCAAGGGCCTTGACAATCTTCGCGCCGTCGGCGCCCAGGGTCCAGAACAGGGCGCAGTCCGCTCCGCTGTTTTTAAGGCTCTGCGCAACGGGGGACATGTCGGCATCGTCGGACTGATAGGTCACCTGCGCCACCGGCTTGACGCCGTACTGGGCGCTGTACTTTACCATGGCCGCCATTCCATCGACGCCCAGCGCGGAGGTGTCGGCCACGAGGGCGATTTTCTTGTAACCACGCTGCTTCGCATTCGCGACGAGGGCATTCGCCTGCAGGCCGTTTGGAATGAAGACGCGGAACGCATACGGGTACTTCGCCGCGTCGATGATGGTGTTGCTGGTCGCGATGCTCGTGATGCTGACAATCTTGTTGTCCTGGAGGAAGGGGATCACCGTCGCGGCGGGCGTGGAGTTGGTCGTGCCGACCAGGAAATTGATGCCCTCCCGGTCGACCAGCTCCTGGGCGGCGGTCAGGGCCTTGGTGGGATCGGCCTCGTCGTCGCGGTAGACCGCCTTGACAGGACGCCCCATGATCCCGCCGGCCGCGTTGATCTCGGCGACCGCCAGCTCGACGCCTTGCTGCTGCGCCTTTCCAAGGGAGGCGGAGGAGCCGCTCACGGCGCCTATCACGCCGATCACGATGGGCCCGGATGCGGGTGCGGCTCCGAGATACAGGATGGTAGCAAGTGCAAGGACCAAACTCAGCAGACCTTTCCTCTTCATTTGCCCACTCCTTGTACAAAGTCTCTATTGCCACGGGTCAATCCCGTTCGACAACCATACAATTGTCATATATTAATGTTATTTATATATCGTGCCATATGACGGCCGAAGATAATCGAACTATCATCTCTTCATTATTATTCTATGTTATCATGCTATAATTGTGCTGTAAAGGAAATTTATTAAAATCATCTTTAATCGAACTTATGCATAATTGTTGTTTATTATCATAACCCTGATGTGAGATGCGCTACCTCCCGAGCGGCTCCCTGATTCTCAACGATCACTGGCGGCGGCAAACCCTCTATTGCCTTCGGGAATGCCCGTCGCGACGAGAGTCACTTCGCAATCGAACGCGGGCCGTAGGTCACCCCGCCGGTGATCTCGAGCGTGGTGCCGTCGATCGCCTCGTTCTGCATGACGAAGGCAATCGCATGCGCAATCTCCTCCGGTCGGACCAGTCTCGCGATATGAACATCGCTCAGAATTGCAGTCAGGGCGTCCTGATTCATGCCCTTGAGCAGCGGAGTCTCGACATAGCCCGGCGCGATGCCGACCGTCCGGATGTTGCGGATATTCCGCATATGGAACTCCCCCGCGAAGATCCGCGGCCACATGCCGACCGCGGCCTTGGAGGATGAGTAGTTTATCTGACCGACCTGTCCCACCCTGTTCACCGAGGATATGGTGAACAGGACTCCCTGCCAGCCGCCGTCAACCATGCGCGCCGCGGCCTCGCGCAGGGTGATGAAACTTCCGACCAGGTTCACCTCGATGACGCTGCGGAACTGGGCCGTGTCCATCACCTTCTTGACCTTCCCGGTTTCCCTGTCGGTGTTGATGACGAGGCCGTCCCGTATGATGCCCGCGCAGGGAACCACGGCGTTGATCCGTCCGAAGGCCGATATCGCCGCGTCCATGAGCGACGCGACCTCTTCATCCTTCGTGACGTCGACCTTCCGGCCTTCGGCCCTGCCGCCCGCCGCGGCAATCTCGGAGGCGACGCGACCGACCTCCTTCTCCGCTATGTCGCCGATGACGACGCAGGCGCCTTCCGAGGCGAGGTATTTGGCGACCGCCTCGCCTATGCCGTTCGCGCCCCCGGTGATGACCACGACACTCTCTTTGACCTGCATGCCGCTCGCTCCTTCGAACTGCTATTCCCGCTCGAGAAGACAGGAGAAGCCCTGGCCGCCGCCGCAGCAGAAAGTTATGAGCCCTCTCTTCAGGTCGTGCTCCTGCATGTGACGCACCGTCCTCGCCGTGAGGATTCCGCCCGACGCCGCGTTCGGATGCCCGATGGCGATCGCGCCGCCGTTCGGATTCAGCTTTCGCTCGTCGATTTCCAGCTCTCTGATGCAGGCGATGGACTGCGCCGCGAAGGCCTCGTTCATCTCTATGATGTCGAAGTCATCGATCTTCAATCCCGTCCTCTCCATGAGCTTCCTCGTGGAGTAGACGGGCCCGATGCCCATGATGGTGGGGTCGACCCCGGCGGAGGCGAAGGCGGTCACTTTGGCGAGAGGCTTCAGGCCGAGCTCGTTCGCCTTCTGGCCGCTCATGAGCAGTACCGCCGAGGCGCCATCGTTCATGGGCGAGGAATTGCCCGCCGTGACGACGCCGTCTTTCAACAAGACGGGCTTCAGCCTGCCCAAGGTCTCCATGCTGCAATCGGCGCGTACGCACTCGTCGCTCTTGAAGATGACGGGATCGCCCTTTTTCTGCGGTATCTCGATCGAGAAGGTCTCGCCGGCGAAAAAGCCTCTCGCCCACGCCGCGGCGGCCTTCTTGTGGCTGCTCACCGCGAACTGGTCGCTTTCCTCCCTCGAGATGCCGTATTTCTTGGCGAGGTTCTCGGCCGTGATGATCATCGGCGGGTCGCCCACGAGGTCGGATGAGACCTTGAACGGCGCCACTTCCAGGGTTGCGGGATAGGCGCTGTCGGGCCTCTTCATCATGACCGGCTGCTTGGAGTAGCTTTCCACTCCGCCGGCCAGCACGATCTCTGCCGCGCCGGTCATGATCAGGCTCGCCGCAAGGGCGACAGCGTCGAGGGAGCTGGCGCATTGCCTGTTGACGCTGATGGCCGGGACCGAGATCGGAAATCCGGCCTCGAGCACCGCTATCCTGGCCAGGTTCCCCCAATTGTAATCGAACAGGTTGGCGAAAATGACCTCGTCAATCTCCTTGGGATCGATGCCGGCCTTTTCGACCGCCTTCTTCATCGCCATGCTCCCCAGGGCCGGCGCCTCGAAGGACGCGAGCGCCTGCCTGAACTTTCCTACCGGCGTTCTGGCCACCTCCACGATCACCGCCTCGGTTGCCCTATTCATCACGGCTGCCTCCCTTCACACGTATAGCAAACGGCGATTCCGCTAATTGCTGAGCGCCAACAGCGCGAAGTCTATCTTCCCCCCTCCGAGCGTCGCGGCGGTTATGGGATTCGCGCCCGCCTCGTTCCAATAGAAGCTCTGGGATTTCAGGCGCTTCCTGTATTGCCCGGGCGGAATCATCACGTGCTTGGTGAACACCCTGTTGAAGTGCGTGATGTTCACGAACCCCGTCTCATTGCTTATCTGTGCCAGCGACATGTTGGTGTAGGTGAGGAGCTCCACCGCCTTTCGGATCCGGATGATCATGAGGCATTCGAAAATGGTGACGGTGGTCTCTCTCTTGAACAGACTGCAAAAATAGCTCTTTTTCAGCGGCGTCTGGGCGACGATATCGTCCAACGACAGCCGCTTCGTGTAGTTGCCCTCCAGGAACCGTATGGTGCTCCTCACCGGCTCGGAGTAGGCCGACACTTCTATGTATTTCGACGGCGAGTGTTTTTCGCGTCTTTTCTTCGCGGACAGCTTGAAGAGTATCGCGTACAGATACGTGATCATTATCTGCTCGGACGCCGGCGTCGAGTCGCTCGTCTCATCGAAAATCTCTTTCACCAATTTCCCGGAGAAGTCGTCATTTTTCACCACGACGCCGATATCGGAGCACATCTGTTTCACGCTGTTCGAAAACGACGAGAACTTCACCTCGAAGTAGTAGCCCGTCTCGTCGCCGGTCTCGGTGAATGAGTGAGAGCCGTTCGTGGGGATAAGGACCGTGTCTCCCGGGCCCGCCGTGAACGTGGCGCCCTCGACAGTGAACTCGTACCTGCCCCGAATGATATGATCCAACTGGTAGTAGGGATGGGAGTGTGTTTTGAACGTATCCCCGACGTTCATCTTCGACATCACGGAAATCAGTATCTTGATTTCCTGGTGCGTCTTGTCGAAGCCATTCATGGCGATGTCCGCCATCGTCCACTCCCCTTCCGTCCCGTCATGACGGGCCCCGGTTGATCCGTCACTCCGTCTCGAAGCAGGCCTTGGGCATTTCCTTGAGGTCCTCCGCGACCGGCACAGCAAAATCCAGCAGGTCCAGGACATCCTTCCTGATGTCGAGATGCGGCGCGATTTCGACGAGCTCGATCCCCTTCTCTCCGAGCTTGAATACGCAGCGCTCCGTGATGTAGAGGACGGTCTTGTGGTTCTTGAACTCCACGCCGGCGTTCATGCTGATGCACTCCACTTGTTTTGCAATTTTCCTGTCCGCCCCGTTGTACGGAACCAGCTTCCCGTTTTCGGACCTGTACCCCGAGCCCCGCATGAAGGGGAAGCAGAACACCAGTTTCTTTGCGGAATAGACGATGAAATTGAAGCCGCCGACGCCGGCGAGATAGGAGCCCTTCTTGCAAACGTTCACGTTTCCGGCGGCGTCTATCTCCAAGGCGCCCAGGAAGCCGATATCGAGCCCTCCGCCCTCGTAAAACCTGAATTGGGTGGCCTGATCATAGACGGAATCTGCGTTCATGGAGACGCCGAACACCGACGGCAGCTGCACGCCGCCGATGATGCCGGTCTCGGTCGTCATGACGACGGAGCCCATGTCGATCCCGAGATTCAGCCCCTCGCCCGAGATCATCTGCGGAATCCCGATGCCGATGTTCACGACGGCTTCCGGATGCAGCTCCATCGCGGCCCTTCGCGCAATGACCTTCTGCGCGATCTCTCTCTTGTGGACGCTGTTTTTCGTCTCGTCGTCCAGGATCACCTGGATTTCCTCGTCGCTGCACCGCTCCTCGTTTGAAAAATAGGGGCTGTATGGAAGGTGCGGGGCCGCCTGTATGTGGTCGGGGTCGACGATGATCGCGTCCACGAGGAAGTAGGGGATCTGGACGAGGCGCGGATCGAAATACTCTTCCTTCAAGGCCTTTACATATACGATAACCTTGCCCCGGTTGTTTTTCACCGCCATTGCGGAAGCGAGGGCGTCGTTGTTTGACGGCTCGGCTTCGAGCGTGATATTTCCGTTCCGGTCGGCATAGCTCGCCTTGAGGACGGTGACGTCCGGCCGGATCATCTTGAACCAGAGGAACTCCTCGCCGTCTATGATCCTGAGCTCGACCACGTCTTCGGTCTCGATTCCCTCGTTGAGTTTGCAGCCCTCGTAGCGCGGGTCCTGCTGGGTGCCCAGCCCGACCTTCGTCAGGTATCCGTCCTTGCCTGCGACGCACTCGCTCGTCATGATCGACAGCACGCCCTGGGAGATGTTGTAGCCCTCTATCTGGTTGCTCCTGATCAAGGGGAACAGGGCGTGATGATAGCCCATGTGCCCGCCTATCACGCGCTTCAGGAGGCCTTTGTGAATTATGTTCTCGAAATAATTGTAGCCCGGCACGTCGGTGCTCGGTGAGCCGTAGGAGAGAATGCACAGGTCGCGCGGGTGCCCGGTCGCGAGAAACGAATCCCCCAAGTTTTTGAGAATCTTGGCGGAAGAGCACACGAGAGCGGTGCCGGAGATCTGCACGATCGCCCCGTCCGGTATCAGCCTAACAGCCTCGTCCGCGGACATGAGCTTCTTCGCCAATGAATCAGTCATACCGGCCCCTTCCGTAACATGCCGTACACACTGCGCCGCGCCTGCGGCAGGTGCTGAAAACATCAGCACGGCTACTTCGTGGATAGTTAGATATATCAACTTATGCTGTCGTGATTCTAACACTCGCTAGAGGAATGTCAAGCAATTTTTTCATAAAAAATGCCAATTCCATGGAAAATACAGAAATTTAGAACAATTTCGTCATTTATTCACTTCGCTGAAGATGTCTGTTATAAAGGATAATATTCATCAATAAAAAGGGACGAATTTCGGTCTGATTGTCGCCGGCGCGCTCGAGGACCTGTTCGAGCGTGTCGCAAGTCAGCACGCCAAAGATGATGGGCCGGATGCGGAGCGCACGGAATCCGCGCGCCGCCGCGAGGGATCGTGATTTTCTTGACGGCTTCTGAAAGCTCTGTTATAAGCCACTAGAAAGCGTATCAAGAAAAGGAGCCTAACGTGATCAAGGTAAATGAATACTTCTCCGGAAACGTCAAGTCACTCGGTCTCCAGACGGCGCAGGGCCCGGCGACCGTGGGGGTCATGGCGGTGGGCGAGTACGAGTTCGGCACCTCGTCGACCGAGCTCATGAAGGTGGTCTCCGGGAAGTTGACGGTCAAGCTCCCGGGCGGCGACGCATGGCAGGACTATTCGGACGGCATGAGCTTCAGCGTCGCGCCGAAGCAGAAGTTCCAGGTCAAGGTGCCCACGGAGACGGCCTACATTTGCTGGTATAAGTGAGAAGACGCCGCTCTTGTCCAAAAAGCCGCTCGCGCTCCGGGTGGCTTTTTCGGAGCTCTGCGGCCCTGTCCCTCTCGCGCACCGCTGTTTTTCCGTTTTCGCTATCCTTCATCGGGCAGTTCGATTCGCCGCTTGGCCCTGTTTACGAAGGGATCAACCGCCGCGTAGCGCAGGTCGATGTCTATGCCGGGCGCCAAGCCGGAAGCAAGCGCCTCACGATCCACCTGTCCCTGTGCGTCGACGACGAGAAAGAGCCTTTCCCTGTCGCCTAACCTCTCCAGTCGGGCCTCGAAGCCCCGCAGGCCCTCGAACTCGAACATGAGCTCGTCCAACTGGTGGATGCTCA